>Ga0154833_1105_pt1 | contig 22199 bp, 19 predicted proteins | sample Rifle2008BG16ft_FD_116137 | JGI IMG/M metagenome (GOLD analysis project Ga0154833, IMG submission 116137) | Candidatus Muproteobacteria bacterium RBG_16_65_34 | reverse complement strand
GGTGGGATTGCGGCAAGTCGTACCTATGCCGAATTGTCGACATGCTGCATATGGGCTACACAGATGAAGTATTGTTCGGTTACGAAGTAGTCGAACGCTTACCAAAGCTGGTCAAGAGCTGGGCGACTCTTGCTTCAATGGCGAAGAATCCCTGACTACCGCTTGCAGCCGACCGGCCACGCCGGGGGCTGAAGCGGCGTTGGCTCTCAAGAATAAAAGGAACTGTCAGCTATCGGCGGTCAGCGCGAATCCGCGCTTGAGCCGTGACTCGTGAGTCGCTGTCCTCAAGACTCTAGACTGACGACTCACGACTTTCCAATCCCCGACCCCAGACCCCGGACCCCCGATCCCTGATCCCTGCCTTATTGCCCCTTCGGGCAACAGTACTCCATCGTGGCGTACATCGCCTCGATCTCGCGGGAAAAGCGCGTCATCATCTCTTTGCGCTTTAACTTGAGCGTGGGCGTGAGCAGCCCGTTCTCGACCGTCCAGGGTTCGGTCACGCGCGCGATGTGGCAGATGCGGGCGTAGCCCGGGAAATCGCGCAACTGCGCGTTGGCGCGCGCGCACAACTCGGTGAGATTCTCGAGCTTGCTCACGCACAGCAGCCCAAGCTTGGGCTGCCCCTCGCCCAGGACCATCGCCTGCTCAAACACCGGATCCTGCAGGACCGCCTGCTCGGCGTCCCCCGGCGGCACCTTCTCGCCGTTCGACAGCACGATGATCTCCTTCACGCGCCCGGTGATGTGCACGCGCCCCTCCCGGATGCGCACGAGATCCCCGGTATGGAGCCAGCCGTCCGCGTCGATCATCGCGCGCGTGGCCTCGGGGTTGTTCCAGTAACCGAGCATGATGTTCGGCCCGCGCGCCAGGAGTTCGCCGGACTCGTCGCAGCGCAGCTCGATGCCCTCGAGCGCGCGCCCCACGGAGGCCGGGTCGTTGTCGCCGTGGCGATTGGCCGCGAGCACCGGCGCGGTTTCCGTCAGGCCGTAGCCTTGCAGGATCGGCAACCCCAGCCCGACAAAAATGCGCGCAAGCTGCGGCGCCAACGCGGCGCCGCCCGCCACGATCAGCCGCATGCGTCCCCCCAGGCGCCGATAAAGTTTCTTCGCTACGAGCAGTTTCAGCAGCGGCCAAAGGAGTCGGTCCGAGGCGCTCGCCTGCTTATTAAACCGCCGCCAGCCAACCTCGACCGCCAAGTCGAACAGCCGGCGCTTGGGGCTGCCCGGGGGCATCTGCTCCTGCATGCGAGTCCAGATGCGCTCGAAGATGCGGGGCACGGCCACGAGGATGGTCGGCGTTTGGGTTTGCAGATCCTCGGCCAGCAGACTTATGGAGCGGGCGTAGACCGTCTGCGCGCCGGCCCAGATGCCGGAGTAGTAACCGCAGGTGCGCTCGAACATGTGCGACAGCGGCAGAAACGACACGAACCGGTCGCGCGGATAAACCGGGATCGCATGCATCGAGGCGATCACGTTGCTCAGGATATTGCGGTGCGAAAGCATCACGCCCTTCGGACGGCCCGTGGTGCCGGAGGTGTAGACGATGGTCGCGAGGTCCTGCGCGCGCGCCGGCGCGCGCGCCGCGATCGCGCCCTCGGCGGGCAGCCAATCGCCGAGGCGCACGGCCTTCGCGTCGCCCGGCGCGGCGCCGTCGAGGTACACCACGCGCTCGAGCGTCTTCGTCAACGCGCGCAGCGCCGGCCACTGGGCGCTGTCTTCGATGAGCAGCAACCGCGCGCCGGCGTCGTTGAGGCACCAGGCCATGTTGTCCGGCCGGTCTTCGAAGTAAAGCGGCACGACCACGAGCCCCAGGCCGAGCGCCGCCTGATCGAAGAGCACCCACTCGACCCGGTTGTGCAGGCAGAGCGCCACGCGATCCCCGGGCTTGAGGCCTTCCCGGGTAAACGCCGCCTGCCAGCGCCCGACCGCGCGCCCCACCTCGCCCCAGCTCCAGTCTTTCCACTCACCGCCGTCGAACTGGCGGTAGGCCGGCGCCTCGGGGCTCTCCGCGATCCGCTGCGTGAACAAATCCGTCAGTGTGGATTGATCGTTGAGGTTCATGGGAAGCCTTTTCGAAGGTTAACAATAATAATAAATTATTCTTGCGTGGCGCCGCTTCGCGCGCGGTCCGCCGGCATCGGCAGGATTGTTGCTCCGCCCGGAGCGCACGTAAAGGCGCGACGATGGCCGACCGGGGACTAACAGTTCGTTGAAAAAGTCCTTCCATGGCCTTTTTCAACACGCAAAGCCCCAGGTAATAATTTCAGGGGCGTGGTTTTTGCTTTGCTTCATTTTTCAAACACTTGAGGTGTTTGAAAAATGGCGACACGTCCATGTATCGCACCGCAGTTTGTTGAAAAAACGAGTTTTTCAACAAACTGCTAGGGCCGGCGTACCGCCGTGCGCAAAAAAAGCTCGGGCTGCGTCCAGCCCGGGTCCGGAGCGAAGCGCTTGCCGTATTCCTGGGCCAGGCGATAGAGGCTGTGGCTGATCCCGGTCTCGCCCAGGCTCTCGATATAGCGCATGGGCCCGCCGAGATAGGGCGCGAAGCCCGTACCATACACCATGCCGGCGTCCACGGCCGAGGGCTCGGTGACCACGCCTTCGCGCAGGCAGGCGACGGCCTCGTTGAGCAGCCGCAAGATCAGGCGCTCGGTGATCGGAATCTCGGGGGCCTTGTCCGCGCGCGGACGCTTGAGCCGCCCCTTGGCGTCATATTTATAGAACCCCCCGTTTGACTTCTTGCCGAGCACGCCCTGCTCCACGAGCTCCGCGAGCCGCTGCGGCACCTCGATCCCGAGGGGCCCCGCGAGCATCTGCGCCACGGAGAGGCAGATGTCGAGGCCCACGGCATCGGCGAGTTCGATCGGTCCCATCGGCATGCCGAAGGCGCGCGCCGCGCGGTCGATGTGCACGATCGAGATCCCCTCCTCGGCCATCTTCACCGCCTCGATGAGGTAGGGCATGAGGATGCGGTTGACGAGAAAACCGGGGCTGCTCTTCACATCGAGCGGCAGCCGGTCGAGCGCGACACCGAACGCCCGCGCCCGCCGGAGCGCCTCCTCCCCCGTCTGCGCCCCGCGCACGATCTCGACCAACTGCATCTTGGCCACGGGATTGAAGAAGTGCAGCCCCACGAGCCGCGCCGGGTCCTTGAGCGACTCGGCGAGTGTTTCGAGCGGAATGCTCGAGGTGTTGGTGGCGAGCAACGCCTGCGGGCGCGCGCGTTGCTCGACCGTGCGGAACAGCTCGCGCTTGGCCTCGACCTTCTCGACGATCGCCTCGATCACGAGATCGGCGCGCGCGAGTCCGTGGCCTTCGACATCCGGCATGAACCGGTCCATGGCCTCTTGCACCGCGCGCGCATCCTTGAGCTGTTTTTTGAAAAACTCGTGGGCCCGCTTCGTGGCGCGCGCGAGAATCTCCGGGGTCCGGTCCTGGAGGCTCACGCGAAAACCCTTGTACGCCGCCCACATGGCGATGTCCGCGCCCATGACGCCGGCGCCGACGACGTGCACCTGTTCGATCCCGTGCGGATGCTTGCGGCCCTCGCGCTTCAACTCCTCGCCGATCAGAAACACGTGCACCAGATTGCGGCTCGTGCGCGCGACCAGGAGCTCGCCGATCGAAAGCGCCTCCCGCTCTTCGCCGGCGCGTTGGCGCCAGAGCTCGAGGATGCGGTACGGCGCGGGGTAGTGTTCGGAGTTGGCCTTCTTGGCGACCTGGCGCGCCATGAGCCGCGCGACGAGCGGCCGCAGCGGCGCCCAACCGGGCGCGCGGCGCCACCACGGGGCACGGCGGCTCGGGCGACGGCGGCGCAGGAACTGCGCGGCGGCGCGCAGGAGATGGCGCTCCGGAACGATCTCGTCCACGAGCCCGAGGCGGCGCGCCTCGCGCGCGCTCACGCTGCGGCCGGTGAGCATCAGATCGAGCGCCGCGAGATCCCCGACGAGGGGCGGCAGCCGCAGGGTGCCGGCGAATCCGGGGTGGATACCGAGCCGCACCTCCGGTAACCCCAGGCGCGTGCCGGGGTCATCGCGCGCGATGCGGTAGGTGCAGGCGAGCGCAAGCTCCAGACCCCCGCCGAGGCAAAAACCATGGATCGCCACGGCCGAGGGAAACGGCAGGCGCGCCAGGCGGCCGAACACAAGCTGGCCCGCGCGCGCGAGCTCGGCGGCGCGCGCGGGGTCGGAGATGCGCTCGAACTCGCGCACGTCCGCCCCGGCGATGAAGCCCGAGGGCTTGGTCGATCGGATAATCAGACCGCGCAGCGGCTGGCCTTCGAGGTCGCGCAGCAATTGGTCGAACTCGCTCAACACCTCCTGCGAGAGCAGGTTGGCCGACTGCCCGGCGACGTCGAGCGAAAGGGTCGCGAGCTCATCGACGATATCGAGTTTCCAGTGGTTCATATTCATTCGCGTTAGACCCGCACGAGCATGGCCCCGCCCTGGCCGCCGCCGATGCACAGCGTCGCCACACCGCTGCCCCCGCCCTTGCGCTTGAGGGCGTGCAGCAGGTGCAGCACCAGCCGCGCCCCGCTCGAACCCACCGGATGGCCGCAGGCGACCGCCCCGCCCTCGGGATTGAGCCGTGCCGGGTCCATGCGGCCGAGGGGCTTTTCGAGCTTCAATTCCGCGCGCGCATACTCCGCGCTGTCCCAGGCCGCCTGGCAGGCGAGCACCTGCGCGGCGAAGGCCTCGTTCAGCTCCATTTGCTTGAGATCGTCCATCTTGTGCTGGTGGCGCGTGAGCAGCTTCGCCACCGCGTGCACCGGCCCGAGACCCATCTGCGCGGGGTCCACGCCCGCCCACTCGTGGCCCAGAAGCTCGCCCAGGACTTCGAGCTTGTGGCGCTTCACCGCCTCCGCGCTCGCGAGCACGAGCATGGCCGCGCCGTCGGTGATCTGCGAGCTGTTGCCGGAAGTGACCGAGCCGTATTTGGGATCGAACACGGGCCGCAGTTTCGCGAGCCGATCGAGCGTCGTATCGCGCCGCAGGCCCGAATCCTCGGCGTAGAAGTTGCCGCGCGTGTCGTAGAGCGTGGCGACCTCCGCTTGCATCTGTCCGGCATCGTAAGCCGCGGCAAGCCGCTGATGGCTTTGCAGCGCGTATTCATCCTGCTGCTCGCGGCCGATCTGGAAACGGTGCGCCAGCCCTCCGCGGTCTGGCCCATGTTGAGCTTGACCAACGGATCGGTGAGCCCCAAGAGCAGCGCGTACACCGGCTTGAGGTAAGCCAATCGAAAGCGGGCAATGGCCTTAACCCGTGCGGGAACGCTCTTGGCGCGCAGCAGACCGCCGAGCCAGCCGACCATCGCGAGGTTCCACTGGACGGGCGCGCGGCTCATCGCCTCCGTGCCGCCGGCGAGAATGAGGTGCGCTTGTCCGAGGGCGATGCGCTCGTAGGCCGAGGCCAGCGCCTGGAGTCCCGAGGCGCAGTTGCGCTGCACGGTGAAGGCCGGGGTTTGCTTCCCGAGCCCGAGGCGCAGCGCGATGATGCGCGCGATGTTGGCCTCATCCGCCGCGGGGATCACGCAACCCACGATCGCCTCGTCGATCTCGCTCGGCGCAAACGGCATGCGCGCGAGCACCGGCCGCGCCGCCGCGACCGCAAGATCCGCGGCCGAAAACGCGCCCGGCTCGGCGCGCACCTTGAGATACGGCGTGCGCGCGCCGTCGACGACATATACCTTGGTCATGGTGTTACCACCTCCATGAACGGGGATCGGCAAGAGGCTTTGGCTGATGGCTATCAGCCGACCGCCGCTAGCCTACAGCTTTAATCCTGTTAATCCTGAAAAATCCTGTTAATCCTGTCTATTAAATCAAAAATCTTTCGCCGGAAAATCATCCACCGCAATCACCTCCTGGCGCAGGGCGTGCACGGTGCGCACCGCCTCGGCCTCTTCCCGATTCAATATGCCCTGCTTCTGCGCGGCTTCCAACTGGGCCTCGATGTCGCCGGTGAGCAGCGGGTGCGCGTCGACAAACGCCTGGAGCTTGCGCTCGAGCGGCTCGGCGGCAATGACCTTGGGCAGGGCCGCTTCGAGTCGCCCGGTCGCGTCGTTCGAGTCGCGCGAGACGTAGATGCCGGCGGTCAGGCGGTCGCGCGTGGCCGAGGGTTCGAGCAGCAGTTTCGCCGCCGCGTGCCCCATGGCGTCGGACGGCACGTAGTAGCGCCGGCCGGTAGGGAACACCATCCCGCCGAGGAACCAGCCGAGGAAGCGGTTCGGGAAATTCTTGAGAATCACCACAATCGCCTTGGCGGCTTCGTGCAGGCAATACTCGGCGGCCCAGCGCATGAGCGGGATGTCTTCCTTCGGGCGGCCGTCGTCCTCGAAGCGCTTGATCACCGCGGAGGCGAGATACATGAAGCTCAACACGTCCGCGAACCGCCCCGAGATTTTTTCCTTGCGCTTGAGCGCGCCGCCGAGGCTCAGCATCGCCACATCGGAGACGAAGGCGAAGGCGCTCGATATGCGCGTGAGCTTCTGGGCGTAGCGCCGCGCGGGACCGCCGAGGGGCGCCGCCACGAACCGCCCGTCGGTGATCCCCAGCCACAGCGCGCGCGCGGCGTTGGAGATCGTAAAGCCGATGTGCCCGAAGATCGCGCCATCGAAGGTCTTCGAGGCGCGCGTACGGTCGGCGTCGGCGACCGCCTGCATCTCTTTCAGCACGTAGGGATGGCAGCGCACCGCGCCCTGGCCGTAAATGATGAGCGCACGCGTGAGGATGTTCGCGCCCTCGACCGTGATGCTGATGGGCAGCGCCTGATACGTCCGCCCCATGAAGTTGCGCGGCCCGAGGCAGATCCCCGCGCCGCCCTGCACGTCCATGGCATCGTTCACCACGCGGCGCATGTGCTCGGTCAAGTGATACTTGACGATCGCCGAGGCGACCGAGGGCTTCTCGCCGAGGTCGACGGCGCGCGCGGTGAGCGTGCGCGCGGCATCCATCACATAGGTGTAGCCCGCAATGCGCGCGAGCGCCTCCTCGATGCCCTCGAACCGGCCGATCGGGAGCTTGAACTGCTTGCGGATGCGGGCGTAGGCGCCGGTCGCGCGGCTGGCGAGCTTGCCCGCGCCGGTGGAGAGCGCGGGCAGCGAGATCGAGCGACCCGCGGCGAGGCAATCCATGAGCATCCTCCAGCCCTGGCCCAGGTAGGTCTGACCGCCGATCGCCCAGTCCATCGGGATGAACACGTCCTTGCCCCAATTGGGGCCGTTCTGGAACGGGACGTTGAGCGGATTATGGCGCGTGCCGATGTGGACCCCGGGCGTGTCCGTGGGGATGAGCGCGAGTGTGATGCCGATGTCTTCCTTATCGCCCAGCAGGCGATCCGGGTCGAACAGCCGAAACGCGAGCCCGAGGATCGTGGCCACGGGACCGAGCGTGATGTAGCGCTTCTCCCACGTGAGCCGAATCCCGAGCACGTCCTTCTTGCCCCGGAACTCGCCGCGGCAGACCACGCCGCGATCGGGCATGGCGCCGGCGTCGCTGCCGGCCTCGGGGCTGGTGAGCGCGAAGCACGGCACGTCCACGCCGCGCGCCAGGCGCGGGAGGTAATGGTTCTTCTGCTCGTCCGTGCCGTAGTGCAGGAGCAGCTCCGCGGGCCCAAGCGAGTTCGGCACCATCACGGTCACCGCGACGGTGATGGAGCGGGAGGCGACCTTCATCACCACCGCCGAGTGCGCCTGCGCGGAGAATTCGAGCCCGCGGTATTTCTTCGGGATGATCATCCCGAAGAAGCCGTTCTCCTTAAGAAAGCGCCAGACCACGGGCGGGAGATCGCGGTGCGTGTGCGTGATCTCCCAGTCGTCGAGCATGCGGCAGAGCTCCTCGACCGGGCCGTCGAGGAACGCCTGCTCCTCGGGCGAGAGCTTGGGCTTGGGAACGGTGAACAGCTTTTCCCACCGCGGCTTGCCGCCGAAGAGCTCGGCCTCCCACCACACGGTGCCGGCCTCAAGCGCCTCGCGCTCGGTGGCCGACATCGCGGGCATGATCTTGCGGAATACACGCAGGATGTGATCGCCGATAAGCGGACGGCGCAACGCGGGGATATTGAGCGGGGCCGCAAAGAGCACGAACAAGACCCACAAGCCGGTCAGCCACGCCGGGCTGTGCGCGCCGAGGAAGGAGCATGCGGCGAGCGCGAGGCCGGCGACTGCCGTCCAGATCCACAGGCGCGCGCGGTGATAGGCCAAAAACCAGGCCATCGCCGCCACCACTAGAATCCACAAAGATGCCGTCATCTCTGGCAAACCCGGGTTGTTGTTCTCATTTAGACCGTCGCCGCTTCCGGCCTGGTTCACCGAAATTCCTGGATGCCCTCATGATAGCAAACGGCTACCGCTCGGGGACGCCTTTAGGTAAATCGCCGGACCGGACCTGACAAGCCGCGGCGGGGCTGAGGCCGCCGCGTTCAGCCCCGCGTGCCGGCGGATCGGCCGACGCGTCCCGTTGCCGCGGCGCGGATAACCTGAGGATTTTCGGGACAAAACGCGGGCCCTACCCAAATAGTCAAAAATTTGAAAGATTAAGGCCAGGCGCAGTGTTGCGCGGTTTCTGCGGAATGAGAACTGTAAAACGGGCAACACCGCCTTGGGGGCATTCGGGTCAAGAAGGCGTTCCCCCTCGTCGCGGTTCAGGGTCCGGCCTAACAAGGGAGGAGCATCGTGTCATCGAAGGGTAGACATTCCGGGGTGCCGTTTTCCTTGCCGGCGAGGACGTCGCCGCAATGACCATCTACGCCTACAGCATCCCGGCCATCCTGGCGCTGATCGCTAAGGTCGTCATCCTGTATTTCTCGCAGCGTGCCGAGGTACAGGACGACCGCACAGTAATTTTCCGCCTCGCGCTCGTGCTGTCCATAGCAATGAACGTGGGCGAAGTAGCGTTTCTCCAAAAGCCGTTCGACAGCGCTGTAATGTATGGCGCCTTGATCTACTACGCAGCACATATTCCTTTGATGGCGTTTTTAGTCCATCTTGCCATTTCGATCAGCGTCGACAACTACCGCTCACGGCGTTTCCTCCCCGTGTACACGTTCATATATGGCTATGCGCTGGCGCTGGAAATCTTGTTGCTGTTTACCTCTCGGCTGATCGAGGGGATTGAAGACTTCAACGGCTACACGGCGACGCGCGTTCCGGGACCGCTGTTCTGGCTGTACGAACTTTTTATGCTGATAAGCTTCGCCGCGTTGCTCTCGTTGCCGATTTTCGGCCTGAGTCGGCGGCGCGGAGCCGTCGCACGAACAAAATGCAAGCTCTGGCTCGCTACGGTCAGTCCGTTGGCGTTTCTGGTTGTTGCCGTCCTCGTTTTGCTTCACTTCAAAATACGATGGTTCAATGCGACGGTTACTGCTCCCCTGCTCATCGCTTTGTTCTTGGCCGCTGTAGGTTATGCCACCCACAAGCGGCGCATTATCGAGCTTGATTTTTACATTCCCTGGTCTCGCACCAGGAAAGGAAAAATCGCGCTTTATCAGCTGCTTGCGGCGCTGGCCCGCGAGATCCCCAAGATTGAATCCACCGAGAAATTGCTCAGCCGGTTTTCGAAAATCCTGGGCTGCCCCGTGTTCCTGGTCGGGCGGGGCTTGGGCTTTTTTTCCAGCACGGACCTCCACGGCTCTGCATACCGCTTCCCCAAACCCGCGCTCAACAAAATTCACCGGGTGACAGTCGCGGACGAGATCCGCGATACCGAACCGGAAATTTCCGCCCTCATGAAACGACATCGCGTCGCCGCCATTGTCCCGTTCTTCCCGCACAGCCAAAGCGGTGCGTTCTGGCTGTTGTTCGGAGAACCGTTCGGCCAGCGCGTCTATACGCCGCTGGACTTCCGGATGATCGAAGGGCTTTTCGGCAAAATGGCAGGGATGTTCCTGGACAAGATGATCCGGGCAGGCCGGCAAAATCGACGCCGAAGCAACGCGAACGCCAGCGAACCAGCCGGTTCCGTCGCTTTGAAGCAATGGCAGGCGGCGCCGGACAAACCCCTGGAACATTATTTCGCAGAGGTGGAGGCGGAGATCATCGAAAACGCGCTCAAACGCTGCAACGGCAACCAAGCTCAAACCGCGCGCCTGCTCGGCCTGCGCCCGAATACCCTGCATTACAAACTCAAGCGTTACGGTCTGGCTTGAACCGACGCGATAGCCGTTTTCTCCGCAAAATGCGGTTCGAGTCGGCGCGCTCGTTTCCGACCTGCTCGCCGCCCTAAACCTGACATTTCCCCCCTAAGTCGTTCGTGCGCCGGTGTTTCTCAGCGATCACAGTCGCTGAGAAACATGAAAATCCCGACAAACTCTCCCTTAAGGCCAAATTCAAAATTTTGAATACTTGAAGAAACCCATTACTTTTACTCGTGGGGGCCTAGCTCAGTCGACAGGGTCGTCACCCAAACCGCCCATTGGGCGTGTTGGGTCAGGAAAGGATTCCTGCCCCCTCCTCTCCTGGTTTAAGGCCCGCCGAAAACATAACCAGGAGAGACACGCATGTACATGTACACCCAGGGCCACTCACGTATTGTCAGTACAGGCATTTATCTTCCCGAGGAACGCGTCACCTCCATACATTTGCTGGAAACGATCGATTCGAAGAATCGTTTTGACATCCCCTATGACTGGTTGGACCGCATGATGGGAATTAACGAAAGGCGCGTGGCAGCGCCTGATATGTTGCCGTCAGACATGGCGGCTAAAGCGGCGCAAGAGGCGTTGGAGATCGCGGGGGTTCATCCTCGAGATATTGATGCAATCATTTATGCCGGCGTTGTCCGTGATTATCTGCTGGAACCAGCGACGGCGCATGTCGTGCAAGACAAGATCAAAGCTTACAACGCCGTCGCCTTCGACGTTACCAATGCGTGTCATGGGTTCATGAACGGGATTCACCTGATGGACGCGCTCATCGCCACGGGGCAAGCGCGTCGCGGGCTGATTGTGACGGGGGAACAGGGAACCCGGTACACATACAAGGCCATCGATGCCCTGCGCCAGACGGCCGACCGAAGCTTGTTCGTAAAATTGGCGGGGGGGCTGACCTTGGGGGACGCTGGTGCCGCGATGATCATGGGCCCCAAACTCGAACCCGATACCGGGTTCATGGGTTTCATGCTCCAGTCTCAGGGCCAGTATTCGAGGTTATGTACCTGTGGCAAAGATGGTCAGGAATCGCTGCTCGAAACCGACATGGCAAACATCATCGAACAGGGCATCGCCATGCTCGGGGATATGTATGACGTGTTCATGAAAAAGTTGGGGTGGAAGCCGGAGGAGATCGCGAAGTTCGTCCACCATCAGGTAGGAAGAAAGGTTTTCAGGCACCACGCCAAATACGCCAAGGTTTCACTCGAAATCATGCCCGATACAGTGAGCACCCTGGGTAACCTGGTAACGGCGAATATTCCGCTGAATTTGTACAATCTTGATAAAAATCATGAAGTTAAATCTGGAGAGAAGGTCTTCATTGCCGGCGCAGGAAGCGGTCTTGCCATAAGCCAAACGGGGATTGTCTGGAATGCGGCGTGATTTATGTCTATTTTTAGAGAATTGGAGTAAAGAGGCGGGGATCGACTCGCCTCATACCGCGCCAATCAGCATATCCTGTAAACTGTCTGGTCAATCGCGCATGCAAGGAAGCCTGTACAACGACATATGGAACTGAGCCTCCCTTTTATCATCGTACCTCCGATCATCGCTTTGCTGTTCAAGGCGGGCATTTACGCCTACGCTTGGAGCACCAAAACCCATAATCTGCATACACGGCTTTATCTGCTGTTCCTTTTTTCGTTCTCGATTCAGAACGTCGCTGAGATATTCGGTCTCTACAAGGTCAATGTAGACGGCGTCATGCCGCATTTTGAGGGCGGGCTGTTTTACGCTGCTGTCATCGTTGCCTTGGCGCTATTTTTTCATCTCGCCCTCGCCGTAGCTTTTGATCGACAACGAGTTGCAAAAAAGATTGCGCTGGCTTTCGTCTACGGCTACGCCGCGGTGCTTCAGTTGCTGCTCGTCTTCACGATGTATTTGATCCAAGGGTTTGAAACCCTTGAATATGGTTTTGGACTTAGTATCACGAGAGTACCAGGACCACTCTATTTCCTGTTCGAGTTTTATGTTGTCGGGCTCCTTGTCGGTAGCAGCGGAATACTGGGTTATGGATGGAAAAAACAGGAAACGCCCCAAAAGCGCGCGAAGAACCTGATGTTGCTTGCGGCCATCGTTCCTACGGTCGCAGCGGGGCTCTTTGTGATTGGCCTACTGCATTTCGGTGTCAAGTGGATCAACACGTCGGTGATTTTCCCGACCACCATAACGTTCTTCTTGATCCTCACTGCCTACGCCACTCATCAATACAGGATATTCGACATCCAATTCTTCATCCCCTGGTCCAAGGTGCGCGCCCGCAAAACGGCCTTCTACGACCGCGTCCGTGCGATGATCTCCGAGATCGCCGAACTCGGGTCGGCGCGCGAGGCGGTGACGCGGCTCGGGGACACGCTGCGCTGCCCGGTGGCGCTGATGAGCACGGGCAAGCCGGTGCTCGCGGTCGCCGGCGGGACCCAGCAGATGGTCGCGTTCCCGCTGGAGCAACTGCATAAGATCGAGCGCATCACCGTGGCGAACGAGATCGCCGATGTGGCGCCGGATACCTACCGGATGATGCGCGCCCACGGCATCGCCGCCATCGTGCCGTTCTACCCGCACAGCCAGAGCGCCTCCGGCTGGATGCTGCTCGGCGACGCCTTCAGCGAACAGGTCTACACGCCGCTCGACTTCAAGATGGTCGAGCAGCTCTTTGCGCGGCTCGCGGACCTGTTCCTCGACAAGATGGTCTCGATGCGCACGCAGCTCGCCGAAGCGCAGCGGGGCGGGCGCATGCTGGAGCAGCGGACGCAGGTTCTGGAGCAGAATCTCAGCGCGCTGCGCGAGGAAAACCACGCTTTGCGGCGGCAAAACCATGCGCTTATGGAGGAGCATATGGCGAACGCGAAACACACCCTGCTCGATTATCTCGATGCCCCTAAGAAGGCGGCCCGTCGTGCCGCACAGCAGGGCGCGGAACCGCCGCCGCTCAAGACCTTAGACGAGCATCTCGGGGAATACGAGGCGCGCCTCATCGAGCAGACGCTCGAGAGCTGCGGCGGCAACCAGGCGAAAGCGGCGCGGCTGCTGGGCCTTAAGCCGAACACGCTGCATTACAAATTAGAACGCTACGGCCTGGCGGGGGAGAAGAGACGTCAGGCCCGTAAGGCCGTGCCGCCCAAACCGGAGTAATTGCCTCGGTTCCTTGGCTTAATCCCACAAGCTGTGCCTGCATCGCCCGCGCTTCGCGGGAAACGGTATCGCTTCCCCCGAAAAGTCGTCTAGGCCGAGCCCGCGTTGCCCCCGCTGCGCTGCCGGAGGCTCGCGGTGTCCACCTCGGGGTGGGTGGCGTAGGCGAAGATCGCACCGGCGACCGCCGCCGCCATGGTCTCGCCCCAGGCCTGCACCTGGGGGCGGAAGCCCACGTCGCACCAGAAGAGCTTGCCCTCCTCGAACCGCCCGCATAAGAAATGCACGCCCTCCGGGAGCAGCGCCAGGGCGCTTTCGACATCCGAGGTATAAGGGCGACAGCCCGCCGCACCGCCGGGGTTGCCCAGATGACGCTCGATGAGCATGTCCGCTTTGCGGCTCGGGCGGCGCAACTGCTTCAGAATTTTTTCGCGAAACTCGGCTTTCATCTTTCACCTTCCGTCCTCTTTAATCTATGCTTCTTTTCATGAAACTTTAGCAGTTTGTTGAAAAACTCGTTTTTCAACAAACTGCGGTGCGGCATAGGGACGCGCCGCCATTTTTCGAACACGTTAAGTGTTTGAAAAATGAAGCAAAGCAAAAACCGCGCTTTTTGCTTTGCGTGTTGAAAAAGGCCATGGAAGGACTTTTTCAACAAACTGTTAGTGCAAAAGCCAGGCCTTTTTTATAGGCGAAATTCCCTACGGATGGGGCCGGAAATGATAGCTCATTCATAGGGGATCAAGTCTAATGGTCGTTGACCGCCGCCCGGTACGGTTGTGGATTACCTTTGTTTTAGCCGCGCTTTTTGTGGGTAAACCGGCTTGGGGAAGCAGTGGCAATGCGCTGCCCCGCGCGACCAGCGAGGCCCTGGGGATGGCCGACGCCAACGTGGCCCTAGCCGCGGGTCCGGCGGCGCAGTTCATCAATCCCGCTAATATTCTCGACTCGGGTAAGGAAAGCCGCTGGGAGGCCGGTGCGCTGTTAGGCGGCGTTTTCCCGACCTTCACCCGTGACGCCGCCGCAGGCGCCGCGGCGACGGGCGAGCATGCCGCTAAAACGACCTACCCGATGGTTCCGTACGCAGCGATGACGTTTCCGTTGTCGGATCGCGTGGCCTGGGGCTTCGCCGCGGACTCGCCGTACGGCCTGCGCAGCGAATGGAAGGATCACCAGTTCGATCTGAACCTCGGCCCGCTGGGCACGGCGGACCTGGCGCAGGCCGCTGAGCTCAAGACCGTCCGCCTGGGGCCGGCGGCGGCGCTGCGGCTCGATGACGCCTGGAGTCTCGGCGCGCGCGGGTTCGTCCAGTACGTCGAGGCGTTGGAGGAAAACGATATCTACTCGGTGAAGGGCGACGGAACCTCTTTCGGCGGGCAGATCGGGATCCGCTTTGCGTCGGAAGACTTCAAATTCGGCGCCGCCTACACCAGCCGCACCAACACCGAGATCAAAGGAACCTTGGGCGGTATTCATCCGGTCGCCTCGGCGAGCCTCGTCGCCGGCGACGCCAAGGCGAATATTCTCCTCCCCGACCGGCTGCAAACCGGGATGGCGTTCCGCCTTCGACCGGAGCTGTGGTGGGAGATCGACCTCGACTGGATCGGCTGGGCGTACGTCGATGAGCTGAGCATCTATCAGGCGAACGGTGCGCTCGCCAACGCCGGAAAGAACGCCCGCCACAACGAGGACACGCTCTCCGTGCGCACCGGCGTGCAGTGGAAGCACTCCCCCCACCTCACCCTGTACGCGGGCATCGGCTACGACCCGACGCCGGTGCCGGAGCGCGACGTCGCGCCCACCCAAGGCATGCTGCGCAAGACCCGCATCGCGTTCGGCGGCGCGTACGCGACCGAGAGCGGCTTGAAGCTCGGCGTCACCTATCAGTACGTCCGCGGGCACCCCCGGCGCGTCGGCGCCACCGACCAGGACAGCTTCGGGGGGAGCGACACGCACCTCTACGAAGGCACCTACGAAAGCGAGTCCCACATCCTGGGGATCAGCCTGGCGGGGGAGTTCTAGCGACTGTCTGCGCTCCGCGCGGATCAGATCTCGATCATCTCGAAGTCGGCCTTGGTCGCGCCGCAGTCGGGGCACTTCCAGTTCTCCGGCACGTCCTCCCAGCGGGTCCCGGGCTCGATGCCTTCCTCCGGCAAGCCATTGTCCTCTTCGTAGACAAACCCGCAGATCACGCACATATACGTCTTCACCGGCATCCCCCGGGCGGCAAGCCACCGCGGGCATTTTGGCGCAATCGCGCCCCGGGTTCCATGGTGCGCCGAAACCGCCGCGGGTAAAATGCGGACTCGATGGAACAGCGCGTTGGCGTAGTACTTTTCAACCTGGGGGGGCCGGATTCGCTCGCGTCCGTCAGGCCCTTTCTCTTTAACCTCTTTTCCGACCCGGACATCTTCAAGTTCCCGTTAGGCGCGCTCACCCAAAAGCTCTTCGCGGCCTACATCTCCTGGAAGCGCGCGCCGGAGGCAGCCAAGGGCTACGCCGCCATCGGCGGCAGATCGCCGCTGCTGGAGAACACCCGGAAGCAGGCCCAGGCGCTCAAGCAGGCGCTCGCGGACTCCGGCGCCTTCGATGTCCACATCTGCATGCGCTACTGGCCGCCCGCGGCGCCGGAGGTCGTGGCGGAGCTAAAGGCCCGCGGGTACACGCGGGTCGTACTGCTGCCGCTCTATCCGCAGTACTCGATCACCACCACTGGCAGCTCGTATAACGCCTTTATGCGCGAATGCCGCCGCTGGAACTACGAGCCGCGGGTCACCTTGATCCGCCAGTGGTATGATCAGCCGGATTACCTCGCGGCCATCGTCGAGGCGGTGCGCGCCGAGGCGGCGAAATTCCCGGACCCGGACCCGGACCGCATCGAGCTGCTGTTCTCGGCCCACGGGCTGCCGCAGAAGATCGTCGCCGGCGGCGACCCGTACGAGCTTCAGATCCGCGCGACCTACCGCGCGGTGTGCGAGCGCCTCGGCTGGCCGCACACGACGCTCTGCTACCAGAGCCGGGTCGGGCCGCTGAAGTGGCTCGAGCCGTACACCGAAGCGGTGATCCGCGAAAAGGGCCGGGCGGGAGTCAAACAGATGCTCGTCTATCCGATCGCCTTCGTCTCCGACCACATAGAAACGCTCCATGAGTTGGGACAGACCTATGCGGAACTGGCGCGCGCGGAAGGTGTGGCACATTACCGCGTGACGCCGGCACTCAACGACCACCCGCGGCTCATCGAAGGACTGAAGCGGCTGGTGCTGGATTCGCTGCATACCTCATGACCGCCGGTACGCCCCCCGTGGTGCTCATCTTCGCCGGCAGCGACCCCACCGGCGGGGCCGGCATCGCCGCCGACTGCCTGACGCTCGCCTCGCTCGGCTGCCATCCGGCGCCAGTCGTGACCGCGGTGACCGCCCAGGACACGACCGGTATCAAGCAGTTCGCCTGCGTAGAGACCGAGCTCGTGATCGCGCAGGCGCGCGCCGTGCTCGAGGACATGCCGGTGGCGGCGTTCAAGATCGGGATGCTCGGCAATACCGCCACGGTGAGCGCCGTGGCCAGCATCATCGAGGATTATCCCGACATTCCGCTCGTCGTGGATCCGGTGCAACTCTCGGACCGGGACGATGCGCTCGCGGAGGAGCCGCTCGATGACGCGCTGCGCACGTTGCTGCTGCCACGGGCCACACTCGCCACGCCGAACAGCCGCGAGGCCCGCGCGCTCGCGCCGGGCGCCGACACCCTGGACGCCTGCGCCCAGGAGCTGATGTCGCTCGGGTGCGAATACGTCCTGATCACGGGCACGCACGAACCCACCCCGCAGGTGGTCAATCGCCTGTACGGCCACAGGCGCCTCCTCGAGACCTTCACCTTCGAGCGCCTGCCCGGGGACTACCACGGCAGCGGCTGCACGCTCGCCTCGGCCTGCGCCGGGGCGCTCGCGCACGGGCTCGAGCCGATCGAGGCCGTGCGCGAGGCGCTGCACTACACGTGGAACACGCTCAAACACGGCTTGCGGCTCGGGATGGGCCAGTACCTGCCCGACCGCATCTACTGGGGCGGCGGACCCGTTGCGCGCCGCAAGCCCGATGAAAAGTAAGCCGCGTATCCGCGGCCTGTACGCCATCGCCGACACGCAGTACCTCTCCGATGCCGGGCTCGCGGCGGCCGCGGCGCAGGCGATCGCGGGCGGGGCGCGGGTGCTTCAGTACCGCGACAAAAAAGGCGATGACGCGCGGCGCCGGCATCAGGCGGCCGAGCTGCTCGCGCTCGGTCGCCGCCACGGCGTACCGCTCCTCATCAACGACGATGTCGCGCTCGCGCTGGAGGTGGGCGCGGACGGCGTGCACCTCGGACGCGAGGACGCACGGCTTTCGGAGGCGCGCGCGCAACTCGGCGCGGCGGCGCTCATCGGCGTCTCCTGCTACAACGAGCTCGCGCGGGCGCTTGCGGCGCAGACGCAGGGCGCCGATTACGTCGCCTTCGGAAGTTTCTTTCCTTCGCGCACGAAGCCTCAAGCGGTGCGCGCCGGCCTCGAGCTGCTGCGCGCGGCCAAGCGCAAACTCCGCATCCCGATCGTTGCAATCGGCGGCATCACGCCGGAAAATGGCGCGTCCCTGATCGCGGCCGGTGCCGATGCGCTGGCGGTGATCGAAGGCGTGTTCGGCCAGGCTGATGTCCGTGCGGCGGCTGAGCGCTATGTGCGCCTCTTCCATCCTCCAGTCTCATAGACGCGCCAGGGGGGAGCTGTATCCCCCAGTCGATAAGCCCCGCCGTATTGGCGCAAAGGCATCTGCCGTATCTACTTTGGCGTAGATACTTTTTGATGAGGAACGGAACGATGAAAACCGCCAAGATATTCCGCAGCGGCAACAGCCAGGCCGTCCGGCTTCCCAAGGAGTTCCGCGTTCCCGACGACGAAGTCTTCATCAAAAAGACGGGGGGACGATCGTGCTGATCCCCAAGAAGGGTGGCCGCTGGCAGAATGTGAAAGCCTGCGTCGGCCGCTTCAAGGGCGAGCTGGAGCGTAAGCAACCCCGGACGTTCGATGAGCGCCCGTGGCCGCAATGAACTATCTGCTGGATACCGACGCCTGTATTTACCTGATGACCGACCGCGAACCGCGGCGGCGGGCAAATATCCTGGCGCATCTGGAGGCACTGCCGGCGGATGAAATCGTCTACCTCTCCAGCGTCACCGTGATGGAACTGAGCTACGGCGCGCACAAGGGTCGCTGGAGCAAGGCCAATACCGAACTGCTGGAGCAATTCTTGCTGGATTTCGCCGTCGCGCCCTTCGATGAAAAGGCCGCCCACATCGGCGGCGCCCTGCGCGCAACCCTGGAGAAAAAAGGCAAACCGATCGGCCCGCTGGATACGCTGATCGCCGCGCACGCCTTGGGCTTGGGGACCGCTTTGGTGACCAACAACGCGCGTGAACTTTCCCGCGTCCCCGGTCTGAAAGTGAAAAACTGGGCAGCCGTCTAAGCCATTTTATTTCGCAGCGACGACGCCCATCGGCGAACGCTCGGTGGAACCGCTGACGCTGTGTCAAAATACGACTCGTTTTTCATCCCACAGGACAACGCATGAGCCAGTCGCAGGAGCTGTTTAACCGGGCCAAACAACACATCCCCGGCGGCGTGAACTCCCCCGTGCGCGCCTTCAAGGGCGTCGGCGGCGAGCCGGTGTTCTTCGCCCGCGGCGCGGGCGCCTATCTCTTCGACGAGGACGGCAAGAAGTACATTGATTACGTCGGCTCCTGGGGACCGATGATCCTCGGGCACGCGCACCCCAAGGTGCTGACCGCGGTCAAAGAGACGGCGGAGAAGGGCCTGAGTTTCGGCGCACCCACGCGCATCGAGATCGAGATGGCGGAGCTGGTCTGTTCGATCCTGCCCTCGATCGAGAAAGTGCGGATGGTGAGCTCGGGCACCGAGGCCACGATGAGCGCCATTCGGCTCGCGCGCGGTTACACCGGGCGCGACAAGATCGTCAAGTTCGAAGGCTGCTATCACGGGCATGCCGACTCGCTCCTGGTGAAGGCGGGCTCCGGCGCGCTCACGCTCGGCGTGCCGACCTCGCCCGGCGTGCCGGCGGACCTCGCGGCGCACACGCTCACGCTCGAATACAACAACATCGCGCAGGTGGACGAGGTGTTCAAAAAACTCGGCCACGAGATCGCCTGCGTGATCGTCGAGCCCGTCGCCGGCAACATGAACTGCGTGCCGCCGGTGGCGGGCTTCCTTCAGGGGCTGCGCGCGCTGTGCGACGCGCACGGGGCGCTGCTCATTTTCGACGAGGTCATGACGGGCTTTCGCGTGGCCTTGAACGGGGCCCAGGGACTCTACGGCGTGAAGCCCGACCTCACCACGCTCGGGAAGGTGATCGGCGGCGGTCTGCCCGTGGGCGCCTTCGGCGGGCGCGCCGAGGTCATGGGCCGCATCGCCCCCGAGGGGCCGGTGTATCAGGCCGGCACGCTCTCCGGCAACCCGGTGGCGCTCGCCGCGGGGCTGGCGACCTTGAGGGAGATCTCGAAACCGGGCTTCTTCGCGGAGCTTTCGGCCAAGACCACGGCGCTGATGGAAGGGCTGAAAGAGCGGGCGCGCAAAACCGGCGTTGCGCTCACGGTGCAATCCGTCGGCGGCATGTTCGGGATTTTCTTCACCCACGAGCCGCGCGTGACGAGCTTCGCTCAAGTCATGGCCTGCGACGTCGAGCGCTTCAAGAAATTCTTTCACGGAATGCTCGAACGCGGCGTGTACCTCGCGCCGTCGGCGTTCGAGGCGGGCTTTGTCTCGGCCGCGCACTCGGATGCCGACATCGCCGAGACGCTGGACCACGCCGAGGCGGTGTTCAAGACGTTATAAGAATTTCTGCCGCAAAGACGCGGAGGACGCAAAGAAAAACCTTGGGGCGTAAAACCCGAAACAGCAACCGCAGATAAACACCGATTTTAACGCGGATCAAAAATGCCGCTGTTATCTTTTGCCCTCAAACGCCTTTCTTTGCGTCCTCTGTGCTGTACCGGGACGTACGAATGTCGCGCGAGACGGGATGTCGGGAGCGACCGTCTTTGCGGCGAACGATCATACAAATCAAATAAAAAGGGCCGGCTTTCGCCGGCCCCGCGTGCACCCCATGCACAAAATCTTTCGGTCAGCTCACCAGGATGTTTTCCGAGGCGAAGCGGACGGTCGCCACCTGGGGATTCAGGGTCCCGTCGCTCAGGGCGATATCCACACCGAGAATGGCGACGACGTCCGAATGGTCGCGCACCCCGGGCAGTTCCTCGCGCAGGTAGCCGTAATGGGTCTCGTTCATGTAGACCACATTCGGCCGCAGACCGTGATGGTGTTCGTAGTTGTTGACCAAGCTGACGATGTGGCTAAGCATCTCTTGCTCCTTTCCCTCGCCTCGAGGGTCCAGCAGGGGGTTCGCCCGATTTTCGGCCAGTGATTCGGCGAATCCCGGAAACCTTGTCTCACCTGGGAATGAGCAATAGCTGTGCCACAACTGGGTGTTGCGCGTAACCTATTGATGATAATTGTGAAATGCGGAGGGATCGTTTGCAGGGTCACAGCAGACTAGCGACCGGCAGCGCGATTTTCGGTCCGCCTGGGTGCCGAAACGCGTCACTTGTCGGCCGCCGGCACAACGGCAGGGGCTCGGGAGCTTGAACTCAGGGTGAGGCGAGCGGCCGTGCCCTGCGGCCAGCCAATCTCAGAGGAGATAGCGGCCCCTGCGCGAGACCGCCATGCGAACTCCAGGAGTTTGTTGAAAAATGAGTTTTTCAACAAACTGCCAGGAGGTTCTAATCCGATCAGCGCGGATCCAGGGCCGCCACGTACTCCGAGACCGCTTTGATCTCCTGCTCGGACATGCGGAAGGCGATGCGGGTCATCACGTCGCCGTCGTTGGTGCGCTTAGCGGACTTGAAGGCCAACAACTGCTTCTCGATATAGGCGGCACGCTGGCCCGCGAGCTGCGGAAAGCGCGGCGGGATCCCGTGCCCGGAAGGCCCGTGGCAGCTCATGCAGGCCGACACGCCCATCTTGGCGTTGCCGCCGCGGTAAATCTTCTCGCCGCGCTTCCTGCTCTCCGGCGGTACGACCGGGCCTGGGCTGCGCTTAAGGCTGGCGAAGTACGCGGCGAAGTTCTTGACATCGGCGTCGCTCAAACCCGCCGCCATGCCGCTCATGATCGGGTCCTTGCGCACGCCGGCTTTAAAATTCTTGAGCTGCTTCGCCAGATAGTTCTCATCCTGGCCGGCGAGCTTGGGCCAGAGGGGATCGACGGCGCCGTTGCCGTCCATGCCATGACAGCCTGCACACATACCGGCCTTGGCCTTGCCGGCCGCGATATCGCCGCCCGCGCCCCAGGCCGGCGCCATCGCTACGCAAAACAGCCCGACGAGGCCGGTGAAACGGAGTAAACCTGAGAAGCTGCGCATTTTCCCCCCTGGAGACCGCACCATGCTTAAAGATGTGGGTCGCCCTATATAACCAAGAACAGCGTGCGGGTCAATTTCGCAGGTCAAATCCGGCGCACAAAAAAAGCCCCGGAAACAAGGGGAAAGTGTCCGGGGCCGAACATCCCGGCTTGCTGTAGCCAGGACACCCCGCTCAGGGAGGAGGAGCGGGGCAGGACGGTTACTCACCGTCCACGTAAATTATAGACCGATTCCAATCTCACGGGTTCACTTTAACTGTTTTGTCTGTCGGAATATTCGCATTTTCCATAAGTGTATTGGCGAATAAGAATCTGGGTCTTCGTGAAATCGTGTGGGCGATTTAACGTCACCCGGCTGCGTTTCAGCGGTTACGCTTGTTTGTCAGGTCTAGGTCGAATCGCCTTTCGGCGATGATTTGAAAATCTACTTGTGGGTGGCTGACCCACGGCAGGTGTCTTTCTTTTGC
>Ga0154833_1003_pt2 | contig 22372 bp, 21 predicted proteins | sample Rifle2008BG16ft_FD_116137 | JGI IMG/M metagenome (GOLD analysis project Ga0154833, IMG submission 116137) | Candidatus Muproteobacteria bacterium RBG_16_65_34 | reverse complement strand
GCGTCGAGACGGGCAAGGCGACGGTCGTGTTCGCCGTGGCCGGCGACATGGCGCTGCTGCCGGTGTACGAGGCGAAGGAACTGCTCGAGCGCGACGGTTACCGCGTGCGCATCGTCGCCGTGGTGAGCCCGCGCCGTCTCTACCGCCCGGGCGATGTCGCCTGGGAGTCCTGCGCGGAGCCGGACGGACGGTTCCTGAGCGACGGGGCGTTCGATGCGCTCTTCGGCGGCGATGCGCTCATCGGAGTCACCGGCGGCGCCTCCGCGACGCTCGAGCCCGTCCTGCTCCGGGCGCAAGGCCCGCGGGATGTCTTCGCCTGGAAACGCGGCGAGACCACGGCGAGCCCGAAGGAGATCATGGAACTCAACGGCCTTACGGGCGCGGCCATGACGGCGCGCGCGAAGCAGTTGCTCAAAAAACAATAGACAGGATTAACAGGATTTACAGGATTGGATAATCAGTCGTGAGTCTTGAGTCTAGAGTCTTTGTTCTAATCCTGTTAATCCTGTTAATCCTGTTAATCCTGTCTATTCTAGTTCTCTCGATGATCGGGTGAAAACGAAAATCATCGTTCTCGACGACGACCCCACCGGCTCGCAGACGGTGCATGGCTGTCTACTGCTCACGCGCTGGGATGTCGCCACGCTGCGCGAGGGGATCGACGATTCCGCGCCGCTTTTTTTCGTTCTGACCAACACCCGCGGGGTGGACGCCGCCCGCGCCGGCGCGATCGTGCGGGAGGTCTGCCGCAACTTAAAGACCGCGCTCGCCGGGCGCGACATCCACCCGATCCTCGTCAGCCGCTCGGACTCGACCCTGCGCGGGCATTACCCGATCGAGACCGACGCGATCGCCGCGGAACTCGGGCCGTTCGATGCGCATTTCCTCGTGCCGGCCTTCTTCGAGGGCGGGCGCGTGACGCGCGACTCGGTGCACTATCTGCGCAGCGAGGGCCGCGAGATTCCGGTGCACGAGACCGAATTCGCGCGCGACTCGGTGTTCGGCTACCGCCACAGCTTCTTGCCGGACTACGTGGAGGAGAAGACCAAGGGCCGCATCAAGGCCTCCACCGTGGCGCGGTTCGTGCTGGCGGACATCCGCGCCGGTGTCTACGACCGGCTGATGGCGTTCACAGGCGACGTCTGCGCGGTTGTGGACGCCGAGACCCAGAGCGACCTCGATCGCTTCACCGACGACGTGCGCCGCGCGGTCGCCGCGGGCAAGCGCTTTCTGTTTCGCAGCGCCGCAAGCCTGCTCACCTCGCTCGCGCGGCTGCCGCCGCAGCCGGTGGCGCCCGAGCGCATGGGCCGGTACGCCCTTGCGGGCCGGGCCGGCGCGGTGGTAGTGGGTTCGCACGTGCCGCGCAGCACGCGCCAGCTCGAGGCGCTGCTCGGGCGGCCGGACGTGGTTCCCTTCGAGGTGGATGTGGGGCGGATACCTGCGGAAGCCGACCGCATGCTCCTTTCCCTGGTCGGACAGATCGAGCACACGCATCGCGCCGGCATGACGCCGGTGATTTACACCAGCCGCACGGAGCGCGATTTCGCCGATCGCGCCGAGAGACTCAAGTTCGGGGCGCAGGTCTCGGCTTTTCTCATGAACGTCGTGCGCAACCTACCGCGCACGCTCGGCTATCTCGTGAGCAAGGGCGGCATCACCTCGAACGATGTGCTGAGCGACGGCCTCGGACTTCGGTCCGCGCGGCTCCTCGGCCAGATCCTGCCCGGCGTATCGGTCGTGCGCTGCCCGGCGGACCATCCGCGTTTCCCGGACCTGATGGTTGTGATCTTTCCCGGCAACGTGGGCGACGATCAGGCTTTGGCGACCGTGTTCGAGCGCCTCAGTCACGCAGCCGACGCGCGGAGAGGCGCCGCCCCGCGCGCCTGAACCGGCGCTTACATCGGCCGCCCAATCGTGTATCGTTTGTGTCTAGAAGCTGTCTCAAAAGAACTTGAAACGCAGATGAACGCGGATAATTGAAGGGAACCTCTAAAGATGTTTTTCACCGCAGAGAACGCAGAGCACGCAGAGAAAATCCATTTCTGTTTAAGTAGCTTCGTGCCTCTGCGGCGCTGTGTTGGGCCGGATGTACCCGTGAATAACGGGAATTCTTAGAGATTCCCTGAAGATATAAACGCTGGTTCACCACGTTCTTCATGTATCTGCGGTCATCCCTAATAAAAATCTGCGTTAATCCGCGTTTAAAGTATTTCTGAGGCAGGTTCTATGCAGACCGCGCTCGCCGATTTCATCCGCGACACCGCGCAGGGGCGCGAGGCCGACGCCATTCTGCGCGCCTGCGTACACTGCGGCTTCTGCAACGCCACTTGTCCGACGTATCAACTCTTGGGCGATGAGCTCGACGGCCCGCGCGGGCGTATCTATTTAGTCAAGCAGATGCTCGAAGGCGCGGAGGTCAGCCGCCGCACGCTCGCGCACCTCGACCGCTGCCTCACCTGCCGCAACTGCGAGACCACCTGTCCCTCGGGCGTGCAGTACGGGCGGCTCGCGGACATCGGGCGCGAGCTTATCGAGGAGAAAGTAAAACGGCGTTGGTCCGACCGGTTTGCCCGCTGGGCGCTGCGGAAAATTACCCCCTATCCCGCGCGTTTCACCCCGCTGCTGCGGCTCGGTCAATTTTCCCGTCCCCTGTTGCCGCCATCCCTCAAACGCAAAATCCCGCGGTATCGACGCACCGCCGCTGCTTATCCCCCTCTCCCTCCGGGAGAGGGCAGGGGTGAGGGGATAGCTTCTCGCGCCATAAGCATCCGCAAGATGCTCGTGCTCGAAGGCTGCGTCCAGCCCGCCATCGCCCCCAACATCAACGCCGCCGCCGCGCGCGTGCTCGATCGGCTCGGCATCCGCCTGATTGCCGCCAAGGGCGCGGGCTGCTGCGGCGCGGTCTGCCACCACACCTCCGGGGTCGAGGAGGGCCTCGCGTTCGCCCGCCGCAACATCGACGCCTGGTGGCCGCATACCGAATCGGGCTGCGAGGCCATCGTCATGACCGCGAGCGGTTGCGGCGCGCACGTGAAGGAATACGGCCACCTGCTTCAAGCGGATCCGAATTACGCGGCGAGGGCGAGGCGGGTTTCGGAGCTCACGAAGGACATCAGCGAGATTCTGGCGGGGCAGGATCTCTCGGCGCTCAAACCCGCCGAGGCCGGAATGAAGGTCGTGTTTCACTCGCCTTGCACGCTCCAGCACGGGCAGAATCTCAACGGCGTGGTGGAAGGGATTCTGCGCGGGCTCGGTTTCACGCTCACGCCAGTGCCGGACGCGCACCTCTGCTGCGGCTCGGCGGGGACTTATTCCATTCTGCAACCGGAGTTATCGCAGCGACTGCTCAAAAACAAAGTCGACGCCCTGCAATCCGGACACCCCGATGTCATCGCCACCGCCAATATCGGTTGCCTCGCGCATCTGCAAAGCGGTTCAACTGTACCGGTGAGACATTGGGTGGAATTGGTGGCGAGTCAAGGATAACGCAGAGTTCACCGGCCGAGAGCCCGCGCCAGCGAGACCGAGGTCCGGTGGAACGACGGGTCGGGCAGCATCATAAAAGCTCTTTGAATTTTTCAGGTGTGATCCGCATATCGTCGATAATGCCATGCAGAGTCTTTGACTTAATATCACGGCCTGCATGGACGGGGATAACAACACGGGCCTTGTCAGAAGGGCGGTAACATATGGCATGGGTGAGGTTCGAGTGAGGTTGGGTAGAGTAGAGGGCAGGAACACGGTGTTCCTGCCCTCTACTCTACCCTTCACCGTGCCTTCACCGTGGTTAGAAGCCGGTCCTTACCCGATTATGCGCCTTTGGACTTGAACGCCATGCGCGGCTTCACCTGTATTGTTAATTTTAGCGTATTGATGTCTTTCCATTTTTGCATGCAATTCATAACAAACTGGGTCTTCTCCTTTGGTTTTACTTGCCCTTGGACATTCCCCACGCACTGCTCGATTAGCTGGTTGCCATCGAAGACGGAGCCAGAAAGTGAAACATTCTCTATCGTGAACTGGTAGGAATTCTCAAGACTCCCAAGGATAACTAAATGGCCATCGGTTGTGCGGGTGGCACTGACAGTTGGAAGAATGTTTTCTTCAAGGTCATGCCCCTGCAATATTGTTGTTCCGCCAACATCAAGGAACTTCGATACGGCAAGAAACACGATCAAGACGCCAACGGCAAACCCGATTCCGGCGAGGATGGATTTCCAGAACATGGCAAGAACGTTATTCATGAATGCCCCTTTGGCGCATGAATATGCCAGCGCGGTCGGGTATTTGTTTCTTGTGGCGCGTCAATATCAGGCCGCGAACCGCAGAATTTCCACTTCAGTGCCGCTTTTCACGGATTCTTCCGCGCGCTGCATGACCTGTTTCGCGACGTTCTCGGACAAATAATACTCGCCGCAGTTTTCGCACACGTCCGCCGGAACGCCCTTGAAGATGACCGTCGTTTCTCCGCGTTGGAGCGTGACCGTTACCTGACCGGGCCTGGTTTCACCTTGTTTGCAGAGGGCGCATTTCATGGCGTTCTCCTGGTCTTGAAATCGACGTTCCACTGGGCGGGGTCCGGTGGGTAAGCTGTAATGGTGAGACACGTCTCGCTCAGTTTATCCTTTGCCACGACAACGTGTATCGGGAGCGATCTCACGAAGCCCAGTATCAGATAGCTGGGGAAAGGAGCATCTTCCGGATATTCGGTTATGACTTCCCCGGAAGCAACTACGGCGAGCACGTCATCCACGCTGATTCTGCGCTCAAACATGCGTCGCAGAGCGTGCCCGCTGAACTTAACCTCCCTGCATCTCATCCCCGGCATCCACAAGCCTTCGTGTAGTTGAGTTATTTTGGATCATTGTTGGCGTTACATCAAATTCGATGGCTGCTAACCGGAATTAGCGTTCAATACCGCATGAGGGTCAAATGCCAACTTTAACTGGCGGTGCAGCGAAATAAGCCCGGGTGAAAGAACAGCAAGAGGCGCCCGCTTCTGGTTGAGACTGCGAAACAGGGTTGCATGACCGCCAACTTCTTCCGTCTCTTGGCGGATGTCTGCGGCTGGTGTGTCGGACTTGAGCCAGCGCTGCGCGCCGCCCCAGTCGGTGAGCCATTTGCCCGGCAGGTCGATCGGCGGCGTGGCGCTTGGGATTGAAAGGCGCCAGAGCGGCGAACCGTTTTGGAAAAAGTTGAGCCGGTGCTCGCGAATCTCACGCCAGAATCTTTCGCTATTTTCGACAGCGTTGCCGCCGAGCTTCGCCTGCGCGGCGCGCACGCCCGATTCGGTTCCGGACAGCCGAAAATATAAAGTATCGTCCGCGTGGCAGGCGGCGGACAGGGGGAGCGGCTGCGCGGCCCAGGCGTTCATTTGCTTGACGGCTTCGGCCGCGTTCATCTCGAAGGCGAGGGTCAGCTCCCGCGCCGGCTTTGGCAGCACTTTGAGGGAGACTTCGAGCAGCACCCCGAGCGTCCCGAACGCGCCCACCATCAGGCGCGAGACGTCGAAGCCGGCGACATTCTTCATCACCTGTCCGCCGAATCGGAGAATCTCGCCCTTGCCGTTGATGATCTTTGCGCCGAGCACGAAGTCGCGCGCCGCCCCGGCGTAAGGCCGGCGCGGGCCGGAGAAGCCGCAGGCGATGGTGCCGCCGAGGGTTGCGGCCTCACCGAAATAGGGCGGCTCGAAACCCAGCATCTGACCGCGTTCCGCAAGCGCCGCCTCGATCTCGGCGAGTGGCGTCCCGGCGCGGGCGGTGATGACGAGCTCGGTGGGCTCGTAGGAAACAACGCCGCGGTGGCCGGTGACGTCGAGCGGCGTGCCCGAAAGCGCACCGGTGTAGAACGCCTTTGTTCCATTCCCCTGGATGGCAAGCAGCGCATGATTCGCCGCGGCTTCGCGTACGGCGTCGGCGAGTTTTTGGGAAATGTCGGCGTTGTTTGTCATGGGGTCGGTTCTATATTTCTATATTTTTCTCTGTGCTCTCTGTGCCCTCTGCGGTGAATGCTCTTATCAAAATCTTTCCATCTCGGGAAACTTGAGCTTGCCGCCGTGCACGTGCATGCGCCCGAACTCGGCGCAGCGCGCGGGTTTGGGCACGGCCTTGCCGGGGTTGAGCAGGCCCTTGGGATCGAACGCGGCCTTGAGCGCGTGGAACTGCGCCAGCTCCTCCTGCGTGAACTGCACGCACATCTGGTTGATCTTCTCCACCCCGACGCCGTGCTCGCCGGTGATCGTCCCGCCGACGGCCACGCAGAGCTCGAGAATCCGGCCGCCGAACTCCTCGGCGCGCGCGAGCTGCCCGGGCTGATTGGCGTCGTACAGAATGAGCGGATGCAGATTGCCGTCGCCGGCATGGAATACGTTCGCGACCGGCAGGCCGTACTCCTGGGAGAGCTTGCCGATCGCGGTCAGCACTTGTCCGATGTGCTTGCGCGGGATGGTGCCGTCCATGCAGTAGTAGTCGCGTGCGATGCGCCCGACCGCCGGAAACGCGTTCTTGCGCCCGGCCCAGAACTTGAGCCGTTCGGCCTCGTCGCGCGAGGCGCGGACCTCCGTCGCGCCCCGGCCGAGCAGCAGCTCGCGCACCTGCACGATGCCCTCGGCGACTTCCTCGGCGGTGCCGTCAAGCTCGCAGAGCAGGATCGCCGCGGCCTCGTTGGGGTAACCCGCGCGCGCGTACTCGTTAACCGCACGGATCGCAAAGTTGTCCATCATCTCGAGTCCGCTGGGAATGAAGCCCGACGCGATGACGGTGGCGACCGCCTCGCCCGCTTTCTCCACACTGTCGAAGGCAGCGAGCACGACTTGCGCATATTCGGGCTTGGGCAGGAGCTTCACCGTGATCTCGACGATGACGCCGAGCATACCCTCGGAGCCCGTCAGGAGTGCGAGCAGATCGTAGCCGGGGCTGTCGAGTGTCTTTCCGCCGAGCGTGATGAGCTCGCCGTCCATAGTAAGAAACTTGAGGCCGAGGACGTTGTGCACGGTGAGACCGTATTTGAGGCAATGCACCCCGCCCGCGTTCTCGGCGACGTTGCCGCCGATGGAGCAGGCGATCTGCGAGGAGGGATCGGGCGCGTAGTAAAGCCCGAGGGGTGCGGCGGCCTCGGTGATCGCGAGGTTGCGCACGCCGGGTTCGAGCGTCGCGGTGCGGTTTTCGGGATCGATCTCGAGGATGCGGGTGAACTTGGAAAGCGAGAGCAGCACGCCGTCCTCGAGCGGCAGCGCGCCGCCCGAGAGTCCGGTGCCGGCGCCGCGCGCCACGACGGGGATGTTCCGCTCGTCACACAGCCGCAGGACGCGGCTCGCCTGCTCGATGGTATCGGGCAACACTACGATCCAGGGGAGCTTGCGGTAGGCCGTGAGCCCGTCGCACTCATACGGCCGCAGGTCTTCCTCGTCCGTGAGCACCCCCGCGGGCGGCAGGAACTGGCGCAAGGCGCGGGCGACGGCGGCCTTGTCCGGGAGCGTGCGGGCGGGGATGGGCTGCGGTTGGCTCATGGGGCAATCCCTGGGCGACCCGATGGTTATTGACCCGGCACGAACACTCTTGAACCACGGCGGCAAGCGATGAGCATTTTCTGGCCTGGGTGGCGCCATGAATGTGCCGGGCCAATAACGAAAATCATCATGAATTCTCGATTATTGAGGCGGCAGGACGGCATCAATTCTGGGTCACGGTAGACATAAGCCGTCGCAGATGTTCAGTCGATTCATGCCGCCTCAATAATCGATGCTTTCAAGCATAACACGCCCGCCGGGGACACTAACTGGGTTATACTTGCGCCCAGCAAAAATCCGCCGTTTGATTTTCAGCGCCTTCACCCTTATCCATTACCCCGATCGGTTGTTTCCATGCAAACCGCACGCGACCTCTTTTCCTACCGCAAGTACTGGGCGAAGCGCCTGACGCCGGCGCCGTTCCTGCCCATGTCGCGCGCCGAGATGGAGGCGCTCGGCTGGGATTCCTGCGACATCATATTAGTCACCGGCGACGCCTACGTGGACCTGCCGAGTTTCGGCATGGCGATCGTCGGGCGCGCGCTCGAGGCCCAGGGGTTTCGCGTCGGCATCGTGAGCCAGCCCGACTGGAAGAGCGCGGAGGCGTTCAGGGCGCTCGGCCGGCCCAATCTCTTCTTCGGCATCACCGCCGGCAACATGGACTCGATGGTGAACCGCTACACCGCCGACCGCAAGATCCGCTCGGACGACGCCTACACGTCGGGCGCCGTCGCCGGCAAGCGCCCGGACCGCGCGGTGATCGTGTACGCGCAGCGCGCCCGCGAGGCCTACGGCGACGTGCCCATCGTCATCGGCGGCATCGAGTCGAGCCTGCGACGCATCGCCCACTACGACTACTGGTCCGACAAGGTGCGCCGCTCGATCCTGCTCGACGCCAAGGCGGATCTCCTGGTGTACGGCAATGCCGAGCGTCAGATCGTCGAGATCGCCCACCGGCTGGCCGCCGGCGAGCCCATTTCAAGCACCACCGATGTGCGCGGCACCGCATTCGTCCGTAACGCCCTCCCCGAAGGCTGGACGGAAATAGATTCCACGCACGTCGACACGCCCGGCCCGCTCAACCCGGCGGCGAATCCCTACGCAACCGAGGAGGAGATGCGTGCCGCTTCGGCGCCGATGCAGGCACCGGCGGTTAATGTTGTCCAGTTCCATAAACGCCGGCCGACGCCGGAGGACCGCGACCGCACCGCGGTACGATTGCCATCGTTCGAGCAGGTTGCCGCCGACCCCGTGCTCTACGCCCACGCCTCGCGCGTGATGCATCTCGAGACCAATCCCGGCAATGCCCGCGCGCTCGTGCAGCGCCACGGCGACCGCGACGTGTGGCTCAACCCGCCGCCCGTCCCGCTCACGACCAAGGAAATGGACTCGCTCTACGAGCTTCCCTACCAGCGCGTGCCGCACCCGAGCTACGGCGAGGCGAAGATCGCGGCCTACGAGATGATCCGCTTCTCGATCGCGATCCAGCGCGGCTGCTTCGGCGGCTGCACGTTCTGCTCGATCACCGAGCACGAAGGCCGCATCGTCCAGTCGCGCTCCGAGGACTCCGTGATCCGCGAGATCGAAACCATCCGCGACGCGGTGCCCGGGTTCACCGGCGTCATCTCCGACCTCGGCGGCCCCACGGCCAACATGTACCGCATCGCCTGCAAGAGCAAAGAAATCGAGTCCGTCTGCCGCAAGCCCTCGTGCGTCTACCCGGACATCTGTCAGAACCTCGTTACCGACCACGCGCCGCTCATCCGGCTCTACCGGCGCGCGCGGGCGGTGCCGGGTGTCAAAAAGGTTCTGATCAGCTCCGGCGTGCGCTACGACCTTGCGGTCGAGTCGCCGGAGTACGTGAAGGAGCTGGTGACGCACCACGTCGGCGGCTATCTCAAGATCGCGCCCGAGCACCTGCGCGAGGGGCCGCTCGCGAAGATGATGAAGCCCGGGGTGGGGTCGTACTATAAATTCAAGGAGCTGTTCGAGAAGTATTCCAAGGAGGCGGGCAAGGAGCAGTACCTGGTTCCGTACTTCATCGCCGCGCACCCGGGCACGAGCGATGAAGACATGCTCGAGCTCGCACTCTGGCTCAAGTGCAATAACTATCGCGCCGATCAGGTGCAGGCCTTCCTGCCGACACCGATGACCAGCGCCACAGCGATGTACCACACCGGCAAGAACCCGCTGCGCAAGGTGACGCATGCCAGCGAGGACGTCTTCATTCCCAAGGGCCTCAAGATCCGCCGGCTGCACAAGGCGTTCCTGCGCTACCACGATCCCAACAACTGGCCGGTGCTGCGCGCGGCCTTGAAGCGCATGGGTCGCGTCGACCTGATCGGTCCTGGAAAGCATCAGCTCGTGCCGGCATACCAGCCCGCGGGCACGGGACACGCCCCGGAAGGCGGGCGCGGGTACAAGGTATTCCACACGGTGTACGCCGACCGGCCGCGCTTATCGAAGTCGGCCCGCGCCAACAAGTCGCATCCGCACGCCCGCGCCAAACCCGGCAGCCCCGTGGGCCGCGGCAAGCGCGGCGGCGCCTGAGGAATGCGTATGGCTCCCGAGGATCCGCTCTTGCAGTCGCCACGGCGCTTCTTCGCGCGCGGCTGGCTCGCCTGGCTCATCCTGATCCCGGCGGTCCTCGCCACGCTCGCGCTCGGCGTTCTTTTCTTCGCGCTGTTTTTGGCGCTGCTCGCGGTTGCGGCGCTTGTGATCGGGTTGCGGCTCTGGTGGTTGCGCCGGCGGCCCCACCGCCCGAGATCATCCGAGATCATCGAGGCCGAATACGAGGTAATCCAGGAACGCGAGAAGACGAACCGGAAACAACCCAAGTAGCCAAGCGTAAGTATCTTGTAGTTACTGCCTTTGTAACCTCATTATCCATATCCCAACCGGTGCGATTCTTGGGATCGGAAACTCCCGGCAGTTTTTGAAGCGCGCCGTCCCCAGCCAAGTTCAACTCGTGCGTCCCCCGTGGCCGGTCGTCTGTGTTTCGGCGGACCGCTTATCGGCGCGTTACTGCCAAGTGCTCCTTGATTTAAGGGTCGCTTAAGGGCCGGACGGCATGATGGGCGAACATGCCTGCCCGACTCGAAGCTTCCCCGATGTCGCCAGCTCGTCGCTTTCCGGGTACCAGCTTGCGGTAGGCGTTGCCGAGGCAGTCTCCGGACAACCTGCGCGCATCTGCAGGCTGTTCTCTGATGAACGGTATTGACTGCGCTAATATTTGGGATTATATTCCCAAATGTATGAGCGCACCAACAAAGTACACCCAGACGCTGTCAGCGGCAGTCATCAAGCTGTTGCGTCCCCTGATTCGTATTTTGTTGCGTAACGGCATGTCTTTTAACGCTTTTGCTGACTTAGCGAAGCGGGTTTATGTGGATGTCGGTATGGAAGAGTTCGGGATTCCCGGGAAAAAGCAGACGGTTTCCAGGGTTTCCATCCTGTCCGGGCTTTCGCGCAAAGAGGTCCAGCGTGTGCTCAACATCCGCGAGCCGAAAGATACGAAAGAGGTCGAGCGTTACAACCGCGCGGCCCGGGTAGTTGCCGGCTGGGTCCGGGATCGGGACTTCACGGACACCGCCGGCAACCCGCTGGCCCTGAGCCAGGACGAGGGGGACGCGAGCTTCAGCCGGTTGGTCAAGCGCTACAGCGGGGATGTGCCGGCGCGGGCGGTGCTCGATGAGCTGTTGCGCGTCGGTACGGCCGAGCGTCTCGAGGATGGACGCATCCGCCTGCTGGCGCGCGCCTACATTCCGCGCACCAGCGATCTCGACAAGATCGAGATCCTCGGAACCGATGTCGCGGACCTGACTTATACGATCGACCACAACCTGCAGCAAGGCGCCGCCGACCCGATGTTCCAGCGCAAGGTGATGTACGACAACCTGCCCGCCGAGGCCGTTAACGCGTTCCGCTCCTTGAGCGCGGAGCAGGCACAGGCTTTGTTGGAAAAGATGGATCAGTGGTTGTCGCAGCACGACCGCGACGTGAATTCATCCGTAGCCGGTACGGGGCGTATGCGCGCCGGAATCGGGATTTACTATTTCGAGGAAAACCTCGGGAAGCAGCCGGAGGAGGTCTGATATGTACATGGCGCTTTTTCGGAACCTGAACATGACGGCGTGGACGCTTCTGGCGATCGTCGTCCTCGGCGCGGAGCAAGCGCAGGCGTTGCTGGAAAAGGTGGAACGGAAGTTGTCGAAACGCGGTCGCGACGTGAATTCATCCGAGGCCGGCACGGGAGGCATGGGTGCCGGGAGCGGGTTTGACGATCTCGAGGAGCACTTCGAGAAACAGCCGGAGGAGGTCTGATATGTACTTGGCGCTTATTCGAAAGCTCGGTTTGACGGCGGGGACACTTCTGGCGATCGTCGCCTGCGGCGGCGGAGACGGCGGCTACAGCACCGCCGGCGGCGGTACCGGCGGCACGGGTGTGAGTTACGGCTCGATCGCTGCGTTCGGCAGCATCGTCGTTAACAACGTGCACTTTAACGTCGTGAATAGCGCCGTTACAGAAGACGGCGTCGTCAGACCATCTGATGACACCGACGACAAGCGCGGCCTGAAGCTCGGCATGGTGGTTGAGGTCGCAGGTACGTTCGATAGCGATACCACAGGCACGGCGACGACCGTCACCTACCGCAACAACCTCATCGGGCCGGTTACAACTATGAGTCCGAACCCAATTAATGTGGGCGGACAGTCGACAATCGTGGCCGCGGGCCAGACCGTGCTGATCGATAGTCAGACCGTGGTTGCGACGGCGTCCACGCCGGCTGACGGGAATCTGAATCAGTCTCCTTACACCACGTTGCCTTTAGCGCCGGGCAATGTGATTGAAGTTAGTGGACTCAGGGATGTTACCGGGCACATCCATGCGACGCGTGTTGAGGTGAGAAGCATTGACCTTGCCTCCTTCACCAGCGCCGGCCATGAAATTGAAGTCAAAGGGACCATTGCGAGCCTCGGACCTGTGATGAACACGTTCCGGATCGGTGAGCTGATTGTCGATTATGGTTCGGCCAATACTCAAGATTTGCCAGGAGGGACTCCCGCCGTAGGGCAGTTCGTGGAGGTGCAGGGTACGAGCTTCGACGTCATGAGCAACACATTGATGGCGACTGAGGTTGAACCTGTGGAGGACGAAGGTTTTGGAGCGACGACAAGTGCCAGCAAGGCGGAAGTGGAAGGCTTTGTCACCGATGTCGCCAACTTTGCATCGCAAAGCCAATTCAAGGTCGGCAATCAGTTGGTGCAGACCACGGTGTATACGGTTTTTGAAAACGGGGGGCCTGGTGGCATCGCTGTGGGTGTCAAGGTGGAAGTGGACGGCTCGCTAGCGGGCGCGACACTGACCGCCACGAAGGTCTCGTTCAAATAGTCGCATCGCAAGTGATGCTGGCAACGAGGGATCAATGGATGTCAAAACGCGATCGCGACGTGAATGCATCCATGACCGGCGCGGGATGCAGCGCGCCGGAATCGAGACTGATTATTCCGAGGGGAACCCTCGTGAGACAGCCAAAAGGAGGTTTGATATGAGCTTGGCACTTGTTCGAAGCATGACTGTGGCGATCTGTGCGCTCCTGAGCGTCGCGGCCCATGGTGGCGACAGCGGCCATGGCGCGAGCGCCGGCACGAGCGTCAGCTACGGTCCGGTTACCGATTTTGGCAGCGTGTGGGTCAATGGCGTGGAGTTCGCCACCACGAACAGCTCCGTTACGGTGGATAACAGCGCCATGCCGGACGATGCACACGACGCCGGTCCTGACCATCACCGCGGTCTGAAGCGCGGGATGGTCGTTAGGGTCGAAGGTTCGTTCGACAGTGACGGCGTGACGGGAACGGCCACGCGCGTCACGTACCGCAGCAACCTCATGGGGCCGATCACCAAGATCAGCGCTCATGCTTCCGGCCGGGTTTTGACGCTGGTGGCCGCGGGCCAGACCGTGCTGATAGACAGTCAGACCTGGGTTGCAACGCCCACGATGGCTGACATGCAGGGGGTTGCGGCCGCCGCCGGTGCGCTCGCCACGGGCAACGTGGTCGCAGTCAGCGGGCTGCCGGAGGCCACCGGAGCGATCCGGGCGACGCGCGTCGAGAAAACGAGCGACACCCTCGCCGCGTACGTTGCTTATGGCGGCGAAATTGAAGCCAAAGGCACGATCCGGAATATCGGCGCCGCGAGCTTCAACATCGGCAACCTGACCGTCCGTTATGCTGCCGGGACGACCGCGCTTCCGACGGAGGGCCTCCGGGATGGGCAGCCCGTCGAGGCGAAGGGCGCGAGCTTCGACGCCTCGACCAACACGCTGGTCGCCACCCGGATCACGCCCGACGCCGATACGCTCGGCGTGACGGATGCCGGCAAAGTGGAGATAGAAGGTTTTGTCTCCGCCGTGACGTCGCGGGATATCGGTGTTCTCTTTACTGTCGGTACTCAGCCGGTGAAGACGACACCGTCAACGAATTTCGAACCCGCGGGTGGCGAAATAATCACGGGCGCCAGGCTGGAAGTGGAAGGCGTCCTGACGGGTGGGACACTGACCGCCACAAAGATCTCGTTCAAGTAATTGCACCGCGACGCCAATGCTGTCGGAAAAGACGGTTAAGTGGCTTGGAGTAATCTAATGACTACCAATCTGACAAACATCAAATATGGCCTGGCGTTGGTAATGCTTGGGCTGCTCTTCGGTATCGGCCTCGGCATAACATTTGGGGTCAACGAGGATTTTTTTAAAGAGTATGTGGCTCAAGGGGTCGCCGCGCACCCAGAGCTTCATGACGCGCAAAGCCAAGCAAAGATATGGCGCTATGCCCAACGAGCGCATTTTCACGCCACAGGAATCGCAACTTTCTCTATTGGGTTATTGCTCCTCGTTGTAGCGTCTGGTCTCAAAGAAACATTTAAGAAGATCGCCGCAGTGCTTATCGGCCTCGGATGCTTTTATCCGTTCGCTTGGCTGTCAATGTTTCTTCTTGCGCCGTCTATCGGCACTGACGCAGCGCACTCGCACCCGACTACAGAGCTATTTACCTATATTGGTACAGGTGGGTTGCTTCTCGGCTTGGCGATCTTGCTTGCCAATCTTTTTCTTGGATTATTCAGTGAGTCAAACGATCGCTATCAACGCCGTCAACGCGGACAGCAAAAAAGCGACGCGTCTTCGTCGCCCCGCTTTTTACCGCCGGTTATGGCGAGCGATCAACGGCTGGTGAAACGCGATCGCGACATGAGTTCATCCGTGACCGGCATCGGCACGTGACGCAACGCACCGCACCGGAAGCGGCGCGATATGGGGACGCGTTGAAACGGCCAGGGGGCTTTTCAGCAACAAATTGTTAACTGGCGCGGGGAGCGCCTCGAGCAACATCCTGAGGAGGTCTGATATGAAGTTGGGGATTTTACGCAACATGGCATTGATGGGGTCGGCGCTGGCGGTTGTCGTGGCCTGTGGCGGCGGTAGCGGTAGTGGCAGCGGCAGTGGCGCCACTGCGGTCAGCTACGGCCCGATCACCCAATTCGGCAGCGTGTATGTCAACGGCGTGGAGTACTTCACGACCACGACGAGCAGCGTTAAAGAGGACGGAAACGAGGGGCCGGGCGAAGACGAGGGCGCGGGCGAGAGCGAGCATCATCGCGGCCTGAAGCTCGGGATGGTCGTCAAAGTCGAAGGCGATCACGACGGCGACGGCCAAGGGACCGCCACCCACATCGAATACCGGAACAACCTGATCGGGCCGGCCGTCGTCACTGGCAGCCAACTGACGGCGCTCGGTCAGATCGTGAATGTAACCAGCAGCACCGTCGTGGCGAACGAGTCGGGGGCTGCGACGGAGAACCTGAACACCGGCGTGGCAGATGCGCTGGCGCTGATCTCGGGCAGAGTGATCGAAGTCAGCGGGCTGGTGGGCGTGGGCGGCGCCATCGACGCGACGCGGATCGAGATGAAGGCTCCGGGTTGGACCGGCGCCTACGAGATCAAAGGCACGGTTGCCGGCCTTGCGGTCGGGACGTTCCAGATCAATGGACTGACGGTCGCCTACAGCGCGAATTCGCTCGAAAATTCGCTGGACCTGGAACACGGGGCAACGCTAGCGAACGGCCAGTTTGTCGAGGTGAAGGGCTGGAGCTTTAACGCCAGCACCATCACCCTGACGGCGACCGAGGTCGAGCTCGTCGACGATGAGGGTTTCGGCGTGACGGCGAGCGCCCCCAAGGCGGAGATCGAAGGCCTTGTCACCGCTGTTACTTCGCAGGGCTTCACTGTCGGCACCCAGCCGGTGGTGACCACGTCGTCAACGATTTACGAGCACGGCGATTCCGCTGGAATAGTACAGGGCGCCAGACTGGAAGTGGAGGGCACCTTGTCGGGCGGTACGCTCACAGCCACAAAGATCTCGTTCAAGCACTAGCCGCACCGCCTGTTTTGGGACGGTGGTGTGCAGCCACCCCGGCCGAGGCCGCTGGGACGCGAGGACGGCGGCGCAGGCCGGGGCGAGGCCAAATCGAAGAGTTGCTCCTCCTCAGCACGATCTTGGCGACCCGAAAGGGTCGCCTTTTTTTTGCACAGTGCGCGGTGCGGCCCCTCCGGGAAAATCAGGCGAGTGTCAGCATCCACAGCCCCAGGCAGATCGTGACCATGGCCGCCAAACGCGCGCGCCATTGGATTCTTTCCTTGAAGCAGGTCATCGCGATGACGCTCGCGAGCACGATGCCGGCGTTGGTGAAGGCGACGGCGTAGGCCGCCGGGATGAACTGCATGGCGTAGATCACCAGGGCATAGGCGTTGCCGATGAACAGCCCGCCGACGATCCACTTCGCCGGGTGTGGCGCGGCCTTGGGGATCCAGTGGCCGAGCTGACGGTGGTTCTCCCAGGAAAGCGCCAGCCAGGCTGCGATAAACGAGACGCTCACGTAGCCGATCTGTGTGGCGTAAGAGGGCAGCGCCGCTACCGCGAGCTTGTTCGAGGTCGAGTAGATGCTGGTGGCGAGCGCGGCGGCGAGCGCCCAGGGAAGCGCGCGCGCCGGCGCACCGCCACGCGCGGTCGTGGCGAGCCAGAGCACTCCGGCGACGCTCAGGGCAATACCGAGCCAGCCGCTCGCCGGCAGCCGCTCGCCGAAGAGCTGTGTCGTCCACAGGGCGATGAGGATCGGCGAGCTGCGCGCGATCGGATAGACCAGCGGGACCGGCGCGTGACGGTAGGCAATCCCGAGCGCCACGAAATAGGCCGCCTCGGCGACGCAGGTGACGGCGAGCAGCAGCGCGAGGCGCCAGGACCACGCGGCCTCGGAGATGAGCGCCGCAATCGACCACGGTCCGACCAGCGCGAGAAACGCGAGCAGCGCCCACCACAGAAACCTCCGGTCCGGCTCGGTATGCCGCGCCGTGAGATTCCAGGCGACGTGCAGCAGGACCGAGAGCGCGAGCGCGGCCATGGCCAAGGTAGGCATGGCGGCATTCTAAAAGAGATAAAAACGATTATCCGCAGATTTCACAGATTGACGCAGATTTTAACTAGAAGCTACTCCAAGAAGCACCTCAAACGCAGATCAGCGCGGATACAACAGGGACGCCTCTATTGAAATCCGATATCTGCGTTAATCCGCGTTGAGAATAATATGAGAAAAGTAATCGGTGTAAATCTGCGGATCACTCAAGACATCAGATTGGCAAATAAAAAGGGCCTCCTTGCGGAAGCCCTTCTCGGTCCTGCCTTGCCTTTGCCGCCTTAAGCCGCGAGCACGTCTTTCATGGCGGTCAGCGCCTTGGCCTCGATCTGGCGGATGCGCTCGGCGGAAACGCCGTACTCGGCGGCAAGTTCGTGCAGCGTCGGTTTCTCCTCGTCGAGCCAGCGGCGTTGGACGATGTCGCGCGCGCGTGCATCGAGCGCGGCGAGCGCGGTCTTGAGGTTCTCGGCGCGCGCGCTCTCCTGGTCGGATTGGGTCGCCAGCACCTCCGGGTTATAGCGCATGTCCTGGAGGTAGCCCGACGGCGCGGCGCGGAAGGTCTCGTCATCGGCATCGCTCTCGGCGTCGAACGGCACGTCGGCGTTGCTCATCCGCCCCTCCATCTCCCGCACCGTCTCCGGCGTCACGTTCAGGGTCGTGGCGAGCGCATCGACCTCGCCACGGTTCATCCAGCCGAGGCGCGTGCGGGACTTGCGCAGGTTGAAGAAGAGCTTGCGCTGTCCTTTGGTCGTCGCGACCTTGACGATGCGCCAGTTGCGCAGGATGTAGTCGTAGACCTCGGCGCGGACCCAGTGGATGGCGAACGACATCAGCCGCACCTTGCGGCTCGGGTCGTAGTGCTTCACGGCCTTCATCAGGCCGATGTTGCCTTCCTGGATGAGGTCCGCCTGCGGCAGCCCGTAGCCCGAGAAGCCGCGGGCGACGTGCACCACATAGCGCAGGTTCGAGAGCACCAGTTGCCGGGCGGCCTCGAGATCGTTCTGGCGAAGATAGCGCCGCGCGAGCCGCCGCTCCTCCTCGGCCGTCAGGACCGGCAGGGCGTTCACGGCTTTGATGTAGGCGGCGAGGCCCTTTTCCGGATAAAGGTTGATGGCCAGCGCCAGAGATTGGGTCGTCATGATCGGTACCTCCCTCGTCATCCGCGCTTCCCGCGGATCAGGAAGCATCTTAGCACTCTCGATTTGAGAGTGCCAAACCTCGCGGAAAGTTCAACGGGAATGTCTTTGGTTTTCTGTGGGTTATCTAGGTTCTATGGCCCGGAGATGCCACCCCACCGCCAGGCGTGAGCCGAGCCATCCCAGGCCGGCGCCCGCGCCGAGGAGCAAAGCCGTCGCATCGAGCCCGAGACCCGCGGGCCCGAACCCGCTGCCGTAGAGATCGGCCAACTCGCGTATCGGTCCGGCCAGGGCCCAGAGACTGAGTTGCAGCAGCAGCCAGGCCAGCACCGCGCCCATAAAGCCCTGGATGAGGCCCTGGTAGAGGAACGGGCGGCGGATGAAGGCGTCGGTACCGCCCACGAGCTTCACGACCTCGATCTCCTCGCGCCGGCTCAAGACCGCGAGCCGGATGGTGTTGCCGACGATGAGCAACACGGCCGCGCCGAGCAGGCCCGCGAGGAGCCACATGCCGCGCTCGACGATCGCCAGCCAGCCGTGCAGCCGCCGTACCCACTCGAGGTCGAGCTGCGCGAGGTCCACCTCACGCAGGCCCGCGAGCTCCCGCACGAGGGCTTCGAGCGTTGCGGCGCCGCTGTGGGTCGTGGCGGGGTGCACCACGAGCACCGCCGGCAGCGGATTGCGCCCGAGCGCATCGAGCGCCTCGCCGAAGCCGGACAGGCGTTTGAACTCCGCGAGCGCCGCCTCGCGCGTGATGTGCTCCACCTTGGCGACGGCGGGCAGCGCGCGCAGCCGCTCGGCGAGCCGGCCGGCGGCGGCCTCGCCGACCTCACGTTTCAGAAAGAGCGAGATTTGCCCCGCGCCCTCCCAGCCGCTGCTCAGCCGGCGGGCGTTGTCGACGACCAGATACAATCCGCAGGGCAGGGCGAGCGTGATGCCGATGACGGCGACGGTGGCCGTCGTGGCGAGCGGCGCGCGCGCCAGCCGCCCGAGGATCGAGAAGAAGGCCTGGAGGTGGCGGTAAAAGTATTCCCTCATGCCGATGCCCCCGTATCGCGCACGAGCTCGCCGTGCTTGAGGTGCAGCACGCGCGCCCGCGCCCGCTCGATCAGTCGCTGATCGTGGGTGGCGATCAGCACCGTGGTCCCGTGGCGGTGGAAGTCGAGAAACAGCTCGAGGATCTCATCCGAGAGCTGCGCGTCCAGATTGCCGGTCGGCTCGTCGGCGAGCAGCAGCGGCGGGCGGTGCACGACGGCGCGCGCGATGCCGACGCGCTGCTGCTCGCCGCCCGAGAGCGTGACCGGGTACATGCGCTCCTTCTCGAGCAGCCCGGCCTTGTCGAGCGCCGCGCGCACCCGCCGCGGGATCTCGCGCCGGTCGGTCCCGGTGACGATGAGCGGCAGCGCCACGTTATCGTAGACGGTGCGATCGGAGAGCAGGCGGTAGTCCTGGAACACGATGCCGAGCTCGCGCCGAAAGTGGGGAATGCGCCGGCGCGGCACGCGCGCGAGGTTGCGGCTGTTGACCAGCGCCTGCCCGCGGGTCGGGCGCTCGATGAGCGCGATGAGCCGGAGCAGCGTGCTCTTGCCCGCCCCGGAGTGGCCGGTGACGAAAGCCATCTCGCCACGGGCCAGCTCCAGGCTCACGTCCTTGAGCGCATCGAAGCCCCCGGGGTAGCGCTTGAAGACGTGGGAGAATTGGATCATGAAAATACAGTATCAAGAGTAAAGAGCAAAGGGCAAAGATAAAAGTGCAAAACGCAAAGCTCGGCCATTGGCCCGCCGGGTTCCCTACCAGCAATACTTTTCTCTTTTATCTTTTCTCTTTTCACTGTCGCTCAGGCAACAACGCATCCACATATTCCTCCGCATCGAACCCCTGTAAATCGTCCATGTCCTCGCCCACGCCGATGAACCGGATCGGCAGGCCGGTTTTGCGGGCGATGGCGATCAGGATCCCGCCCTTGGCGGTGCCGTCGAGCTTGGTGAGGGCAAGCCCGGTGACGCCCACGGCGGCGCCGAAGTGTTCGAGCTGCGAGAGGGCGTTCTGGCCGGTGCCGGCGTCGAGCACGAGCAGCACCTCGTGCGGCGCGCCCGCGTCGAGCTTGCCGAGGACGCGCTTGATCTTTTTCAGCTCGTCCATGAGCCCGGCGTGCGTGTGCTGGCGCCCGGCGGTGTCGACGATGAGCACGTCGGTCCCGCGCGCGATCGCGGCGTTCAGCGCGTCGTGCGCCACCGCGGCGGCGTCGGCGCCGCTCTGCTGCGCGATGACCGGGATGTCGAGCCGCGCGCCCCAAGCCCTGAGCTGCTCGACGGCGGCGGCGCGGAAGGTGTCGGCGGCGGCGAACAGCACGCTGTGGCCGGCGCGTTTCAGGCGCTGGGCGAGCTTGGCGACGGTGGTGGTCTTGCCCACGCCGTTGACGCCCACGGCCATGACGACGAAGGGCCTGGCCCCCGCGATCGCCAGCGGCCGGCTGCACGGCTGAACGATCCCGAGGAGGTCCTGTCTCAACGTCTCGACCACGGCGCGCGCATCGGTAAGCTCCCTGCGCGAAAGCCGGGTCGTGAGGTCGTCGATCAGGAGCCGGGTGGTCTCGACGCCGACATCGGCGCTCAGCAGCGCCGCCTCCAGGTCCTCGATCAGGCTGGCATCGAGCGGGCGCTTGCCGAGCACGAGCTCGCCGAGGGCGCCCCCCAGCGCCCGCTGGGTCCTGGCGAGCCGGGCGCGCAGGCGGCCGAAGAGCCCCGCCGATTCGGGGGCGGCGGCGCGTGCGTCGGTTTCGGGTGCGTTTGTCAACGGGTTACCTTGGGCGGGGAATCGTCTATTCTATCTTCGTCTCGAGCAACATTATAAAAGGATCGAACGGGAATCGGCATGGTTTACAGACTACTGGTACTTATTCTGGCGTCCGCGCTCCTGGCCGGCTGCGGCCCGGCGCGCGAGACGACGCTTTCGAACGGGCTGCGGGTGATCGTCAAGGAGGATCATCGCTCGCCGGTGGTGGTGTCGCAGGTCTGGTACCGGATCGGCAGCCAGGACGAGCCCGAGGGGCTCACCGGCATTTCGCACGTGCTCGAGCACATGATGTTCAAGGGCACGAAGCTCCACAAGCCCGGCGAGTTCTCGCGCATCATCGCCGAGAACGGCGGGCGCGAGAACGCCTTCACCAGCTACGACTACACCGCCTACTTCCAGCAACTCGAGAAATCGCGCCTGCCGGTCGCGTTCGAGCTCGAGGCCGACCGCATGCAGAACCTGGTGCTCACCGAGGAGGAGTTCCGCAAGGAGATCAAGGTGGTGATGGAGGAGCGGCGGCTGCGCACCGAGGATCAGCCCGAGGCGCTGGCGCAGGAGAAATTCATGGCCACGGCCTACACGGTGCATCCCTACAAGCATCCCGTGATCGGCTGGATGCCGGACCTCGAGCGCATGCGCGTCGAGGATCTGCGCGCCTGGTACCGGCGCTGGTATGCGCCGAACAACGCCGTCCTGGTCGTGGTCGGAGACGTGAAGCCGCAGGAGGTATTCACGCTCGCGGAGAAGCATTTCGGCCCGGTGCCGGCGCGCCCCGTCGAGCGCGCGGCCGCGCCCGCCGAGCCGAGGCAGGAGGGACCGCGGCGCGCGCGCGTCTCGGCGCCGGCCGAGGTGCCGTACCTCATCATGGGCTATCACGCGCCGGTGCTCGCGCCGGGCCATGATTCCCGGGAGCCCTATGCGTTGAGCGTGCTCGCCGGAATCCTGGACGGCGGCGCGAGCGCGCGTTTTGCGCGCGAGCTGGTGCGCGGGCAGAAGATCGCCGCCGATACCGATGTCGACTACTCCTCCATCATGCGCTCGCCGACGATCCTCGGCCTCGACGGCACGCCGGCCAACGGCCGCTCGATCGAGGAGCTCGAGCAGGCCCTGCGCGCGCAGATCGAGCGAATGAAGAATGAGCGCGTCTCCGACGAGGAGCTCAAGCGCGTCAAGGCGCAGGTCGTGGCGGCCGACGTCTACGGGCGCGACTCCACATTCAATCAGGCGATGCAGATCGGACGACTCGCGGCGGTCGGGCTCGATTGGCGGTTGGTCGACGAATACGTCCGGCGCATCGACGCCGTGACGGCCGAGCAGGTGCAGGCGGTGGCGCGCAAATATCTCACCGCCGACAACCTCACCGTCACGGTGCTCGATCCCCAGCCGATCAAGGACCACAAGCCGTTACGCCGCCCCGCGGCGGGAGGCGGACATGTTCGATAAAACCGGAACGCGCGCGCAGCGCGCATC
>Ga0154833_1002_pt1 | contig 22787 bp, 21 predicted proteins | sample Rifle2008BG16ft_FD_116137 | JGI IMG/M metagenome (GOLD analysis project Ga0154833, IMG submission 116137) | Candidatus Muproteobacteria bacterium RBG_16_65_34 | reverse complement strand
TCCTCAGTCCTCAGTCCTCAGTCCTCAGTCCTCAGTCCTCAGTCCTCAGTCCTCAGTCCTCAGTCCTCAGTCCTCAGTCCTCAGTCCTGACCCCCGTCACCCCGCCGCCAGCCCTATCGGCGGCGCGACTGTTGCGCTCTGGCCGCCGAGCAGCGCGGCATACTCTTCCACCGGCAGCGGCCGGCTGAAGTAAAAACCCTGGATCTCGTCGCAAACGAGGTCGCGCAGAAAATCGAGCTCCGCCTGCGTCTCCACGCCCTCGGCCAGGGTCTTGAGCCCCAGGTTGCGCGCCAGCGCGATAATCGTGCGCACGATGGCAGCGTTCTCCTGGCTGCGATCGACTTCGTGCACGAAGGAGCGGTCGATCTTCAGCCGGTCGATCGGGAAGCGGTTCAGGTAGCCGAGCGAGGAGTAACCGGTGCCGAAATCGTCGATCGAGATCTGTACGCCGAGGTCCTTGAGACGGCGCAGCTCGGCGATCGCCTCGTCCACATCGTGCATCAGCACGCTCTCGGTGATCTCGAGATCGAGCAGCGCGGGATCGTGGCCGGTGTCACGCAGCACCCGCTCGACCGTCTGCGCGAGCCCCTTCTGGCGGAACTGGCGCGCCGAGAGGTTGACCGAGAGCCGTAGCGGCGGGTGCCCCGCATCCACCCAGGCCCTATTCTGGGCACAAGCCGCCTGAAGCACCCACGCCCCCACGGGCACGATGAGGCCGTTGTCTTCCAGGATCGGGATGAACTCGGCGGGCGAAACCGCGCCGCGGCCCGGATGCCGCCAGCGCAACAGCGCCTCATGCCCGACGATGCGCCCGGTGGCGAGGTCCACCTGCGGCTGGTAATGCAGGCCGAACTCTCCACGCTCCAGGGCCCGGCGCAGATCGGTCTCGAGCGCCAGGCTCTCGCGGGTGCGGACGTTCATCTCGGCGGTGTAAAACTGGTAGTTGTTTCCACCGAGCTCCTTGGCGCGATACATGGCGGTATCGGCGTTGTGGAGCATGCGCTCCGGGTTCTCCTCGTCGACGGGATACAAGGTCACGCCGATACTGGCCGGCGCGAAGATCTCCTTGCCGTCGAGCAGATACGGCTCCGCGAGCCGCTCCACGAGGTTCTGCACCACCTTGGCCGCGTTGTCGGCGTCGTGCAGGCCGGTGAGCACCACGCTGAACTCATCGCCGCCCAGGCGCGCCACGGTGTCGCTTCGACGCACGCAGGCGCCGATCCGCGCCGCCGTCTCCCTGAGCAGAGAATCGCCGAAGGCATGTCCGTAGGTATCGTTGATGATCTTGAAGCGGTCGAGATCCACGAACAGCAGCGCCACGAGCCGTTCGCTGCGTTGCGCGTGCAGCAGCGCCTGCGCCAGGCGGTCGCGAAACAGGCCCCGGTTCGGCAGTTCCGTGAGCGCGTCGTAATGCGCCAGATACTGGATGCGCGCCTGAGCGGCCTTCCTTTCGGTGATGTCGCGACTGATACCGTGGTAGCCGCGGAACCGGCCTTCGGCGTCGAACACCGGCGTACCGCTGGTCTCGAGGACCACGCTGCGGCCGTCCTTGTGACGCGTGGTGTATTCCTGGAACGCGAAGGACTCGCGCCGGGCGACGCGCTCCCGCACGCCGTCGGCGGCGCGCGCGGTCTCTTCGGGTGTCATCAGGTCGAACGGCGTCTTCCCAAGCACCTCCGCCGGCTCGTAGCCGAGCAACTCGCGCACCTTGGGGCTGACGTAGGTGTAGGCGCCGCGCTCGTCCACTTCCCACACCCAGTCGCTCGTGACCTCCAGCAGGTTGCGCAGGCGCTCCTCGCTCTCGCGCAGCGCCTGCTCCATGGACCTGCGCTCGGTCACGTCGCGCATCACCACGAGCACCTCGGTTGCCTCCCAGCGCCGAACGAGGCGCGGGTTCGCTTCCAGCGCCACGAGACGCCCGTCCTTACGGTTGATCCAGAGCACGACCGGCTCGATCTCGATCCCGACAATGATGCGCGCGAACTCGCGCATGGCCACGGCCAGCGACACGCCGGTCAGGAGGTTCAGCGCCGCGAAATGCCGCCCGACGAGCTCCGAACGCTCGTATCCGGAGACGCGCAACGCCGCGGCGTTCGCGCTGGTGATGCGCCCGAGCGTGTCGAGCGTGAGAATCGGGTCCGGGGCCTGATCGAGGATCTCGGCGTGGCGCTGTTCGCTCTCCTTGAGCGCCTGCTCGGCCTTGTGCCGCTCGTTCAGCTCCTGCTCCAGATCGCGCGTCGTTCTTCGCATTTGATCTTCGAGCTCGCCGGCGCGCGGCGCGATCCGGCCCGTGAGCGGGCGCAGGATCAGCGCAAGCACCGCCGAGCCCGCGAGGATCACGACCAGCAGCAGGCCGCCGAGGACGTAGCCGTTGCGGCGCAACACGGCGTACAGGCGACTGTGATCGGTCTTCACGACGAGGGCCCAAGGGACGCCCGCCACCGGTGTGTAGGCGATAACCACCGCATCGTCCCACGGCCCACCCGAGGCGAGGACGCCGAAGCGGCCTTCCAGACCCTGCTTGAGCGCCGCGACATGCAGCGGCGAAACTTCCTCTTCGCCGTCCGCCGCCGGGGAAACGAAAAACGTCTCCGTGCGCCCGTCCCGGAGCAGTCCGAGCACCACCTGGTTGGCCTCTTCCTGCGAATAGTTGTGTCCGATGTGTCGCCACAGGGACTTTACGTCGAAGGCAATGAGGTCGGCGCCGATGCGCCGCGACTGCTCATCCAGCAACGGCGCTTCCAACACGAGGTAGGGTCCGGCGTCGCGGTTCGTCGCGAGCGCGACGGGGCCGCGCACCCGGATCTCGCTGCCGGCGGAGGCAACGGGACGAAGCGCCGCGGGAATCTCGACTCCAAACCGGGCTGTGACCCGCCCCCGCGCATCCAGCCGCGCGATGCCCGCCAGGCCCTCGGTCGAGGAGGCGATCGCCCCGGAGAAGATGTCGGCCATCTGGCGGCGGTATTCCGCCGGCGCAATCGCGCCCCGCATATGGTCCAGGAACAGACGGCGCGCCAGCACGCGGCTGGTGATCTGGCGCGCGACGCCTTTGGCATGAGACAGATACTGCTCGAGGGCCGCGGCCTTGCCCCGCGCCTCGTGCAAGATGAATTCCTGCCGTTCGCGCGTGTAATGCTCGAGCATCGGCGCGATGGCGGCAGCCGAAACGATCACCCCCGTCGCGCACACGACGAGGGCGCCGTATCCGATGATCCGTCGCCGGATCCCGGCGATGCTGTTCGTTTGCGGCATTCTTTCCCTGACGCTTATCCCGCCTGCGTTGCGTTTCAGCGGCGCAGCAAAATCAACCGGCCCGCATAGACCGCCCGTGCCGCGGTCTATGCGGCGCTCGAATACAGTGTCGCCGCGCAGACCGGCGCCGAAGCAACCGGCAAGACATGCGCGGTGGCCGCCGGCGCGGCGCCCTGCGCCCCGGCCTTGCGGAGCAGCTCTGCCACGCGCGTGTTGCCCGCGCGGGTGGCGATCTTGAGCGGCGTGTCGCCCATTTGGTCCTGCGTGTCGATGTGCGCGCCGTGCTCGAGCAACATCTGGACGATATCGCCATAACCTTTGTAGCAGGCGATCATCAACGGCGTTTTGCCGGTCACGGTCCGAACATTGACGTTCACGCCCTGGGCGAGCAGCGACAGCACCACGGCGATGCGTCCCTTGCGAATGGCATGAAACAGCGCCGCGGCGCCGTGGAGGCTTCTCGTATGGCCGGTCTGTCCGGTGCCGGTCGGCAGCTTCAGCATGCGGTTACTGAGCGACATCACCACCATGGAGACCAGACCGAGCATCATGATCTGCGGGTCCACCCCGAGCTCCCGGGCGAGGTCGTCCGTGAGGTTGGCGCCCACCGCCAGTATCGCCACGACCAGAATCAGCGTGAACTTGAGATAGCGCACGAGCGAGACGGCCACGACCGCGGTGAGCCCCGCGACCAGGTAGCGGTGATCGATGCTCAGGTACTCGTTCCAGACATGCGGCATGTTGGCCCCGACGCTCAACAGACCCACGAGCGCCACCAGAAACCAGTCAAAACGCGATTCTCTTAAGATAAACACCGGCTACCCCCTCGTATGAACATAGTCTCTTGTTTCCCGCCATCGAACGGACGAGTTGATTCAAGGGGAAAATGGAGCAAAAGTCGTGCCCATACCGGGGGCGGCAAGGGGTTGCGATCCCGGCAGGCGGCCGATACCGGCGATACAGGGGGGGTTTAGGCCTCTTCCGCGGCTTTGAGAACCCGCATGAGCCAGCGAGCGATGTCCCGGATTTCCTCGGGCGTCACGGTATGCGCCGCGGGATAGGCGTGCCACTCGACGTCCAACCCCCCAGCCTGGAGCCGGCGGCGCGCGGCCTCCGCCAGGGCGAACGGAACCATCGAGTCCTGGGTGCCATGGGCGAGGAACACGGGGGTGCGGGCGTTGGCAAGGTGCGCCCCGCGCAGCAGCCCCTCGGGGTCCGGCACCAGCGCCGACAGCGCGAGCACGCCGGCGAGCGTCCTTGGGTGCTGCAACGCCGTGCGCAGGGCGACCAGCGCGCCTTGCGAGAAACCCGCCAGCACGATCCGCCCGCAAGCGACGCCGCGTCTTTCCTCCCGCTCGATATATCTTCGGACGATGGATTCGGCTTCGCGGATATGCGCCTCGCTCTGGACGAAACCGAGATCGGTCAGCGCCACGTCGTACCAGGCACGCATAACATTGCCGGCGTTGAGCGTCACCGGGCGGGGCGGCGCATGCGGAAACACGAAGCGCACGGCGAGCCGCGCCGGCAAATGCAACTCGGGAACGATCGGCTCGAAATCGTGGCCGTCCGCGCCGAGGCCGTGCAGCCAGATGATGCTCGCCGCGACCCGGGGCGCAGTCTCGATCTCGACCGGCGGCTCGTCCTTGATTTTTTCAGCGTCCACGCGATGCAAAGAAAAAGGAAATGGACAGGATTAACAGGATTTTTCAGGATTAACAAGATTAAAACTTTTTTAAATATTTTATTTTCTAATCCTGTAAATCCTGCGAAATCCTGTTAATCCTGTCTATTCTTGCCTTTCATCTTCTCCCCGGTAGATGCACCCGGCGGTGCAGGTTTCGCGCACGGCCACCTCGCTCAAGCCCGGCAGGCGCGGCTCGAGCCTGCCCCAGATCCAGCGCGCGAGCACCTCGCTCGTCGGATTCTCCAGCCCCTCGATCTCGTTCAAATAGCTGTGGTCGAGTTGCTCGAAGAGCGGCTGGAAGGCGCGGTTGATGTCGGCGAAGTCCTGCACCCAGCCCTGCGGCGCCTGCACCGGACCCGAGACACGAACCTCGATGCGGAAGGAATGGCCGTGCAGGCGCCGGCACTTGTGCCCCTCCGGGGCATGCGGTAACCGGTGCGCGGCTTCGAGTGTGAATATCTTGAAAATTTCCACGACCAGACCTGCTGCTTGCGGGGCTTTTTAGTTTAACCACTTCGAGACATCGCCGCCACGGATGCATTCCGCCGGGCGCGGCGACGGACTAAAATAGCCGCCTTTCCAATCTCGCGCACGTTATGACACAACCGCTTCTCCCGCTCCTGGTCGAACCCGAGGAACTCGAAATGCGCCTGGGCGATAAAAATCTGCGCGTCGTCGATTTGAGCCGCGCCGAGCACTACCAGCAAGGGCATGTGCCCGCGGCGGTCCACCTCGAATACGCGCGCCTGCTCGCCCCGCATCCGCCGGCGATGGGGCTGGCACCCGCGGCGGCGCAACTGAGCGAAGTGCTGGGCGGCCTCGGGCTCACGCCCGCCACCCACGTCGTGGCGTACGACGACGAGGGCAATGGCAAGGCAGCGCGGTTTTTATGGACGCTCGATCTCGCCGGCCACCCGCGCTATTCCCTGCTGAACGGCGGGCGCATGGCCTGGCTCAAGGAGCACCGGCCGCTCGACCGCGCGCCGGTGCCGGCCGCTGCCGGACACTACCCGGTCACGCCCAACGGCGCCGTCACGGCCGACAAGACCTATATCCTGAGCCGCCTCGGCGATCCCGGAGTGGCGTTACTGGATGCGCGCAGCCCGGGGGAGTATCGCGGGGAGGTCAGGCGCGCGGCGCGCGCCGGACATATTCCCGGAGCGGTCAACTTCGAATGGGTGAATGCGATGGACCCGGGCCGGGAACTGCGCCTCAGGTCTTCCGAGGAGCTGCTGCGGGCACTGGCCGGCCTGGGCGTCACGCCGGACAAGGAAGTGATCGTCTACTGCCACACGCATCACCGGTCCGCGCATACTTACTTCGTGCTCAGACACCTCGGCTTCGCGCGCGTCAAAGGCTATCCCGGCTCCTGGTCGGAGTGGGGCAACAACCCCGATACACCTATCGAATGAACGGCCAGAGATCGCTATCGTCCTGCGGCGCGACATGGCCGGAGTCGTGGACCGGCGCCGTCGGCGTCGGCGCGTGCGCCCCCTCGCGCGCCACCAGCGCATAGACATCGCCGACGTACACCATGGCGGAGGTCTCATCGTCATCGAGCGCCGAGACTTCCACCGGCGCCACGCCCGTCCGGGGCGTTTCCAAGTGATCGAACAATATTGCCAGATTCATGATCATCACCTCTGCAACCTGTATCGGCTGCGAATCGGTTCCTTTGAGGAATATTGGAGCAAGGAGCGTGCCGCGGCGGGCGCACGGCGGGCGAGGCGCGAATACCTTGAACCGGCGCGGTTTCGGACACCGCCGCCGCGGCGGCGGAAATCCGGCGGCGGACAATTGCCGGCAGTAGCGCGGCCGCGCGTTCCACCGGAAACCTGTCGCCCGCAACGGCACGGCCGAACAATCAACCTAGAAAAAGCAGTTAACCGCAGATGAACGCAGATGAACGCAGATAAACACGGATATTCAATGCGCTGCCGGTATTCGCCAGCCCACCGCAAAAGGGTGAATGGCTTCGGTGCATCAGCCTAAAAACGGCGATTGCATCCGCAGATTACGCATATTTCGGCAGATTTTTAAGAATGGGCGCGCCAGGCAGTCATTCAAACCAAATGATTCATCTGCGTTAATCTGCGAAATCTGCGGATAACTGTTTCTTCCAGGTTCATTTGCGTTAATCCGCGTTCATCTGCGGTTAAACGCCGTTTTTAAGATCAAGGATTTGCAATGCAACGGCGTGGGGCCGTTCGCGGTACTATTCGACCCTCAGCGGCAATCTCGAGGATAAGCATTTATGGGCACTACCTGGATTCTCGTCGCGCACCGCGCGGGCGCGCGGCTGTTCGAAAACAAGGGACCGGGAACGGGGCTTGCGCCGGTGCAGGACATCCCGCACCCCGAAGGGAAACTCAAGAGCAAGGATCTCGGCACGGACGAACCCGGGCGCGGCTTCGACAGCCACGGCGCCCGGCACGCCTTCACGCAGCATCAGGAACCCGCGGCGCACGTCGCGGAACAGTTCGCCAAGCACCTGGCCGGCCTGCTGGACGATGGCCGCCTGAAACAGCGCTATAGCAAGCTGGTGCTGGTGGCAGAGCCGCACTTTCTGGGCAGCCTGCGCGCGGCGCTCACGCGCGAGACCGCGGCACTGGTGAGCGCCAGCCTCGACAAGGATCTGGGCAAGGTCGACGCGCACGCGATGCCGAAGCATCTCGGGAGTGTTTAGCCTATAGCCTATAGCCTATAACTCGTAACTGGTGACTCGTGACTTGTAGCTTGTAGCTAACTACCGAGATACTTCTCCAGCCGTCGTACGCCTTCCCGCAGGTTGTCGACGGTGTTCGCGTACGAAAACCGCACGTGCCGCTCCGGGCGGTTCGCGCCGAAATCGAGGCCCGGCGTGATCGCCACACCGGCGCGCTCCAGCAGCTCGCGCGCAAAGGCCTCGCTGTCGCGCGTGAAGCGCGAGCAGTCCGCATACAGATAGAACGCGCCCTGCGGCGTCACCGGAATCTCGAAACCCAGGCGCCGCAATTCCGGCAGCAAAAAGTCCCGCCGTTCCTGAAAAATATCCCGCCGCCGCCGAAGTTCCCGCTGCACGTCGGGCTCGAAGGCCGCGAGCGCCGCGTACTGCGCCGGGGTGCTCGCGGCGAGAAACATATTCTGCGCGAGCTTGTCGATCGCACCGATGCGTGCGCGCGGCGCGACCAGCCAGCCGAGCCGCCAGCCGGTCATGCCGTAATACTTGGAGAAGCTGTTCACCACGAACAGCTCCGGCGAATGCGCGAGCGCGCTCGCCGCTTCGACGCCGTAGGTGAGGCCGTGGTAGATCTCGTCCACGATCAGCGCACCGCCGAGCTCGGCGACCGTGTGCACGATGCGCCCCATCTCCGCATCCGGCACGATCGTCCCCGTCGGATTCGAGGGCGAGGCGAGCAGCACCGCGCGCGTGCGCGCGGTCCAGTGGCGCCGGATCAGCTCGGCGGTGAGCTGGTAGCCCGTTGCGGCATCCACCGGAACCGAGACCGCCTCGCCTTCGAACAGCCGCACGAAATGGCGGTTGCAGGGATAACCGGGATCGGCGAGCAGCACCCGATCGCCGGGATCGACGAGCGCGGCGAAGACGAGCGCCAGCGCCCCCGAGGCGCCGGGCGTCACCGCGATCCGCGCCGGGTCGGGACGGAACGCCGCGGGATAAGAGTTCGCGATCGCCGCGCGCAACTCGGGCAGCCCGAGCGCCGGCGTATAGTGTGTGCATCCGCGCCGGAGCGCTTCGATCCCGGCCGCCACGATTCCCTCGGCCGACGGGAAATCCGGCTCGCCGATCTCCATGTGAATGACGGAACGCCCCTGCGCTTCGAGCACACGCGCCTGCGCGAGGATGTCCATCACGTGGAAGGGCTCGATGCCGGCGAGGCGGGAAGCGAAGGGTTTCATATTATTTTTGGAACCGCAGATAAACGCAGATGAACGCAGATGAACGCTGATTATCGAGGGATGAATCAAGGGCGCCTCTAAAAATTGCCTCTCACCCCCCTTTCGCGCCGGTAACGGCGCAAATCCTCCATAGTTGCGACCGGGGGGCCTTTCTGGTATAGATTCGCGCTATTTTTTAGCGGCCCGGGTCACACCTCGGGCCTCATTCGGGCCTCATTATCGCAGGAGTCAAGGCATGCCGGCCACACGGAAACGCAAGGAATCACCCAAAGAACAGCAGATCTCCCCGGTCGCGGGGATCAAGCCCTATGTCGTCAAGAAGGGCGAGAAGTACATGAACAAGAAGCAGCTCGAGCATTTCCACATGGTCCTGAATGCCTGGAAAAACGAGCTCGAAGAGGAAATCACACGTACCGTGCACCAGTTGCGCGACGAACCGGAGAACCCGTCCGACCCGAACGACCGCGCGAGCCAGGAAACCGACATGTCGCTCGAGCTTCGCTCCCGCGACCGCGAGCGCAAGCTCATCAAGAAGATCGACGAGGCGCTGGAGCGCGTCAACACCAGCGACTACGGCTATTGCCAGGTCTGCGGCGTCGAGATCGGCGTGGAGCGCCTGGAGGCGCGGCCCACGGCGGAGCTCTGTATCGACTGCAAGACCCTGGATGAGATTCGCGAGAAGAAGATGGGCTGAGGCGGACCCCGCCGCGCCCCGCCTCCCTCCCCCGCCCGAGACCGCCGGTTGACCGTCCTCCTGATCCGCAACGCGCGCATCGCGCGCCCGGACGGATCAAACTTTGACGGCGATCTGCTCGCCCGCGATGGCCGCATCGAGCGCATCGGCGCAGGCATCGATGCGCACGCCGATGAGACTATAGACGCCCGGGGGCAACTGCTACTACCGGGCGTAATCGATCCCCAGGTGCACTTCCGCGAGCCCGGCAAGGAGTACAAGGAGGACTTGGGCACCGGCTCGCGCGCCGCGGTGAAGGGCGGCGTCACGAGCTTTCTCGAGATGCCCAACACCGATCCACCGACCGTGAGCCAGGCCGCGCTCGACGACAAGCTCGTGCGCGCCGCGGGCAAGTGCGTCGCGAACTACGGCTTCTTCATCGGTGCGACCACCGATAATCTCGAAGAATTGAACCGCGCACAGCCCGTCTGCGGCATCAAGATCTTCATGGGCGCGAGCACGGGCAGCCTGCTCGTGGACCGGCCCGAGGACCTGGAGCGGATTTTCGCCGACGGCACGCGCCTGATCGCCGTGCACGCCGAGGACGAAGCGCGCATCCGTGAGCGGCGCGCGCGTTTCCAGGACCGCACCGATCCGGCGGCGCACTCCGAAATCCGCGACAACCTCTGCGCGCTCAAGGCGACGGAGCTGGCGCTCAGGCTCTCGAAGAAATACCACCGGAGGCTCCACATCCTGCACCTGTCAACGAAAGAGGAAGTCGAGCTGCTGCGCCGCGACAAACCCGCCTGGGTCACGGCCGAGGCGATCCCGAATCACCTGTTTCTCAACGTGGACGATTACGCCGGTCAGGGAACGCTGGTGCAGATGAACCCGCCGATCCGCACCAAGGAGGACAACGCCGCGCTCTGGGCCGGGTTGCGCGACGGCACGATCGACTTCATCGCCACGGATCACGCGCCGCACACGCTCGAGGAAAAGCGCCGCCCCTACCCGCAAAGCCCCGCGGGCATGCCGGGCGTGGAAACCTCGCTCCCGCTCATGCTCACCGCGATGGCCGAGGGTCGCTGTACGCTCGAAGAGATCCAGAAATGGATGTGCTGGGGGCCGGCCGCCGCCTACGGCATCCCGAACAAGGGCAAGATACTGGAAGGCTGGGACGCCGACCTCACGCTCGTTGACATGCAGACGCGCCGGGCGGTGCGCAACGAGGAGCTGTTCACGAAGGTGAAATGGTCGCCGTTCGCGGGGCGCGAGCTTACCGGCTGGCCGATCTATACCATCGTCGGCGGCCGGGTGGCGTACGATCGCGGACGCATCCGCGAGGACGTGCGCGGCAAGGCGCTGCGCTTCGTGATCGGTGATCGGTAAGCGGTGATGCGTAACGACATGCCTTCACCGTTTACCGTTCACGGTTCACCGTTCACCGTTTACCGTTTACCGTTCACGGTTCACGGTTCACTGACATCATGGACCTCATGCTGCTTATTCAGGCGTTGATCCTCGGCATCGTCGAGGGTCTGACCGAGTTTCTGCCCGTCTCCTCCACCGGGCACCTCATCGTCGTGGGCGACGCCATCGGCTTCAACGATGAGCGCGGCAAGACCTTCGAGATCTTCATCCAGCTTGGCTCGATACTCGGGGTCGTGTGGTTCTACCGCGCCAGGCTGCTCGACCTCGCCGCCGGGCTCAACCGCGCGCCCGAGCGCCGCTTCGTGCTGAATCTGTTCATCGCCTTTCTTCCGGCCGCGGTAATCGGGCTGGCGACGCACAAGTACATCAAGGCCTTCCTCTTCAGCCCGCTCACCGTCGCTGGCGCGCTCATCGCCGGCGGTTTCGCGATCCTGTTCATCGAGCGCTGGCATTCGCACCGCGGCGCGCGCGTGCACCGGTTCGAAGACCTCTCGCGCGCCGATGCGCTCAAGATCGGTCTGGCCCAGGCCTGCTCGCTCTTCCCCGGCGTGTCGCGCGCCGGCGCCACCATCATGGGCGGCCTGCTCACGGGCCTGTCGCGCACCACGGCGACCGAGTTCTCGTTCTTTCTCGCGATGCCCACGATGTTCGCGGCCACGTTGTACGATCTGTTCAAGAACCTGCATCTGCTGCACGCCGAAGACGCCCTGACCTTCGGCGCGGGCTTCGTCATGGCGTTCCTCACGGCGCTCGTGGTGGTGAAGACCTTCCTCGCCTACGTCGCGCGCCACAACTTCACGCCCTTCGCCTGGTACCGCATCGGTTTCGGGCTGCTGGTGCTTGTCTATTTCTGGCCATAAACCATGGAAATTCTCGCGCAGTTCATCGACATCGTGCTGCACCTGGATCAGCACCTCGCCTGGTTCCTGCACGAGTACGGCGTCTGGATCTACGTCCTGCTGTTCGCGATCGTGTTCGCCGAGACCGGCCTCGTGGTCACGCCGTTCCTGCCCGGCGACTCGCTGCTGTTCGTCGCCGGGACGCTCGCCGCCACCGGCGGCATGCATTTCGGCGGGCTCGTCGGCACACTCGTCGCCGCGGCGATCCTGGGCGATTCGACCAACTACTGGATCGGGCGCTACGTCGGCCCTAAGGTGTTCCGGCGCGAAGACTCGTGGTTTTTCCACAAGAAACATCTGGTGCGCACAGAGCGTTTCTACGAGCACCACGGCGGCAAGACCGTCGTGCTCGCGCGCTTCCTCCCGATCCTGCGCACCTTCGCCCCGTTTGTGGCCGGCATCGGACGCATGCCCTACCTGCGGTTCCTGCTCTTCAGCGTCTCCGGCAGCCTCCTGTGGGTGGGATCGCTCACGCTGGCGGGTTACTACTTCGGGATGCTCCCGATCGTCAAACAGAACCTGGGCCTCGTCATCCTCGGCATCATCGCGATATCGCTGATGCCGGCGGTTTTCGAGTTCATCCGCCAACGGCGCCAGCGAGCCTGACCGCGGCCCCGGTTCCCAGGGGACCGGCCACGGACCCGGAACCTTTGAACCCCGGACTGCTCTGCGTTATGTTATAAGTACAGCATCGCCGCACCGCCCCGTTTCGAATGTGCGCCAAAAACGTGCCGTTTGAGGGAGAATCGGAAGAACGCCATGCCGACGCAGGTTGATGGACTAACCGCGGGAAAACCGCGCATCCTGGTGGCCGACGACTCCCGCGTCATCCGCAAGGCCGTCGACAATATCCTTTCCGCGGAATTCGACCTCAAGGAGGCCGAGGACGGCGAGGCCGCCTGGGAGCAGATCGCCCGGGACGGCCAGATCGAGGTGTTGGTCACCGACATCGAGATGCCGCGCCTCGACGGCTACGCGCTCATCTGCCGGGCGCGCGCCTCCGAGGAACGGCGCATCCGCGATCTCCCGATCATCGTCATCACCGGCGCCCAGGACGACCTCACGCGCGAGCGCGCCTTCGCCTGCGGCGCCACCGACTTCATCATCAAACCGCTCGACAGCGTCCAGTTGCTGGCGCGCACGCGCGCCCACGCCCGGCTCGATCAGGCCACGCGCAAGCTCGGCGAGACCGTCACGGCGCTCGAGGAGCAGGGGGCGATCGATCCGCTCACCCAGCTCAACAGCCGCCTCTGTCTCTTGCAGCGCGGCGAGCAGGTCCTGGCCTACGCCAAGCGCCACGGCGGCGACCTCTCCGTCATCCGCATCGATGTGGATGACTTCAAGAATCTCCTGCACCGGCACGGCGAGGCAATCGGCGACCGGGTCCTTGTCTGGGTGGCGGATGCGATCACCACCACCCTGCGCACCGAGGACTCCGCGGCCCGACTGCACGGCGGCGAGTACGCCATCGTCACGCCCGCGGCCGGACGCACGGACGCGGCGTTGCTGTGCGAGCGGCTGCGGACCGCGGTGAGCGCCGCGCCCTTTGCGCACGGCGGCGAAAGCATCCCCGTCACGATCAGCCTGGGGCTCGCGTCGCTCGGCCGCGATGGCGACACCATCCACAGTCTGCTGGCCTCCGCCGATAGCCATGTCACGCTCGCCAAGGCCTCGGGTGGCGACCGCCTGGGCGTGGGTTATGAAGAAGAGATCCCCCGCCCGGAAGAGGAGGTGATGGAGCAGCCGGACATGGAAACCGCGCTCAAGATGCTGGAGCGCGGCGATGGCGGTAAGCTCGTACCCTACCTGACGGATCTCGTCACGCGAATGATCCCCCTGCTCGAGCTTGGCGACCGCAATCTGGATCTGAAGCTGGGACTTGCGCTCGACATGATCAAAAAGCGGCTTGCGAACCTGAAGTAACGCCGCGCCCGCGCCATGCCACACGCCGAGAAGAAACAAAACGATCCGTTCTACACCGCCTACCTCGGGCGCTTCTCGAGTCTGCTGTCCTGGGAAAGTCTCGACGCCTTCTGGCGGGTCGTGCGCGAGCGTGCCGACGCCGGTTGGTACCTCTACGCGATCGGCATGCCGCTCCCGACGCGGCCCAGCACGCGCGCCGAGACGGAAAAGTTCATCGCGCAGGTCGACGCCCTGCTGCACCGCGACCATCACGAGGATTATTGCGGTATCGTCTACGCCGACGACAAGGAAGACCCCTCCTTCATCAAGATCTTCGACCCGCACCACCTCGGCGTCTCCTGCGGCTTCAGTCACAACCCCCCGCTGCCGGGCTGGATCATGACCCGCATGCCGCCGAACCTGCTGGAGGACAAGCGCAAGCTCCCCGAGAACCGCCGGCGGTGGTGGGATGCGCTATGGGAATAGCGCCATAGCGCCAGGTACGAGGGACGAGATACGAGGCGCGAGGAGCGAAAGCTCGTGAGTCGTGAATCTCAGTCCTCAGTCCTGACCCCCGGCCCCTGACCCCCGATCCCTCACGTTTTTTATCCAGCGGCCGACATATTCCCTGTCACCCCACAACGGCCGCCGATGGAACTCAAAGGTCCCGCGCAACCCGCCTCCCTCACGCTGACCGCCTCGCCCACGGCGATCCGCGCCTGGCGGGTCGGGCAGGTGCTCGACGCCGTGGTGGTTTCGAGCGCACCCGACGGCCGGGCCACGCTGCGCATCGAAGGCACGCTGGTGCAGGCGCAGACGACGGTCGCGCTTGCCGCGGGGCAGTCGTTGCAACTCAAAGTCGTTACGGACGGCGGTCAGCCGGTGCTCAAAGTGGTGCAACCCGCCGCACCAGCGGTCACCGACGCCGAAACGCTCACGCAGGCGCTGCGCGCGGCGCTGCCGCGCCAGCAGCCGCTTGCGCCGCTGCTCGCCGATCTCGCCGCGTTGGTGGCGCAGGCCGGGTCGAAGCCGCCGCAGGGCGTCCCCGGTCTCATCGTCGAGCTTGCGCGAGGCATCCTCGCGGAGCTTCCGACCGCGCCGCAGGCAAGTACCCCGGAAGGCCTGAAACAGGCGCTGCGCCAGTCCGGGACGTTTCTGGAGGCCGGGCTCGCGCGGCCGCCCGTGGCTTCGGAACAGCCGCCGGCGCCCGCCGATCTCAAGGCCGGATTGCTGCGACTCGCGGCGGAGCTGCGCACCCAGACGCCGGTCCAGGGACCGGCGAATCCCATAGTGGCCGCATCGACGTCCGGTGCACCCGCGCTGCTCGAAAAGACCGAGGGTGCGCTCGCCCGCATCCAGGCAAATCAATTGAATTCGCTCGTTGCGGAAACGACGGACAAGCCGGCATGGCTCGTCGATCTTCCCGTGCGCCAGGGCGATCGTGTGGATGTATTCCGGCTGCGCGTCGAGGAGGACCGCGCGGCGCGCCGCGGCGAGGCCGAATCCGCGCCCTGGTCGGTGTGGCTCGATTTCGATCTCACGGGCCTGGGATGCGTGCGCGCGCAGGGGGAGAGCGTGTCCGCTTTGTTCTGGACGGAGCAGGACGGCGCGGCGACACTGTTCAATCGCCACATGGATGTCCTGCACCGCGAGCTGACGGCGGCCGGGCTTTCCGTCGGCCAACTCGCCGCCCAGGCGGGCGCGCCGTCCGCGGCGCCGGCCGATCCGACCGTCGCCGGGCTGGTGAACGAGAAGGCATGAGCGAACCTCGAAAATTGCTGATAGCAAGATTTTCACCGCAGAGAACGCAGAGAAAAGCCTTATTAAGTGAACAAAGGCGAAACCGCAGATAAACGCAGATAGGAAATCGAGAGGCAAGAGCGAAGCATTTCTCTTTCAATCCGCGTATGTCGGCGGTTCCCGTGAAAAACTCCGCGCCTCCGCGTCTCCGCGGTGCGTTCGATGTTTCGTCAAAAACGGAATTACTGAGGAGAACGGTAAATAGTGCGCACACCGTCAAGCCATGGGTCCCTTCTCCCCGCGGGAGAAGGACAGGATGAGGGCCGTTTTTTGCGCTGCCTTGCCCTCACCCCGGCCCTCTCGCCCTCACCCTCATTCCCTCTCCCGCAGGGAGAGGGAGGCGAGCCGATGCGCGCTTGGGCGCGCACTCGTTCACTTTGGGAGAAAAGCGACACGCGCTATTTAGCGACCGGATCAGTATTAGGCCTATGAGCAGGGACGACGGTAAGCCGCCGCAGACCGAGGCCTTCGCGCTGCACTACGGCGGGCGCGGCGCACCGCGCGTCACGGCCAGTGGCAAGGGCTACGTCGCCGAGGAAATCCTGGCCGCCGCCAAAAAACACGGCGTGCCCTTATATGAGGATGCGAATCTCGCCCGGCTGCTCGCCCGCGTGGAGCTCGGCGATGAAGTCCCGCGCGCGCTCTACGTCGCGGTCGCCAAGGTCATCGCCTTCGCCTACCTCGTGCGCGGCAAGGCGCCTAACAGCGGCTGACCATATGAGATTTCAACCACAGAGGGCACAGAGATCACAGAGAAAAACTGGAACAGACAGGATTTACAGGATTAGAAATCCAGATTCGAGTATTCCTCTGTGATCTCTGTGTCCTCTGTGTCCTCTGTGGTGAATATTCTTTTACCAGGCGTCTAAGTAAGCGTCCGCGCCGAGGGGCAGATCCCGGCGAGACAACAGCCGCCGCACAACGGCTTCTTGCGGCAGACATCTTTGCCATGGCGCACGATAAGAGCATGGTACTCGTTGAAGCGCGGCACATCCGGTCCGAGCGCGCGCTCGAACAGGTGCCGTAGCGTCTCGTAACCCTCGTCGCCCTTGATGAGGCCAAGGCGCGCGAAGAGACGGCGCGTGTAGGCGTCGATCACGAACACCGGCCGCTCGAAGGCGTAGAGCACGATGTCGTCGGCGGTCTCGGGGCCGATACCGTGCACCGCGATGAGCGCGGCGCGCAGGTCGTGGGTGGACAGCCTGGCGAGGCGGCGCACGCCGCCCTGGGCGATGAGCCAGCGGCACATTTCCTTCAGCCGCTTGGCCTTCACGTTGAAGTAGCCGGACGGCCTGAGCCATGCGGCAAGCCGTTTGTGCGGCGCCTTCACGATCGGCTCGGGGCTGAGCGCCTTGGCTTTCTTTAAATTCGCGATCGCGCGCTCGACGTTGGTCCAGGCGGTGTTCTGGGTGAGCACCGCCCCGACCATGATCTCGAACCTGGAATCCCCCGGCCACCAATGTTGCGTGCCGTTGGCGGCGTAGAGCCGGCGGTAAACCCCACGGAAGGTCGCGCGCGTGTTGGCTTTCATATCGGTAACGCACGGTATTATAACCATGCCCCGGATTCGGCTGTGCTAATCTAATATGAAGAGCTGAACCGCCGGTCCACCGAAGCGCACACCAGACCCAGCACAATCATCCGCAACATGGGCTTCCTACCCGACGCGCCGCTGCGCACGTTCTCGCTGCTGAGCCTCGCCCTGATCGCGCTGACGGTGCTGGCGACGGGCGTGGCGCAATCGCTGTTCCTGCGCGAGTCCATCCTCGAACGCGAGGCCACGATCATCCGCGACACCGTCCGCGGGCTCGCCACGGAGCACCTCGGCTGGGACGACCTCGCGCAGCCGGACACGGCCGGCGCCCAGTTGCGCCTGGCGCAGAGCTTCGCCATCCTGCGCGACCTGACGGGGGCCGCGCGCATCAAGGTCTACGACTCCGCGAACCGCATCATCTGGTCCGACGACCCGGCGCTGATCGGGCGGGTCGTCCCCGGGGAGAGCCGCCTGCGCCAGGCGCTGGCGGGCGGCGTGGACGCGGTGTTCGATCCGCAGGAGCGCGCCTCGCATGCCGAGGAAAGCATGCCGCACGGCCCGCTCGTCGAGTTCTATGTGCCCTTCGCCGTCAAGCGCCGCGGCACGGGCGGCGGCGAGATCATGGGCGTGCTGGCGCTCTACCGCGACGCCGAGCCGCTCCAGCGGACCATCGCGCGCGGGCGTCTGCTGCTGTGGGCGGTCGTCGGCGCCGGCGGCCTGATCCTCTACGGCGCACTCTTCGGCCTGTTCCGCTCGGTGTACCGCCGTCAGCGCGCGGCGGAGTCGCGTCTGGCGCACATGAGCCGCGAGCACGAGCGCATGGTGCAGATCGAGAAGCTCTCGGCGATCGGCCAGATGGTCGGGGAGGTGGCGCACCAGATCAACAACCCGCTCGTCGGCGTGATGAACCTCGCCCAGCTCGCCGAGCGCGAGCCCGGCAACCCGCCGCGCACGCGCGAACTGCTCGCCGACATCCGGCGCGCGGGCGAGCACTGCCGCGGTTTCGTGCAGCGCATGCTCACCTTCACGCGGCTGCCGCGCTTCGAGCGCCAGCCGCTCGAGCTGCGCGCGCTGGCGCAGGAGACGATCGCGCTCTTCGGCGAGAGCAACAAGACGCATCCGCCGCTGCGGATCGAGGCGCCGCCCGGGGAGATCCGGCTGCGCGCGGATCCGGTGCTGCTGCGCCACGCGCTGTTCAACCTGCTCGCCAACGCCGCGCAGGCCGATCCGGACGGGCCGATCGTCGTTCGCGTGCGGCCCGAGCCGCGCGACGGCGTCGCCGGCGTGGCGCTGGCGGTTACGGACCGCGGGCCGGGCCTGAGCGACGAGGTCCACGACAAGCTCTTCACGCCTTTCTTCACCACGCGCCCCGGCGGCACGGGCCTCGGGCTCGCCGTGGCGCAGCACATCGCCGCGCTGCACGGCGGCGGCGTCACGGCGCAGAACAACCCCGGCGGCGGCGCCTGCTTCACGCTCTGGCTCCCCGCCGCGGACGAAGGAGAACCTTTTGAAGCCGAAAATCCTGCTCGTTGACGACGACCCCTTCACCCGGCGACTGTTCGAGGATCTGCTGCGCGAAAACCCCGCCGAGCTGCGCATCGCCGCGAGCGCCGCGGAGGCGCGGCGCGCGTTCCGCGCCGCCGACTTCAATCTCGTGCTGCTCGATCAGCGCCTGCCGGACGGCAACGGGCTCGAGCTCTTCGCCGAGATGCGGCGCGAGCGCCCGCGCCTGGTGGCGATACTCATCACGGGCTTCGCCGACGTGCGCGACGCGGTGCGCGCCGTGCGCGAGGGGTTGTTCGATTACCTCACCAAGCCCTTCGAGAACCTCGAGGCGCTCGAGGCCGTCATCGGAAAGGCGCTCGAAATGGACGCCGCGTACCGGGAGATCGCCCGCCTGCGCGAGTCGCTCGAGGCGCGCGCCGATGCGCCCGTCATCATCGGGCGCTCCATGCCGATCGAGCGGCTGCTCGAGCGGGCTCGCACCGTGGCGCCGCTCGACACCACGGTGCAGATCGAGGGTGAGTCGGGCACCGGCAAGGAGCTGGTGGCGAAGCTCATCCACACCCTGAGTCCGCGTGCGCGCGGCCGGATGCTCGAAGTGAATTGCGGGGCGCTTTCCGAGCAACTGCTCGAAAGCGCGCTTTTCGGCTACGAGAAGGGCGCCTTCACGGGCGCGCTCAAGGCCACCCCGGGCTACTTCGAGGAGGCGGGCGGCGGGACGCTGTTCCTCGACGAGATCGCCGACATGAGCGCGAAACTTCAGGCGAGCCTGCTGCGCGTGCTGCAAGAGCACGCGTTCTACCGCCTCGGCGGCACGCAGAAGCGCGAGAGCGACTTCCGGTTGATCTGCGCCACGAACAAGAACCTCGAGGCCGAGGTCAAGGCCGGGCGCTTCCGCTCCGACCTCTACTACCGCATCAACGTGGTGGTCCTGCGCACGCCGCCGTTGCGCGAGCGGCGCGAGGACATCGCCCCGCTCGCGCTCTATTTTCTCGATCACTACAACCGCCGCTTCGGCAAGGACACGGGTCCATTCACGCCCGAGGCGATGCGGGCGCTCGAGGCCGCGCCCTGGCCGGGTAACGTGCGCGAATTGCAGCACGCCGTCGAGCGCGCGGTGGCGCTTAACGCCGGCGGGCCGATCGCCCCCGAGGACCTGGCCTCGGGGACACCCCCGTCCGAGGCCGTTCCCGCACCCGAAGCCGCACCGCCGCCGGCCGCGAGGCCGCTGTCTTATGAAAGCGCGCGCGAGCATTTCGAGCGCGCCTACTTCGAGCAACTCCTCGGCGTCGCCAACGGCAATGTCTCCGAGGCCGCGCGCCTCGCGGGCATCTCGCGTCAGAATTTCTACCTGCATATGAAGCGCTGGGGGATTGTCACGGGATCGTGACAACTGTCTCACCCCTGGCACGAACCCGAACACCGTCATCGCGGCCGCACAGGCCGTAATCGCTTGATCCACTGGAGTTTTCCGGTTGGCTGCGCTGCGGCACGCGGATTGCTATGCATGCTGCCACGGGCGGATTCGTGCCGCTCTGGACAACCAAACTCAGGAGGCATCATGCAAGCAAAAACCATCGCGTGTGCGGCCGGGCTCAGCGCCCTGATCGCGGGTCAGGCGTCCGCGCTCGAGCCGGACAAGATCAACTGGGCCGCCGTGCCCAAGAGCCAGATCACGCTGTTCTACCCCGGACAGTCCACGCAAGAGTGGATCCTGAGCGCCGCGCACAAGGCCGGCGCCACCGGCGTGCGCGAGGGCAAGAACTGCCTCAAGTGCCATGCCGACGAGGAGGCCGACATCGGCAAGACTATCGTCAGCGGCAAGAAGCTGGAACCCAACCCCATCGCCGGCAAGCCCGGCTCCATCAAGGTCACGGTGCAGGCGGCCTACGACAAGGAGAATTTCTACCTCAAGGCGAGCTGGCCGACCAACCTGAAGGAGGCCGGCGTCTTCCACAATTACAAGGGCTTCAAGGACGGCAAGTGGGTCACCTATGGCGACAACCGCACCAACAAGGACGTGAAGGCCGGCAAGGCCAAGGCCTCCTATGAGGACCGCTTCAACTTCATGCTCGGCGACAACAAGGGCAGCGTCGCCAACTTCGAGAGCCAGGGCTGCTGGGTCACCTGCCACAACTCCCTGCGCGACACGCCCAACGAGCCGAAGAAGGAAGCCGTCGAGGCCCACCCGGTGCTCGGCAAGGACGGCATGAAGAAGAGCGACATCCGCAAGTACCTGCCCGAGACCCGCACCGCCATCGATGATGCCGGCGGCTGGGACAAGCTGAAGGACAAGGCTGCACTCGACGCGCTGATGGGCAAGGGCGCGTTCCTCGACCTCTGGCAGGCGCGTGCCTACCGTTCCATCCCGGTCGGCAAGGCGGACGACTCATACGTCTTCCAGTACCGCAATTTCGACAAGGGCAAGAAACCCTTCGACAGCAACTGGGACGGTGAGAAGAAGCAGCCCAAGTTCATGTTCGACCCGGACAAGAACAACGGCGCGACGGCGCTCACCGCAGCGCAGTTCCGCGACCCGAAGGCGCCGAAGCTGGACAACACCAACAGCGTGCCCTACGACCAGGCCAAGGTGAAGGACGGCGACATCCTCCCCGGCTTCATCCTCAACACCAAGACCGACGGTTCCGCCAACGACCTGAACGCCAGCGGCACCTGGGCCAACGGCGTGTGGACGATGTACGTCTGGCGCAAGCTCGACACCCAGCAGAAGGACGACGTCGCGCTCGCAGCGGGCCAGACCTACCCGATGGGCATGGCGGTGCACGACGACAACGTCACCACCCGCTTCCACTATGTCAGCCTGCCGTTGAAGCTCTCGCTCGGCAAGAAGGACGGACAGATCAATGCCGTCGAAATCAAGTAACTCCTCGATCGAGCCGGCCGGCGCGCGCCCTTCGGGGCGCCGCCGCTGGTCGGCGTTCTTCAAGGGAACGGCGGGGCTGATCGCGCTCGGCTTCCTCGCCGGCGCGATCAGCCTGCTGGTGCTGGAAGAATTCGACATACACACCTTGACCACCGAGTTCTGCACCTCGTGCCACAGCACCATGCGCGACACGGTGTACAAGGAATTGCAACAGTCCAAGCATTACACCAACGCCGCGGGCGTGCGCCCGAGCTGCGGCGACTGCCACGTCGCCGGGCGGCTGCTGCACGCGACCTGGGAGCACGGGCTGGGCGCGGGGGATCTCTTTGCACAGCTCACCGGCGATTGGTCCGACCCCGCCAAGTTCGAGGAGAAGCGCCCGAAAATGGCCGAGCGGGCGCGGATGCACCTGCTCGAGGAAGGCAGCGAGACGTGCCTGCACTGTCACGTCATGGAGGCGATCCAGCCGCAGCGCAAACGCGGCCAGCGCACGCATGCCGATGCGATCGAGAAAGGCAAGACCAACTGCATCGCCTGCCACTACAACCTGGTGCACAAGGAGGTTCCGCTTTCCGAGCGCTTTACACAGGCGATCAAGGCGTACGGGGTGGACTGACCCGGCTCTTATCTCACAGCGGCGATTGCTCTCCTCGTTCGCCGTTTCTACACCGCCCGCCGCCGAAAGGCGCCGGGCGGTTTTTTTTCGCTCCCGTGACGCCCAAGGCTCCGCGAACATTTTCGATCGGGCGGCGCGGGAACAGGCGGAGCGCGCCGTTCAACCTAAAAACGGCGATTGCATCCGCAGATTACGCAGATTTCCGCAGATTTTAAGGCTTAAGTTTTGTAACACCGGAAATCCCGGGCTAAAATTCAAGCCATGAGCGAGCTGATTTTCGAGGTTACCCAAGAAGCCGACGGCGGTTTCTGCGCGGATTGCCTCACGGAATCGATCTTCACGCAGGGCGATACGTGGGAGCAGTTGCGCGATAACGCGCGCGAAGCCGTACGCGCATACTATTTCGATCAACCGAAGAATCTTCCTTCCTCCATCAACGCCTCGCTGTACCGGACCACACCGTTCTTCGCATCGGCACATTAAGCAGTATCCTCCGCGCCGTCTCGCAGCACAAAGGCGTTGACCGGGATGCGCTGCTAAAGACTTCCCGCTAGTGTAGTGCTTCGCAATTCCAGGTACTTAATTCCTGCGTCGAAACCCCGCGATCACACCGCGCGTTGAAGACACCGGACAGTAGTGTCGCCCCCTCTCCCTGCGGGAGAGGGCTGGGGCTGATGTTTCCCCTACTTTTCATCGTCGAACTCCCAAC
>Ga0154833_1025_pt1 | contig 23525 bp, 14 predicted proteins | sample Rifle2008BG16ft_FD_116137 | JGI IMG/M metagenome (GOLD analysis project Ga0154833, IMG submission 116137) | Candidatus Muproteobacteria bacterium RBG_16_65_34 | reverse complement strand
GAAGTTGTCGCGGTCGGTGACCATCACCAGGCCATCGAGCGTCATGAGGGTGCCGAAGGTCTCGGTCTCGTAGATCTCGATGCGTTGATAGGCGCTTTGTTCGTCGTGCACCTTGTTTTCGATCTTGAGCGAGATGGCCGAACCTTGCCCGGCCCATTCTTCGGTGTACCAGTTCTTGTCGAGCGGCATGTGTGTGTTTGCTTGAAAGCCTGTAGGAGGCGGGATTTTATACGCCAAGCGCGTGGTCGGCTACAGCTACTTGATACTTGCCATTCGCTACTTGATACTTGCCGCATGATCGGCTGGTCCATACAAAAGGCACGCGACACCTACAATATCGCCCACTGGAGCGGTGGCTACTTCGACATCAACGGCAAGGGCCACCTCGTCTGCCGCCCGGACGCCCGCATCGAGCATCCCGGCATCGATATGTTCGAACTTTCCCGCGAGATCAAGGCCGCGGGCCTGTCGCTGCCGGTGCTGGTGCGCTTCTCCGACATCCTGCGCCACCGCGTCGAAACCCTGTGTGGCGCCTTCGACCGCGCGATGCAGGCCGACGGCTACCGCGGCCAATACACCTCCGTCTACCCCATCAAGGTCAACCAGCAGAAAAGCGTGGTCGAGAAAATCCTCGCGCGCAATGACGGCCGCGTGGGGCTCGAGGCCGGCTCCAAGCCCGAGCTGCTCGCGGTGCTGGCGCAGTCGCGCCAGGACGGCGGCGTGGTCGTGTGCAACGGCTACAAGGACCGCGAGTACATCCGCCTCGCCCTGATCGGCAAGGAGCTCGGACACCGCGTTTACATCGTCGTGGAAAAACCCACGGAGCTCGAGCTCGTCATCCAGGAGTCCAAAAACCTGGGCGTAACGCCGCTGATCGGGCTGCGCATGCGGCTGGCCTCGATCGGCGCCGGCAAGTGGCAGAACACCGGCGGCGAAAAATCCAAATTCGGCCTGTCCGCGGCGCAGGTGCTGGACGCCATCGCGCGTCTGCGCGCGGCGGACCTGCTGCCAAGCCTGCAGATGATGCACTTTCACATGGGTTCGCAGATCGCCAATATCCAGCACATCCAGCTCGGCATGCGCGAGGCGGCGCGCTACTACGCCGAGTTCCGCGCCATCGGGGCGGACATCCGCGTACTCAACGTCGGCGGCGGACTGGGCGTGGATTACGAAGGCACGCGCTCGCGCAGCTTCTGTTCCATGAACTACAGCGTCGAGGAGTACGCGCACAACATCGTGCACGCGCTCACCGAAATCTGCGCGGAAAAAAACCTGCCCCATCCCGACATCGTCACCGAATCCGGACGCGCCATGACCGCGCACCATGCGGTGCTAGTGACCAACGTGGTGGACACCGAATCCGCCCCGGGCGCGGATTCGGTGCCGAAGGCGACGGAAAACGAACCCGCGATCATCCGCGATCTGTGGCAGACGCTCGCGACGCTGTCGGAACGCTCCGTCGTCGAGGCCTATCACGACGCCGCCTACCGACTGACCGAGGCGCAGGGCATGTTCAGCCACGGGGTGCTGACGCTGGCGCAGCGCGCACGCACCGAGCAGATTTACTTCGCCATCTGCTGGAAGGTGCGCGAGCTGTTGCAACCGGCGTCGCGCACGCACCGCGAGATTCTGGATGAACTCAACGAGAAACTGGCGGACAAGTATTTCTGTAATTTCTCCCTGTTCCAGTCCATGCCCGACGCCTGGGCCATCGACCAGATTTTTCCGGTGGTGCCGCTCAATCGCCTGAACGAGCCGCCCACGCGCCGCGCGGTATTGCAGGACATCACCTGCGATTCGGACGGGCGCCTGGACCTGTACGTGGACGGCGAGGGCATCGACTCGACGCTGCCGCTGCATCCGCTGCGCGAAAGCGAGCCCTACCTGCTCGGGATTTTTCTGGTGGGTGCCTATCAGGAGATTCTCGGCGACATGCACAACCTGTTCGGCGACACCGACTCGATTCACGTCGAGCTGATGCCCGACGGCAGCCACCGGCTGCTGCAGCCGCAGCAAGGCGATACGGTGGACTCCGTGCTGCGGTACGTGCACTTCAACGCCGACGACCTGCTCGCCTCCTACCGCGCGAAGATCGAGCGCGCGACCTCGATCAGCGCGAGAAACCGCGAGGCTTATCTGGCCGAGCTGTCGGAAGGGTTGAAGGGATATACGTATCTAGAGGATTGAAGCGGTTTCCTAAACGAAGCATGCGTTAGTGCAAAGTCACTAAATTCAAGATATTTATATATATAACTCAATAGGTTGAATTAAAATGTCGGTTAGACATACAATCCTTTATCTAATTGACAAAGGTTAAACATGGAGCCTATCGGGGCCCCCGAAATCCGACTGAGAATTGAGCGGGATAACCCATGGTGGGCCGACACCAGGCTAGAGATCCCGGAATCTAAATTTCAGCGTAGGGTTTATTACGCCACGTTTATGGCGCTTGCGTTGAACTTTGACGTGAAACGCGCCGCGATTCTGCTTGGGCCCCGGCGCGTAGGTAAGACCGTAATCGTCAAGCAACTGATATACGACGCCATACAAAGCGGGATTGATTCCAAATTAATTCTTTACGCAAGCATAGATGCCCCTATTTATTCTGGAATTTCTCTCGAAAAATTTATTGACTTCCTGCCTAGTGATTCAAAGGATAAGCGGCGTTTAGTAATTTTTGACGAAATTCAATATCTAAAAGACTGGGAACTCCACCTAAAAGATCTAGTCGATAACTATCCGCAAACCAAGTTTGTTGCATCTGGGTCAGCGGCTGCGGCACTTCGCTTAAAGAGCCGAGAGTCCGGGGCCGGGCGATTTTCTGAGTTCATGTTGCCCCCGCTAACTTTCTACGAGTTCCTGAAATTCATCGGCGATGACGAACGTCTAATCACGATAAAGGGCCCGCATCAGTATGAAGCTAAAGATATTGACGAACTCAATACCAAATTCGTCGATTACTTGAATTTTGGTGGTTATCCAGAGGCTGTCCTGAATGCAGAGGTCAGACGAAATGCGGAACAATTCATAAGAAACGACATCATTGACAAAGTCTTGCTAAAAGATCTGCCAAGCCTCTACGGAATAAATGATATTCAGGGTCTCAATAAGTTGTTCTCCTTTCTCGCGTATAACGCTGGCGCAGAAGCGAGTCTTGAAAACATTTCTAAAGAGTCTGGGTTAGCAAAACCGACGATAAAGAAATATATTGAATATTTGGAAAGCGCGTTCTTAATTCTCAAGCTATCTACAGTCGACGATAACTGCCGAACTCTGAAAAGAGAACGCAATTTCAAGATCTACTTAAATAATCCATCCATGAGGGCGGCACTTTTTGCGCCAGTAAAGATTACCGAGCCAGAAAAAATAGGCCACTTAGCGGAATCAGCTATTTTCTCGCAATGGCAACATTCACCATCTTTTCGCCGATTGAGATATGCGCGTTGGCGCAATGAAGGTGAAGTAGACATTGTGTATCTTAGAACGCCCGATGAAAAGCCACTATGGATTGGAGAAATTAGATGGTCAGACAAAGTCCAGAACAAATACGGAGAAGAAACGAAGTCACTAGCGTCATTGCTCAAGAACCACAAGACTATCGAAAGCGCATTTCTTACCTCGAAGACTATATCAAAAGTGAATGTTCTTGAAGGTAGGAAATTTACAATTTGGCCAAGTTCTCTCTATTGCTACAGCGTCGGAAGAAATATAACTGCTGGCCTTGATAAGGCAGGCCTGTGAATTGAGCTGGGTACGGTAGGTATAAAAATAAATGAATAACTGAGGTCTGAGGTATCTCTGATTTCACGGAGTTTTCATCTCAGTCAACGCGATGGCTAACGTTTCTTTAAACCGTCGGCATGTGAACCAACAGGGTCAGACTGGGGCGAAGAACGGTTTTCACAAACGGCCCGGTCGAACAAACCCGCCAGCAGCGAAGCGATAACTTTCTATCTCGATTGAAACCCGTTTCTTTACCGCCGACCAGTGTGCGATAAAGCAGGTCGGGGGTGCCGCATCAACAGGCTCGCCGAGATGACGGGTACGCCGTGATAGCGATCCTGCTCAAAGTCCTTGTCTCCGGTCAAGATGAAATCGGGAGCAGGATGCGTGGCCGCAAGTTCGACAAATGGGCGATCGGTGGGGTCGCACATTCGTAGACGGCTATGGCCGGTCTTCGAAAACACGGCGACGGTTTTGAGGACAGTCGGGAGCTGAAAGGGCGGTTGGTATCAATTACGACCCGCACGGGTATTCCTTACCTCGCTGACGAGTTTTTCGATCTCCGACGGGGTCGGGCAGCCGACCCACGGAGCGCGCGAATCATGCGACCGAGTTGTTTACGGGCCGTCTCGCGTTCTTCGGATTCGATGATGAGCACATTGACGCCGCGCTGGACGCGCACCTTTGCGCCGAATCCTTTCAGCCACTTGGTTGGAATCAGGAGTCCATCCTTTGTGTAGCGCGCGTCGCCCATGTCGGTATGCCTGAAGCGGTCGGTGAACACCGGTATAGCTTCGCCTCGGCCGGAGTCCCACCCAATCAGTGGGGAGGTCGAGTGAAACGGGGATCAAGGAGCCTGAGTGCGCTTGCCTCGATTGGTACGAGAGGTTGTCACTGCGTGTCTATATCTCGCCCCTTGTACCTGCCGTTTAGCCCGCACCCTTCTTGATCTTGATCGCAAGCGGCTTGGCGATGCCGAGGTGCTTGAGCTGCTGCTCCGCGGCGTCGAGCTTCTCGAGCCCATCGTACGGCCCCAGGCGCACCCGGTAGTAATCGCCCTTACCCTCGATGGTGACCTTCTGGATCTGGGCGACGACGCCGTTGAGCGCGAGCTTGGCCTTGAGCTGATCGGCGTCCTGAAAAGTCGGGAACGAGCCCGCTTGCAGGACGTAGCTCACGCCCTCCTCGGGGGCGGTCTTTGCGGCCTTCTCGGGTCGGGTGCGCGCGGTGCGCTCCGGCAGCACCGTCTCGGTCTCGGGAAGGATCGTGTAGAAATCGAATCTGGTCTTGCCGGGTTTCGCCGGCTCGGGGTCTTTCCGGGCTGTCGGTTCCTGCGCTTCCACGGGGGCCTTGCCGGCGGAGGAGAACAGCCGCGCCAGCCCGCCGCGCGCCGGGTCGCGCGGCATGAGGAGCTGCACCAGCAGCACCGCGGCGATGCCTATCCCCAGGCCGAGCAGGAGCAGCAGCCAGCCGCGGCCTTTCTTGCCGCGCCTGGCCGGGGTGCCCGGTTTTCTGCGCGCCTTAACCATAAGAATTTTCGCCGCAGAGTACGCAGAGAGCGCGGAGGGTTATGAAAATTGAGTTCATCTTACATGTCCCGATTTAAGGGTACCTCTAGAAATTCAACACCAAGACATCTCGTCGCAGAGACGCAAAGGCATTTTCTTGCTGAAAAACCAGGAGATTTTCTCTGCGTCCTTTGTGCTGTGCAGGACGCACGAATGTCGCGGGCGCAGGGACGCGCAGGAGCGACCGTCTCTGCGGCAAATAATCTTATAGGAATGCATTTTTAGAGGTTCCCTATAATATTTCTCCGCGTTCTCTGCGATCTCTGCGGTGAAACGTCTTTACATGCTCTCCGGCGCCGAGACGCCCAGGAGCGTGAGCCCGTTGGCGATCGCCTGGCGCGCGGCGGCGATGAGGCACAGCCGTGCATCGCGCAGGTCCGCGTCCTCCACGAGAAAGGTGTGGGTGTTGTAATAGGTGTGGAAGTCGTGCGCCAGCTCGCGCAGGAAATGGGCGAGCTGGTGCGGCTCGTGGGCGAGCGCCGCCGTCTCCACGGTCTCGGGGTAGCGCAGCAACTGCGTCATGAGCGCCATCTCGTGCGGCTCCATGAGCCGCGTCACATGGCGCTCGCCGTTCGCGCGGTCGTGGGACCAGCCTTTCTCCTTGAGCTGACGGAAGACGCTGTGGATGCGCGCGTGCGCGTATTGCACGTAGTACACCGGATTATCGGCGGACTGCGACTTGGCGAGATCGAGATCGAAATCCATGTGCTGCTCGCACTTGCGCAGCACGTAGAAGAAGCGCGCGGCGTCGTTACCGACCTCGCGCCGCAGTTCGCGCAAGGTCACGAACTCGCCCGAGCGCGTGGACATCTGCGCGCGCTCCCCGCCCTTGTAGAGAATGGCGAACTGCACCAGCAGCACGTCGAGCCTTCCCGGATCGTCGCCGATCGCCGCGAGCGCGGCCTTCACGCGCGGGACGTAGCCGTGGTGGTCCGCGCCCCAGATGTCGATCACCCGGTCGAACCCGCGCTCGAGCTTGTCCATGTGGTAGGCGATGTCGTGGGCGAAATAGGTCTTCTGGCCGTTTTCGCGCACCACCACGCGGTCCTTTTCATCGCCGTAGTCGGTCGAGCGAAACCAGAGCGCCCCGTCTTTCTCGTACACGTGGCCGCTGGCCTTGACGCGTTCGATGGCGCGGTCGGCCGCCCCGTTTTCGATCAGCGAACGCTCCGAGAACCATTGATCGTAAACCACGCCGAATTCCTCCAAGTCCTGGCGGATGTCGGCGAGGATGATCTTGAGGCCCAGGTCGAAGACCCGGCGGTAGGCCGCGGGCCCGAGCAAGCCCTTCGCGCGCTCGATCAGGGCGTCGATGTGACGCTCCTTGTCGCCGCCCTGCGGTTCATCGGGCGGGATGTCCCGGAAGACCGCCGCCGCCGGGTGGCGGAATTGATCGCCGCTCTCGCGGTGCAGCGCGGCGCCGATGTCGTAGATATAGTCGCCCTTGTAGCCGTTCGAGGGAAACACAAGCTGCTCGCCGCACAGCTCGAGGTAGCGCAGCCACACGCTCGCGGCGAGGATGTCCATCTGCCGGCCGGCGTCGTTGATGTAGTACTCGCGGTGCACCTTGAAGCCCACCGCATCGAGCAGGTTTGCGACGGTCGCGCCATAGGCCGCGCCGCGCCCGTGCCCGACGTGCAGCGGTCCGGTCGGATTGGCCGAGACGAACTCGACCTGCACCGGCGCTCCGGCGCCGACCGCCGAGCGCCCGTAGGATTCACCCGCCGCGAGGACCGCGGGCACCACGCCGAAGAATGCCGCGGGGCTCAAGAAGAAATTGATGAATCCGGGGCCGGCGACCTCCACCTTGGCGACCTTCTCCGAGGCGGGCAGCGCCTGCACGATTTTCTGCGCCAGCTCGCGCGGCTTGACCCGCGCCTGCTTCGCGAGCGTCAGCGCCACATTGCTGGCGAAATCGCCGTGCTCCCGGGCGCGCCCGCGCTCGACCTCGACGGCGACCGCGGCGTCCGCGGGCAGTGCACCCGTGGCCTTGAGGCCCTGGAGCGCATGGCGCAGCAGCTCTTCGATGTGGTGTTTCACGGAATCAGAGGAAAGTGAAAAGAGAAAAGCCCAAGTCCACGCGCGGCCCGAACGCCGTTTCCGGTTGCACCGCATTCTATTACTTTTCTCTTTTCTCTTGTATCTTTTCTCTGTCTTCACAACGTTCGGCGTAGTACCGGCTCACGGGATCGCGGTGCGCGTCGCGCAGCTTCTCGAACAGGGGCCGCGCCTCGCGGCCGCGGCCGGCGTGGAACAGCTCGTAGGCGCGCGCATAGTCCGGGAGCCAATCCAAGTGCGGGTAGGCGTTCGCGGGGATTAGCTCGTAGATCCGCACCGGCGCCTCCCGTCCGCGCACGTGCGCCACGTCGATCTCGCGCAGATTCGGAAAGACCTCGCGCACCTGGCGATACGTGAACTCACTGAGCAGAATGTGGGTGCCGTAGACCTTGTTCAGGCCCTCGATGCGGGAGCCCAGGTTCACCGCGTCGCCGATCACGGTGTAGTCGAAGCGCGCCTCCGAGCCCATGTTGCCGACGATCATGGGGCCGGTGTTGATGCCGATGCCGATGTCGAGCACCGGCCGGCCCTCGCGCCGCCACTGCTCCCGCAGCTCCGCGAGCGCGTGCATCATGTCGAGCGCGGTGCGGCAGGCGGCCGCGGCGTGGTCCGGGCGCGGGATGGGGGCGCCGTAGACCGCCATGACGGCGTCGCCGATGTACTTGTCGAGCAGCCCGTCGTGCGTGAACACGTTCGCCGTCATCTGCGTGAGGTAGGTGTTGAGCAGCCGCACCAGCTCCTCCGGGGCGAGCGTCTCGGAGACCGAGGTGAAGCCGCGGATGTCCGAGAACAGCACCGTGAGCTCGCGCTTCTCGCCGCCCAGATGCAGTTTGCTCACGTCGCGCACGATCTCCTCGACCACCTTGACGGGCACGTAGTGCTGGAAGGCGGACTTGATCTGGCGGCGCGCGGCCTCGGTGGTGAAATATTGCACCAGCGTCGAGGACACGAACAGCGCCGCCAGCAGCGTGGACGGATAGACGACGTTGAGCCAGACCTGCTCGACCCGGAACAGATAGACGGCCAGACCGATATACAGGCCGAACCCCAGCGCCACGGCCGCCGCGCCGGCACGCACGGACAGCCGCGGCAGCAGCAGCGCCAGCCCCGCCCCGAGGGCGAGCAGGACCAGCAGGTCGAGCATGCCCATCCACTCGGGCCGGTGGAGAAAATCGCCGTGCAGCAGGTTCAGCATGACCGTGGCGCGGATCTCCGCGCCCGGAAACACCGGCCCGTAGGGCGTCACGCGCGTATCGCCCACGGCCTTGGCGGTCGCGCCGATGAGCACGATCTTGTCTTTGATCCGTTCGCGCGGCACCGCGCCGCTCAAGATATCGGCGACGGAGACGGTGGGGACGGTCTGCTCCGGTCCGTAGTAGCGGATCAGCGCGCGGCCCGCCTCGTCCGTCGCGATGACGCGCTCGCCGACGGCGAGCGCCTCGATGCCGAACGCGCTCGTGTGCAGCGTCAACCGCGGCGCGTCCAGATACGCGCGCGCCGCCTGCACGTCGGCCGCGGGGAAGAATCGCCCCTGGTAGCGCAGCACGAGCGGGGTTCGGCGCAAGGTCCCGTCGCGGTCGGGCAGGCCGTTGATATGGCCGAGGTAACGCGCCGCGGCCTGAAGCTGCGGAAGATTCGCGAGCAGCCCGCGCGGCTCCGGCATGGGGAAGTCGAGTCGCCCGTCTCCGGTGTCGCGGATCTCGCCGATGGCGTGCGGCTCGATGGACTTGAACGCGCGCCCGGCCTCCTGCGCGCTCACATGGCGCGTATCCTCGTCGGACATGAGAAACAGCACGCTCAGGACCGCCTTGCGCGTGGCGGCGAGGCTTTCGGCGAGCGCGGCGTCGGTGGCGAGCGCGCGCTTGAGGCCGGCGTACGGGCTTGCCGCCTCGGGGTATCCGGCCTCGGACTCGAGACGCCGGATCTGTTCCAGCAGCGCCTGATTCTCCGGCTCGGCGAACAGCACGTCGAAGACGATCACGCGCGCCCCGAGCCGGTCGAGGCGCTCGGCGAGCCGGGCCATCGTGCGCCGGCTCCAGGGCCAGCGTCCGAGGGCGGCGAGGCTTTTTTCGTCGATCGCCGCGATCAGTACTTCGTTCGGGGGCGCGCGCGCCGGGAGCGCCAGCAGGCGCATGTCGTAGGTCTTGAGCTCCAGGTAATCCAGGAGCGGATTACCGGCGAGATAGAGGAAAATGACCGCAAGGGTGACGCCAAATCCGACGAGGCTTGGCGGGATTTTCCGGGCGGCCCTTTTTTCTGAGGCATTCGGCATCGGAATTTGTTAAAACTAGAGACGTTATGCCCACGCCGGCCCCGCATTCTAGAGGTAAAGCCCGCGCCTGTCGAAAGCCCGCGGGCCCGATGCGCGCCTGGCGGGCGCTCATCTGCGCGTCTTTGTTCGCGCCCTGTCTGGGCTGGGCGCAGGACATCCAGCTTTTGCGCATCGTCACCGCCGAGGAGTCTCCGGACAAAAAGCCGTTCGAGGAGATTCGCGGCGTGCACCTCGACGCCGACGGCACGCTCTATCTCACCGACAGCGGCAACGGGGCGCTCTACGTGTTCGCCGCCTCCGGGCCGACGGCGCATATCCTGGCGGGCAAGGGACTGGTGTTCGGATCGCGCAAGCTTGCCGGCATCGCGCGCCTCGACGACGCGACCCTGGCGATCGCCAACAGCGGCGACGATTTCATCGCGGCGCTCGACGCCAAGCGCGCCCAGCGCCTCCAGATCGGCGAGGCCGGAAGCGCTGAGGGCCGTCTGGACTCGCCCGCGGGGCTCGCCGCCTCGGCGCGCGGGCGGCTCTACGTGGCCGACCGCGGCAACCACCGCGTGTCCGTATTCACCCGCGAGGGCCTGTTCCTGTTCGCGTTCGGCAACGACCCCGCCGATCCCTTAAGGCTCAGCAAGCCGACCCAGATCGCGGTGGACGCCGAGGAGCGCGTCTATGTGCTCGACGACCGGGAAGGCGGGCGGCTCACCGTGTTCAGCCACCAGGGCGAGGCGCTCAAGCGTCTGAGCGCCGAGCAATTCAAGGGCCAAGCCGAGCGTGCGATGCGGTTCAGCGCGCTCGCGGTCGACGCCCACGGGCGGGTATTCCTCGCCGACAAGGCGAACGGCAAGATCCTCGAGCTCGACTGGCGCGCGGGCAAGCCCGTCTTCAGCTTCGGCAGCAAGGGCGCCGGGCGCGGCCAGTTCGGCGAGGTCACGGCGATGAGCGTGACCGCCGACCGCAAACTCGCGATCGGCGACAGCGAGAATCGCAAGGTCGAGATCTATCAACTGCCGCCCGCGCCCGCGCCGGCCGGTCCGGCGCTGCCCACCGTGGCGCGCGGGCCGGCGCTCGTCGCCGCGGCCGGCGAATCCGCGCCGGACTGCGACAGCGTTCAGCCGCTGCCCGCCGGCGGGATGCTGTGCGTGCAGCGCGAGACGCGGCGCGTGCTGCGTGTCGCCGCCGACGGCAAGGCGGAGCCCTTCGGCGGCGAGTTCGCGCGCCCGCGGCTGGTGGCGCTCGACGAGCGCGATATCGCCGTCGTGGACGGCGACCACATCAAGCTTTTCGCCCACGACGGCAAGGCGCGTTTCACCATCGGCGGCGGCGGATCGCGCGACGGCGAGTTCGACAGTCCCGCGGGCGCGGCGCTCGGGGAGCGGATCTACGTTTCCGACACCGACAACCGCCGCATCCAGATCTTCTCGCGCGACGGCGTCTATCTCGACAAGATCGTGAACAGCAAGGAGCAGCCGCTCCTGCAGCGCCCCGGGGCGATCGCCCTCGACGCCGCGGGCAACCTCTACGTCGCCGACAACGGCCTGTACAAGGTGCGCGTGTTCGGCCCCGACAAGCGCCTGCTCTACGACGTGGGCGAGCCGGAATCCTCGCCCCAGCGCTTCAAGCAGATCCATGCCCTGGCCGTGGACCGGGACGACAATCTCTATGTGCTCGCCGCCACCGCCGTCAACGACTACACGGTGCGCGTGTACAACGGCCCGAGGCTTGCATTCGCGTTCGGCGCCCAGCTCGAGCGCGGCATCGGTTGGGGCCAGGCCGCGACGGTGGCGCTGCTGAAGTCCGAGAAAACCACGCTCGCGGTCTACGATCGCGCGCGCCGCTCGTTGCAGAGCTATCGGTACCTGCAAGTCCCGCCCCAGGTCGGCGGGCTCGTGATCTCGGGCGGGCCGCGCGAGACCGCGCTGCTCTGGCAGAAAGCCCCGGGCAGTTTCATCGAGCGCTACCGCGTCTACGGCGCGTCCGAGTCGGACGGGCCCTACGAGCACCTGATAGAGGTGCGCGAGACACGCGCCGTGCTCGCGGCTTCGGCCAAGGGCCATCGCTATTACCGCGTCACCGCCGTGAGTCATTACGACGTGGAGGGCCCGGCCGCGCCGGCGCGCGAGGATCTGTTCCAGTCCGGTCACAAGCTCTACCGCGAGGGGGCCTATGCCGAGGCCGCGGCGGTGTTCGTCAAGGCGCGCCGGGAGAACCCCGAAAACGGCCACGCGCTCGAGTACCTCGGTCGCTGCCGCCTGGAGCAGGGCCAGACGGAGGACGCGCTCACCTATTTCCAGGACCTCGGGAGCATCGCCGGGTTCGCGGTCGCATCCGTCAATCTCCAGGCCGAGGCTCTGCTGCGCGCGCGGCATTTCGTCCAGGCCCGGGCGCTGCTCGACAAGGCGCGCGCCGAGCGCCGGGCCGACGGGGAGACCTATGCGCTGTGCGGGCGGCTGAGCTTGAAGCTCGGCGACGCCGTGGGCGCCTCGGACTGTCTCGAGCAGGCGCTCAAGAGCGGCGCGGACAACGCCGAGACGCATTTTCTGCTCGGCCAGACCTATGTGAAGCTCGGCGCCCCCCAGAAGGGGCTGGCGGAGTTCGACAAGGCGGTGCAACTGGCGCCGAACGACGCCGCGGTGTGGACGCAGAGCGCGCAGGCGCGCCAGGCGCTCAAGCTGCACAAGGAAGCGATCGCGCACTTCGAAAAGGCGCTCGCCCTCGACGCCGTCAGCGCCGAAGCCCGATTGGGCGCGGCGCGTTCGCACATCGCGCTCCAGAACTACGACCGGGCCAACTCCATCGCGCTCTCCATGTCGGGCACCCCGGACCAGGAGGCGGCGGGCTATTACCTGCTCGGGGTGATCGCGGCCGCGAAGAAGCAGCCGCAGGACGCGGTGCTGGCGTTCACCCGCGCCGGGGCCAAGGACCCGCGCGACGTCGAGGCGTGGCTCGGTCTCGCGGACGCGCACGCGCAGCTCAAGAATTCCGCCGCGGCGCAGGAGGCGCTGCAACAGGCGGTAAAGGCCGGCCCCGATTCGTTCGAGGCGCAGCAGCGCCTGGCGCTCACGCTCCAGAAGGACGAAAAGCACGCCGAGGCGCTGCCCTACTTCGAGCGCGCCGCCGCGCTCCAGCCCGGGCACGCACCGACGCGCCTCGCCTACGCCCAGTCGCTTGCCGCGGCCGAGCGGCTCAAGGAGGCCTCGGCCCAGGCTGCGGAGGCCGCGCGGCTCACGCCCGATCAGGTCGCGCCGCTGACGCTCCTCGCCGATATCGCGAAGCGGCAGGGCAAGCACGGCGACGCGATCGGCCATCTCACGAAGGCGCTCAAGCTCGAGCCCGGCGCGGCGGCGCTGCACCTGAAGCTCGGCGAAACCTATCTCGAGACCAGCGCCTACGACGAGGCCCAGACGCAGCTCGAGAAGACGGCGCTGCTCGATCCCAAGGGGCCGCGCCCGCACGAGCTCCTGGGCGCGATGTATCTCGAGCGGCGCCTGTTCGAGGCCGCGATCAAGTCGCTCGGCAGGGCGGCGGAGCTCGATCCCTCCGCGCAGAACAAGGCGCAACTCAACGCGGCCTACGCCGAGAAGAAAAAATCGCAGGAGTTCAAGCAGAACGCCCCGCGCATCCTGCTGCAGGACCTCACGCTCAAGCGCGTGTTCTCCTCGGCGTACAAACAGTACGCCGGCGAGCCCGTCGGCTCGGTCAAGATCCGCAATCTGGGCAACGCGGATTACAGCAACCTGAAGTTGAGTTTCCATATCAAGGGCTACATGGATTTCCCGTACTCCGCCGAGCTGCCCACGCTCACCGCGGGCGGCGTGCTCGAGGCGCCGCTGTTCGCGTCATTCAGCAACAAGATCCTCGGGATCGACGAGGACACCGGCGTGCAGGTCGAGGTGAAGGTCACCTTCTATCACGAGGGGCGCGAGGCCACGGCCGAGCTCACGCGGCCGATGACGATCTACGGCAAGAACGCGATCCTGTGGCGCGAGGCCGACATGGTGGGTTCGTTCGTCACGCCCAAGGACGAGACGCTCAAGGACTTCGTGCGCCAGGCGATCAACCCGTACGCCTCCGAAGAGACGGTCCTCAACCGGAAGGTGGCGACCGCCATGACCGTGTTCACGGTGCTGTCCGGGCACGGGCTCAAGTACCAGGTCGATCCCAACACGCCCTACTCCAAGGTGAGCGCCGACCAGGTGGACTACGTGCAGTTTCCGCGCGAGACGCTGCGCCTGAAGAGCGGTGACTGCGACGATCTCTCGGTGCTGCTCGCCGCCGCGCTCGAAAACCTCGGCGTCGAGACCGCGTTCGTCGACATCCCGGGACATCTGTTTTTCATGTTCAACACCGGGCTTGCGGCGGACGCGCGCGAGCAGGTGAGCACGCAGGACGATCTGCTCGTGCTCCGCGACGGCCAGGTGTGGATCCCGCTCGAGGCGACGATGATCGCGACCTCGTTTTCCGAGGCCTGGGCCGAGGGCGCGCGCAAGTTCCGCGAAGCCGAGAAGGCCGGCACGCTCAAGATCATTTCGCTGCGGCGTGCCTGGGAGCGCTACATGCCGGTGACGCTCGCGCCGGCCGGGTATGCGATCGAGCCGCCCGCGGGCGAGCGCGTCAAGACGCGCTTCGAGCGCGAGCACGGCATGCTGCTCGCGCGCGCCCTCGATCGGCTGGTGCGGCCCTACCAGGCCATCGCCGCCGTGAACCCCAAGGACCCGTCGCCGCGGGTCCAGGTCGGCATTCTCTACGCCAAGAACGGCCTGCACGAGCTCGCGCTCAAGGAGTTCGACCAGGCGCTCGCGCTCGATTCGGGGAACAGCGCGGCGCACAACAACCGCGGCAACGTCTACTATAATCAGGGCGATTACGAACGCGCCCTCGAGGCGTACCGCTACGCCAGCCGGCTCGATGCGGCCGACGGCGGCGTCAGGCTCAACATGGCGCTCGGCTACTACCGGCTCGGGAAGCTCAAGGAGGCCGCCGAGAGCTTCCAGGAGGCGGCGGCCCTCGACCGGTCCCTGGAGACGCGGTACCAATCTTTCAAGAAACTGCTCGGCGGCTGATGAGACCCGTGGTCTTCGACGGAGGTGTTTCCATGAAACGGATACAGGTCGCGGTATTTCTGGCGTTATGGATTCCGGCGGCCTCGCTCCTCGCGGCCGAGGGCGCCGGGGGCGGATCGGGCGGCACGGGCGCGGTGGTCAAGCAGGTCGAGGGCGCCGGCGGCGCGAAGACGCTCCTCCAGCAGATGTGGCAAAAGCTGCGCGCCTACGGGCCGAAGCTCGAAGCCGGGCGCGAGCCGGCGCGCGCGGCGACCCAGGCGGTCGGCGTGCGCGGGGCGGAGGCCACCTCCACGCAATTGAATCCTTATTGGAAGGACGACAAATCGAGCGATCCGGCCCATCAGCAGGAGGTGGCGGAGCTGAACAAGGCGCAGGACCTCGCGGACACGGACGCGCCGGGCGCCGCGCGCGCGCTGGAGGAGTTTCTCAAGAACCATCCCGCGAGCGCGCTCAAGCCGAACGCGCAATTCGCGTTGGCCCTGGCCCACGGCACGGCCGGCGACAAGGCCCGCGGGCGCGCGGCGGCGGAGGGTTTTCTCAAGGACAACCCCGCGCACCCGTTGGCCGACGACGCGCGACGACTGATCGCGCAGCTTCAGTAGAACGGCCCCGCGTAGCGCCGGCGCGGCCGGACTCGCTGCCGTTCGGGCCGAGCCCGCTGCCGCGGAACATGAACGAGGATCGGAAAAACACCCCGCCGTCCGCACCCGGCGTCGCGCCGAGTGTCTCGGGCGCACCCGATCTCGTGCACATCAGCATCGTGGTCAACGTGGATTTGGCGGCCATCGAAGGGCTGCTGCAAGTCTGCCCGGTGCGGGGATAAATAAGGGTTTCTCGCGGATTTTTCATGAACGCGGCGGCGGATGCGCGGTCCGTTGCGGAAGAGGTCGCGTGAGGACAAGGCCGGAACCGCTTCTGGCCGTGCCGCACGCAGGAAATACTCGCCTTCTTATTGAATCGTACCGGTAATAAAGGGCGTGCACCCCGCGACGCCGTCTCCCCCGACCACGGTCACGGTGACGGCGGTCGAATCCCAAGTAGAATCTGTATCCCCGTCGGTGAGGACGAAACCGATTTCGGTTGGACCCCAGGGGAGGCCGTCGAGCAGGGTGCGCGAGGTAGTGCCCGCGAGCTCGCCCACCGTGGCCGAGACGACGATTGTGGTCCCGACGGGGAGATGGTTGGTGTTGACATCCCCGATCATGGCGGCGAAAGAGACCGAGTTGCCCGCCAGGATCGAGAACGGGGTCGTCTTCCACGTGGACGTCGTGGTGTCCCACCAGGAGACCGCGCAATACGCGGCGCTGCCCGAGAACGCGACGGTGAGTGGGGTCCAGATCATCTTGCTGGTCTGGCAATTCAGACCGGTGCAGCCCGGGCCGTCCCAAACCCCGTTGGGACCGTCGTATTGTCCGTTCGCATTCGTGTCTATGTATTCTTCGAAGGGCTCGGTGCTGGGCGATATCACGCCCGCACAATTCTTTGTAACGCCGTCGTTGCGGCAGCCGTCGTCGTCCTTGTCGTAGAACGGCTCCCCCAAATCCACGATGGTCTCCCCGGCGTCGTACAGGCCGTTGCCGTTGGCATCGTTGAAGGCCTCCTCGCCCATGACCGCCGCGAGCAAGGTCACCCACCCGTCGCGCGGGTGTGCGGTGGTGACGACCCCGTAGTAGGTGTTGAGATCCGCTTGCAGCGTCGTCTCCCATCCGATCGCCGTCACATTCGTCGGTATGGGCACCTGGGTTCGGAAGATGACCGAGGTCGTGCCGGCACTGTCGAGCGTGTTGCTGCGGTCGATCGCGCCCGCCTCCGCGTAGAAAGAGACCGCCGTGCCCTGCAGCACGTTGTAGTTGCCGAAACGGTCGGCTACGTAGGCGGTGACGGTGGCCTCCTTGCCGGAAAATGCGAGGCCGGCCAGATTGATCCTCGAGCTCGCGATATTGAAATGCGTGGCCGAAGGCACGCCGCCGCCGATGGAGATCGGGCCGGAGGACGTGGTAAGGGTCCCGGTGACGCTCGTGACGGAAGCCGCGACGGTGACCGTGCCGGCGACGCTGCCGCTGTTGAGGATAACGTCGGCGTAGCCGTTTACGGTCGAACTGCTGGCTGTGGTCGGCGTCGCATCCAACTGGCCGACGTATTCGCCGCCAAGCGCCGGCAGTCTTCCTCCCGTCGGTCCGGTCATGATAAAGCTCACCGAGGTGCCGTCTACCACCGGATTGCCATTGATGTCTTTGACACGGAACTGGACCGTGGACATTTCTTGTTGCCCGGTACCGTGGATGCCGATGACCGCCGGGGTTGCCGAAACGAACTCAAGGCTCCCGTTCGGCGGCGCGGTGATGGTGATGAGGGTCGTATTGCTCACGCTGCCCGATGTCGCGGTGACCGTGACCGAGCCCGGAATGTTGGTGGAGGTGAATGTGGCGGTCGCAATGCCGCCCGTGGTGACCGCCGAGGAGGTGACGCTCCCGAGCGCCGAGCTGCTCACCGTGAAGGTCACCGTCGTGCCGTCGGCCACGGCGGCGCCGGTGCTCGCGGCGACGGTCGCCTGAATGCTCGATGTCTGGCCGCCGGTGTTGACGGTCGCGGGCGTCGGCGTCAAGGCGATCGAAGCGGCGGCGCTGGCGATCACGCCGGTGGTGCCGCTTCCGGGACCGTTAGTTGTTGCAGGGGAGCTTACCTGCGAGGACTGGGCGCCGCAGCCGGCAAGAACGAGCGCCACCAGGATCCGGGCGATATTTGGACTAATCGTCACCATTTTTCCTCATGTGCCTGCGCAAGACAGCAGTACCGGCTACGGCGCGTCAATCGCCTCTACTTCCAGCGGCGCCGAACCGTAGATGCTCCCACTGTATGCGTGCAAGGAGCCCTTATACGCCAGGCTGCATCCGTACCACATTCTCACGGTGACCGCCTTGGTGCCGCTGGCTTCGGTTTTTGTCGTGTACGGGGAAGTAACGAGCGACCCGTTGTCATAGAGTTCCATTACCGGCGTGATCGACGTCGATCCGGCGGCCAGATCCAGAAACAACGTGAGCTTCACGTTATTTAGCGGGTTCCCGGCGCTGTCTTCGACGGTAATTATGTAGAGATCATCCACCGACGCGTAACCAATAGCACACGCATCGTCCTTGACCGTCGTCCACTTCGTGCTCGCGGGGTTGATTGTGATCGTGCTCCCATCCGGTGCCGGATTTTCCTCACCGCTGCCGCAACCTGCCAGCAGAGTCAGTACCGCCGCGAGCCCCATGGCGAGAGATGTGTTTTTGATCATCAGGCCGCCCATGTCTTGTTAACTATAGGATAAATGGGTATCTCGCGCTGAATATAGTTTGTCGCCAATGGGTTGGCAAGGATATCTATAGCTAACTATGAAGAACGGCCCCGGGATAACCGGGTGGCGAGGAGCCTATGCGGAACGCGATGCGGGCAATTCGGCGACTTCCTTGAGGGTTGCGCGGCGCATGGGCCGGCCGTCAACGGGGCTCAAGGGCGGCTCGCGCAGATCCTCGGGGCGAAAGACGTACACTTCGATAGGCGTGGACTCGGCATCGAACCGGTAGACGGGGACCGCTTCGTAGCGTTCGCCGCCGAAACGCAGCCGCTTTTCGGTCTGCTCGTGGGGGATACTGTGGTCCGACAGCAGGAAGCCGACCTCCTCCGGCGAATCGGCGGCGATGTGGAGCTGTATCGGCGCCTCGGCAGTCAGGAGGCCGGTCAGGACCGGCCCGACCAGCCGCGGGTTGAAACGTTGGAGAAAGCGCATCGCCTGGAGGGCGATCTCCCGCATTCTTCGCAGATCGCGGGCGAGCCGATCGCCGTGAAACAGCGCAAGATGCTGCTTGAGCGCCGCTTCGATCTCTTCGTTGCTCGGCAGGTGTTTACGCTCCGCCACGTTGAGCCGGTCCGCGGCCTTGCGCTTGGCGAGGTGAAAATCGCGTACGCCTTCGTCGGCCATGATGCGCGCGGCCTCCACGCTCACATGCCGGCGCTGCTGCTCGGCATCGCGCGCGCGCGTCCGGCCGCGGCGCTCATCCCCGGGGCGCGGCCGCGCGCCGGTTTTAGAAGAGTTTTTCACGCACGTTCTCCGGGGCCGGTTCCGGCGCCGTTTGCGCCGGCGCATCGCCGGTCGCGGGTACATCCGCGCCGCTCTCGGTGCCCTGGATGAAATATTCCTCCATCGCCTCGGGGTCGGAGGGGTCCGTGGGTTTGCCGGTTTCGCTGTTGACCGTGACCTTGACGACATCCTCGGGCGGGATGAGCGGTTTTTCCGGAATATCTTCCAGCGCCGCGCGCATGTAGTCGATCCAGATCGGCAGCGCCGCGCGCCCGCCGGTCTCGCCGCGTCCGAGCGGCGCCGGCTGGTCGAATCCGATCCAGGCCGTGGCCGCGAGATCCGCGTTGAAGCCCGAAAACCAGGCGTCGCGGTACTCATTCGTGGTGCCGGTCTTGCCCGCGAGGTCCTTGCGGTTGAGCACCATGGCGGCGTGTCCCGTTCCCGCCCGGATGACATCCTTCATGATGCTGGTCATGATGAAGGCGACGCCGGGATCGAGTGCGCGCGGGGCCGCCCGCGGGGCGGGAGGATTCTTGTCCCTGGCCTCGCCCGCGTTCGCCGCCGGCGCGAGTTGCTGCAAAATGTTTTCCGGCTTCCACGAAGGTATGCCGTCCGGATTCTCCGGCGGATGCTCCGGGGGCGGGCAGCTCGGGCAGGCGATATAGGGATTGGCCTGCGCGAGCACCTTGTGGTCGGCGTCTTCGATGCGGGTGATGAAATAGGGCGCCACGCGATAGCCGCCGTTGGCGTACACCGCGAACGCGCTCGCCATCTGCATCGGCGTCGCCGAGGCCGTGCCGAGCGCGAGCGAGAGGTTGCGCGGCAGTTTCCCGGCCTCGAACCCGAAGTGTTGCTCCATGTAATCCACGGTGTACGAGGCGCCGATGGCGCGCAGCAGCCGTACCGACACGAGATTGAGCGAGAGCGCGAGCGCCTTGCGCAGCCGCGTGGGGCCGTAGAACTTTTTGCTGTAGTCCTCGGGCCGCCATTCCTCCTCGAGCGCGGTGTCTTCGATCACGATCGGGGCGCCGCTCACCGTGCTGGCCGCGGTGAAGCCCTTCTCCAGCGCCGCGGTGTAGATGAAGGGCTTGAGGGAGGAGCCCGGCTGGCGTTCGGCCTGGATCGCGCGGTTGAAACTGCTCTGGTAGAAATCGAAGCCCCCGGCGAGGGCGAGGATCGCGCCGTCGCCCGGGCGCAGCGCCACCACCGCGCCGGAGACCTGAGGGATCTGCGCCAGACGCCAGTCCCCGGCCGCCAATCCGACCTCGGTGTCGGGGGTCTCGACGGATTCGAGATACACGATGTCGCCCAGGCGCACGACATCGGCCGCCTTTTTGGGCCCCGGCCCGATGGTGTTTTCATCGTAATACGCACGCGCCCACATCAACCCCGGCCAGCCGAGTGGCACCTGGCTGCCCTCCTGGGTGTAGACCGTAGCGGTTCTGTCCTCGATCTGGACGACGATGCCGGGCATCAATCCGCCGACGACGCGGTAATCCTTGAGCGCGTCATCGAGTTTCTCCCGATCCGGCTCGCCGCGGATCGTGATGTGCCCGGCCGGGCCGCGGTAGCCGTGGCGGCGCTCGTATTCGAGCAGGCCCTTGCGCAGCGCGCGGTTGGCGGGTTGCTGGTGCTTGGCGCTGATCGTGGTGTAGATGTGAAAGCCCCCGGCGTAGACCTCCTCGTCATAGGTCTTGACCAGCTCCTGGCGCACCATCTCGGCGATATACGGCGCATCGACGTCATAGTGGACCACATGCTTGGCGGCGGTCAGCGGCGTGCCGAGCGCCGCGGTCATGGTCGGCTCATCGATGAACCCGAGGCTCTGCATGTGGCGCAGCACGTAGTTGCGCCGCTCCAGGGCATTTTCCGGATTGGTCAGGGGGTTGTCGCGCGACGGCGCCTTGGGCAGGCCGGCGAGCATCGCCATCTCCGGCAGCGCGAGCTCGGCGAGATTCTTGCCGAAATAAACCTGGGCGGCGGCGGCGAACCCGTAGGCCCGGTGCCCGAGAAAGATCTTGTTGACGTAGAGCTCGAGGATCTCCTTTTTGGTGAGCTCGCGCTCGAGTTTGAAGGCGAGCAGCATCTCCTTGAGCTTGCGGGTATAGGTTTTCTCCGGGCTCAGGAAATAATTACGCGCGACCTGCATCGTGATGGTGCTCGCGCCCTGGCCGGCGCTCTTGGTGCGGAAGTTGTGCCAGGCGGCGCGCAGAATCCCGAGAAAATCCACCCCATGATGCTGATAAAAGGAATGGTCCTCGGCCGCCAGGATCGTCTGGATCAGCGGCTCCGGGACCTCGTCGATCTTGATCGGGATGCGCTTCTCCTCACCGAACTCCGCGATGAGCTGTCCCTCGGCGGTGTAGACCCGCAGCGGCACCTTGAGTTGCTTTTCGCCCAACTCGTCGATCGAGGGGAGCGTCGGGGTGAGCGCGAGCGCCACGAGCGCGACCGCGACCACGCCCAGGGCGAACAGGCCGAACAGGGCGATGAGCGCCCTCTGCCCGGGGTGTTGCGGCAGGTTGTGCCGCAGAAATCTCGCGAACGCGCTGCCGGAATCACCGGAGTCCTGGGGTTCGATCATGGGGAGTAAAGCTTTTTTGAGACGGGCGAGGTCAGAATCGGCGAATCGCGTCAACAGTATAAACCACTTCGCCGTTTGGAGTCCGCGACCCTATTCGCCGCGCAAAACGCGGCGGCCGAAATTGGCGGCGGCCATTTTTGCGCAGGTCATGCAGGCGTGAACTACACCGCGCTCTCGATTGACCGCAACGCGGTTCCGAAGGTTTCGTGTCGTGCGGCAGTTCGGCGGCGTCCGCGCAGGCAGCCGCAACCGTAGAGCCTCCTTAACAGACAGCGCGACCCGCGTGCCGGCGGTGTTTCAGGGAGCAGCGGTACGGAGATCGTAAGTGCTTGACCTAAAATAACAACAGTACGGTATCGCAGTCCGGGCCGATTGTTATTTCCATTTGTCTTGGTCTATAGTTGTCGGTAGTATCTAATCCTTATTATAGTAAGGAAATATAACTATTTGATTAACAAAAGGAAGTAATGTGCTGAACTTGGAGGCTTGGTTCAATCGGAAGAAGCCGGCGCTAATCGGCGTGGATATCAGCTCCTCGGCCGTGAAGGTGCTCGAACTCAGCAAATCCGGCGAGCACTATCGGGTGGAGCGTTACGCGGTGGAGCCGCTGCCGCAGAACGCCGTGGTGGAGCATGCCATCACCGAAGTGGAGCAGGTCTCGCAGGCGGTCGAGCGGGCCATCAAACGCTCGGGCACCCGTTGCAAGCATGCGGCGGTCGCCGTCCCGGCCGCGCACGTGATCACCAAAACCATCAAGATGCCGACCGCCATGTCGGAGCAGGAACGCCAGACGCAGATCGAGATGGAGGCGGACCACCACATCCCCTATCCCCTGAACGAAGTGAATCTGGATTTTTACGTGCTCGGGTCCTCCGAAAGCAACCCGGAGGAGTCGGACGTGTTGATGGTGGCCTGCCGCAAGGAGATCGTGGACGATTATCTCGCGGTCATCCAGGGACCGGGGCTCACGCCCGAGGTGGTGGATGTCGAGACCTACGCCATGGAAAACGCCTTTTCCCTGATCGCGACCCACATGCCGGGCGGCGGCATGGAAAAGACGGTCGCGATTCTCGATGTCGGCGCGACGGCCACCAACATCAACGTGGTGCACAACAACCGTTCCGTCTACACGCGCGACCACGCTTTTGGCGGGAAGCAATTGACGGAGGAGATCCAGCGCCGCTACGGGCTTTCCTATGAGGAGGCGGGGCTGGCGAAGAAGCAGGGCGGGCTGCCGGACAATTACCAGGCCGAGGTGCTGCGCCCGTTCATGGAGGCGATGTGCCAGGAAATCACGCGCGCATTGCAGTTCTTCTACTCCTCGACGCCCTTCAACAGCGTCGATCAGGCCCTGCTCGCGGGCGGTTGCGCGCAGATCCCCGGCATCGACGAGCTCGTGGCCGCGCGCGTCGGCATCCCGGCGATGGTGGCGAATCCCTTCGCCAGCATGTCGCTTGCCTCCCACATCAAGCCCCAGCTCCTGAGCAATGACGCGCCCTCGCTCATGATCTGCTGCGGGCTCGCGTTGCGGAGTTTCGACGCGTGACCACGCGCATCAATCTCCTGCCCTGGCGCGAAATGCGCCGCAAGCAGCAGGACCAGCAGTTGCTGTTCATCGCCGCGAGCTCCTGGGTGCTGATGGGCGCGATCCTGGGTTTCGTCTACGTGCACATGGGCGCGCTGATCGAAACCCAGAATCTGCGCAACAAATACCTGCAGGACGAGATCGCCAAGGTCGAAAAGGACATCAAGGAGATCAGCGACATCAAGAAGCAGCGCCAGGACCTGGTGGCGCGCATGAACATCATTTATCAGCTCCAGGGCGATCGCACCGCCATCGTGCACATGTTCGATGAGCTCGCGCGCCGGCTGCCGGAAGGCGTGTATCTCAGGAACCTCAGGAGCGCGGGCAACAGCGTATCGCTGCAAGGCAGCGCACAGTCCAATGCGCGCGTCTCCGCGCTCATGCGCAGCCTCTCCGCCTCCAACTGGTTCGCCGACCCGGAGCTCGAAGTCATCAATGTCCGGGAGCAGGGCGGCGATCGTCTGAGCGAGTTTTCGCTCAGCGTCAAGCGCGTGGCCAAGCAGCAGAAGCCGCTGGAGGCCGGCACATGACGCTGGATGACCTGAAAAACATCAATGTCAACGACCCGTCCTCCTGGCCGCTGCCGGTCAAGATTTCCGGTATTGTTTCCAT
>Ga0154833_1088_pt1 | contig 23807 bp, 25 predicted proteins | sample Rifle2008BG16ft_FD_116137 | JGI IMG/M metagenome (GOLD analysis project Ga0154833, IMG submission 116137) | Candidatus Muproteobacteria bacterium RBG_16_65_34 | reverse complement strand
GAACGCGACCTCCGATGTGCACGTCATCGTCAAATCCGCCGGCAAGCTCTACAGCGCCAGGCAAAACATCAAGGTCACGGTGGGCGGGTGCGGGGGATAATGGACTTTATGAAATTTAAGAACCGGCGCAGATGAACGCGGATGAATACGCAGATAAGCGCAGATTGAACTGAGTCAAGGCAGAATCTTGTTTTTCACCTTATCTGCGTTCATCATTTTGACTTATCGGCGTTCATCTGCGTTTCAAAGATCATATTTTGAGGAATGATTAGATGGCTGAACGCAAAATGAAGGTCCGTACCCGCGCCCAGGAAGGTCTGGTCGAGGTGCTGGCGCTGATTACGCATCCCATGGAGACCGGGTTGCGCAAGGACAAACAGACCGGCAAACCGATCCCGGCGCACTTTATTCAAAAGGTGACGCTGGAGCACAACGGCACCGTGGTGGCCGATGTGGATGTGGGCATCGCCATGTCCGAGGACCCGTTGGTCGGCTTTCGTCTCAAGAACGCCAAGAACGGCGACAAGGTGAAGGTGATCTGGCGCGACAACCTGGGCGAGTCGGGCAGCATGGAAGCCGTTGTGGACGTTTCGTGAAGGGCGTGAGGACCGAGGACCGAGGACCGAGGACTGAGGACCGAGGACTGAGGACTGAGGACTGAGGACTGAGGACTGAGGACTGAGGACTGAGGACTGAGGACTGAGGACTGAGGACTGAGGACTGAGGACTGAGGACTGAGGACTGAGGACTGAGGACTGAGAAAAGATTCCGGGCCGGAGCGTTCTTACTCAGTCCTAAGTCCTCAGTCCTCAGCACTCGATGTTGTTACCCCTCACGCTTTTATTGAAACGTCTTCGCCACAATTCCCGCCGCGAGCAGTGCCGTGCCGTACGCCGCGTAACCTGAGCGCGGTTTGCGCATCTTGACGTTGAGCGTGCGGCTGCGGATGCGCTCCCAGGCGGCGTTCTGCGCCCCGCCCCCGGTCGTCCATACCTCCGTAAGCTTCGGCGCGCCGAGTTTCTCGAGCAGTTGATAACCTTGCGCCTCGATGCGCGCGATGCCTTCGAGCATTCCCTGGAAAAACGTGACCGAGTCGCCCGGCAGCGGCTCGAGCCGTGCGATCATTTGCGGGTCGTTCACCGGGAAGCGCTCGCCCGCCCCGGGCAGCGGATAGTAGTCGAGGCCGGTGTGGTTCTCGGGATCGAGCAGCGGGGTCATCGCGCGGATCTGCTCGATCTTGAAGTATTGAAGCAGCGCCGCGCCGCCGCTGTTGGAAGCCCCGCCCGCCAGCCAGTATTTCCCCAGGCGATGGCTGTAGACGCCGTGCTCGGCGGAGAACACCGGCTTGTCGGCGAGGAGTTTCAGCACCAAAGTGGTACCGAGCGAGGTGACGCCGTGGCCCGGCCGGCCGGCGCCGGCGGCGAGAAACGCGGCCACGCCGTCGGTGGTGCCGGCCACCACCTGCGTCTCGGGCGAGAGCCCGAAGGCCGTGGCGATGTCGGTGCTCACCGCGCCGAATGTTTCGCCCGGGGCGTGTACCTGCGGCAGCAGCCGCTCATCCACTCCGAGCTTTCCGAGCCACGCCGGCCAGCGAAGCTTTTCCTGGTCGAACCCGAGCTTGAGACAATTGTTGTAGTCGCTGTGGCCGAAGCGGCCGGTCAGCCGCCCGCTCACCCAATCGGCCTGGTGCAGCGCGTGGGCGGCGCGCTTGTCGAGCCCCTTGCGCTTGAGCCACAGGAGCTTGGCGAGGCTGCTGCTCGCCCCGTGCGCGCCGGAGTTTTTCTCGGCGACCGCGCCGATCTCTTGGGCCTCGGCGAGCGCGCGCTGATCGTTGTACATGAGGGCCGGGGTGAGCGGCGCGCCTTTCTCGTCGCACAGCAGGAGCGTGGCCGAGGTGCCGTCCACGGCGAGCGCGCGCACGGCGGCGGGGTCCACCTGGGCGAGCAGGTTTTGCAGACAGGCGCTCGCCGCCTTCCACCACTGGGTCGGGTCCTGGGTGATCTGGTCGTCGTTTCGCAGCGGCGCCGCCATCGGCGCTTCGCTCACGGCCAGGATCTCGCCCTCGGGATTCACCGCGACGGCGCGGCAGCCGGTGCTGCCGAGGTCGATGCCGACGAAGACCGCCGGGCCGGGTTGCGGGCCGGGCGGCGCTCCCGTTCCCGCCGGTTCGCGGGCGGCCGTCTCCGCCGCGCCCGCCTCGGCGGGTGCCGCGGGGCGGGCGCGGTCGAGCATGCGAAAACGTCCCGGCGCCCGCGCGCCGGGGGCTTCGCCCACTGCCGCGGGAGGCGCTTCGGCCGGGGCGGACGGGGGCATTTCAGCCTCGCGCGCGGTCTCGCGTGGCAGACCCTCCGGCGGCGGGGGCGGCGGGGTCCAGTTGCTTTGGCGGTGTTCCACCGTGACCGTCGTGTAGATCCCCCCGCGCACATAGAACTGCGCGCTCAACCGCATCCAGCGCGGCGCGGTCGCCGCCACGAGGTCGCTCAGGATGCGGTTGGTCACGTCCTCGTGAAAATGCCCCTCGTTGCGGTACGACCAGATGTAGAGCTTGAGGGATTTCAGCTCGACGCACAGCTTGTCGGGGACGTACTCCATCAAGAGCGTGGCGAAGTCCGGCTGGCCGGTCTTCGGGCACAGACAGGTGAACTCGGGCGCCTCGATTTCGATGATATAATCCCGGTCCGGACGCGGGTTCGGGAACGTCTCGAGGCTCTTGCTCGGCTGAGTGGGCATGCGGCTTACGGCGGACGAAATTCCCGGTAGAATGTCGCGGCATTGTAACGCAATTTCCGCGAGGAGACAGGCTTAGGGCCTCACGATGCGCCTCAAAACGATCAAGCTTTCCGGTTTCAAATCCTTCGTCGAATCCACCACCATCCCCATCTCCGCGAGCCTCGTCGGCGTCGTCGGCCCGAACGGTTGCGGCAAGTCGAACATCATCGACGCCGTGCGCTGGGTGATGGGCGAGATGTCGGCCAAGCATCTGCGCGGCGACTCCATGGCGGATGTGGTCTTCAACGGCTCGAACGCGCGCAAGCCCGTGGCCGAGGCCTCGGTGGAGCTTATATTCGACAACTCCGAGGGCCGCGCCGGCGGCCAGTACGCGGCCTACGCCGAGATCGCCATCCGGCGCGAGGCCGGGCGCGACGGGCAGTCGGATTATTTCCTGAACAAGGTCCGGTGCCGGCGCAAGGACATCACCGATCTGTTTCTCGGCACCGGCCTGGGCCCGCGCGCCTACTCGATCATCGAGCAGGGCATGATCTCGCGCGTGATCGAGGCCAAGCCCGAGGACCTGCGCGGCTTCATCGAGGAGGCCGCCGGCATCTCGCGCTACAAGGAGCGGCGGCGCGAGACCGAAAACCGCATCCGCCACACGCGCGAGAACCTGGCGCGCGTCGAGGACATCCGCCGTGAGCTCGAAACCCAGCTGCAGAAACTCCAGAAGCAGTCCAAGGCCGCGGCGAAGTACAAGGAGCTGAAGCAGGAGGAGCGGCTCACGCGCGCGCAGCTCCTCGCGCTGCGCTGGCGCGAGCTCGATGGAAAGCTTCAGACCCACGACCGCGAGCTCGCGGCGCGCCAGAACGCCCTTGAGGCGGTGCTCGCGCAGCAGCGCCGGATCGAGGCCGAGATCGAGGGCGTGCGCGTGCGCCAGACCGAGGCGACCGACGCCTTCAACGCGGTGCAGGCCGAGTTCTATGCGGCCGGCGCCGAGATCTCGCGCATCGAGCAGGCGATCGAGCACGCGCGCGAGACGCGCGCGCAGCAGAAGCGCGAGCAGGAGCAGCTCAACCGCGCCTACGACGAGGCCTCCGAGCACCTGGGGGCCGATCGGGCGCGATTGGCGGAGCACGGCGCCGCGCTCGATGCGCTCGCGCCGCTGCTCACCGAGCACGTCGGCGCGCGTGCGGCCGCGGCCGCGGCGCGCGTCGAGGCCGAGCGCGCGGCCGCCGAGTGGCAGGCACACTGGGAGGCCCTTACCACGCAGGTGGCCGAGCAGGTCAAGCAGCGCGAGATTCAGGGCGCGCGCACCGCGCAGGCCGAGGAGCAGATCGCGCGGCTGGAGAACCGCCGCGCGCGGCTCGAGGAAGAGCTGGCGGCGCTCGAGACGCGCCGCGGCAGCCTTTCGGCGCAGGCGCTGCGCGCGCAGGCCACGCATCTGGACGAATCCCTGAACGCGCAGGAGCGCGAGCTCGCGGCGCTCGAGGAGCGGCTGCGCGATACGCGCGCCCGGCGCGAGGCGCTTGCCGGCACGCTCGACGTCAGCCGCGGCGAGTTGAGCGGTTGCGAGGCGCGGCTCACCTCGCTCAAGGAGCTGCAAGCGGCGGCCGAGCGGCGTGACGATGCGGCGCTGCGCGAGTGGCTCGAGCGCCATCGTCTGAGCGATGCGCCGCGGCTCGCCGAGACGCTTTCGGTGGAGCCGGGCTGGGAGAAGGCGGTCGAGCGCGTGCTGGGCGCCGACCTCACGGCGCTGTGCGTCACGGAGACGCAGGGTTTCGACGGGCTCGCCGCGCCCGAGCGGACCAGCGTGACGCTCATCGATGTCGCGGCGCGGCCCGCCGAGCGCGCAAGCACGGGCGGCGCGGCGCTGCTCGACAAGCTCGCGACGAATATCGATCTGGCGCCGCTCCTGGCGGGCGTCAGCGTCGCCGGTTCGCTCGGCGAGGCGATCGCCGCGCGCGCCACGCTCGGGGCGCATGAGTCGCTCGTCACGCGCGAGGGCGACTGGGTCGGGCGCAACTGGCTGCGCCTCGGGAGCGAGAACGGCCAGGCCGCGGGATTGCTCGCGCGGCGCCAGGAGATCGAGCGTCTCGCGGCGCAGGCCGAGGAGCTGCGGACGCGTCTGGTCGCGGACCAGGAGCGGCTGGCGCAGACCTCCGCCGAGGTGACGGGCCTCGAGACCCGGCGCGAGGAGCTGGGACGCGGGCTCAACGAGGCGCACCGCGTGCGCGCCGGGGCGCGCGAGCGGCTGGGTCACCACGAGGCGCAGCATGCCGAGCTCACCGAGCGCGCGGCACGCGCGGCGCAGGAGCACGCGGAGCTTGAAGGCCAGATGCGCGTCGACCGCGCGGCGCTCGAGGAGGCGCGGCGGCTGGCGGCGCAGGCCGAGGCCGGGCTGCCGGCGCTCGAGGCGCGGCGCGCGGAGCTGGGCGGTCGGCGCGCGCCGCTGACCGCCGAGGTCGAGCGCACGCGCCAGGCCGAGAGCGATGCGCGCGAGGCGCTGCATCGCCTCGAGATCGAACGCGAGGCGCGCCAGGCGGCGCGCGCGGCGACCCACGCGGGTATCGAGCGCCTGGAGGGCCAGTTGAAAAATCTCATCGAGCGCCGCGGACAGCTCGTCCTGCTGCTCGCCGATGACCGCCATCCCGAGATCGAGCTCAAGCACAAGCTCGATGGGTTCTTGCAGACGCGCCTCGAGATCGAGACGCGGCTCGCCGCCGCGCGCGAGGCGCTGTCCGGGCTCGACACGCTGTTGCGCGGCAGGGAGCAGGCGCGCGCGCAGGAGGACAAGCAGGCACAGGCGCTGCGCGAGGAGCTCGAGGCGGAGCGCGTCGCGCGTCAGGAGGTCATGGTGCGGCGCGACACATTCGCCGAGCAGTTGCGCGAGGCCGGCGCCGCGGCCGAGGAGGTCGTGCGGGATCTGGCGCCGGAGGCGACGGAGGCCGAATGGGTCGTGCGCCTCGAGGCGCTCGGCGCGCGCATCGAGCGGCTGGGCCCCATCAACCTCGTTGCGATCGAGGAGTTCGAGGAGGCGAGCAGCCGCAAGAACTACCTCGACAAGCAATCGGAGGATCTCTCGCAGGCGCTCGCGACTCTCGAGGAGGCGATCCGCAAGATCGACCGCGAGACGCGCACGCGCTTCAAGGAGACCTTCGACAAGGTGAACGAGAACTTCCAGGGTTTCTTCCCGCAGCTCTTCGGCGGCGGCAGCGCGCATCTGGAGACGACGGATAACGATCTGCTCGAGACCGGTGTCACCGTCATGGCGCGCCCGCCGGGCAAGCGTAACAGCACGATTCATCTGCTTTCCGGCGGCGAGAAGGCGCTCACCGCGGTGGCGTTGCTGTTTTCGATCTTTCAGTTGAACCCCGCGCCGTTCTGTCTGCTCGATGAGGTGGACGCGCCGCTCGATGACGCGAACGTGCTGCGCTACTGCGAGACGCTCAAGGAGATGGCCAAGCGTACGCAGCTCGTCTATGTGACGCACAACAAGATCAGCATGGAAATGGCCGAAATCCTGCTCGGCGTCACCATGACGGAGCCGGGCGTCTCGCGCCTGGTGGCGGTCGACGTGGACGAGGCCATGAAAATGGTCGCGCGCTGATGGACCTGCAATATGTCCTGCTGCTGATCGGAACCGTCATCGTCGCCGTCATCGCCTTCAACGCCCTCGACAAGGCGCGCCTGATGCGCCACCTGCGGCGGGGCGCGGCGGTCCTGAGGCCGCGCATCGCCGCGCGGGCCCCGCTCTCCGGGCTCGACATCAACCCTCCGCCCACCGCCACCTCCGACAAACGACACCTGAGCCCCGACGCCGCCACGGCGGCCCGGCCCAAGACCCCGGAGCAGACCCTCCGCGCGGAGCTCGAGACCATCGAGGAGATGGCCACCATGCCGCTTCGCCTGCGGACGGTCTCCGAGGAGCGGACGCGCGAGGCCAAACCGGACGAGCGGCTCGATTTCATCCTGAACCTGCCCGGGGAGCTGGAGGCGCCGCGCAACCTCGCGCTCGGCATCTTCAAGCAGCACGAGTACGAGCTTGAGAAGCCGCGCAAGCTTTTCGGCCAGCGGCACCGCTCGGGGCTCTGGACCGAGCTCGCGCGCGACCCGGAGCACACGCTCTACGGTGAGCTGGCGCTCGCGATCCAGATGGTGGACCGCAGCGGCCCCATCGGCGAATCGGAGCTCAATGCCTTCGCCCAGATCGGGCTCAAGCTCGCCGACGCGCTGCACCGCCCGACCAAATTCGCCACGAGCTTCGAGCAGGCGCTCGCGCGCGCCCGCGAGATCCAGGCCTTCTGCGAGGCCTACGACGTGATCGCCGGCGTCAACGTGGCCGCCCGGGAGGGCCAGGCGTTCAAGGGCCGCGCCATCGAGCTCGCCGCGCGCAAGGCCGGCATGCAGCTCGGCGCCATGAACATCTTTCAACTGAAGAACGAGATCTCGCCCGGCTGCAGCCACCTCTTCAGTCTGGCAAATCTGTACGAGCCCGGTGCGTTCGATCCCGCGCAATGGGATACCTTCGAAACCGGCGGGTTGGCGCTGTTCATGAGCGTGCCCTGCGCGCATCATCCCCCGGCGGTGTTCGACAAGATGATCGACGCCGCGCGCGGTCTGTGCGAGGCGCTCGGCGGCGGGCTGTTCGATCAGGACATGCGGCCGCTCACGCGGGAGGGGCTCGCGGTCATCCGCGGCCAGATCGAGATCATCGAGGACAAGATGCGCGCCTTCGGCATCGTGCCGGGCGAGGAGACGGCGCTCAAGCTCTTCGGCGAGAACGCGGCGGCTGGCAAGTAGCGATCAGCTATCAGCTATCGGCTATCAGCTATCGGCTAGGACCCCATGCGCGAAATCGAAAAGCTTAAGAAGCGCGCCGAGGAGTTGCGCGAACAGATCAATTACCACAACTACCGCTACTACGTTCTTGACAGCCCCGTTGTCTCCGACGCGCAATACGACAAGCTGCTGCGTGCGTTGCAGGAGATCGAAGCACAGCATCCCCAACTGGTCACACCGGACTCGCCGACCCAGCGCGTCGGCGCCGCTCCTTTAAAAGAATTTGGCGAGGTCCGGTATTCCATTCCCATGACGTCGATGGACAACGCCTTCTCGGATGGGGAGGTGGGCGAGTGGGACCAACGCGTGCGCAAGGGGCTCGAAGTCGAGGGCGACGTCGCTTTCACCGCCGAGCCCAAATTCGACGGCACCTCGGTGAGCCTGCGTTATGAAAACGGCGTGCTCACCCGGGCCGGCACACGCGGTGACGGCACCACCGGCGAGGACGTCACGGCGAACGTGCGCACCATCAAGACCGTGCCGCTGCATCTGCAAGGCGAAGGCTGGCCGCGCGTGGTGGAGGTGCGCGGTGAAGTGGTGATCCCGAAGAAGGATTTCGAGCGTCTCAATGCCGAGCAATTGAAGCAGGGCGGCAAGATTTTCGCCAATCCCCGCAACGCCGCCGCCGGTTCCCTACGTCAGCTCGACCCGCGCATCACCGCTTCGCGTCCGCTGAGTTTCCTGCCTTGGGGTCTCGGCGAAACGTCCGAACCCGTTGCATGGCATTATTCGGAGGCGGTGAAGCATCTCAAGGACTGGGGCTTCCGTGTGACCGAATTCTTCCGTGTGGCAAGGGGTGTGGACGAGTGCCTCGGGTATTACCGGGAAATCCTCGCCAAACGGGAGAAGCTCCCGTTTGAAATTGACGGCGTGGTTTACAAGGTGGACGATCTCGCATCGCGCGACAGTCTCGGCTTCACCGCGCGCGCCCCGCGCTGGGCCATCGCGCACAAATTCCCGGCACACGAAGAAACCACCGTGGTGGAAGACATCATCGCCTCGGTCGGGCGCACGGGTGTCATTACGCCGGTGGCGGTGCTGCGTCCAGTGCAAGTAAGTGGCGTGACCGTGACGCACGCGACGCTGCACAATCAGGACGAGGTCGAGCGCAAGGACGTTCGCATCGGCGATACCGTGATCGTGCGCCGAGCGGGCGACGTGATCCCTGAAGTCGTGGGCGTCATCAAAGAGAAGCGTCCGCGCGGTACGCGCAAGTGGCGCACGCCGAACAAGTGCCCGGTCTGCGGCTCGCGAGTCCTCCGCGAGGAAGAGGAGGCCGCGCACCGCTGCATGGGCGGCCTTGTCTGCTCGGCGCAACGCATGGGCGCGATTTTGCACTTCGCCTCGCGCCACGCCCTGGACATCGAGGGTCTGGGCGACAAGCTCGTCGAGCAACTGGTGGCGAAGGACCTGGTCAAGACCGTGGCCGATCTCTACCGTCTCGAAAAAGACGAACTCGCTGCGTTGGAACGCATGGCTGAAAAGTCGGCGCAGAATCTTCTGGAACAGATCGAAAAGAGCAAGGACACCACGCTCGCGCGTTTCCTGCACGCCCTCGGCATCCCGCAAGTGGGCGAGGCCACGGCGCAGTTACTCGCGGATCATTTCGGATCGCTCGATGGCATCATGGATGCGGACCGCGAAACGCTCGAGCAGATACACGGCATCGGTCCCACCATGGCCGAGGACATCTACGGATTCTTCCGCGAAAGACACAACCGTGAAGTCATCCGCGACCTGCTCAAAGCCGGCATCCACTGGCCCAAACCCGCGCGCGCAAAGAAGGATTCCCCGCTCGCCGGCAAAACCTTCGTCCTCACCGGCGGTCTTGCTTCCATGACCCGCGATGAAGCCAGGCGCAAGCTGTATGGACTCGGCGCCAAGGTCGTTGGCAGCGTGTCGAAGAAAACCGATTATGTGATCGTCGGCGAAGAAGCCGGCTCCAAGGCGGACAAGGCCCGGGACCTGGGCGTCACCATGTTGGATGAGAAAGAATTCCTGAAACTCATCGGCAGTTGAATATGTAGGTTGGGGTGAGCGCAGCGAACCCCAACAAATATAAATCCAACCTCGTTGAATTATTGCTCTCATGCGTTACCGCCGCGCAGGGGTTCCCGGAGCGAGCTATTTCTTCACCGTCAATCTTGCCGAGCGGAGTCGGGGATTGCTGGTGGACCACGCCGATGTGCTGCGAGCGGTAATCCGCGCGGTGCGATCTCGGCATCCGTTTCGCATCGATGCGATGGTGGTGCTCCCGGACCATCTCCACGCCATCTGGACAATGCCGAAGGACGACAAGGATTTCTCCACCCGCTGGATGCTGATCAAGAGCGGATTCTCGCGCCGGCTGCCGGCGGGCGAACGGCGCAACAGAAGCCGGGCGGGAAAGGGAGAGCGCGGCATCTGGCAGCGGCGCTTCTGGGAGCATTTGATACGTGATGAAAAGGATTATGAGCGCCACGTGGATTACATCCACCATAACCCGGTGAAACACGGTTACGTGGCAACGCCGGTGGATTGGCCCCATTCAAGTATCCATCGGTTTATCGCCCAAGGCATCGTGAGTCCGGATTGGGCGGAAGGGGATCGGCACGAAACCGATAACGAATATGGCGAACGATGAGTTTGTTGGGGTTCGCGGGGCTCACCCCAACCTACAAGGGCTACAAGGGCTTAAAATCTGGGGAAATCTGCGTAATCTGCGGATGCAATCGCCGTTTTTAGGTTCAGTCGTTCAGGATCTCGAAGTAAAGCAGCAGCGTGCGCTGAAAGAACAGATCGTTGTCGTCGCTGACCATGAAGAAGCGGTCGCCCTGGTGGCGCGCGAGGCCTTCGAAGTTGTCGATGTAGAAGCCTTCGGCGGCGTCCAGCGAGACGAGCGTTTTCACCGCGACGGGTTCGGCGGGGGAGGGTTCGGGCGGAAGCTGCGCCTGCTTGAGCGCGACGACCGCGCGTCCGAAGAGCCGGCCGAATTCGCGCTCGAGCACAAGCACGCGTCCATCGCCCGGGCATTCGAGGGCGGAGATGCGGTTTCCGTCCGTGAGCGGATACAGCCAGGATTTTCCGGAGAGGCTGTAGATCCGGGTCATCCCCTCGGTCTCGCCTTTGAGCGGCGATTCGGGTGCGGTCAGGACACCCAGCCGTGGGTCTACGCAGACGCCCTCGAGCATCTGGTTCGGGTCGCGGTAGGCTTTGGGATCGTTAAGCGGTTCGGGCAGAGGGTGCTCGCCGAGTGCGTGCCCGTCGGGGCGGTAACGCACGATCCGCGGGAACCGCTCGAAGCTCACGACGAGCTCGGCATCGCCCCTGCGGCCATTGCGGCCGTTGAGAATGTCGAGACCCTCGGAGTCGGCGCGCCGCCCCTTGAGCGGCTTGCCGTCCTTCAGCTCCAGGAGCGGCACCGCTTTGACCAGTTTCACGCCGACCAGCATGCCGTTGGCGAACTCCGGCCGCAGGTGGAAGAGCCCTCCCTTGTCCGAGATCGCGTAGAGAATTCCGTCGTCGTCGTCCCAGGCGAGCCCGGAGAGCTGGGAGAACTGGAGTTTGCCGATTGTCAGCGTCGGAAGCTCCAGCATGCCGCGCAGGCGGATCGAGCCGATGCGGTCGCCGTCGCGCAGGGTTTCCGACAGCGCAACCGGCGCTGCACGCAGCGCGATCTCACCCTCAGCCGCGCGTGCGGGTCCGCACGCGGCGGCCACGGCGCCGAGCAGCAGGCCGAGCACGCGAACCCGACCCATCTCAGCCCGCAGAAAAACCCATCCCGCGGAACGCGGGATGGGTTGGAAGGAAAAGCGCGATCACTTGATCTCGATCTTGGCCGTGTCCTTGAGTTCCTTGAGTAAGGCGTTGATGCGTTCTTCCTGGATCTTGCGCCGCAGCCGGTCCTGCGCCTGCGGATTGGCGACGAACTGCTCGTAGGTCGGAAGCTTGAGCGCGCGCGTGTCCTCGAGCTTCATCACGTGCCAGCCGAAGTCGGATTTGACCGGCGCCTTGGAGATGTCGCCTTTTCTCATCGCGGCGACGGCGCTGAAGAACTCGGGCACGAAGCCCATCCCCTGGTTGATCCAGCCGAGGTCGCCGCCCTTGTCCTTGCTGAACAGATCGGTGGATTTCTGCTTCGCCAGCGCCGCGAAGGCCGCGCCCTTGTGCAATTGGGCCAGGAGGTCCTTGGCCTCGTCCTCGGTCTTCACCAGGATGTGGCGCACGCGGTATTCGTTCTTGTCGGTCTGCTCGAATTCCTGCTGGAAGCGCTTTTTCGTGTCCTCGTCGGTGACGGGGCGGTCCTTGAGGTAGTTGTTGATCACCGCCTGGGCGAGGATGTTCACGCGCGTCTGCTTCAGCCGGAAATGCACGTCCGGCTCCCGGTCGAGCCCGCTGTCCACGGCGTGTTTCGCGAGCAGCGCCCGATCGATCAGCTCATCGCGCGCGACCTTGAGCTCCTTGTCCTTGTCCGGGAGCGCCGCCTGTGTCGATTGGCGCAGCGCGAGATATTTCTGGAGATCGTTCTCGGTGATGCGCTCGCCGTTCACCGTGGCGACCGCCTTGGTGTCGTCGACGCTCTTCGGGCCGCAGCCGGAGGCGATCAGCAAGGGGAGCGATACAAGCGCGAAAACGACCGGGCGTAGAATGGACATGGGGTTTCCTTTCGAGTTTTCGTTAAACGTAGGGTCAAGTTAAATAAACAGGTAACCGCAGATGAACGCAGATAGACGCAGATATTCAATGCGCTGTCTGTAGTCGCCAGCCGACCGAAGGGTGAATGGCTTCGGTGCATCAGCGGCATAATCCCAAAAATGGCGACGCATCCGCAGATTACGCAGATTTCCGCAGATTTTTAAGAATGGTTATTGACTCTCCTTCTCTCACCATGGGGGTGTGCCAGGCAGCCATTCAAACCAAACGATTCATCTGCGAAATCTGCGGATAACTGCTTTTTCCAGGTTCATCTCTTGATTTTCTATCTGTGTCCATCTGTGTTTATCCGTGGTTCCGCCCTTTCTTTTCGTCTTATCCGCGTTTATCTGCGTTCATCTGCGGTTAAACGCCGTTCTTAGGATCAAAGCTCGTCCGGCGAAAGCGCGCGAATGCCGAGCGCGTGGATTTCGCGGCGCATCATATCGCCCACGGCCTCGTAGACCAGGCGGTGGCGTTGAAGCACGGTCAGGCCCCGGAACCTGGGCGAGACGATCAGGACCTCGAAGTGTCCGCCGCCGTCGCGGGCGCCGGCGTGCCCCGCATGCCGATGCGACTCGTCGTGGATCTCGATGCGTTCGGGCGCGAACGCCCGGCGCAGGCGCTCGGCGATCTCGTCGGCCCGGTTCATCGAGGCAGCGCCTTGCGGAACGGTTGCACGTTCACGCTTCGATAGACCCCCGCGGCAACGTACGGATCGGCCTGCGCCCAGGCGCGGGCCTCCGCGAGCGAATCGAACTCGGCGACGATGAGATTGCCGGTGTAACCCGCCGCTCCGGGGTCGTTGCCGTCCACCGCGGGGAAGGGGCCGGCGAGCAGGAGGCGACCTTCGTTCTGGAGTTGCTGCAAGCGCGCGACGTGCGCGGGACGCGCGCCGATGCGGCGCTCGAGGCTTCCTTCCGCGTCGGTTCCCTGAACGGCGTAGAACATCGGGATTACCGCCCTTCGGCTTCGCCCGGCATGTGCCGGCTCATGAAGAACGCCTGGACGAGGGTGAAGACGAGCGTCAGCCCGAGGAGCCCGAATACCTTGAAGTTGACCCAGATGCCGCGGCGCGTCTCTTCGTCGAGGTCGAGGCCGTAGTAAAACGCGACATAGAGATTGAGCCCGCCGAGCAGGGCGAAGAACGCCACCCAAGCCAGGCTCAGCCGCCGCCACAGCCGTTGCGGCAGCTCGAGGTGCGCGCCGAGCATGCGGTCGATGAGCGTTCGCTCGCCGATGAAATGGCTCCCGAACAGGCTCGCCGCCAGGATCCAGTACACCAGCGTGGGCTTCCATTTGATGAAGGTATCGTCGTGGAGCGCCAGCGTGAGTCCACCGAACACGGCGATGACGCCCAGCGTGATGAGGTGCGCGGTCTCGAAACGCCGGTGCCTGAGCCAGTAACCGCCGACCTGGACGAAGGAGGCCACGATCGCCACGGCGGTGGCGGTGTAGATGTCATAGAGCTTGAAAGCCGCGAAAAACAGCAGCAGCGGGGCGAGGTCGTAGAGAAATTTCATGGGGCTACGCGGGCGTCAGCCGGTATTGTGCCCGAGCGCCTCCGGCCTTACAACCGCGGCGGCCCCGGCCGCGGGACTGGCTGAGAAACCGCCGCCGCGGGCGCGGCGGCGGTCGGGACGGGAACCTAGAAACGCCAGCCGAGGCTCAGCCCGAAGAGCGGCAGCGCCTTAAAGGGGCTGAGGGCGTCTGTCAGCTCTCGCTCTTCCTGGGCGATGTCGGCGGCGCTGGGTGTCGAACCGGCGATGTTCGCGAGGGTGATCCTGGCGCTCGGTGAGCCCATCATAATGACCCCCGCGTCGATGGCCCACACGAAGCCGGTACCGCGCGCGGGCGCATCGCCCCAACCGAGGCCGAAGTAGGTGCCGGAGGACGGCCACTTCACTTCCGAGGAGACGGTGGCCGTGGTTGTGGTGGGACCCACCGTGACGGGGCCGCTCGCGGTGCCGGTGATCGTGAAATCGGTCTTCACGAGGCCGGCGCTTAACCGAAACGTCCCGGCGAACGGGTACCAGTCGAGCAGCAGGCTCGAGGCCTTGAGCTTCGAGGCGAGGCTGTAGTTGATCCCGCCCTCGGAGCTGCTATACGTGCTGTCGGAGTAGTTGCCGAGACCGAGCCGAAAGTCCACCCGCTCCCACGGGCTGAGGGTGACCTCCGCGCCGATGCCCGAGTTGAGGATCGTCGAGTTGCCGCGGGCCGCCACGCCGACGCTCGCGGCCGAGGCGAGCGCGGGCACGAGCGCCGTCAGGATCAGCCCCAAGACGGTTGTTAATGATCTTTTCATCCGGTTGTTCTCCGCGTGAGTGAGTGAAGGGTCGGGGTGGCACCGATGCCAGGGCATCGCTGGAGCAAATCCAGGCAGTTTGCGCCCGGGGGACAATTGGTGTTTAGCAGCCGGCATGCCGATGTCAAGTTCAGTGCAGGGTCGGGCGCGTCCAGCGGTCGAAATAGCGCCGCAGTACCTGCTGTACCGGGGGCGGGTAGCCGAGCGCTTCCATCTGCTGCATGCCCTCGGCGAAGAAGGCGGGGGCATCGTCCGGCAACTGGCGCACCAGTTCGTCGAAGACCTGCTCCATCAACAGCGGGTTGTGCGAGCGGGTGGCAACGATCCCGCGGTTCAAATGCAGCAGCCGCCAGGCCCGCGCCGGGTTGGCCTTCTCCAGATCCTGCCGGACGATGGCGGGAGCCGCCTGCGCCGCGCGCCCCATGAAGGCCGCGAGCGCCGAGAGCTCCACGGGATTGTGCGAGCGGTTGGCATAATTGGCGAGCGCGTTGACCACCGGCTCGAGCGCGCGAATCTCGCCGTCGTGGCGCATGATCCAGTAGGCCGCGGCGATCGCCGCCTGCTCCAGCGCCCGGCGCGGTTCATCCAGGTCGAGCTGCGTGGCCCAGGTGGCGAGGTCCATGAGCACGGTGAGACCGTACTCCCCGAGCTTGCTGACGTCGTCTTTGAAGATCGGTCCGGTCTCGCCTTCCTCCTGGTCGATCCGGGCCATGACGGCCATGAACTGATCGGCGGCCTCGGCCAGTTGCGCCGGGGTCACCGAATCGGGGAAGGTGCTGCGGCGCGGCGCGAAGGCCTCGTTCAGCTCCGCAGCCGCGTGTTTGAGTCGGTGCGCGGCATCGGCAATTTTCGGCGGAAAGGCCATGTTCATGGTGCGAAAGGCGTCGCGACTCGGATGTCCGGTCATGTTACCCTGTCGGGCTACAATCCTTAGTGTAGACCGCCTTTCCAGCCGCGTGCGGACATGTCCAGTCGCTACGATCTGCACGCCCATACCGTTTGTTCCGACGGAATATTGACGCCGGCCGAGCTCGTCGCGCGCGCCCGGGCGCAGGGCGTGGAGGTGCTTGCGCTCACGGACCACGACACGACGGAGGGCGTGTCCGAGGCCGCCGCGGCCGCGGCGGCCTCGGGTATCGCGTTGATCCCCGGCGCCGAAATCTCCGTGACCTGGGAGGGCCAGACCGTGCATGTCGTGGGTCTCGGCCTCGATCCCGCGAACCCCGTGCTGGCGCAGGGTCTCGCGCGGCAGCGTGCCTTTCGCGACTGGCGCGCGCAGGAGATCGCCCGGCGGCTCGAGAAGAGGCGCATCCACGGCGCCCTCGAGGGCGCTGCCCGCCTCGCGCGCGGCTCGATCCTTTCGCGCACGCACTTCGCGCGTTTTCTCCTGGAGCAGGGCTATGTGCGCAGCGCGCAGCGGGCGTTCAAGCAGTTCCTCGCGCGCGGCGGGGCGGCGTACGTGCCCGGAAAATGGGCCGCGCTTCCGGAGGTCGTCGGCTGGATCCGCGGCGCCGGCGGGCAGGCGGTGATCGCGCATCCGGCGCGTTACCCTTTGAGCGCCGGCAGGCTGCGCCGGCTGATTACGGAATTCAAGGACTGCGGCGGCGCGGGGATCGAAGTGGTCTGCGGCCGCCACGATCCCCAGGCGAATCTGCGCTTCGCGGCGGTGGCGCTCGAGCACGGGCTGCTCGCCTCGCTGGGCTCGGATTACCACGGTCTGGAGGGACCGTGGGTGGATCTGGGCCGGCTGGCGCCGTTGCCGGAATCCTGCACGCCGGTTTGGCACGACTGGAAAGTACTGAGGACTGAGGACTCAGGACTGAGTTCACCGCCCTCAGTCCTCGGCCCTCAGCGCTCAGTCCTAAGTCCTCAGTCCTCGATTTAATGGCTCAATTTTTCCAGATCCACCCGACCCATCCCCAGCCGCGGCTCGTGAAGCGCGCGGTGGAGATCGTCCGCGCCGGCGGCGTGATCGCCTATCCCACGGATTCGAGCTATGCGCTGGGCTGCCATCTCGGCGACAAGGCGGCGATGGAGCGCATCCGCCGCATCCGCCGCCTCGGCGAGGACCACAACTTCACGCTGGTGTGCCGCGACCTCTCCGAGCTGTCGCAGTACGCGCGCGTGTCGAACAGCGACTACCGCGTGCTCCGCGCCAATACCCCCGGGCCGTACACCTTTATATTGCCGGCCACGCGCGAGGTGCCGCGCCGGCTCCAGCACCCCAAGCGCCGGACCATCGGGCTGCGCGTGCCGGACGCGCCCATCGTGCGCGCGTTGCTCGCCGAGTTGAACGAGCCGATTTTCAGCACCACGCTGATCCTGCCGACGGAAGACGCGCCCCTGAGCGATCCGGAGGAGATCCGCGCGCGCCTGGAGCACGACGTGGACCTGGTAGTGGACGGCGGTTTCTGCGGGCTCGAGCCGACCACGGTGGTGGCGCTCGAAGGCGGCGTGAGCCGCATCGTGCGCCTGGGCAAGGGGGATCCGGCGCCCTTCGAGCGCGCCCGCGCGCAGGCCTGAATTCCGCTGATTTTATGAATGTTAAAAAAGACGGGTAACCGCAGATGAACGCAGATTATTGCGGCGGCACGAATCCATTCGAACCTGCCGGGGAGGCCCGAATCCGCGCCAGCGCGGGATCGAAGCCCCCATGCCGCCGCAATAATCGAAAACCCATAGGATTGTCGTTATTGACCCGGCACACCCAAGCCCTTATTGGCGCCATGCTAGCCGCATCCGGTGCACTTCGTTCAACGGCAATCGTGCCGGGTCAATAACGCAGATATTCAATGCGCCGTCTGCAGTCGCCGGCCGACCGAAGGGGGAATGGCTTCGGTGTATCAGCGGCATAATCCCAAAAACGGCGCTTGCATCCGCAGATTACGCAGATTTCCGCAGATTTCTAAGAATGGTTATTGATTGTCCTTCTCTCGCCTATGGTTGCGCCAGGCAGTCGTTCAAAACAATCGATTCATCTAAAGTTTATCTGCGAAATCTGCGGATAACTCGTTGCTTTTCCCACGTTCATCTCTTGATTTTCTATCTGTGTCCATCCGTGTTTATCCGTGGTTCCGCCCTTTCTTTTCGTTCTATCCACGTTTATCTGCGTTCATCTGCGGTTACCCGCTTTTTTCCGGGTTGATTTATGTCGCGGGCGGGGCCTGATATACTCGCGCCAATGTCCGGATTAAGCCTGCCTCAACTCATCGCAGTCGCCGCCCTCCCGCTGCTCTTCGCCATCATCGTCCACGAGGTCGCCCATGGATGGGTCGCGAAGCAATTGGGCGACGCGACGGCGCAGCGCCTCGGGCGCCTGACGCTCAATCCCATCAAGCACATCGACCCGATCGGCACCATCCTGGTGCCGGGGCTGCTGTTGCTGCTCGGGGGTTTCATCTTCGGCTGGGCCAAGCCCGTGCCGGTGACCTGGGAGAACCTGCGCCATCCCAAGCGCGACATGGCTATCGTCGCCGCCGCCGGTCCCGGCTCGAATTTCGTGATGGCGATCCTCTGGGGGCTCCTCGCCAAGCTCGGCTCGGTTCTGCCGGCGGGGTATGACTGGGCGGCGCTGCCCATGCAGTACATGGGCCAGTTCGGGATCGTCATTAACGTCGTGCTCATGGTGCTCAATTTGCTGCCGCTGCCGCCGCTCGACGGCGGGCGCGTGGCGGTGGGGTTGCTGCCGGGGCCGATGGCATGGCAGCTCTCCCGGCTCGAGCCCTACGGTTTTTTCATCCTGCTCGGGCTGCTCGCCACGGGTCTGCTCGGCTACATCCTCGGGCCGCCGGTCCATCTCATTGAACGGCTGATCTTCATGTTGGTGGGGCTCTAGTGAGCACGGTCTTTCCCGGCCATTCATGCTGGTGGGGCTCCAGCACGTGAGCACGGTCTTTCCCGGCCAGGCGCCGCGGGTGCTCTCCGGCATGCGTCCCACGGGCCGGCTGCATCTCGGGCATTACCACGGCGTGCTCAAGAACTGGGTCAAGCTCCAGACCGAGTACGAGTGCTTTTTCTTCGTCGCCGACTGGCACGCGCTCACGACCCATTACAACGAGCCGCACGTCATTGAGGAAAACGTGTGGGATATGGTGATCGACTGGCTCGCCGCGGGCGTCGATCCCAACTCTGCGACGCTCTTCATCCAGTCGCGCATCCCGGAGCACGCGGAGTTGCACGTGCTGCTCTCGATGATTACGCCGCTTTCCTGGCTCGAGCGCGTGCCCTCGTACAAGGACCAGCAGGCCCAGCTCAAGGACCGCGACCTCTCGACCTTCGGGTTTCTCGGCTATCCGCTGCTCCAGGGCGCGGATATCCTGATTTACCGGGCGGCCATGGTCCCGGTGGGGGAGGACCAGGTGGCGCACGTGGAGCTGACGCGCGAGGTGGCGCGGCGCTTCAACCATCTTTACGGCCGCGAGCCGGATTACGAGGCGCGCGCCGAGGAGGCGATCAAGCAGATCGGCAAGAAAAACGGCAAGCTCTACCATGAACTGCGCCGGGCCTATCTCGAGCGCGGCGACCGCGAGGCGCTCACGACGGCGCGCGCCTTGCTCGAGCGCCAGAAGAACATCACCTTGGGCGACAAGGAGCGGCTCTTCGGCTATCTCGAGGGCGGGGGCAAGATCATCCTGCCCGAGCCGGCGGCGCTGCTCGCGCCCACGGCCAGGATGCCGGGCCTCGACGGGCGCAAGATGTCCAAATCCTACGACAACGTGATCGCATTGCGCGACGACCCCGCTGTGATCGAAAATAAGCTCAAGACCATGCCGACCGACCCCGCGCGCGTTCGTCGTACCGACCCCGGAGATCCGGGCAAGTGCCCGGTGTGGCCGTTTCACCTCGTGTATTCCGACGACAAGACCCGCGCGTGGGCGGACCAGGGCTGCCGCTCGGCGGGCATCGGCTGCCTCGAATGCAAGCGCCCGATGATCGAGGCGGTGCTCGCGGAGCTGAAGCCGATCCAGGAGCGCGCCGCGGAGTTCGCCCGCGATCCCCAGCTCGTGCGCAACATCGTCGCCGAAGGTGGCAAGCGCGCGCGCGAGATTGCCGGTGAAACGCTGGCCGACGTGCGCGCGGCGATGGGGTTGGGGTACAGCTGATGAATACGACCGTGGACGACCCGGGGAGCGACCGTGTCGCGCGGGTGCGCGGCGAGCCGCTCGCGCAGTTGCCGCAGGATCTTTACATTCCGCCGGATGCGCTCGAAGTGTTTCTCGATGCCTTTCACGGGCCGCTCGACCTGCTGCTCTATCTCATCCGCAAGCAGAACCTCGACATCCTCGATATCCCGGTCGCCGAGGTGACGCGTCAGTACATGGCCTATATCGACCTCATGCAAGGGCTTCGCGTCGAGCTGGCCGCGGAGTATCTGCTGATGGCGGCGATGCTGGCCGAGATCAAGTCGCGCATGCTGCTGCCGCGCCCGGCGGAGGAAGAGGGCGACGAGGCGGACCCGCGGGCCGAGCTGGTGCGCCGGCTTCAGGAGTACGAGCGCTACCGCGCCGCCGCGGAGAATCTCGAACGGCATCCGCGCGTAGGCCGCGAGGTGCACCTGACGGTCATCGATGGCGGCAACCTGCCGGTGAAGCGGCCGCCGCCCAAGGCGACGCTGACCGACCTGCTGGACGCCTTCCGCGACGTGCTGGTGCGCGCGGAGCTTCACAAGCATCACCACGTGCTGCGCGAGCCGCTTTCGGTGCGCGAGCGCATGACCCAGGTGCTCGCGCGGGTGAGCGCCGAGGGTTTCGTGAGCTTCGGTTCCCTGTTCGATCTTGCCGAGGGGCGCATGGGTCTGGTGGTGACGTTCCTTGCCCTGCTCGAGCTGCTCAAGGAGACGCTGGTTGTGATCGTGCAGCACGAACCCTTCGCCCCCATTCACGTAAAGACGGCCGCCTGATGACGCAAGCCAATTCCGAACTCAAGAACATCGTCGAGGCGGCGCTGCTGGTCGCCGGCCAGCCGCTTGCGATCGAGCGATTGCTGGCGCTCTTTCCCGAGGGCTCGCAGCCGACGCGCGAGGAGCTGCGCGCCGCGCTCGATGAGCTCGATCGCGAGTACGCCGAGCGCGGCATCGAACTGAAGCAGATCGACAAGGGCTGGCGCGTCCAGACGCGCGAAAAATACACCCCCTGGGTGGCGCGGCTGCTGGAGGAACGTCCGCCGCGCTACTCGCGCGCGCTGCTCGAGACGCTCGCCATCATCGTCTACCGCCAGCCGGTGACGCGTGGCGAGATCGAGGACATCCGCGGCGTTTCGGTGAGCACCGACATTATCCGCACCCTGATCGAGCGCGAATGGATCCGCGAGGTCGGCCGGCGCGAGGTGCCGGGGCGGCCGGCGCTCTACGGGACCACGCGCCAGTTCCTGGAGCATTTCAACCTAAAGAGCCTCGAGGAGATGCCGCCGCTCGCCGCCTTGAGGCCCATCGAGGAGATCAGTGCCGAGCTCGAAAGCCGCGTCCAGCCGGCGGCCCTGGCCGATGTTGCGGCGGGCGAGGCGCCGGCGACTGCGGCCGAGACGGAATCCGAGCCCGAGATCGAACGGACCGTCGCCCCGGCGGACCGCGATGGGGACAATGCCCCGCCCACGGCGGAAGCGGCGGAATCCGAACCCGAGCCGGCGGTCGTCGCCCAGGCCCTGCCGGCCGAACGTGGGTAGCGCGAAGGTCCCCCCGGGCGAGAGGCTGCAAAAGGTGCTGGCGCGGCTCGGGCTCGGCTCGCGTCGCCAGATCGAGGGCTGGATCGAGGAAGGCCGCATCATGGTCGACGGCCGGCCGGCGCAGCTCGGCGAGCGCGTGATGCCGGAGGCCCGCATCGCCCTCGACGGCCGCGTCGTCCCCACCGAGCGGGTCGCCACGAAACCCCGCACCCTCATTTACCACAAGCCCGAGGGCGAGGTGTGCACGCCTTCCGATGCCCAAGGTCGCCCGAGCGTTTTCGTTAATCTGCCGAAGCTGCGCCACGCCCGTTGGATCGTCATCGCGCCGCTCGATTTCGGCACCTCGGGGATTCTGCTGCTCACCACCGACGGCGAGCTGGCGCACCGGCTCACGCACCCCTCGCGCGAGGTCGAGCGCGAATACGCGGTGCGCATACTGGGCGAGGCGAGCGATGAGATGCTCGCGCGTCTCAAGGAGGGCGTGATGCTCGAAGACGGTCCGGCGCGTTTCGACACCATCGTCGACGCCGGTGGCACGGGCGCCAATCGTTGGTATCACGTCACGTTCAAGGAGGCCCGCAACCGCGATGTGCGCCGGCTCTGGGAGGCGGTCCGCGCGGCGGTGAGCCGCGTCATCCGCGTGCGCTACGGCAACGTCCAGCTCCCGCGCCACGTGCGCCCCAAGCGCTCGGAGGACTTGGCGCAAGATCAGGCGGCGGAGCTTTACCGCAGCGTCGGCCTGGAACCGCCCTCAAGCCTCGAGATGAGCGCAGCGCCGCAAATCAGGGGCCGCGGTCCGGCAAGATCGAGGGCTCCCGCGCGCGGACGAGGCGGGCGGAATCCGCGGAAGAAGATTCGGCAACGTACGTGAGCTTTGAGATGGCGCTACCTTAAGGAAACCTCGACTCCACAAATACCTGAAAAGATCTTTTTCACCGCAGAGAACGCAGAGCACGCAGAGAAAATCCATTCCTGTTTCAGTAGCTCCGTGCCTCTACGGCGCTGCGGTGGGCCGGACGCACCGTGAATAACGGGAATTTTTAGAGGCTCCCTTAAAATCTGCGGAAATCGGTGTAATCTGCGGATGCAATCGCCGTTTTTAGGTTGATGGGAGGGTATCGATTTCTGTCCTACGATGATGCCGAGGGTTATGGAGTAAACCGCTCCACGGATTCAAGCAGGCGTTTTCCGTGGATCACCGCCAGGATATGGATGGCGTCGTTTTTGAGCTCATAGATCAGGCGGTAACTGTAGATGAAGCGCTCGCGCACCTCGGGATTGTTCAGCTCCGGCACGACTCGCCCGAGTTTGGGTTGCGCCGGCAGCGATTCCCCCAGATCGACGATGTGCTCGACGACTTGCTGGGCGTGGTAGAGGGAATCTCGGCTGATGTATTCGGCGATGCTGTCGATATCGTCCAGGGCCTCCTGCGACCAGATCAGGGTTTGAGCCATCGGCTTAACCGTTCTTTGGCCTGCTCGTGGGTGCAGCGTCGCCCGTCGCGGATCTCCTCCCGGCCGCGGCGGATCTTCTCCAGCACGTAGAGATGGTATTGGATGTCCTCGATGGTGCTGTCATCCGGCAGGTGGTCCAACAGCTCTCTCACGTCCTGCTTGGCGGTGTGCATCGGTTGCCTTCCCGTTGAGGTGAACTCGTTTTTTAAGCATACCACGGGTTTTCCTTCACGTGCGCTACGGCAACGTCACGCTCCCGCGCCAGTTGCGCCCCAAGCGCTCGGAGGACCTGGAGCAAGGTCAGGCGGCGGAGCTTTACCGCAGCGTCGGCCTGGAACCGCCCGCAAGCCTCGAGACGAGCGCAACACCGCAACGCAGGGGCCGCGGTCCGGCGCGATCGCGGGCCTCGGCGCGCGGGCGAGGCGGGCGGAATCCGCGGGGGAAGGGAGGAGAGGACTGAGGTTCACCGTTCACGGATCGCAAGCCGCGTGGCTATAATGGTAGTGATTTATCGCACCGACCACTGAAGGACCGACCGCGATGAACTTCAGCATAGAGTACGAACAAGATGAGGACGGGCGCTGGCTGGCCGAGGTGGTCGGTCTTCCGGGCGTGCTCGCCTATGGCGAGACCCCCAAGGACGCCATGGCGAAGGCCGAATCGCTCGCGCTGCTGGTTCTGGGTGACGGAGGTAGCAAGTCATGCTGATGGAATACATTCAGGCCGCTATGCGGCTCGCTCGCTATGAAATCCTGGGCGATGACAAGAGTTACTATGGAGAGATTCCCGGGTTTGACGGCGTCTATGCCAATGCGCCGACACTCGAAGAATGCCGCAAGCATCTGGAAGAAGTGCTTGAAGAATGGGTTCTCTTCCGGGTTCACAAGAATCTTGCCTTGCCGGTGGTCGATGGGATCGAGCTGAAGGTCAGGGAAGTGGCTTGATGCCGCGATTCGGGCCGGTCAAGCGCCACGAGTTGATCCGGTAGTTGAAGCGCCTTGGTTTCGACGGGCCTTATTCCGGTGGGCGGCACCAGTTCATGATCCGTGGCAGCCTTACTCTCCATATACCAAATCCTCACCGCGGCGATATCGGGCGGGAGCTTCTCACAAGAATTCTACGCCAGGCCCAAATCGGCAAAGAAGAATGGGAAAAGCTTTAGC
>Ga0154833_1013_pt2 | contig 24097 bp, 27 predicted proteins | sample Rifle2008BG16ft_FD_116137 | JGI IMG/M metagenome (GOLD analysis project Ga0154833, IMG submission 116137) | Candidatus Muproteobacteria bacterium RBG_16_65_34 | reverse complement strand
TGACCCGGCATGTCCGTGCCGTAACCGATGCCATAGGGGCCACAACCGGATTGCCTTCGTTCAAATACAATCATGCCGGGTCAATAACAGGATTTCTCAGGATTAACAGGATTAAACCTGGAAAAAGCAGTTAACCGCAGAAGAACGCGGCTACTCGATGCGCTGCCGGTATTCGGCCCGTTTTTAGGTCGAAGCGTTCTTGAACTAATCCTGTAAATCCTGTTAATCCTGTCTATAGCTTTTTTTCTCTATCTCTTTTTCCCCGCGATCTTTTTTGCCGCAAGGCACGGAGACGCAAAGGCAGAGAACGGACAGGTTTAACAGTGTTAAAGATTTCATGAACTAATCCTGTTAATCCTGAGAAATCCTGTTAATCCTGTCTATTCTTCTCCTCTTCTCCGTTATCTATTGAGCTCATCCACCAGCGCGTGCACCGCCCGCGTGTCGCGCCGTTTCAGGATCCGGTTCGCGGTCTGCGCGAGCCTCTTCGAGCTGCTCTCGCGTACGATCCGCTTCACCGCCAGCAGCGTCGCCGGGTGCATGCTGAACTCGGAGAGCCCCAATCCCACGAGCAGCCGCGTGTAGCGCGGATCGCCCGCCATCTCGCCGCACATCGCCACCGGAATGCGCGCCGCCTTGCCCGCCTTGATGGTGAGCGCGATCAGCCGCAGCACCGCGGGGTGCAGCGGATCGTAGAGGTAGTTCACGGCGTCGTCCACGCGGTCGATTGCGAGCGTGTACTGGATGAGGTCGTTGGTGCCGATGGAGAAGAAATCGAGGTACGGCGCGAACATATCCGCCGCGATCGCCGCCGCCGGTACCTCGATCATGCCGCCGATCGGGATCCGTGGGTTGAACCGCACCCGCTCGCGCTTGAGATCGCGTTTGGTCTCCTCGATCAGCTCGAGCACGCGGAAGAGCTCATCCTGCGCGGACAGCATCGGGATCATCAGGCGCACCTGCCCGTAGGCCGAGGCGCGCAGGATGGCGCGCAACTGCGGCCGGAAGAGCGCGGTATCGTGCAGGCACAGCCGCACGGCGCGCAGGCCGAGCGCCGGATTCACCGCGATCGCCGCCGCCGCGCGGCCGCCGTCCACCTGTTTGTCGGCGCCGAGGTCGAGCGTGCGGATGGTCACGGGCTTGCCGGTCAAGGCCTTCGCGACCTTCACATAGGCGCGGAACTGCTCCTCCTCGCTCGGCTGGCCGTCGCGGTTCATGTACAGAAATTCGGTGCGGTACAACCCGATGCCCTCGGCGCCCGCGTGCGTCGCGGCGCGCACGTCCGCCGGCAGCTCGATGTTGGCGAACAGGCGAATGCGCCGTCCGTCGCGCGTCACCGCGAGGCGCGTGCGCAGGCGGTCGAGCTCGCGGCGCAGCCGCGCGATGCCGGTCTTGAGTCTGCGGTACTCCGCAACGATGCGCCGGTCCGGACCGACGATCACCACGCCGCGCTTGCCGTCGACGATCAGCTCCTCGCCGTGGCGGATGTAGTGCGTGGCGCTGTGGACCGAGACGATCGCCGGGATCCCGAGGCTGCGGGCGAGGATCGCGGTATGCGAGATCGGGCCGCCCAGGTTGGTGACGAAGGCGCGGACGCGGTGGTGCTTGAGCATCACCGCGTCCGCGGGCGTGAGGTCGTTCGCGACCACGATCTCGCCGGCGGACATGCGCTCGTGATCCTCGTGCGCGCGCAGCATCAGGTTGCGCAGGATGCGGTCCACCACCTGGACGACGTCGGTCTTCTTGTTGCGCAGGTAGGGGTCTTCCATCTTCTCGAACATCGCGCCCAGGGACTCGCGCTGGATCTTGAGCGCCCATTCGGCGTTGAGGCGCCGCCGGCGGATGGTGTCCACCGGCGCCTGCGAGATCATCGGGTCGTCGAGGATCAGCAGATGCGCATCGAGGAAGCTCGCCACCTCGCGCGGGGCGCTGGCCGGGATGTGTTCGCGGATGGCGAGCAGTTGGGCGCGCGCGGCCTCGACCGCCTGGGCGAGGCGCGCAATCTCGCCGTCCACCTGGTGCCGGGCCACCGTGTACTCGGGGACCTCGGGCAGCTCGCGTTGGAGCACGAAGGCCTTGCCCACACTGATGCCGTCACTTACCCCGGTACCGTGCAGCGCGAGCATTGTCTATCTCCAGACGAAATCCGCAAACAGGCCCGATCTTATAGCAAGACGAGCGAGCGCAGCGAGCAGGGCTTCCTTCTCGGCCTGCGGCCCTCGCCTCTGTCCAATCGGCGACGAGCGGAGCGAGTAGGGCGTAATCATATGACAAGACGAACGGAGCGAAGCGGAGTAGGGCTTCATTAATTTACTCCCCCTCGCCGAAGCGGGTGTTGACGAGCTCGGCGAGCGCAGCGATGGCCTTGGCCTCGTCCCCACCCTTGGCGCAGAGTTCGAGCTCCGTGCCCTTCGCCGCGGCCAGCATCATGATGCCCATGATGCTCTTGCCGTTGACCTCCTGGCCGTTGCGCTTGAGCGTGATGTCGCTCTTGAACTCGCTCGCGAGGCTCACGAACTTGGCCGAGGCGCGTGCGTGCAGCCCGAGCTTGTTGATGAGCGTGATCCGCTGGCACCTCACCGTCCCGCCTCCTTGAGCGCCGCGGTGCTGCCGGCGCACACGATACCGCCGTAGCCCCCGCTCAGGGCCTTGTTGATGAGATCGTCCATGGGCAGGCCGCGGTAGTTGAGCACCTTGAGCAGCATCGGGAGATTCACCCCGGCGATGAGCTCGATCCGCCCGCGCTGGACCAGCCGGCAGGCGATGTTGGTGTGGGTCGCGCCGTAGATGTCGGCCAGAATCAGCACGCCGTCGCCCTCGTCGAGCGTGCGGAGCCGCGCCTCGAGCGACTCGCGCAACCGCTCCGGCGGCTCGCGGTAATCCATATCGAGCGTCTCGAGCCGGGGGGGCAGGCCGCCGATCGTGTGCCCGGCGGCCTCGATCAGCGAGGCGCCGAAGCCTTTGTGTCCCAGTATGAGCAGTCCGATCATAATACTTTAGACGCGGATGAACGCAGATTTACTTTAGGGACGAACGCAGATACACGAAGAATTCGTGTAATGAATCTGCGTTGATCGCTTCGTTATCCGCGTTCATCTGCGTTTCAGGTGTTTTTGAGACAGCTTCCAGCATGGCCTGGTTCATTTCAGCTCCCGGTGGCGGACCTGGGTCTTCATGCCCTGGGTCGCGAAGTGGTCGGCCAGGCGCTTGACGAGATACACCGAGCGGTGCTGCCCGCCGGTGCAGCCGACGGCGATGGTGAGATAGCTGCGGTCCTCGCGCGCGAAGCGCGGCAGCCAGCGCTCCAGAAACGAACGCAACTCGTCGAACATCGCGTGGACCTCGTCGTATTGTTCCAGGAACCGGATCACCGGCTCGTCGAGCCCGGTGTAGGGCCGCAGCTCCGCCTGCCAGTAGGGGTTCGGCAGACAGCGTACATCGAAGACGTAGTCGGCATCCAGCGGCGTGCCGTGCTTGAAGCCGAAGGACTTGAACAGGAGCGTAAGCCCCGGGGTCTCCTCGCCGCGCGCGAAGCCGAGCACCTGGTGACGCAGCTCATGCGGCGTGGTGTGGGTGGTGTCGATGCGCAGCGCGGCGGCGAACGCGAGCGGCTCGAGCAACTGCTTCTCGAGACCGATCGCCTCGAGCAGCGAGGTGTGGTCGTCGAGCATCGGGTGTGGGCGGCGGGTTTCCTTGAAGCGCTTCACCAGGATCGACTCCTCGGCCTCGAGGAAGACGATGCGATAGTGGATGCCGAGGGTGCGCAGCTCCTCGAGGCTGTTCGGCACTTCGGCGAGGAAGGCGCGGTTGCGCGCATCGATCCCCACGGCGGCGTTCGCGAGCGCCTGGTCCCGGGCCGCGCCGACCTCGCGCGCGAAGTGCGGCAGCAGCGCCGCCGGCAGGTTGTCGATGCAGTAAAAGCCCGCGTCCTCCAGGGCCTGCAACGCAATGGTCTTGCCCGAGCCCGAGAGACCGCTCACGATGAAAAAGCTCATTCAGGGGAGCCCGCAAAAGTTGCCATTGCCAATTTTATCGCAAGGCGTAGAGACACAGAAAATAACAATAGACAGGATTAACAGGATTTCTCAGGATTAACAGGATTAAAGAATTCATGAACTAATCCTGTAAATCCTGTTAATCCTGTCTATTTCTTTTTTCGCTGCGTTTCCCGTGGTGAAGCAATTGGCCCGCATGCAGCGACGCGAAATGCAGGGAGGCATTCTGCATTCCCCGGATTCCATTTCATTCCGTCCGGGCTACGTGGCTAAAACAGGACTAACCAGATCAAAGAATTCATGAATTAATCCTGTTAATCCTGTCCATTCTTCTTGTCTTTGCGCTCAATCCGGCTGGATCGCCGGCTTGCGCGGTTTCGGGGCGACCGCGCCCGGCGCGGTGGCGTTTTTGTGGATCAGCTCCTGTTGGCGCTTGATGAAGTCCTCGACGGGGTTGATGCCCCACATGCGCAGGATGTAGGCGCGGGTGGCGGTCTCCACGAGCACGGCGAGGTTGCGGCCGGGGCCGACGTACAGCACCGTCATCGGGATGTCCACATCGAGGATGCGGCGCGTCTGCTGCTGCGCCTGCAGGCGGTCGATACGGCCCATGCGCTTTTTCTGGAGCTGCTCGAGGTGCAGGATGAGGTGCAGCTTCTTCTTGTGCCGCACCGCGGTCTCGCCGAACATCAGGCGCACATCGAGAATCCCGAGGCCGCGCACCTCGAGGTAATCCGAAAGCTCGTTGGGGCACTGGCCGACCAGCACGTCCGGCCCCACGCGCACGAGTTCGACGGCATCGTCGGCGATGAGACGGTGGTTGCGCGACAGCAGCTCCAGGGCCAGCTCGCTCTTGCCGATGCCGGGTTCGCCGGTGATGAGTACGCCCATGCCCATGACCTCCATGTACACCCCGTGCACGGTGAGGCGCGGGGCGAGCGCGCGCGTGAGGTAATACTGGAGGTGGTCGATCACCACCGGGCTCGGGAGCGCCGAGGTGAGCAGCGCGAGTTTCGTCCGGTCCGCCCCGGCCTTGAGATCGGCCGGAGCCTTTTTGTTGTTGGCGACGACGACGGCGGCGGTGCGCTTGCTCCCGAACAGGTCGCGGACGGCGTCCCGGCGTTGCGCCTTGCCCAGGCGGTCGAGGTATTCCATCTCGGCCTCGCCGAGGACCTGCACGCGATTGGGATGCACAAAGTTGAGATGCCCCACGAGCGCCATGCCGGGGAAGCGTGCGGTGGTCGGTTCGAGCAGCCGGCTGGCGCCCGTGCGCCCGGACACCCACTTGAACTTGAGCAAGGCGGACTGGGCGTCGAACAGATCGCTGATGGTGACGAGCGGGGTCATGGCGGGAGGAATGATACCCGGGAGCATCCGGGAATTGCTATCCGTTTAATAAGAAGCCGATAGCCGATAGCCTATAGCCGATAGCTAAAGGCCAATAGCTGACCGCTGACGGCTTAAATCAACTGTGCGTCGGGGCGGACTTGGTGAGCTCGCGGAACAGCTCGTCCGCCGATTTTGCCTCCAGCAGGTGCCGGCGCGTCTCCTTGTTGCTGAAGATCCCGGCGAGCTCGGCGAGGATCCGCAGATGCTCCTCGGTGGCCTCCTCCGGCACCAGCAGGGCGAACGCCATTTTGACCGGCTTGCGGTCGATGGCGTCGTAGTCCATCGCGTGCTCGAGCGTGACGAAGGCCCCGACCGCCTTCTTGAGGCCCTTGAGCCGCCCGTGCGGCAGCGCCACCCCCTCGCCGATGCCGGTCGAGCCCAGGCGCTCGCGCTCGATCAGGGACTGAAACGCCGCGTGGACGTCCACGTCTGGATCGCCCGCGCCCAGCAGGAAGCTCAACCGCTCGAGCAGGCGCTTCTTGCTGGCGGCGGGCAGGGAGGGCTGGATGCGTTGAGGGGAAAGGAGTTCATGAATGCGCATGGCGGTGCATTATTCTGAAAGTCGGCCGGAATGCCTTGAGGAGGATCAAGTCGGGAGGCGTCCTGGCGCAAGGCGTCCCGGCGGTTCGGTTACGTCGTTTTCCGTTTCATGTGCGCGCCTCCGTTGCGGTCGTGATCGGAAACCTTCTCCTTGTGCCTGAGCACTTGCCGGTCGAGCCTGTCGGCGAGCGCGTCGATGGCGGCGTACATATCGGCGCCTTCGGCGGACGCCGCCAGGGTCGCGCCCTTGGCGTGGATCGTGGCGTCGGCCTTGTGCGCGTTCTTCTCCACGTACAGCACCACACTGGTCGTGGTCATGTGGTCGAAGTGCTTCTGGATGCGTCCGATCTTCTCGGAGGCGTACTGGCGCAGGGGTTCGGTAACCTCGATCTGCCGGCCGCTGACCATAATCTGCATAGGGACCTCTCTTTTTTGCTAGACGAGCGATTTTCTCAGGCCGGAGGGCGGGATGTTCATCGACTCGCGGTACTTCGCGATCGTGCGCCGAGCCACATTGATGCCCTGGTCCGCCAGGATCTCGGCGATCTTGCTGTCGCTGATCGGCTTGGTGTGAAATTCGTTCTCCACCATCTTCTTGATAAGCGAGCGTATCGCGGTGGCCGAGCAGGCGCCGCCGTCGGCGGTGGCGACGTGGCTCGAGAAGAAGTACTTGAGCTCGAAGATCCCGCGCGGCGTGAGCATGTATTTGTTCGTGGTGACGCGTGAGACGGTGGATTCGTGCATGCTGACGGCCTCGGAGATGTCGTGGAGCACGAGCGGTTTCATGGCCTCGGCGCCGTGCTCGAAGAAGGCGCGCTGGCGGTCGATGATCGCGCGCGCGACCTTGAGGAGCGTTTCGCTGCGGCTGTTGAGGCTCTTGATGAACCAGCGCGCCTGCTGGAGATGGTCCTGGAGATAACGGTTCTGGGTGCTGGTGTCGCCACGGTGGATCATCTTTTCGTACTGATTGTTGATGCGCAGCCGCGGCGAGATGTCCGGGTTCAATTCGGCGCGCCACACGCCCTTGAATTTCTTGACGATGATGTCCGGGATAACGTAGTTCGCCTGGAGCGACTGCACGCTGCTCCCCGGGCGCGGATTGAGGCCCTGGATGATCTGGATCGCTTTCTGCAGGTCCTCGGGCGGGAGCCTGAGGGCGCGGCGTAGCTGCACGTAGTCGCGCGCGGCGAGGAGGGCGAGATGCTCCGGCGTGGCCAGGGCCATCGCTTCCTTAATCTGAGGCATGTCCGGCGGCAGCGCCTTGAGCTGCAATTGCAGGCATTCCGCGAGATGGCGCGCCCCCACGCCCAGGGGCTCGAAATTCTGGATCTGGTGCAGCACCGCCTCGACCTCGTCCGGTTCGATCTCGTCGCCGCCCTTGGCGAGCGCCTGCTGCACGTCCTCGATCGTGCAGGAGAGGTATCCGTCATCGGTGATGGCGTCGATCAGGGCGAGCGCAATGGCCTTGTCGCTCTGCGAGAAGGGCGTCATCTGCGTCTGCCATATCAGGTGATCGCGCAGGGTCTGGGGAGGGCTGTTGCGCGCCTCGATGTCGGGGTAGTCCTCGTTCGAGCGCGTGGTCGCGGCCTTGGGCGTGTCGAAGGTCTCGGCCCAGTCGCTGTCCCCGGAGAGATCTTCATCGACGGTGCCGCGCTCCATCTCGACATCCGTGGCCTTCATGGCCTCGCCGTTGAGCGGCTCGCTTTCGGCGGCCGGCTCCGCCTCGGCCTCGCCGCGAATCTCGGCGGGCTCGGCCTCTTTTTCCTCCAGCAGCGGGTTGGTTTCGAGCGCCTCCTGGATCTCCTGCTGAAGCTCCACGGAGGAGAGCTGCAACAGCCGTATGGCCTGTTGCAGTTGCGGGGTGATCGTCAGGTGTTGGCCTAACCTGAGGTCGAGTGACTGCTTCATGGACACCTACGGCGGTTCTTCTTGAATATCGGGTTCGGCCGTTGCACCTGCCGCGGCCGCTTCCTTGTCTCACTAGAGAGTCTAGTCCATTTTCCGGCCCGAGTGGGCGGAGGCCGTCCGTCCGCGACCGCGCGCGGGGGATGTGGGGAAACTGTTATTTTACAGGCGGAAATCCGCGCCCAGGTAAACCCGCTTGACATCTTCATTATACAGAATCTCTTCGGGTGCGCCCGCCGTGAGCACCCGGCTGTCGCTCAGGATATAGGCCCGGTCGCAGATTTTCAGTGTTTCCCGCACGTTGTGGTCGGTGATGAGCACCCCGATGCCGCGTTGCTGCAAGTGCCGGATCAGCCCCTGGATCTCAATGACCGAGATCGGGTCGATGCCGGCGAAGGGCTCATCGAGCAGCATGAAGCGCGGCGCGGTGGCCAGCGCCCGGGCGATCTCCACGCGCCGGCGCTCGCCGCCCGAGAGGCTGATGCCGAGGCTGTCGCGCCGCTCCGCGATATTGAGATCGCGCAGCAGTTGCTCGAGCAGGCGCGCACGTTCTGCTTTCGCGAGGTCTTTGCGGGTCTCCAGGATCGCGAGGATGTTTTCCGCGACGGTGAGGTTGCGGAACACCGACGGCTCCTGCGGCAGATACCCGAGTCCGAGGCGCGCGCGCTCGTGCATGGGCAGGCGGCCGATGTCCGCCCCGTCGAGCCGTATGGTCCCGCCATCCGTGGGGATGAGACCCACGATCATATAGAAGCAGGTGGTCTTGCCGGCGCCGTTCGGGCCCAGCAGCCCGACGATTTCTCCGCTTCGGATCTCGAGCGAGACGTCCTTGACGACCTCGCGGCCCTTGTAGCGTTTCGTGAGGTGTTCCGCGGAAAGCACGGTCATGGCGCGTTGGGCTCGCCGGGGGCGTCTGCTTTCGGATAGATCACGGCGTGAACGCGTTCTTCGGTCTCGGCGCCGCTCCCGCCCACGGCCGTCAGGAGTTGCTCGTCGAGGTCGTAGTGAATCACGGCCGCGCGGAACTCATCTTCGCCCTGGCGCAGCAGGGCCTCGCCGGAGAGTTCGACCTCGCGCTGGTCGACGTTGTACGTGAGACGCATGGCGGCGGCGTGCGCGTCCTCATCGCGGTCGTCGGGCCGCACTTTAAGCCGGACCGGAGCCCCCCAGGCGTTGACGACCCGGGCCTTGTAATTGCGGGCACGGACCTCCAGCCGCTCGGCCTCGAGGCGGAACGTGCCCTGCGTCAGGACCACGTTGCCGCGATAAACCGCGATCTGGGTTTTTTCGTTGAGGTCCACGTGTTTGGCGTCGATGTGGATCGGTGCGTCTTTGTCCGACATCAGCGCGAGCGCTGATGTAGAGCAAAGAGCAAAGAGCAAAGAGCAAAGTAATACAATGGAGCGCCGCGCTGTTTGCGGCTCCGCCCCTTTCCTCTTTCCTCTTTCCTCTTTCCTCTCGCTGTTCATCTATTAAGCCTGACGTTCATCTTGTCGGCGCGGATCTCGGCCCCGGCGCCGCGCGGGTCGCGCCCACGCGCGACCTGCACGTGACCGTTCATGCGGATCTCATCGGCCTCCTTCGGCATCCAGCCGGTGTCGGCGCGCGTGTGCGTCGGGGCGAGGCCCTCGGCGTACTGGATGAGGTAGGGCTGCTCCAGGAACGAGGATGCATCGTCGCCATAGTGCACCAGGCGTTTGGCGGAGAGCAAATATTTGCGCCGGCCGTTTTCGTTCATGACGGTGGCGTTGAAATTCTCGACGATGTAGTCCGGGTCGTGGCGCGCCTTGCCGTTGAACTCGGGGAGCGGCGGCGCGACCGAGCGCGCGAGCCACCAGGTGCCGAGCGCGGCGAGGACGAGCGCGACCGCGACCGCGGCCTTGCGTAAATCGAGCGTCACGGCGCGGCCGCGCCGCCGCCGGGGAAGTAACGCAACATCTCCGCGCTATAGGTTCCTTGGGCATCGAGGATCATCTCGCACACCTCGCGCGCCGCGCCCTGACCGCCGCCGCTCGGCGTGACCCAATGGACGTGGCGCCGCACCAGGGGGTGGGCGTCCTGCACCGCGATCGCCAGGCCCACCTGCAACAGGATCGGCAGATCCACCACATCGTCGCCGACGAACGCCGTCTCCTCGGGTCGCAGCCCGAGTTCCGTGAGGAGCCTGCGGTAGACGGGCAGTTTCTCCTTGCAGCCCTGGTAGACGTGCCGGATCCCGAGGTCGCGCACGCGGTGCTCCACCACCTTCGAGCTGCGGCCGGTGATGATGCCCGCGGCGACGCCGTTGCGCTGCAGCATCTTGATGCCGTGCCCGTCCTTGGAGTTGAAGGCCTTGTACTCCTGGCCGTCGTCGCCGAGGATCAGGCGTGCGTCGGTGAGCACGCCGTCGACGTCGAATAATACGAGTTTGACCTTGGATGCCAGCTTGAGCACTTCGTCGCTTACCTCAAATGAGGGCACTAGGAGTGATGGGTGATGGGTTATGGGGGATGGGCTGGACGCGGCGACGGTCTTCGGTCTGCCCGGTGCGTTGGTGTTGGTTCGCTTTTCTGTCTTACCCATTACCGTTCACCCATTACCCATTACGATCAAACCACTCCCGCCTTCAACAGATCGTGCATGTTGAGCGCCCCGAGCACGCGGTTGTCCGCGTCCACGACGAAGAGGCCGTTGATCTTGAGCGCGCGCATGAGCTGCACGGTCTCGGCGGCGAGCCGGTCGGCCTGCGTGGTCTTGGGATTGCGCGTCATGACCTCGGTGATCTTGGCGGAGTAGACATCGACGCCGTGGTTGAGCACCCGGCGCAGATCGCCGTCGGTGAAGATGCCGGTCAGCCGCCGGTCCCGGTCGAGCACGCCGGTCATCCCGAGGCCCTTGCCGGTCATCTCGAGCAGCACCTCACGCAGGCTTGCGTCCTCGCCGACCAGCGGGATCTCGGCGCCGGTGTGCATGATGTCGGTTACGTAGAGCAGCAGCCGCCGCCCGAGCAGCCCGGCCGGGTGCGAGCGCGCGAAGTCCTCGGGCGTGAAGCCGCGCGATTTGAGCAGCGCCACCGCGAGCGCATCGCCCAGGGCGAGCGCCGCCGTGGTGCTTGCCGTGGGCGCCAGGTTGTGCGGGCAGGCCTCGCGCTCGACCCCGCAGTAGAGCGCGGCATCCGCCTGGGTGGCGAGGGTCGATTTGGCATTGCCCGTGAGCGCGATGAGCTTCACGCCCATGCGCTTGACGATCGGGAGGATGGTCAGGATCTCCTCGGTCTCGCCCGAGTTGGAGATGGCGAGCAGCACGTCCTGCGGCGTGATCATGCCGAGGTCGCCGTGCGAGGCCTCGCCCGGATGGACGAAGAAGGCGGGTGTGCCGGTCGAGGCGAGCGTCGACGCGATCTTGCCGCCGATGTGCCCGCTCTTGCCCATGCCGGTGACGACGACGCGCCCCGGGCAGTGCAGGAGGATCTCGCAGGCGCGCGCGAACGAGCCGTCCAGGAGCCGCGCGAGCGCGGCGAGCGCGTCGGCCTCGAGCTGAATCACATCGCGCCCGAGCTGCTCGAACGGGGGGTGGCGGGTCATGTGCTTCGCAGTTTGCGGCGGCTTGGGATAATCTTGCGCGGAGTATATCGAAACGGCCGCCAACATCCTATGGAACCCGCCGCATGGAGTCGATCGGGCTAGACCGCATCCTGATTCTGCTGGGCGCGGCGGTGGCGCTCGTCGCCGCGTTCCGCTATCTGCGCCTGCCGCAGATCCTGGCCTATCTCACCGCCGGTATCGTGGTCGGGCCCTACGGGATGGGCTGGATCCCGGACAGCGAGACCACGCGCACGCTCGCCGAGTTCGGGCTGGTGTTTCTGATGTTCACCATCGGGCTCGAGTTCTCGCTGCCGCGACTCATGGCCATGAAGTCCGTTGTCTTCGGACTCGGCGGCGCGCAGGTGCTGCTGAGCTGCCTCGTCTTCGGCTCCATCGCCTGGCTCGCCGGCGTTTCCGCCGAGGGCGCCATCGTCATCGGCGGGATGCTCGCGCTTTCCTCCACGGCGATCGTCATGAAATTGCTCATCGAGCAGCTCGAGCAGAACTCGCGCCACGGGCGCGTGGCGATCGGCGTGCTGCTGTTCCAGGATATCGTGGTGGTGCCGTTCCTGATCCTCATCCCCGCGCTCGGCGGCGACGGGAAACAATCGGTGTGGATCGCGCTCGGCTGGGCGTTTGTGAAAAGCGCTCTGGTGCTCGCGGCGATCCTGTTCCTCGGGCGCTGGCTGCTGCGGCCGCTGTTTCACGCGGTCGCCTCGGCGCGGCTGCGCGAGTTCTTCATGTTCACGGTGCTGCTGTTGACGCTCGCCGCGGCCTGGATCACGCAGTTGGCGGGGCTGTCGCTCGCGCTCGGGGCGTTCCTCGCCGGCATGATGCTCGGCGAGACCGAGTACCGGCATCAGGTGGAGGCCGACATCCTGCCGTTTCGCGACATCCTCCTGGGGCTGTTCTTCGTCACCGTCGGCATGATGCTCGATCTCGGCGTCGTGCGCGCGCTCTGGCCGTGGATTCTCGCGACCGTGGCCGCGATCCTGGTATTCAAGACGCTGCTCATCGCGGCCCTCGGCGGGCTGTTCCGCCTCGAGGCCGGGGTGGCGCTGCGCACGGGACTGGTGCTCTCGCAGGTGGGCGAGTTCGCGTTCGCGCTGCTCCTGCAGGCGCGCCAGTATCAGTTGCTGGACGCGCGCACGTCCCAGATCGTGCTGGCCGCCGTCGTGTTCAGCATGCTCGTGGCGCCGGTCATCGTGCGCTACAACGGCCCGGCGGTGAAGCGCCTGGTGCCCGGGTACACCCGCGCGCGCGGGAGCAACCTCGATGTGATCCGCGCCGAGGCGAGGGACGCCCGGCGGCACGTCATCGTCTGCGGTTACGGGCGCAGCGGCCAGAATCTCGCCTGGATGCTCGAGCGCGAGGAGCTCCCGTCGCTCGCGCTCGACCTCGATCCGGTGCGGGTGCGCGACGCGCGCGACGCGGGCAAGCCGGTGGCGTACGGCGATGCCACGCGCCGCGACGTGCTCGAGGCCGCCGGCCTGCACCGCGCGGCGGCCTTGGCGGTGAGCTTCAACGACGTCGCCGCCGCGCTCAAGATCCTCGAGATCACGCGCCACGTGCGCCCCGACATGCCGGTGATCGTGCGCACCATGGACGACGCCGATCTCGAGCGGTTGAACGCCGCTGGCGCGACCGAGGTCGTGCCGGAGAGCCTCGAGGGCAGCCTCATGATGGGCTCGCACCTGTTGCTCTTGCTCGGCGTGCCGGTGTCGCGCATCGTGAACCGCGTGCGCGAGGTGCGCACCGATCGCTACCGCATGCTGCGCGGCTTTTTCCACGGCCAGGATATCTTCGAGCAGCGCCTGACGGACGCCTACCAGGAGCGGCTGCACTCGGTGGCGCTGCCCGAGGGCGCGCACGCGGCGGGCAAGCTCCTCGCCGACCTGCACCTCGAGGAGGCCGGCGTCACGGTGAGCGCCGTGCGCCGCGGCGGCATCCGCGGCCCCGAGCCCGCGCCCGAGACCCAGCTCGCGGCGGGCGACGTGCTCGTGCTCTACGGCGCGCCGGAGGCGCTGGAGGAGGCGGAGAAGATTTTATTAGAAGGATAATGGACAGGATTAAACCAATAAGCCTTATGACTTAATCCTGTAAATCCTGAAAAATCCTGTTAATCCTGTCTATTCATGTCTTTCTGTCTTCGTTTCAAGAACAATCATGCCGGGTCAATAGCTCGCCCACGGGCGGCGCGTTGCGGTTCGAGCGCGAGCAGGCAGTCCTTGACCGAGTCGTACTGCGGGGTCCAGCCCAGTTCCTTGCGCGCGCGGCGGGTGTGGAGCACGAGGTTGTACCGGAGCGTTTCCATCCACGCCGGGTCGGTGCCGATCCCGAGGAATCGCCAACCGAACGCGAGCAGCCCGCGCATGAACCCGTAGGAGAGCGCCAGCGGCCGGCGATGCAGCACGCGGCGCATATCGCGTACGGAAAGCGAGTCCGCGGGCGCGAGGTTGAATGCGCCGCTTGCCTCGGCGAAGAGCGCGAGATGCAGCGCCTGCGCGACGTCCGCTTCGTGCACGCACTGGGTGAGCGGCTGCGGATCGGGGAGCAGGGGATAGAACCTGGAGCGCGCGAGGTAGTTCAGAAACGGCTGCGCCCGTGGTCCGACGATGACGTGCGGGCGCAGCCGGATGAGGCGCGCCTGCGGGTGCGTCTGCTCCAATTCATCCAGCCAGTTCTCCACCGCGATCTTGTCTTCGGCGTAGCCGAAGCCGGGCAGCGCCGCGCGCGGGTGCGACTCGGTGATCGCGCCCTTGTGCCAATGGGCGAGATCGTAGACCGCGGCGCTCGAGCAGTGGACGAGCCGCGGGACACCGTGCTGCGCGGCCGCGGCAAAGACGTTCTGGCTGCCGCGCACGTCGCTGTCGCGGATCCACCCGCGGTCGAGCCGCTTCTTGCCGAGATCGCTTTGCAACACGACGAACGCGAGATGCACCACGGCATCCGTGCCCTTCATGAGGCCCGCGATATCCGGGGAGCGCACATCCAGCACCTTGTGGTGGTAGTGCGGATGCCGGAAGCGCGCGTCCCTGAGGTCCACGCCGACGATGCGCTTGATCCGCGAATCGTTCAGCAGCCGGGGCAGCAGCGCGCGGGCGAGGTGCGAGGCGCTGCCGGTGACGAGGATTTTCATTTATCCCAAAAACGGCGATTGCATCCGCAGATTTCCGCGGATTTTAAGAATGTTATCGACTCTTCCTCTCTCGCCATATAGGTACGCCAGGCAGTCATTCAAGCCAGTTGATTCATCTGCGTTAATCTGCGAACAACTGCTTTTTCCAGGTTTATGGCGTGCGAAATGAGGAATGCCGCTGCGCGCGAATGTTTGCATGCTTCCCCGAACGCTGTCTACTGCCGCGCCGCTGGACGCGCCGAAACTACCCGTGGACGGTGCGCTTGCGGTAGGCTGGTGCAGTCCCATAACGACAGGTGCACCATGAGCGAACCGATCCTGATCGGCACGCGCGGCTGGGAGCACGAGGACTGGCGCGGCGGGTTCTATCCGCCGGAGCTGCCCGCGGACTGGCGCTTTGGTTATTACAGTAACCTGCTGCGTTCGGTGCTGGTCCCGGGCGAGACCTGGGAGACCGCGGGCGTCGAGGACGCGCGCCGGTGGGTCGAGGACAGCGATCCCGCATTCCGGTTCGTGCTGGAGTTGCCGGCGGGGCTCTCGCATCCCGCCTCGGCAGACGCCGTCGAACAAAGACTCATGGAGTTTTTCCGGCTCATCGGGCCGATCCGCGCGCAGGTGGCGGGTCTTCTGATTCGCGTGACGCCCGAATCGCCGCCGGACCGTGCGTGGCTGGAAGCGCTTCTGGAATTGCTCGCGCCGACACACCCCCTCTGCGCGGATCTGCCCGGCGCGTGGCGCATGCCGGAATATATGGACTGCCTTGCGCGCCACCATGCTGGCCTTTTCTGGCGCACCGGCGACGGGCCCGCCCCGCGTCCAGGGGGACGCCTTATGGTGGCGCTCGCTCAAGAGGGCGAACCGAAGGCGCAGCGGCGCCTGATCGAGGCGCTGGCGCGCTGGCAGGGGGAGCAGGGCGTCGCGGCGCTCATTTTCGATACCCCCGGGAAGGCACCGGAACAGGCCAGACAGGCGCGGCTTCTGGCGGAATTAATGATGGTTTGAAGCGCCTCATCCTTCAACGGTACGTGCGGCGTATCGCGAAGCAAGCCGAGCGTGGCGCATTGTGCGGGCGCACGTGTGCGCCGGCAAGGACCACTTGAGCCGCGGTCCGAAGATACTGCACAATCCTTTTTTAATTTGGGTCGATGCGGAGGAGGCGAATCCATGTCCGAAGAAAAAGTCTACGACGTTCCCGCCGAGGTGGCGCGGCGTGCCTGGATTGACGAGGCGAAATACCGCGCGCTGTACGCGCGCTCGATCGAGGATCCGGACGGTTTCTGGGCCGAGCAGGCGAAGGAATTCCTCACCTGGTTCAAGCCCTGGAAGAAGGTCAGCGACTGGAGCTACGACGCCAAAAACCTCCACATCCGCTGGTTCGAGGGCGGAAAGCTCAACGCCGCCTACAACTGCCTCGACCGCCATATCGAGAAGCGCGGCGACCAGGTCGCGATCCTGTGGGAAGGCGACGATCCGGCGCAGGACCGGAAGATCACCTACCGAGCGCTTCACGCCGAGGTGTGCCGGCTTGCGAACGTCCTGAAGGCGCGCGGTGTGCAGAAGGGCGATCGCGTCTGCATCTACATGCCCATGATCCCGGAGGCGACGATGGCCATGCTCGCGTGCGCGCGCATCGGCGCCGTCCACTCGGTCGTCTTCGGCGGTTTTTCGCCCGAGTCGCTGAAGGACCGCATTCTCGACTCCGACTGCCGCGTGGTCATCACCGCCGATGAGGGGGTGCGTGGGGGCAAGCGGGTGCCGCTCAAGGCGAACACCGATACCGCGCTCGCCCACTGTCCGAACGTGCGCACCGTAATCGTCGTGAAGCGCACCGGGGGCAATATCGCCTGGCACGCCGACCGCGATGTCTGGTATCACGAGCTGACCGCCGCGGCCTCCACCGATTGCCCGCCCGAGGAGATGGACGCCGAGGACCCGCTGTTCGTGCTTTATACCTCAGGCTCCACCGGCAAGCCCAAGGGTGTGCTGCACACCACCGGCGGTTATCTGTTGTTCGCCGCCATCACCCACAAGTATGTCTTCGACTACCACGACGGCGACATCTACTGGTGCACGGCCGACGTGGGCTGGGTGACGGGGCACTCCTACATCGTGTACGGGCCGCTCGCGAACGGCGCGACCACGATGATGTTCGAGGGCGTGCCGAACTACCCGAGCGCGGCGCGCTTCTGGGAGGCGATCGACAAGCATAAGGTCAATATCTTCTACACCGCGCCGACCGCGATCCGCGCGCTGATGCGCGAGGGCGAGGCGCCGGTTCAGAAGACCTCGCGCCGATCCCTCAGGCTCCTCGGCACCGTGGGCGAGCCGATCAACCCCGAGGCCTGGGAGTGGTACTACCACGTCGTCGGCGAGGCGCGCGTGCCGATCGTGGATACCTGGTGGCAGACGGAGACCGGCGGCATTTTGATCACGCCGCTGCCGGGCGCGACCCGGTTGAAACCCGGTTCGGCGACCCGTCCGTTTTTCGGTGTCGCGCCGGCGATCGTGGACGGGGGCGGCAAGGTGCTCGAGGGCGAATGCAGCGGCAATCTCGTGCTCACGCGCCCCTGGCCCGGGCTGATGCGCACCGTCTACGGCGATCACCAGCGCTTCGTCGATACTTATTTCAAGCAGTATCCGGGTATGTATTTCACCGGCGACGGCGCGCGCCGCGACCAGGACGGCTATTACTGGATCACCGGGCGCGTGGACGACGTGATCAACGTCTCGGGCCACCGGCTCGGCACCGCCGAGGTGGAGAGCGCGCTCGTGCTGCACCACGCTGTGGCCGAGGCCGCGGTCGTGGGTTTCCCGCACGACATCAAGGGTCAAGGCATCTACTGCTACGTCACGCTCAAGGTGGGCGTGGAGCCGAGCGACAAGCTGCGCCAGGAGCTCATGCAGCAGGTGCGCAAGGAGATCGGCGCGATCGCCACCCCGGACGTGATCCAGTGGGCGCCGGGCCTGCCCAAGACGCGTTCGGGCAAGATCATGCGCCGCATCCTGCGCAAGATCGCGGCCAACGACATCGGGAACCTCGGTGACATCAGCACGCTTGCGGACCCCTCGGTAGTGGACGACCTCGTGAAGAATCGTGCGGTGAAGTAGCGGTCAGCCAAAACCTCGCTTGGGGCTGGATCGACCGCCGATAGCTGATAGCCGACAGCTCGGTACTGGCAACCGCATCTGGCGTGATTTAGAATGTGCCGCGATCGAAACCTATAGGACACGGGATTGGCTCAGCCGCAGTCTGACAGCGTCGCGCGGGATATTCTGGTAGATATTCGGGACGTTCATTTCTCGCGCGGCGACCGCCCGATTCTGAAGGGCATCACCCTGCCGATCCGCCGCGGAAGCGTGACCGCCATCATGGGCGGCAGCGGTTGCGGCAAGACCACGCTCCTGAATCTCATCGGCGGCCAGATCAAGCCCAACTCCGGCACGATCCGGGTGGACGGCGTCTCGGTGCCGGATCTCAGCACCCGGGAGCTGTTCGAGCTGCGCAAGCGCATGGCGCTGCTGTTCCAGACCGGGGCGCTCTTCACCGACCTGACGGTCTTTGAGAACGTCGCGTTCCCGATCCGCGAGCACACCCGGCTCCCCGAGCCGATCCTGCGCAAGGTGGTGCTGATGAAGCTCGAGACGGTGGGGCTGCGCGGCGCGCGCGACCTCATGCCCTCGGAGCTCTCGGGCGGCATGGCGCGGCGCGTGGCGCTGGCGCGCGCGATCGCATTCGAGCCCCTGATCATCATGTACGACGAGCCGTTCACCGGGCTCGACCCCATCTCCAAGGGCGTCATCGGCAAGCTCATCCGCGAGCTCAACCAGTCGCTCGGCATCACCTCGATCGTGGTCTCGCACGACGTCGCCGAGACCTGCTCGATCTCCGACTACGCCTATCTCATGGGCGACGGCCGGGTGATGGGCGAGGGCACGCCGGCCGAGGTGCAGAAGACGAAATCGGAGCACGTGCGCCAGTTCATGGACGGGCTGCCGGACGGGCCGGTGCCGTACCAGTATCCGGCCGCGCCCTACCTCGAGGACCTGATGCGATGGAACGGGCGCTAGAGACGATCGCCCGGCTCGGGCGCACGTTCCTCGCCGCCATCGAGCGTCTCGGGCGCGCGACGTTTTTTCTCTACGAGGTCGTGATCGCGACGCGGCCGCTCGCCCGGCGCTTTTTTCTCGTGATGCAGCAGGTCTACGCCGTGGGCGTGCTCACGCTGCTCATTATCCTGGTCTCGGGCCTGTTCGTCGGCATGGTGCTGGGGCTTCAGGGCTACAACACGCTGGTCAAGTTCGGCTCCGAGCAGACGCTCGGGCTCCTGGTGGCGCTGTCGCTCGTGCGCGAGTTGGGGCCGGTGGTGACGGCGCTGCTGTTCGCCGGGCGCGCGGGCTCGGCGCTCACCGCCGAGATCGGCCTGATGAAGGCGACCGAGCAGCTCGCCGGCATGGAGATGATGGCGGTGAATCCCATCACGCGCGTGATCGCGCCGCGTTTCCTGGGCGGCATCCTCGCCATGCCGCTCCTCGCCGCGCTGTTCTCCGCCATCGGCGTGCTCGGCGGGCACCTCGTGGGCGTGGGGCTCCTGGGGGTGGACGCCGGCGCCTTCTGGTCGCAGATGCAGGGCAGCGTGGACTTCTACGACGATATCGTGAACGGCGTGATCAAGAGCGTGGTGTTCGGCGTGGTGTGCACCTGGATCGCGGTGTTCGAGGGCTACGACGCCGTGCCGACCTCGGAGGGCGTGGCCCGCGCCACCAACCGCACCGTGGTGTATTCTTCGCTCTCGGTGCTCGCGCTCGACTTCATCCTGACGGCCTTGATGCTGGGAGAAATCTAGAATGAACCGCAAGACGCTGGAACTGTGGGTGGGCCTGTTCGTGGCGATCGGGCTGCTGGCGCTCGCCATGCTCGCGTTCAAGGTCGGCAACCTGACGACCGCGGACGTGCTCAACAGCTACCGGATCAAGGCGCGTTTCGAAAACATCGGCGGCCTCAAGGTCAAGTCCGCGGTCACCATGGCCGGGGTGCGCATCGGGCGCGTGTCGGAGGTCAGCTTCGACAGCGTGCGCTACCAGGCGGTCGTCACCATGGACATCGACGGCCGCTACAAGACCATCCCCACGGACACGAGCGCCACGATCCTGACCGCGGGGCTGCTCGGCGAGCAGTACGTCGGCCTCGAGCCCGGCGCCGACGAGGTGTATATGAAAGACGGCGAAACGATTCGGCTTACCCAATCGGCGCTGGTGCTCGAGAAGCTCATCGGCCAGTTCCTGTTCAACCAGGCCGCCGGCGGCGACAAGGGCAAGTAGGCGTTGCCCGGGGAGATCTTGCCATGAAACGCCTGGTTCCGATCCTGCTCGCGCTGATTGCGCTCGTTCCCGGTCCGGCGCGCTCCGAGACCGCGCCCGATGTTCTGGTGCGCCAGAATACCGATGAGATCATCGCGCGCATCAAGGCCAACAAGGACGCCTACGCCAAGGACCACAAGAAGCTCTACGCCATGGTGGACGAGCTGGTGCTGCCGCACTTCGACTTCCGCGCCATGGCGAAGCTCGTGCTGGCGCAGTCCTGGCGCGAGGCGAACGAGGATCAGCGCGCCCGCTTCGTAGTTGAGTTCCGCGATCTGCTCGTGCGCACCTACTCTACCGCGCTCCTCAAGTACAACAAGGAGGAGATCATCCATCTGCCCTACAAGGGCCCGATCGACGACAAGACCGCGGTGGTGAAGACCGAAGTGAAGCAGGCCGCGGGCGGGCCGAACATTCCGCTCGAGTACAACTTTTATCTCAAGGACGCGGCCTGGAAGGTGTATGACGTGAAGATCGACGGCGTGAGTCTCGTGACCAATTATCGTTCCACCTACGCCGAGCGGATTCGCAACAGGGGTCTGGATGCGCTGATCGCGAGTCTCGCGGAGGACAACCGGGCGGGCAAGGTGGACAAACCCATCGCCCCGCTGTCGGGCGCCGCATCGAAGGGCGCTAAATGAGCGACAACGGGATGGCCGTGCGGCCGGACGGCACCGTCGAGCTCAGCGGGGCGCTCACCTTCGAGACCGTGCCGCGGTTCTTCGTGCAGAGCGGCTCCTGGATCAACGGCGCGGGCGCGATCACGGTGAATCTCAAGAGCGTCACGCGCGTGGACAGCGCCGGCGTGGCGCTGCTGCTCGAGTGGCGCGAACGCACCCGGGCCGCGGGACGGGAGCTGACTTTCACCGATCTTCCCGAGCAGTTGCGCCACATGATCCGCGTGAGCGGGCTCGATGCGGCCTTCGCCCTTTGAAAAAGGCGAATGGACAGGATTAACAGGATTTCTCAGGATTAACAGGATTAAGACTCAAGACTCAAGACCGATTCTTATCCGGTTAATCCTGTCTATTCAAAAATCCTGTAGATTCTTTGTGGCGAATCCTCCGGTGGCGGACGAGCCGGGCGGCCCTTGAAATCGGGCGGGGCGCCCCGATAACTTTTGCAGACCATGGTCCAGGCGCGCGACATCGAACGTATGATCGAGCAGGGGTTCCCCGGGGCGCGCGTGCGCGTTACGGGTGACGACGGCCGGCATTTTGAGGCGCTGGTGGTCTCCGGCGCGTTCGCCGGCAAGAACATGGTGCAACGGCATCAAATGGTGTACCGGACCCTGGGCGACAAGGTCGGGGGCGAGATCCACGCGCTGTCGCTCAAGACCCTCACCCCGGAAGAAGAATAGTCGGGCTCCCCGGTCCGCTTATCGCAACGCAGTTACCCTGAGGCAGGCAGCATGAACACACAGGACAAAATCCGGCAGCAGCTCGGCGCAAGCCGCATCGTGCTCTACATGAAGGGCACGCCCCAGTTTCCGCAGTGCGGCTTTTCGGCCAAGGCGGCGCAGTTGCTGAGCGCCTGCGGCGCCCGGTACGACTCGTACGACGTGCTCTCGGACCCGGAGCTGCGCCAGGGCCTCAAGGAGCACTCCAACTGGCCGACCTTCCCCCAGCTCTACGTCAACGGCGAACTCGTCGGGGGCTGTGATATTATGACGGAGCTGTACCAGAAGGGTGAGCTGCAGAAGCTGGTGACCGAGGCAATCGCGCAATAATCCGCCCGGGACCCGATCCGCAAAGGCCGCCCTCTGGCGGCCTTTGTTTTTATTAAGATTGGCGAAACCGCAGATGAACGCAGATCAAAACCGGATGGCGCATTCTTCTTATCCGCGTTCATCCGCGTTCATCTGCGGTTTCAAAAAGTAATATGGATAAATTAATCGTCACAGGCGGCAAGCCGCTCAAGGGGGAGATCCGCATCTCCGGCGCCAAGAACGCCGCGTTGCCCGTGCTGGTGGCCTCGCTGCTCACCGACGAACCGCTCATGGTGAGCAACGTCCCGCACCTGCAGGACATCACCACCACCATGGAGTTGCTCGGCCGCATGGGTGTGCATCTCGTGGTGGGCGACAAGATGGTGATCGAGGCGCATGCCGCCCAGATCAACTCGGCGCGCGCGCCCTACGAACTGGTCAAGACCATGCGCGCCTCGATCCTGGTGCTGGGGCCCCTGGTGGCGCGCTTCGGCGAGGCCGAGGTGTCGCTGCCCGGGGGCTGCGCCATCGGCTCGCGGCCGGTCAATCTCCACGTCAAGGGGCTGCGCGCGATGGGCGCGGAGGTCAACCTCGACGGCGGTTACATCCGTGCGCGCGCCAAACGGCTGAAGGGTGCGCGCATCTTCATGGATATGGTGTCGGTGACCGGTACCGAGAACATCATGATGGCGGCGACGCTCGCGGATGGCGTGACCGTGATCGAGAACGCCGCGCGCGAGCCCGAGGTGGTGGACCTGGCCGACTGCCTGATCGCCATGGGCGCAAAGATCGATGGCGCCGGAACGGACGTCATCACCATCGAGGGCGTGGAGCGCCTGCATGGCGCCACCCACGTCGTAATCCCGGATCGCATCGAGACCGGAACCTATCTCGTCGCCGCGGCCATGACCGGCGGCGACGTGCGGCTGAGAGGCGTGCGGCCCGATCTCATGCAGGCGGTGCTCGAAAAGCTTGCGGAGACGGGCGCGACGATCGAGACCGGGCCAGACTGGGTGCGGCTTTCGATGCGCGGTCGGCGGCTCCAGGCGGTGAACATCCGGACCGCGCCCTATCCCGGTTTCCCCACGGACATGCAGGCGCAGTTCGTGGCGCTCAACGCGATCGCCGAAGGCACCGGCACCGTGACCGAGACTATTTTCGAAAACCGCTTCATGCACGTCTACGAGCTGCAACGCATGGGCGCGAACATCGAGATGGAGGGCAACACCGCCATCGTGCGCGGAGTGGACCGGCTCAAAGGCGCGCCCGTGATGGCCACCGATCTGCGCGCCTCGGCGAGCCTGGCGCTCGCGGCCCTGGTGGCGCAGGGCGAGACCGTGGTCGACCGCATTTACCACATCGACCGCGGCTACGAGTGCATCGAGGAGAAACTCGCGCAGCTCGGCGCATGCATTCGGCGCGTGCCGGGCACGGCCGCGCCCGCCGCGCGGCAGACGGCCTGAACATGACGCAGGCGCTCAGCATCGCGCTGTCCAAGGGGCGGATCCTCGAGGAGGGCCTGCCGCTGCTGGCGCGCGCGGGCATCACGCCCGCGGAGGACCCGCTCTCGAGCCGCAAGCTGGTGCTCGCGACAAATCTCCCGGATGTGCGGCTCGTCATCATCCGCGCTGCCGATGTGCCGACCTATGTTCAGTTCGGCGCGGCCGACCTAGGCATTGCCGGCAAGGACGTGCTCATGGAGTACGAGGGTGACGGGCTCTATGAGCTCATGGATCTGAAAATCGCCCGCTGCCGCCTGATGGTGGCCGAGCCCGCGAATCTCGCCGCGCGCGACGACCCGAAGCTCTGGACGCGCGTGCGGGTCGCCACCAAGTACGTCAACCTCACGCGCCGGCACTTCGCCGCCAAGGGTATCCAGACCGACATCATCAAGCTTTACGGCTCGATGGAGCTGGCGCCGCTCGTGGGGCTCTCGGACCGCATCGTGGATCTGGTCTCGAGCGGCAATACGCTCAAGGCCAACGGCCTGGTCGAGGTCGAGCACATCGCCGACGTGAGCGCCTGGCTCGTCGCCAACAAGGCCTCGATGAAGATGAAGCACGCGCGACTCAAGGCGCTCGTGGACCGCTTGGCGCAGGCGGTGGGATAAGGGAGCAAAAAAAATTTCACAGGATTTACAGGATTACGCAGGATTAACAAGATTAAAACATAAAAAGTTTTACGACTTAATCCTGTAAATCCTGAGAAATCCTGTTAATCCTGTCTATTCGCTTTTTTCATCTGTGTATCAGGCGTAAATGACCATCAACCTGCGCACGCTGAAGACGACCGAACCGGGCTTTGAGGCCGAGCTCGCGCGGCTGCTCGACCGCACGCAGGCGGCGGATCCGAAGATCGAGGGCGCCGTGCGCGAGATCATCGCCGAGGTGCGTGCCCGCGGCGACGCGGCGCTCATGGACTACACGCGCCGCTTCGATCGCTACGAAGTCGCGTCGGCGGCGGCGCTCGAGATCCCGCGCCCGCGCCTGGCGCAGGCGAA
>Ga0154833_1047_pt1 | contig 24163 bp, 21 predicted proteins | sample Rifle2008BG16ft_FD_116137 | JGI IMG/M metagenome (GOLD analysis project Ga0154833, IMG submission 116137) | Candidatus Muproteobacteria bacterium RBG_16_65_34 | reverse complement strand
TTTCGAGCGCAGCGGGACTGCGAAGCGATGAAAGCGCAGGAGCGACCACGAGCAAAGAAAAGCTACCTGCCGTGGGTCAGCCACCCACAAGTAGCTTTTAAACGCCGCCGGAGGCGGCTCGACGAAAGCGCTGTCACAGGTGGGATCATGGCGGATCTCCGCCGCGCTTCAAATGCGTTTCTTACCGGGAATCACAGGGTCCGGTCGCGTTACCGGCCCTGTTTTTGCCCACACGAGTACGCGATGAGCCCCAAAAAAAAGCCCCGCATTGCGGGGCTTTTTTTGGTCCCTTGCGTGATTCCCGGCGCCTCTACTTTATGAGCTCCGCCTTCGTAATCACGACGTCCGCTATCGGCACGTTCTGGTGCGGTCCGACCTCGTGCGCGGGGATGGCCGCGATCTTCTGCACCACCTCCATGCCCTTAGTTACCTTGCCGAAGACCGCGTAGCCCCAGCCGTGCAGGCTCTTGTCGCGGTGGTCGAGAAAGGGGTTATTCACCGTGTTGATGAAAAACTGCGCCGCGGCCGAGTGCGGGTCGGGTGTGCGCGCCATGGCGACGGTGCCGGTGAGATTCCTCAGGCCGTTGTCGGCCTCGTTGCGGATCGGCGCGCCCTCGGGCTTCGCCTTCATGCCGGGGAGGAATCCGCCGCCCTGGATCATGAAACCGGGGATCGTGCGATGGAACAGCGTGCCGCGGTAGAAGCCCGACTGGACGTGGCCCAGGAAATTGCGCACCGTCTCCGGGGCGCGCCTGGCGTCGAGCTCGATCTCGATGACGCCCAGGCTGGTGGTCAGGCGCGCGCGCGGGTTGTCGGTCTTGGCGGGCGGCGCGCCCGCGAGCGTGCCCGCGCAGAGCGCGGCCAGCGATACGGCCAGGAACAGTTGTGCGACACGGTTCATTGTATTCCTCCGGATGCAAAACAAGATTCGACGCGTTGGGCGACGGCAGCCCGAGCGCGGGCGATTCACATCGCCAGGCGCTGCGCCGCGGATTGCTCGGACGCCTCCTCCAGGCTCAGGCGCTGGATCGCGCGGCAGCGTCCGGTGTGCTCGTCGAGATCGAGCAGTACGCCGCACAGCGTCCCCGGGCCCTGCGCCACCTCGAAGCGTTCGGGCAGCTTCTGGATGAAACGCTTCAGGGATTTTTCCGTATCCATGCCGATGATGGAGTCGTAGCAGCCGGTCATGCCGACGTCGGTGATGTAGCCGGTGCCGCGGGGCAGGATGCGCTCGTCCGCCGTCGGGACGTGGGTGTGCGTGCCCACGACGGCGCTCACGCGCCCGTCGAGATACCGGCCGAGGGCGTTCTTCTCGCTCGTGACCTCGGCGTGGAAGTCCACCAGCACCATCTTGATGTCCACGGGCTTGTGCGCGAGCGCCTGGTCCGCGCAGCGGAACGGGCAGGCGAGGTGCGGGTGCATGAACACATTGCCCAGGAGGTTGAGGATGCCGAGCCTGTGCCCGGCGGGGGTCGTCGCCACGAACCAGCCGCTGCCGGGCGTGCCTTCGGGATAATTGTGCGGCCGCAGCAGGCGCGGCTCGGTCTTGATGTAGTCCAACGCCTCTTTCTTGTCCCAGGCGTGATTGCCGTTCGTGAGCACGTCGACGCCGAGGTTGAAGAGCTCGGTCGCGGTCTCGCGGGTGATGCCCGCGCCGCCGGCGATGTTCTCGGCGTTGGCGACCACGAGATCCAGGCGCTGGCTCTTGCGCAGGCGCGCGAGATGCGCGGCGACCGCGCGCCGCCCGGGCTGGCCCACGACGTCGCCGATGAACAGCAGTTTCATAAAATGCTTCCCTGGGTGCGTTAGGTCTCGGCGGCCGGATAGACCGCCCGATCGGTCACTGTCCCGGCGAGCGGCACATCGCCTTCGTCCGCCGGCAACCGATCCAGCATCTGGAAATCATAGGCCAGTCCGAGGAGATGCGGCTTGCGCCAGCGGTTGCGGTGGCGCAGAAAGTCCAGGCTCTTGTCGTAAAATCCGCCGCCCATGCCGAGCCGGTTGCCCGCGGCATCGAACCCGACCAGGGGCAACAGGATGAGATCGAGTTCCTGGGCCCGCACCAGATCCCGTGCGTGCACCACCGGCTCTGGGATCCCGTAGCGGTTGGGTCTGAGTTCCATGCCGGGGCGGGCCGGTGCGAACCACAGGCGGTCGCGGGTGAGCCTCGAGAGCACCGGCAACCAGCAGGTCTTGCGCATGTTCCAAATATGGTCGATGACCGCGCCGGTGTCGATCTCGCCGTCGTTGGGAAGGTAGCAGGCGATCCGGCGGCTCACCCGAAAGAAGCGGGTGGCGGTGAGATGGGCTCCGAGACGCCGCGCCGCGGCGGCTTGCTCCTCGGGGGGCACGGCGGCGCGTTGCGCGCGCAGCCTGCGGCGCAGCTCGGCTTTCAAGTCGGGCGCGGGCACAGGGAGTATTCGGGTGTCGGCTATGAGTAAAGGCGCCCTCCGCGAATGCCGTGCCGCTCCGTCACCTTGAACCGTGCGGTTCAAGTGGGTGCCTCCGAGATGCCTTAAGGCTTTCCGCTCCGGGGCGGACCTGCACAACAGCATCTACTGTCTGGCTCCCGTTCTATGAGCTATAGGTTCAGAGGATGTCTGGAACGGACACGCGCACCGCAGGGGACGCACTTCAAATAATATACTTATTGACGCGCGCCTGCCAGGTTCAGGGCGGCGTCGATTTTGTTTTGCAGGAAGCGCAGTTTCCGGCCGACCTCGTCGGGGACGCCGCCGCCGCGCAGCTCGATCAGCTCGTGGGCGATGTTGAGCGCGGCCATGATCGCGGTGCGCTCGGTGCCGATGACCTTGCCGCTGCCGTGGATCTCGCGCATCTTCTTGTCGAGGTAGGCCGCGGCCTCGATCAGCGCCGCGCGCTCGTTCTCCGGACAGGCCACCATGAAATCCTTGCCCAGGATGGCGACCGTCACGCCTTCGTGCGTGTCTCTCACCTAACTGCGCTCCAGTGCCTTGAGCCGGCCGATCATGACCTCGATGCGCTCGCGCGCCACGCGGGTCTTCTCCGTGAGCTTCGCGTGGCGTTCGCTCAGGGTGCCGTGCTCTGATTTAAGCGACTGGTTTTCGCTGCGCAGACGCCGGCAGGCATCGATCAGATCATCGACGCGGGTTTCGAGCTTCTTGAGGTCTTCGCCTTCCACGCGGGTCCGTCCGATCGCCATGATATTAGAATATTAGGACCGCGCCGGGTGCGGGTCAACGCCTCCGGTCGTACCGTTTCGAGCGGCGACGGCGCCCGACGGCGCGGGGTGGTAAAATCCCCCGCTTTCACTCCCGCGAGCCCGCCTTGGCGCATCCCGACCATTCGCCGCCGGATTACGATGAGCTCGACCGGAGTCTGCGGGCGTGCGGCGCCGGCGTCGGCGCCGCCGAGGCGCACGGCATCCTGTGCGGCGCGCTGTGCGCGTCCAAAGATCCCGCGGCGGTCTGGCCTCCCCTGATCCTGGGACACGAGCCGCTGGAGGGCGCCGCCGCTGCGGCCTTGCCTCTGCTCACGGAGCTTTATCGCCACACCCGGGCGAGCCTGGGCGAAGACGGATTCGAGTTTCAGCCGCTGCTGCCGGACGCGGACCATCCCCTGGAGGAGCAGGTGGAGGGCATGGGCGATTGGTGCCGCGGCTATCTCCTCGGGCTCGCCGGGGGCGGGGTGAAGGATGCGCGCGCACTGCCCGGCGACGCCGGCGTGGTCGGCGGCGATATCACGAAGATCGTGGAGGTCGATCCGGATGCCGCGGGCGACCCGGAGGCGCAGGAGCGGGCGCTGGCCGAAATCGTGGAGTACCTTCGCATCGGTGTGCAGCTCGTTTATGAGGAGCTGCACCCCGCGGCTTAGCAGGCTGCTGAGTGCGGTCTTCGTGAAATCGCGTAGGCGGTTTAACGTCACCCGGCAGCGTTGCACCGGTTGCGCTTGTCGTGCCGCCTTCGGCGGCGCTTAAAAGCTACTTGTGGGTGGCTGACCCACGGCAGGTAACTTTCTTTTGCGCGGCCAAAAGAAAGTCACCAAAGAAAAGGCCGCCCCGGAGCCGCCGACCCCCTCCTGCGCTTCTCGCAAGAATCGGCGCTCGCCTAACTCGCCGGGCGCAGACTACGCGCCTCGGGCTCGAACAGGAGGCGAGCGACACCCCCGATTCTTGCTGCGATGCTCGGCGGCGTCTACGGGGACCCGAAAACAACACCCATTTGGCCCTGCCGTTCACAGATGTCTCAGACCAGCAGGCCTATCTATCCGGCACGGCCTGATGGGTTTTGTTCCGATCCCCGTCGGAGCGAGCCGAGCAGCGGAACGCGCTCAGGAGGGGTCGCGAGCCTCCTGTTCGAGCCCGAGCCGCGTTTCTAAGCGGCCGGCGAGTTAGGCTCGCGCCTGAGCGCGTGAGCAGCGCAGGGCACCGCGCGCTGTGCGCGCGGCGAAGCGACCGGGGGCGTTTCTTTCGGTTCCTTTCTTGTCGCCACAAGAAAGGAACCCGTCGCGCGGGGGCGGAACCCCGCATTCAAACAAACGCCGCCGAAGGCGGCTCGACAGAAGGCAAGTCGCGGGCGGGATCATGGCGAATCAGAGCCCGCTTCAAACTGCGTCCTTGACCGGGACCGGGAATTACCGGGTCCGGTCGCGCGACCGCCCCTGCTTCTGCCCGCACGAGTACGCGATGAGCCTGAAAAACAACCTGTTAGCGCGCGGATTCCCGGGCGCGCGAGCGGATGAGTTCCAGTGTTTGCTCGTAAGTTTCCATCAGGGGTCCGCCCAGCTCCACGGCACGGCGCGCGGCGCGCTCGGCTTCCGCCCAGCGGTGTTGATCGGCGAGTGCCTGCGCTAGATTATTGAACGCCGGCGCCGCATCCGGATGGTTGCGCGTGGCGCGCCGGAAGGCCTCTTCCGCGCCACGCACGTCCCCCAGCGCGTAGCGCGCGTTGCCGAGTCCCATCTGCGCGCCGCGGCTTCTGGGCCAGCGGGCGAGCGCCGCGCCGTAGGCCCGGGCCGCTTCCTCCCAGCGCGCGATGCGCTCGAGCGCCGTAACCGATTGCAGGTACGGAATTTCCTCCGCGGTGTACGGCAGGCGCTCCGGCGGCAGCACCGCGATGGCCCAGTAATCGCCGCGTCGCCAGGTGCGCTCGAAGAGATCCATCGGCGTGACGCGGCGCCGTTCCCGACCCGAGCGCAGGATCACCTCGTTGTTCGGCAGATCGAAGCCCACCACCACGGCGTAGTGCCACTTGGGATACCACGAGAGCCCGAGGTTCTGCAGCACCAGAACGGGATTGCCCGAGGCGACCTCGGCGGCGAGCGACTCGATCTGCGGGCGCAGCACGTAGGGCACGCGCCCATGGCGGCGCGCGGCGGCGATCAGCTCGACCTGCAGGCTTCCCTGGCGTTCGGGGAGATAGACCTCGGGCGCAAGCGCCTCGGGCGCGACCGCGATACCGCTATGGCCGAGCACCGTCGCCAGCGCCGCCGGGCCGCACTGGTATTCCTCTTGCGGGAAGAATGGCACGGCGTTCAACTCGACCGGTCGCGGGAAGGCCTCGGCGGTTTGGCGCAGCCGCTCGGTTTGCAGCGGCGCGCAGGCCGCCGTCAGCAACGCGATCAGGAGGAAAAGACCGCCCGGGGTGACCCGCCGCCGCATCGGCTGCAGAGCGTGCGCGGTCCGGACTCAGCGCCGGCCCGGTTTCTTCACAAACGGGAAGATGTCGGTGAAACCCGCGATGTCGGTGACGAGCAACACCAGGAAGACAAACACCGCGAGCCCCAACACGTCGCCGCCTGCCGGCAGTTCATCGATCTTGTTGCCGAGCAGTTGCGCCTCCCGGTCGGTCATGCCATCGACCCGCGCCTGCACCTGGGCGGGGTCGACGCCGCGCGCAAGCAGCGCGCTTTTCACCTGTTCACGGTCGAGCAAGGCGTGGAGGCGCGCGCGTTCCGGTGTGGCCTGACCGGTGGCGAGGACGGCCTCGGTGCCGATGAGCGCGGCCTGCGCCGCGGGCCCGTGCAGGGTGAACGCCACGAATCCGGACAGAACGAGGTAGCTCAGGGGCCTGGCATTGCGACGGAGTTTTTCCATGGTCTCTCTCCTGTGGCAGGGGTGGATTTTTCGCGATGCGAATCGCGTCAAAACCAGTAACCCCGGATACGGCGGCTCAGCAATAACTTCCCGCAGGTCCGGAGCCTGTTGCGGCATTATATCAGCGCCGCGATCCGCCTTCATGCGCGCCGGTCGGGTGTTTTTGGCATAATGGCGCCATGGATCCGAAGATCTTCGAGAAACGCCGCCGACAGGTGATGCAACACATGGGTGGGGGCGTGGCCATCATCCCGACCGCCCCGGTGCGCGCCCGCAATCGCGACGTCGATTATCCCTACCGCTCCGACAGCGACTTCTATTACCTCACGCATTTTTCCGAGCCCGAGGCCTGCGCCGTACTGGTGCCGGGGCGCCCGCACGGCGAGTACATCCTGTTCTGCCGCGAGCGCAACCCGGAGAAGGAGATCTGGGAGGGACGGCGCGCGGGGCTCGAAGGCGTGCGCGAGCTCTACGGCGCCGACGACGCCTTTCCCATCGAAGACATCGACGACATCCTTCCGGGGCTCATCGAGAACCGCGAGAAGGTGTTCTACAGCATGGGCCGCTACAAGGAGTTCGATCTGCGGCTCATGAACTGGGTGAACGAGGTGCGCGGGAAGAGCCGCAACGGCGTGCACGCGCCGGGCGAGTTCGTCGATTTGAATCACATCCTGCACGAGATGCGTCTGTTCAAGGGCCCGGAGGAGATTCGTCTCATGAAGCGCGCGGCCAAGGTGTCGGCCGCCGCGCACCGGCGCGCGATGCGGGCCTGCCACCCGGGCATGACGGAGTACGAGATCGAGGCCGAGCTGCTCTACGAGTTCAAAAAGGGCGGCAGCTCCTATCCGGCCTATCCCCCGATCGTGGCCGGCGGCGAAAACGCCTGCATCCTGCACTACACCGAAAACCGCTCCGAGCTCAAGGACGGCGATCTGCTGCTCATCGACGCCGGCGCCGAGATCGACGGCTACGCCGCCGACATCACGCGCAGCTTTCCGGTAAACGGCAAATTCCGCGCCGAGCAGCGCGCGCTGTACGAGCTGGTGCTCGCGGCGCAGCTCGCCGCCATCGAAAAGATCCGGCCCGGCAGCCACTGGAACGAGCCGCACGAGACCGCGGTGCGCGTCCTCACCGAGGGGCTCAAGGACCTGGGGCTTTTGAACGGAAGTGTCGACGGCCACATCGAGAGCGGCGGCTACAAGCGTTTCTACATGCACCGCACCGGCCACTGGCTCGGCATGGACGTGCACGATGTCGGCGACTACAAGGTGGACGACATCTGGCGGCTGCTCGAGCCCGGCATGGTGCTCACCGTGGAGCCCGGGCTCTACATCGCGGGCGGCGCCAAGGACATCGACGAGCGCTGGTGGAACATCGGTATCCGCATCGAGGACGATGTGCTCGTCACGCGCGACGGCCACGAGGTCCTTTCGCGCGAGGTGCCCAAGGGCGTCGACGAGATCGAGGCCTTGATGCGGGGGTAGGAGTTTGCTCCGCAGTTACAGCTTAACCGAACAGCAGTGAAACCGCGGGAACGCGGATAAGGGAACCTCTAAAAATACCTGGAAAGATCTTTTTCACCGCAGAGAACGCAGAGCACGCAGAGAAAATCCATTTTTGTTTCAGTAGCTTTGTGCCTCTACGGCGCTGCGGTGGGCCGGATGTACCGTGAATAACGGGAATTTTTAGAGGTTCCCATAAGAGATCAAGAGATGAAAGCAAAGCGTTTTTGATCTGCGTTTATCCGCGTTCATCTGCGGTTCCAAACTCACCGCGGATGCCCGGAGGGCCCGCCCAGCGCGCTCGTCAGAGGGTAAGACGTTTGCGCCGGCGCCGGTCCAGCCACCACGCCAGCAGCGGCAGCGTAAGGCTGGTGCCGGGGACGGCGAGCACCGTGAGGTAAAGACCCAGACGGCCCATGCGTTGCAGATGCGCCTTCATTTCCGCGCGATCTTCGTTTGACCAGCGCAGCCCGTTGCGCGGTTTCATCAACAGGACGAGCAGGCCGGGCACACGCTGGATTTCGGCGCGCAGACGGAATCTCTCGCGCTCCTGCAGCATCCACAGCGACGTGCCGAGGCGTTTGATCGCGCCGATGACGCCCGCGGAAGGCCTTGGCGCCATTCCAGAGACGGCATTACCTGCGCGGCAAGGCGCCGCCGCTTCACGGATTTCGCTCACCTGTGCCTGGGACGCGTTCTGAATCATTAACCGTGGATATGAGCACATTCCATGCCACGATTGGCGAAGCGCGACTGGCCCCGGGTTTCCGCAGCGATATCGGGGCTTGCGCCGGAAACATCCGGTCAGGGGTCGCCCGCGGGCGCGGAAAAAGTCGCTGGTGTGTCAGGTCTGGGCGGACGCCGCGACCGATTTGTTGGCCACCGTGGGCGAAACGTAAATGCGGTAATATCCCTTCTATCCTTGGGCGCGTATTAAGGTCGATCGCACAGGCAAGCGGTTCGATTTTGGGTCGCCCGATCCTCGGCGCCGACCGGCGGTGACGGTTATTGCGGCGGCATGGATCCACTTGAACATGCCCGCGAGGCTATCTGTGCGCTGGCGCGGGATCGAAGCTTTCGTGCCGCCGCAATAATCGGAAACTCATAATGATTTTCGTTATTGACCCGGCACATCCGTGCCGTAACCAATGCCACGAGAGGCGCATCCGGCTTGCCTTCGTTCAAGTACAATCGTGCCGGGTCAATAACATGCGAACCGACTTCGATATCCTCATCATCGGCGGCGGGCTGGTCGGCGCGAGCCTCGCCGGCGCGCTGCGCACGAGCCCCCTCAGGATCGGCATTGTCGAGGCCACGACGCCCTCCGCCCCGACCCAACCGAGCTGCGATGAGCGCACGCTGGCGCTGGCCTACGGCTCGAAACGCATTTTCGAGGGCATGGGTGTCTGGAGCGATATCGCACCGGGTGTTACGCCGATCGAGCGCATTCACATCTCGGACCGCGGACACTTCGGGTTTACCCGCTTGAACGCCGCCGACGCGGGTCTTCCGGCCCTGGGTTACGTGGTCGAAAATCGCGCGTTGGGGGCGGCGCTGCGCAAGACGCTGGAGGGATCGCAGAACGTCGAATGGCTCTGCCCGGCGACAATGCAGGACATCCGTTTCCAGCCCGAGGCCGCGACGGTCGCGGTTCATCGCAACGGCGCAACCCGGACAGTCACGGCGCGTCTCATCGTCGCGGCCGACGGCGCGCGCTCGGCGGTGCGGGAGGCCGTGGGCATCGCGGCCGTACACACGGATTACGCCCAGACCGCCATCGTGACGAGTGTCGCCATCGGCCGGCCGCACGGGAACACGGCGTACGAGCGCTTCACCGCGACCGGACCGCTGGCCCTGCTGCCCGTGCGCGGGCAACGCTGCGCCGTCGTCTGGAGCGTGCCTGCGGCCGCGGCCGAGACGCTGCTCGGCCCGAGCGATGAGGAGTTTCTCGCGCGCCTGCAAGCGCATTTCGGCGATCGGCTCGGTGCGTTCACGCGCCTTGCTCGGCGTGCGGCCCATCCGCTGGCGTTGACGCGCGTCGCCGAGCATGTGCGCGCGCGCCTTGCGCTCATCGGCAACGCCGCGCACACCGTGCATCCGGTGGCGGGGCAGGGATTCAACCTGGGCCTGCGGGACGTCGCGGTGCTGTCCGAGGTCCTCATCGAGGCTCTGCGCGCGGGGCGCGACATCGGCGATCTCGAGGTCTTGCGCCAATATGCCCGCTCGCGCGGTCGCGACATCCGGGCCACGTCCGCGTTCACCGACGGCCTGATCCGCGTGTTCTCGAACGACATTGCGCCGGTCGTTGTTGCCCGGAATCTGGGCCTCATCGCCGTGGATCTCATGCCGCCGGTCAAGCGCGGCTTGATGCGCCTGACCGGCGGCCTCGCCGGGCGGCTGCCGCGCCTCGCCCGCGGCCTGCCTCTATAAGACGTTTCACCACAGAGGGCACAGAGGACACAGAGAAAAGGTGGATAGACAGGATTAACAGGATTACCTCAAAAATTTCCTTGTTCAATTCGCCAATTCGGTGAATCCTGTCCTCTTTCGATTTTCTCTGTGTCCTCTGTGATCTCTGTGGTAAATGATAATTTATGAACTTCGACGTTCTGATCGTCGGCGGCGGCATGGTGGGCGCGAGCCTTGCCTGCGCGCTGGGCAACGGCGCGCTCAAGGTCGGCCTCCTGGATCGGAGCGCGCCGGCCCCGTCGCCGGAACACGGATACGATCTGCGCGTGAGCGCCGTCACGCTCGCATCACGCGCGTTCCTGGAGAACATCGGCGCGTGGGAGGGTATCGCGCGCCGGCGCGTCGCGCCGGTCGAGGCCATGCACGTCTGGGACCGGAACGGACACGGCTCGATCCATTTCGATGCGGCCGAGATCGGCGCGCCCTGCCTTGCCTACATCGTCGAAAACCGCGTGATCCAGGCGGCGCTCATCGAGCGGCTGAATCGGCTCACCAACATTCATTATCTTTGCCCGGTCGACACGGCCGAACTCGCGCTCGGCGTCGACCGGGTTTCCGTGGCGCTCGCGGACGGACGCCGGCTGCACGCGCGCCTGCTGGTCGGTGCCGACGGCGCGGAGTCCGCGGTGCGGCGCGCCGCCGGGATCGACACGCGGTCGCTCGATCTCGATCAGAAGGGCATCGTCGCCACGGTCACGACCGAGCGGCCGCATGCGAACATCGCGCGCCAGCGGTTCCTCGACACCGGCCCGCTCGCGTTTCTGCCGCTGCCCGATCCGAGGGCCTGCTCCATCGTTTGGTCCGCCGACGCCCGACGCGCCGATGAGCTGCTCGCGCTCGATGATGCGGCGTTCGGCGTCGAGCTGGAGTGCGCCATCGGGGGTGCGCTCGGTGGGATCGAATCCATCGGTCCGCGCGCCGGTTTCCCCCTGACGCTGGCGCACGCTCGGGCCTACACCGCCCCGCGTGTCGCGCTCGCGGGCGATGCCGCCCACACGGTGCATCCGCTCGCCGGCCAGGGCGTCAATCTGGGGTTCCTGGACGCCGCGGCGCTCGCCCAGGTATTGCTCGATGCCGACGCGGCCGGGAAAGACATCGGCGCGCACGCCGTGCTGCGGCGCTACGAGCGCTGGCGCAAGGGCGGCAATCTCGCGATGGTTTCTCTCACCGGCGCGTTCCGTTATCTCTTTGGCAACAACCTGCCCGGGGTGCGCGCGCTACGCAACCTCGGCCTCGATCTTGCCGATAGCGCGACGCCGATCAGGCGTTTCCTCATGCGCCGCGCGAGCGGCCTCGAAGGCGACCTCCCGCGGCTCGCGCGGGCGCGGGCCCATTAACCCGCTGGGGAAGAGGTTCCCTAACGCGCGTAACCCCAAATGTCCTTGAGGTAGGCGTCGACGCCGGCGTATTCGTCTTTGGCCGCCCGGGTCAATCCCTTGTCGTTACCATAGGCCTCGAGCAGCTTCGCCACCGCCGCGGATGCCTCCGGCGAGACCAGCGCCGCGGCGATCTTGGCCTGCTCCTCGGGCGGGATGCGCGGACCGGCGGAGAACGCTTGGTTCGGCAGCACCTTGGTCTTGTAGATAACCCTGCTGAAGTTGCCGCTGTCGTATTTCTTCAGATTTGTGATGGGCAGGATGCCGGCGGCGCATCTTTTGTCGGCGACCACGCCCCCATACACCCGTGCCCAGCCCACCGTGTCGATGAGCACGGGTTGGCGCGAGGGGTTGTCGAACTCGCCGAGCACCGCGAGCGTCCCGAGATTGGGCGGATTCATGCCGCAAATCTTTTTGCCCGCGAGCTGCTTGATGTCCGTGAGCGGGTCGTCTTTGCGCACGATCACCGCGAATACAAACTCCTCCGCGATCTTTGCGAGGGCATTATGCTGGATGTTGGCGATGCGCCAACTGTTGAAGTGCGGCCCATCGAACACGAGATCGTAGCTGCCTTTCTGCATGTCGGTCTGGTAGGTGAGCCAGTTGTTCGGGTGCACATAGACGATCCGCTTGCCGATCACGCCCGAGAGGTACTCGGTGACGGGTTGATAGATCTTGGCGCCGTCCTCCGGCGTCTCGCGCGGTGGCGCGCTGAAAATGAGCACGTTGTCCTTGCCGCCCGGGCCCTGCGCACGCAGGCCCTCGGACGCCGCGGCGACCACGGTCGGGGACGAAATCGCGTACGAAACCTTTTGGCCGGCCGCCGAGCGGTCCGGCTGCGCGCCCGGGGCGGCGTGGATCGGATCTGCGAGCATGAAGACGGCAGCGGCCGTCAGAAGAAACCGGATTTTCCTGAAGAACATGTGACCTCCTTGTCGGTATCGGATGGCTCGGAAAGGAACGTACGGTACACGGCAACGCCGCGAACGCGGAATCCTTCCGCGTTCGCGGCGCGTTCAACCCGCCCGGGACGGCTAGTAGTAACCCCACTCGTTCTTGAGGAACTCCGCGAGGCCGGCGTATTCCTGGTTGCTCGCCGGAACGAGCTTCTCGGCGGACCAGGCCTTGAGCAGCTTCTCGGTCGGGCCGGCCGCCTCGGGCGCAACCAGTGCGGCGGCGATCCTGGCCTGCTCGGCCGCGCTCAGACGTGGCCCGGCGGAAAATGCCTGGTTCGGCATCGCTTTTTCCTTGAAGATCACCTTGACCGTCGCCCCGGCGGGATCGAATTTCTTGAGCTGACCCGCGGGCACCACGCCGCCGATGCACTTGCCCGCGGCCACGCCGTTGTAGATGTTCTTCCAACCTTCGGTGCTCAAGATGACCGGCTGGCGCGCGGGGTTGTCGAACTGGTTGAGCAGGGTAAGCGTGCCGAGGTTCGGCGGCGCGTGCGCGCACACCGTGCGTCCGGCGAGCTGCTTGGGATTGCTGATCTTGCCATTGTCCTGCTTCACGATCGTGACGAACGCGAAATCGCCCGGGAGCTTGACCAGCATGTTGTGTTGCAGTTTCTCGGCGCGGTAGCTGTTGAAGTGCGGGCCGTCGAAGACGATGTCATAGCCCCCTTCCAACATCTTGGTCCGGTACACACCCCAGGTCCCCGGATGCTTGTAGACGACCTTCTTGCCGAGCGCCTTGCTCAGGTGCTCCGCGATCGGCTGATAGATATCCATGCCGGCCTCAGGTGTCTCGCGCGGTGGAGCGCTGAAGACGAACTCGTCGGCCGCCGCGCCGGGCGCGGCGCTGCTCATCCCCGGCGAGGGCTGGAACGCGGCCTTCTTCACCGTGGCGGCGTTCGCCTGGCGAATCGGGGAGGCGCTGTTGTCGGCGACGGCGAACTGCGCGAACGCGGCGAACGGAAGGGTGAAAGCGATTTGCAGGGCGATACGGCTCGTGCTCATAATTACTCTCCTTAGTAGACACATTCACACACGACATGCAGTTGCCTCGGGCGGCGTTTTCTGCGCGCGGGGATCTTCCATGACATCTTTACTTTAAGGTGGGAGGCACAAACTTGACGCATCCCCGTTGTTCGATGATGTCAGCCTCATGTAAGGATAAAAACTGTAGACGATGTTTTCGGCAAATCCAGAAAAAAATCGAGATCGGATACGCGCGACCGACCAGCGGCGGCTTTGCGGTGCCTGAACGGCGGGTGCGAATTCGCCGCGTCCGGTTTCTTATCGGCGCGGTTTGCTCGGACCTTAAGCGCCGGCGTCATGTTGGAATTTCTCCAAGTGCGATAGACCGCTTATGTCAATAAAATGACGCGGGATTTCCGGAACAATCCAACCGCGACAAAAAAGCCGTCGGTGCTCTGGACAAACCGCGCGCGCCGCCTATAGTTAACGTCGCTGGATGCAACGGTGTTTTTCCGGCGCCGGACAGAACCGATCAGGAGATGAGTGCATGGACGCACCAGGACAGGATTTGCGACAGGACTTGCGCCGCCCCGCCCCGAGACCTCGGCCGGTATTGATGATCCCCCTGAGACGCTGCGGCAGCCACGCGCTGCGGTTGCGCCTTAACTTCAGTCCGGATTTCTATTCCCCGTATCCGCTCCACATCGTGGATTTCATGCCGCTCGTCGAGCTTTACGGCGACTTGCGCGACGACAAGACCTATTTCCAGTTCGTCGTCGACATCGTGGGACTCCAGAGCGTGAGCATGGTGAAGTGGCCCGACGTGGTCTTCGATCCGGTCCAGATCTTCGAGGCCGTCAAGGACGAACCCCGCAGCGTGCACCGCGTCGTGTGGGAGTTGTTGTTCCAGGCCGGAGCGCGACACCACGCGAAGGTGGTCATGGACAAGTCGCTCGACAGCGTGCATTACGCGCCGGAGCTGATTTCGCTCTTCGACGACATGCTGTTTTTGAACGTGGTCCGCGACCCGCGCGCGCAGGTGGCGAGCATGAACCGCGCCATCATCCACGATTTCGACACGCTCCTGAACGCCCAGACCTGGGTGAAGGCGCAAGAGGCGGGACGCAAACTCGCCCTGCAGTACCCCGAGCGGGTGCTGACTATCCGTTACGAGGATTTCCTGCACAACCAGGAGGCGGTGTTGCGCAAGACCTGCGGCTTCTTCGGCATCGAGTTCCTGCCCTCGATGCTGGACATCTCCCGCTCGCAGGAGGCGCGGCAGATCTCGGGGCTCTCGGCGCTGTGGGAGTCGAACTGCTACGCCCCGCTCCCGGCGCACCGGGACAAGTTCCGCAAGACCCTAAGCGTCGAGGAGATCGAGATCATCGAAACGCTCGCGGGCGAGTTCATGGATTATTACGGCTACGAGCGCATGACGCCTGGAAAGACCGCGATCGCGCCGGCCGCGATCGCCGAGGCGCGCAATCGCAGCGAGGCCAGGAAGCAGATGGCTTGGGCCGAGCTCCAGATCAACAGCCACCGCGATTACGCCCTGCGCAAGTTCCGCGCGGACTACATCCAGATGGTGAAGGACAGACTCAGACGCATGCACGAGGCGCCGCGGCGCGTGGCCGCCGCGCGCGATGCGATGTTCCTCGATGTGGGAACCGCGACCGTCTACGAGGCGCGGGAGCAGGCCCCCTGAGCGCAACGACGAAACCTCCGATAGACGCAGACGAACGCAGATGTATTTAGCGGTAAGAGAAATCTGCGTTAATCTGCGGGACGGATATTTTTAGTAGAAACCCCACTCGGTCTTGAGGTAGTCCGCCAACCCGGCATACTCGCGATTGCTGGTGACGGCGAGGCGCTCGCCCACCTTGTAGGCGGCGCGCAGTTTTTCGGTCGGACCGGCCGCCTCGGGCGCGAGCAGCGCCTCGACGATCAGGGCCTGCTCCTTGGCCGTGACTCGCGGCCCCGCGGACAGGGCCTGATTCGGTATCGCCCGCGCCTGGTACACGATCTTCGTGCGGCCCTCCTTGTCGAGCTTCTTCAGGTTGGCGAGCGGCAGCACCCCGCCCGTGCAGCGGCCGGACACGACGCCGTCGTAGATCCGGTCCCAGCCCTCGGTGTTGAGGATCATGGGCTGGCGCGCCGGATTGTCGAACTGCCCGAGCAGGATCAGCGTGCCGAGATTGGGCGGGGCGTGGGCGCAGAAGGTGCGCCCGACCATCTCGCGCGCCGAGGCGAACGCCTCGTCTTTCTTCACGATCGCCACGAACTCGTGGCCGGTCGGAATCTTCACCAGGATGTTGTGGCTGAGTTTCTGCGCGCGGTAGCTGTTGAAGTGCGGCCCGTCGAACACGAGATCGTAGGCGCCATTCAGCATCTCGGTGCGATAGGCGCCCCAGGTGCGCGGGTGGCGATACACGACCTTGCGGCCGATCGCCTGGGCGAGGTACTCGGCGATCGGGCCGTAGAGCGCCGCGCCTTCCTCGGCGGTCTCGCGTGGCGCGGCCGTGAAGAAGAGGGCGTCGGACTCGGCGAGCGCCGCGGCCGGGGCGGGCGCATCGCGCCGTTCGGCGAGCGAAACCTTTTTGGCCGCGGTGTCGGTCTTGCCGAAGAACGAGCCAAGCATGTTGTCGGCGCCGGCCGCGGGGCTTACGAGCGCCGCCGCGGCGACCGCCGCCAGAAAGACAATCCGCAGGTAGTGATTGGGCATAACGTTCTCCTCTGATCCATCTCGTTTCAGACAACAGCGTTTAGGCAGCACGCGATTCGGAGTCCGTTCGGTTGCGAGGGCGGCTGCGTTCGGGAATTCACACGCGCCCCGAGCGCAGCCACTCACACCGCCTGTTACGCCTAGTTATAGATCGGTTACCGCGGATTGCAGTCGAAGTCCGACCGGCGGCGGGAACGGGCCTCGCCAGTGGCGAAAAGCCGCCGGGCCAAGGTGTTCTATACTTGGTCCAGGTATTGCACCAACCCGGAGTGCCCGATTTTGACGCGACGAACAAAACCGATCCCGAAACGCAAGCGCCGCAAGGCGGACTCCGGACCGGCCCCAGCCCAACCCCCGCGGGTCGGTCTCGGGGCGCTGTTCTGGATTTTCTTCCGTATCGCCTGCACGAGCTTCGGTGGCTTCATGGCCATGATCGCGGTCGTTCAGAACGTCGTGGTCGAACGCCGGCGGTTGCTCGGCCATCAGGACATGCTGGATGGAATCTCGCTCGCGCAATTGCTGCCGGGTCCGATCGCGGTGAACGTCTGCGCCTACGTCGGCTACCGCCTGCGCGGCGGCGCGGGCGCGTTCGTGGCCGCCGCGGCCGCGATCCTGCCCGCGTTCGCGCTCATCGTCGCGCTGGCGTATGCGTACTTCCGCTGGGGCGAGATGCCGGCCGTGAGCCGCGTGTTCCAGGGCTTCGTGCCGGCGGTGGCGGCGATCATCGTGGGTGCGGCCTGGAACATGGGCCGCAAGGCCGTGACTGAATGGCGCGCGGGCGCGATCGCCGCCGCCGCCTTCGCGGTATTGCTCGGGATCGGCGGTTTCTACTCCACGCTCGCGGTGATTCTGGGCGCCGGCCTGATCGGCTGGCTGCTGTTCCGCGGGGAGACGGGCGTCGCCGCGCGCAAGCGCGCTGCGCCGGGCCGGCGGTCCCGCGCGCACGAATTTCTGCTGGCCGCGCCGCTCGCCGGGGTGGCGCCGCTGCTGGCGTTCGAGCCGAGCGTGCTCGGCAAATTGTTCGCGGTGTTCGCCGGTATGAGCGTCGTGCTCTTCGGCGGCGGTTATGTGTTCATTCCGCTCATCCAGGAGATCGTGGTGGACACGCATCACTGGGTGACGCCGCGCGAGTTCGTCGACGGCATCGCGCTCGGTCAGATCACGCCCGGCCCGATCCTGGTGAGCGCGGCCTTCATCGGCTACAAGGTGGCGGGGTTGGCCGGCGCCGCGGTCGCGACCGTCGGCATCTTCGCCCCGCCGGCCGCGATCATGGTAGGCGCGGCGCACGTGCTCGAGCGCATCAAGCACTCGAAGGCGATCGTGGCGGCCTTCCAGGGCATCCGCCCGGCGGTCGTCGGCATGATCTTCGCCGCCGCGGTCATCGTTGGCCAGACCGCCGCGCCGGTGTGGTATTCGGCCGCGATCTTCGCCGCGGCGCTTGTCGCGCTCGTGCGCTTCAAGGTCGAAGCCGTTTGGATCATCCCGGCCGCCGGCCTGCTGGGTCTTGTGCTGTACTGAATCGAAGCAAGGTTTTGCGCGGTACGGAGAAAATTACACCATGCCCATCTTTATGATCGGAACCCAGCGCTCAGGCTCCAATCTGCTGCGCCTGATGCTCAACGAGCAGCCGGGGATCGTCGCCCCGCATCCGCCGCACGTCCTGCAACGCCTGATGCCGCTCATGCCGGGCTACGGCGACCTCGGGCGCGACGAGAATTTTTCCCTGCTCGTGGACGATGTTTGCCGGCTGGTCGAGCTCAACCCCGTGCCCTGGGAGGGCGTGACGCTGAACCGCGCGGACATTCTGGGCCGCTGCCGCGACCGCTCGCTGGCGGCGGTGTTCGGCGCCGTCTACGATGCGTTGGCCGAGGCGCGCGGCGCGCGGACCTGGTGCTGCAAGAGCCTCGCCAATATCGTCTACCTCGATGAGATCGAGCGTTGCTTCGGCCGTGCCGCGAAGTATATCTACCTCCATCGCGACGGGCGCGACGTGGCGGTCAGCTTCCGCAAGGCCGTGGTGGGCGAGAAGCACTACTACTTCATCGCCAAGGAGTGGGCCGAGACCCAGCGCCTGGCGCTTAAGCTGCGTGACCGCATCGGGCGTCGGCGCTTTTTCAGCGTGGCCTACGAGGACATCGTCGCCAAGCCGAAGAAGACCATGCGCGCGCTCTGCCGTTTCCTCGGCAAGCGGTTCATGCCCGCGATGCTCGAGTTCTACAAATCGGATGAGGCCAAGCGTGCCGCCGGATCGAGTGACCTCTGGACCAACGTCGCGCGCCCGCTCATGACCGATAACACAAAAAAGTTCCTGCGCGAGGCCTCGGCCGAGGACGTGCGCATCTTCGAGTCCGTTGCGGGCGACGTTCTTGATGCGCTGGGCCACGAGCGGGTGGCGGTCCGGCGCGGCGAAGAACGCGCCTTCACGGAGGAGGAGATCCGCCAGTTCGAGCAGGAGAACAGGCGTTTGAAGGAGGAGGTGCTCCGCGGCACCGACGCCGAGGACTTGAAGCGCCGCGACCGGCAGGCGGCGCTGCTGGCCGAGATCCGCGCCCGCCGCGAGCTCCGCGGGGCCGCCTGAGGTCGGCGATACTTTCGTGCGCGGCCCGGGCGGGGCGAAGGGATCCCGGCGCTGAGTTTTTTCCTTTTTTGTCAGGCCCCCTTAAGGTATCTGTAAGTCCTTGAGCTTGCGTGTGAGCGTGTTGCGCCCCCAGCCGAGCTTTTTGGCCGCATCCTGCTTGCGCCCGCCGGTCGCCTTGAGCGCGGCCTCGATCAGGACGCGCTCGAAGCTCGCATTGATCTCCCGAAAGATGTTCCGTCCGCCACGCGCGAGCTGCTGCTCCACCGTGCTCTTGAGCCTGACCTCCCAGTCGCCCTCGGTCGCCTGCTCGGCGTCGGCGGCGCGCAGCTCCGGCGGCAGATCCTCGATGCGTATGGTCTGGCCCGGGGCCATGACCGTGAGCCAGCGGCAGGTATTCTCGAGCTGGCGCACGTTGCCGGGCCAGGGCAGCCGGCATAGATACTCCTCGGCCGCCGACGCCAGGCGCTTGGACTCGACGCCCAGTTCCTTCGCGGATTTCGTCAGAAAATTGCGCGCCAGCGCCGGAATGTCCTCTTGCCGTTCGCGCAGCGCTGGCAGGTGGATGCGGATCACGTTCAGGCGATGGAATAAATCCTCGCGGAAGCGACCGTCCTTGACGCGGCTCTCGAGATTCTGGTTGGTGGCGGCGATGATGCGCACGTCCGTTTCCACCTGGTCGTGGCCGCCGACGCGGTAGAACCCGCCGTCCGACAGCACTCGCAGCAGCCGCGTCTGCAGCTCCGCGGGCATGTCGCCGATCTCGTCGAGGAACAGCGTCCCCCCGTCGGCCTGCTCGAACCGCCCCTTGCGTTGCTGGACCGCGCCGGTGAAGGCGCCTTTTTCGTGACCGAACAACTCCGACTCCAGCAGCTCGCTTGGAATGGCGGCGATATTGATCGCGATGAAGGGTCGCTCGGCCCGGGGGCTGTGGTTATAGAGCGCGCGCGCCACCAATTCCTTCCCGGTGCCGGACTCCCCGTTGATCAGTACGCTGAGATTGGAACCGGAGAGCCGGCCGATGGCGCGGAACACCTCTTGCATCGAGGGGGCCGAGCCGATGATCTCCGGCGTGCGGTCCGCGGCCTCCGCGGTCTCGGTCTTCTGCCGGCGGCGATGTTCGAGCGCGCGGCGCACGAGCCGCACCGCCTCATCCACGTCGAAGGGCTTGGGCAGGTATTCGAAGGCGCCGCCGCGGTAGGAAGCCACGGCGCTGTCGAGGTCGGTGTGCGCGGTGATGACGATGACCGGAATCTCGGGCGCCTTGGCATGGACGGTTTTCAGAAGATCCAGGCCGCTCACGCCCGGCATGCGGATGTCGCTGATGATCGCGTCGGGCTGCATGTGGTCGAGCAGCTCGGCGAGGTCGTTGGCGGAATCGAATGGGCGCACGGACAAACCGGCCTGCTCCAGGGCCTTCTCCAGCACCCAGCGGATGGAGCGATCGTCGTCGATGACCCAGACGATGTCTTGCCTAGCCATGGCTTGTCTCCAGAGGTAGATAGATGGTGAAAATCGTCTGTTTCGGGCGACTCGTGCATTCGATCAGCCCGCCGTGCTTGGCGACGATGTCCTGCGCGATCGAAAGCCCGAGGCCCGTGCCGTCCGGGCGGCCCGTGACCATGGGATAGAAGATGTGCTCCATGAGCGCTTCCGGGATGCCGGGCCCGTTGTCCTCGATCTCGGTCCGCAGCACCAGCCGGTGGCGTTTGTGGCCGATGGTGAACTGACGTTCGATGCGGGTGCGCAGAAAAATCGTCCCATGCCGTTCCATCGCCTCGATGGAATTGCGCACCATGTTGAGCACCGCCTGGATGAGCTGGTCCGGGTCGGCCTCGAGCTCCGGCAGGCTCGGGTCGTAGTCGATCCGGATGGTGAGGCCGACGGGCACCTCCACCAGCATGAGCCGGCGCACGTGATCGAGGATCTCATGGATGTTCACGCGCCGCTTCCTGAGCGGCTGGTGCGCGCCGATCATGCGGTCCACGAGGTTGCGCAGGCGATCGGCCTCGTGAATGATGATGCGCGTGTACTCCTTGAGCGACTTGTCGGGCAGCTCGCGTTCTAGGAGCTGTGCCGCACCGCGCAGGCCCCCGAGCGGATTTTTGATTTCATGCGCGAGCCCGCGCATGACCGCGCGGTTGGCGGCCTGCCGGTCGAGCATGTTCTCGTCGCGCGTGAGGCGGAGCAGCCGGTCCACCTGCGTGAGCTCCACCAGCAGCTCATCGCCGCCGGTCCCGTCCGGTAACGGCGTGACGGTGCAGTCCACGGTGATGAAGCGCTTGGCGGGAAGCGCCAGGCGTACGCCGCGCGCCGTAAAGGGGAGGCGCGTGGCGAGCGTGTCGCCCAGCGCGCGTACGAGCCGCAAGCTGTGCGGCACCAGTTCCGCGAGCTTGCGGCCGACCACCTTTTTGGCGCTGACCTCGAACAACATTTCCCCGGCGGGATTGATGGAGGTCAGGCGCAGCCCCGCGTCGAACGTCACGACGGCGCCGGTGAGGTTCTCCAGGATGCGCTGCGGGTTTCCGGCCATTTTAGGTCTGATCGCTAACATCAGAAACAGCTCAGCAATTATTGCGCCAATAACTATTTCTTTGTAAAACAGGTAGTTACTAAAACGAAAATCTCTGGTTCGGGGTAGTATGCACCAGAATAGTGCACATAGGCATAGGGCATAAACAAAAACGCCCCCGAAGGGGGGCGTTTTTGCGTTACACCAGACCTCGCGTCAAACGCTGTAGTACATATCGAACTCGATCGGATGCGTGGTCATACGCAGGCGCGTGACCTCCTGCATCTTAAGGTCGATGTAGGCGTCGATCAGGTCGTTGGTGAACACCCCGCCCTTGGTGAGGAACTCGCGGTCCTTTTGCAGGGCTTCGAGCGCCATGTCGAGCGAGTGGCACACGGTCGGGATCTTCTTCGCTTCTTCCGGCTCCAGGTCGTACAGGTCCTTGTCCATGGCCTCGCCCGGATGGATCTTGTTCTGGATGCCGTCGAGACCGGCCATCATCATGGCGGTAAAGGCGAGATAGGGGTTGGAGCCCGCATCCGGGAAGCGCACCTCGATGCGCCGGCCCTTGGGGTTCGACACGTACGGGATGCGGATCGAGGCCGAGCGGTTGCGCGCGGAGTACGCAAGCATCACCGGCGCCTCGAAGCCCGGCACCAGCCGCTTGTAGGAGTTGGTGAGCGAGTTGGTGATGGCGTTCAGCGCGCGGGCGTGCTTGATGATGCCGCCGATGTAGTAGAGCGCAATCTGCGACAGCCCGCCGTACTCGTTGCCGCTGAACAGGTTCTTGCCGTCCTTCGCGAGCGACTGGTGTACGTGCATGCCGGAGCCGTTGTCGCCGACGATGGGTTTGGGCATGAAGGTCGCGGTCTTGCCGTAGGAATGCGCGACGTTGTGCACGCAGTACTTGTAGATCTGGAGCTCGTCGGCCTTCTTCACCAGGGTGTTGAACACCATGCCGATCTCGTTCTGGCCGGCGGTCGCCACCTCGTGGTGGTGGGTCTCGATCTTGAGCCCCATCTCTTCCATCGCCAGGCACATGGCCGAGCGGATATCCTGCTGCGAGTCCACCGGCGGCACCGGGAAGTAGCCGCCCTTGATGCCCGGACGGTGACCGAGATTGCCGCCCTCGTATACCTTCTCGGTGTTCCAGGAGGCCTCTTCGGAGTCGATCTTCACGAAGCTGCCGCTCATGTCGGAACCCCAGCGCACGTCGTCGAGGATGAAGAACTCGGCCTCGGGACCGAAGAAGGCGGTGTCGGCGATGCCGGTGCTCTTCAGGTAAGCCTCGGCGCGTTTGGCGAGCGAGCGCGGGTCGCGCTCATAGCCCTGCATGGTGTTGGGCTCGATGACATCGCAGCGCAGGATCAGGGTCGGTTCCTCCATGAACGGGTCCACGACCGCGGTCGCGGCCTCGGGCATGAGAATCATGTCGGATTCCTGAATGCCCTTCCAGCCGGCGATGGATGAGCCATCGAACATCTTGCCGTGCTCGAAGGTGTCGGCCTCGATGGTGCTGGCGGGCACGGAGACGTGTTGCTCCTTGCCCTTGGTGTCGGTGAAGCGGAAGTCGACAAACTTCAGCTTCTTGTCCTTGATCATTTTCAAAACGTCAGCGGCGGACATCGTGATTCCTCCTCAGTCAGCGAACGGGTGGATTGGAAGGCTGCGGATGGTCGCTCAGCTATAGCGCTGAGGCAACCCCGGCCGTTTCCGGCACGGCGCAGCACACAAATTTGAGCCCACGGTATTGCAGAAAATATGCCATAGATACTCAGTGATAATGCGTTGTTTTTAATGGAATTATTTTCCGAAAGCCGAAACGCTCCGCGCCTTTTTAGCGCATAAATAATGACGCATGCACCGTTACAGTGCATCAAAAGTACATAATCTTAATCTGGCCAAATTGTCGGTCGTCGCGGACGGCCTGGTTAAAGGCCTCGGTGAGCTTTCGTGCCTGCTCCGAGCCGGAGACCGCGGCGAGCGGGAGCAGGAGCTCGACCTCGATTCTGCCGTTTAAATAGTGCAGGGTGGCTCGGTCAATCTGTTGCGCCTCGGGGATGCGGCGGAAGTGATGCTCCAGGCGCTTCAGCGCCTCGTCGCGCAGCGGCAGTCCCGCGCAGCTCGGCCCCTGGATGTCCTCCTCGGTGTCGATGTGCACCAGGGCGTCGGCGACCTGGCCGATGTCGCGCATCAGGCGCGCACGCACGGTCTCGCTGATCTGATGGCCTTCGGAGACGCTCAACCGCTCGTCCACCAGGACGTGCACGTCCACGAGCGCCTGTTCGCCGAGGCGGCGGGTGCGGAGCATGTGCAGCGCCTTGACGCCGCTCACGGAGAGGATGGTCCGGCGGATCGTCTCAACGTCCTTCGGGGCGAGGCCCGTGTCCACCAGCTCCTTGGCGGACTGCCACGACAGGGCGGCGCCGATCTTGACGACCATGAGCGCGACGACGACGGCGGCAATCGAGTCCATGTACCCGAACCCCAACAGGCTCCCGCCGATGCCGAAGACGACGATGAGCGAGGAGACGGCGTCGGAGCGGTGATGCCAGGCATTGGCGCGCAGCATGTTGGAGTTATGGCGCACGGCGACGCGCATGGTGTAGCGGTACATCGCCTCCTTGGCCGCGAGCGTGAAGACGGCGGTCCAGAGCGCGAGCGCCGCCGGCGGCACAAACGCCTGGGCGGTGGCGAGATTGATGCCGGCGCGCGCCGCGATGCCGATGCCCACCGCGAAAAGCACGACGCCGAGGAGCATGGTCACGGCGGTCTCTATGCGCGCGTGCCCGTAGGGGTGCTCGGTGTCAGCGGCCTTGCGTCCATGCTTGAGCGCGAACAGCACCATCAAATCGGTGACCAGGTCGGAAAGCGTGTGCATGCCGTCCGCCACGAGCGCCTGTGAATTGCCGACGAGACCGATGACCACCTGCGCCGCGGTAAGCACGAGATTCGCGCCGGCGCCCATGAGGGTGACGCGCTTGCTCGCCGCGTAACGGTCACCATCGTGGTAGT
>Ga0154833_1063_pt1 | contig 24614 bp, 20 predicted proteins | sample Rifle2008BG16ft_FD_116137 | JGI IMG/M metagenome (GOLD analysis project Ga0154833, IMG submission 116137) | Candidatus Muproteobacteria bacterium RBG_16_65_34 | reverse complement strand
GCAGACTACGCGCCTCGGGCTCGAACAGGAGGCGAGCGACACCCCCGATTCTTGCTGCGATGCTCGGCGGCGGCTACGGGGACCCAAAAAGCAACACCCATTTGGCCGTTGCCGTTCACAGATGTCTCAGACCAGCAGGTCCTATCTATCCGGCACGGCCTGATGGGTTTTGTTCCGATCCCCGTCGGAGCGAGCCGAGCAGCGGAGCGCCCCCAAGGGGTGTCGCGCGCCTCCTGTTCGAGCCCGAGGCGCGTTTTCTGCGCCCGGCGAGTTAGGCGCGCGCTTGGGGGCGCGAGCAGCGCAGGGCACCGCACATGTTTTCCATGTGCGGCGAAGCGACCGGGGCGTGTTTCTTTTGGTAGCTTTTCTTTGCACGAGCAAAGAAAAGCTACCTGCCGTGGGTCAGCCACCCACAAGTAGCCGTTCAATCATCGCCGCAGGCGATTCGACCGAGAGCGCTGTCACGGGTGGGATCATGGCGAATCTCCGCCACACTTCAAATGCGTTCTTGACCCGGAATTACAGGGTCCGGTCGCGCGATCGGTCCTGTTATTGCCCACGCGGGTACGCGATGAGCCGCAATTCAGATGGACGGGATTTCGAGGGTTAAGGGGATTCCTGTTTTACGCCTTCACGTCTTTCCTGCCTGTGCGTTGCACGCAGACAGGGCGGCGAATAGTCATACGCAATCGGAACTTCCCTATTCGCCCAACTCGAATGCTGTGTCCCCGCCGACCAGGGTATGTGTCACGCGCCCGCGTAGCTCCCGGCCGAGGAAGGGCGTGTTGCGGCCGCGCGAGACCATGTTCTCGGCGGTAAGCGTCCGGCGTGCCTCGGGATCGAAGATGCAGACATCGGCGGTGGCCCCGACGCCCAGGTGCCCCGCATCCACGCCGAGGATCCGCGCGGGCTTCACCGTCAACATCGCGATCGCCTGGTTGAGCGTCAGCAGATTCTCATCCACGAGCCTCAACGTGAGCGGCAACAAGGTTTCGAGCGCCGAGACACCGGGTTCGGATTCGGCGAACGGGGCGAGCTTGGCGTCCGGTTCGTGCGGTTGGTGATCGGAACAGATCGCCGCGATCGTGCCGCGCTGCACCGCCGCGCGCAGACCCTCGCGGTCCTGCAGCGAGCGCAGCGGCGGCAGCACATGGCACTGGGTGTCGAAGAATCCGATATCGTGCTCGGTCAGGTGCAGGTGATGCGCGCTCGCATCGGCCGAGACGGGCAGGCCCCGCCCCTGCGCCCGCGCGATCATGGCCACGGCGCGCGCGCTCGAAAGCCCGCAGAAGTGCGCGCGCACGCCGGTCTGCTCGATGAGCGCCAGATCGCGCGCCACGCCCACGATCTCCGCGGCTTCCGGGATGCCCGGCAGCCCCAGGCGCGTGCTCACCTCGCCCTCGTGCATGCAGCCGTTTGCGTGCAGCCACGGGTCTTCCGAGTGCAGGAACACGGTGAGATCGAAGCTCGCGGCATACTCCAGCGCGCGGCGCATGACGAGCGTGTCGGTCACGGGCGCGAGCGCGTTGGTGAGCCCGACACAACCCGCGTCGTTGAGCGCGCGCATGTCGGTCAGCTCCATGCCGGCAAGTCCCTTGGTGAGCGCGCCCAGTGGATGGATGAAGGCGAGCCCGAAGCGCCAGGCGCGATGCTGGATCATCTGCGCCATCGCCGGGGTGTCGATCACCGGGTTGGTGTCCGGGGGACAGCAAAGCGTGGTGATGCCCGCGGCGACGGCGGCCTGGACCTCGGATTCGATCGTGGCCTTGTACTCAAGACCCGGCTCGCGCAACCGCGCGCGCAGGTCCACCAGCCCGGGGCAGACGATCCGGCCCTTGGCGTCGAGGATCCTCTCGGGTTTGAAGCCCTCGGGCGCCTTGCCCACGCCGACGACGAAGCCCTCGTCGTCGATGTAGAGATCCTTCTCGGCGTCGACCAGATTGGCCGGGTCGACCAGGTGCCCGCCCTGGATCAGCAGCCTCATGCCGGCCTCCCGCCTTCCGCCGGCTCGCGCCCGCCGAGGACCAGGGCCATGATCGCCATGCGTACCGCAATGCCGTTGGTGACCTGCGGCAGGATCACCGACTGCGGCCCGTCGGCGACCGCGGAGTCGATCTCCAGTCCCCGGTTCATCGGCCCGGGGTGCATCACGATCGCATCGGGCTTGGCGCACTCGAGCTTCCCGGGCGTGAGGCCGTAGAGGTTGAAGTATTCCTGCTCGCTCGGGATGAGCGCCCCGCGCATGCGCTCGCGCTGCAAGCGCAGCATCACGATCACGTCCGCGTCGTCGAGTCCCTCGCCCATGTCGGTATAGGACCGGACGCCCAGGGTCTCGACCGCGGTCGGGAGCAGCGTGCGCGGGGCGATCACGCGCACCTCGGGCACGCCCAGGATGTCGAGCACGCGGATGAGCGAGCGCGCCACCCGCGAGTACAGAATGTCGCCGACGATCGCGACCTTGAGATTCTCGAAGCCGCCCTTGTGACGGCGAATGGTGAAGGCGTCGAGCACCGCCTGCGTGGGGTGCGCGTGCGCGCCGTCGCCGGCGTTGATGATGTGCACGTGCGGCGGCACGTGCGCGGCGATCAGGTAGGCCGCCCCGGCCTGGTTGTGGCGCACGACGAACAGATCGGTGTGCATCGCCTCGAGGTTGCGCACGGTGTCGAGCAGGGTCTCGCCCTTGGCGGCGCTCGAGGCGCCGACATTGAGGTTGATCACATCGGCCGAGAGGCGCTTGGCGGCGATCTCGAAGGTGGTGCGCGTGCGGGTGCTCGACTCGAAGAACAGGTTGACCACCGTCTTGCCGCGGGCGAGCGGCACCTTCTTGATCTCGCGCTCGCCGACCGAGATGAACGACTCGGCGATGGTGAAAATCTCCAGGATGGTTTCGCGGGAAAGGCCGTCGATCGTCAGGAAATGCCTGAGCCGGCCCTGAGCGTCGAACTGGAGGTTTCCCGTCATCCGCCGGTCTCCTGAACGGCGAGCGCGAGCGGCTCGGGCCCGACGAGCTTCACGTGCTGGTTCTTGTTCAGTTTCATATGGGCGCCCACGACCTGGGCCTCGATCGGGAGCTCGCGCCCGCTGCGTTCGATGAGGACCGCGAGCGTCACCGAGGCCGGGCGCCCATAGTCGAAAATCTCGTTCAAGGCGGCGCGGATGGTGCGGCCGGTGTGCAGCACATCGTCCACCAGGATCACGTGCCGGTTCTCGATGTCGATCGGCAGGTTCGAGGCCTTGACCTGCGGGTTCACCCCGATGCGGGTGAAGTCGTCGCGGTAGAAGGAGATGTCGAGGCTCCCGAGCGGGTCCTCGAGGTCGAGCAGCTTGTGCAGGCGACGCGCCACCCACACGCCCCCGGTGTGGATGCCGACCATCGCGGGGCGGCGCGGGCCGAGCGGCGTGAGCCCCTCGGCCATGTGCGCGAGCGCGGTCTCGATGTCAACGTTCGGGTTCACGGCGGTCGGGGAGCTCATTCAGAAACGCCTGGAGGATGGTCTGGGCGGCGAGCTTGTCGAGGTGGCGCTTGTGGCGGGTGCCGGCAACGCCGGCCGCGTACAGGGTCTGTTTCGCGGCCAGCGTGGTCAGGCGTTCGTCCACCATATGTACCGGGAGATTGTAGCGGTCCTTGAGGCGTTCACCAAATGCCCGGGCGGTGCGGGTCATGGGGTTGGGGGTCCCGTCCATATTGAGGGGCAGGCCCACCACGAGCGCCCCGGGCGTCCACTCGCGGATGAGCCGCTCGATATGCGCCCAGTCCGGGGCGTTTTTGCCCATGTGTACGGTGGCCAGCGGCTCGGCCAGACGCGAATGCGTGCTCCCGACAGCGACCCCGATGAATTTTTTCCCGTAGTCGAAGCCGAGGAAGGTCGCCATTATCCAGATACGAGGGGCGAGGTACGAGGGGCGAGGGGCGAGACCCGAGGATGGATGGCGCGGCTGTTTCTTGGCCGTTGCCCTCGTATCTCGTATCTCATATCTCGTCCCTTCTTAGGCATGGCCTGCCTCGCCGGACAGGGTGTTCATGTCCACCCCCATCAGCTCGGCCGCGGCGCGCCAGCGGCTTTCCACCGGCGTGTCGAACAGGATCCGGTGGTCGGCCGGGCCGGAGAGCCAGGAGTTCTCCGCGATCTCGCGCTCGAGCTGGCCTGCGCCCCAGCCGGCGTAGCCGAGCGCGACGAGGTAGCGCGCGGGTCCGCGGTTCTGTGCCAGGGCCTCGAGGATGTCGCGCGAGGTGGACACGCCCAGGGTTTCGGTCACCGCGAGCGTGGCGTCCCACGTGCCGAGCGGCTCGTGCAGCACGAAGCCGCGATTGCCCTGCACCGGACCGCCGAGGTACACCGGCGCCTCGCCATGCGCCGCCCCGGCGGTGTCGATGTTCAGTTGCCCGAAGATGTCGCGCAGCTTGAGATCGGTCATGCGGTTGATGACGACGCCCATCGCGCCCTCGGTCGAATGCTCGCAGATGAGCGTGACCGTGCGCGCGAAATTCGGATCCACGAGGCCCGGCATCGCGATCAGGAAATGATTGGTGAGTAAGCCGTCTTCCATGTTCCCTAGTATCCGGCAGCGGCGGGTGGCGGACAAGATTGAAATGGGCAGGATTTACGGCACTACGGCAAGAATTAGACAGGATTAACAGGATTTACAGGATTTACAGGATTAAACCAAGAACTGCAGATGCAAGCCACAGAGCTCACAGAGAACACAGAGATTCAAGACATCGCGGTATCGGGCGAGCTCACCCGTTGGGTGAACGCACCAAGGCTGACAACCCGATGATTTTTCTCTGTGACCTCTGTGCTCTCTGTGGTGAACTGGTTTTTTTAGGTTAAATCGTAGCTTCCCGCTTTTAATTTTCGCCTTTTAGCTTTTAATCCTGTAAATCCTGTTAATCCTGTCCATTACTTTGTTCCCGCTGCGGCCGTCAGTACGCGCTGAGGGTCTCGTTGAACGTCCAGGTGCGCGTGATATGCAGGATATCGGTCTCGGCGCGGATCTCCGGCGGAAACGGCGCAAACGGCGCGGCGAGCTCGACGATGTGCACGGCGGCGTCGTCCAGGACCTTGCGGCCGGAGCTGCGCTGCACCGAGACGCTGTGCACGCTGCCATCGATGTTGAGCGCCACATCCAGCACCAGATTGCCGGCGAGCTGGCGCCGGCGTGCTTCTTCGGGATAGTTGAGGTTCCCGATGCGCTCGATCTTGGCGCGCCAGGCGTCCATGTAGGCGGCGTATTTATATTCCTGCGTGCGGGCATTGAGATACTTGCGCCGCGGGCGTTGCTGCAACTCCTGCCAGTTGCGACTGATCTCGGCATTGAGACGCGCACGCTCCGCGCGCGTATCCTCGGGCAGCCCCAGGGACGGGGATTGCATCTGTAGATCCCGTTTCTCCGGCTGGGCCGTCTGGCCGCGAATCTTGCGCTCCGCCCTCTGGGTCATGAGCTCGGTTGCCTCGCGCGTCGCAGCCGGCCTCTGCGGGGCCGCGTGCAGCACCGGGAGTTCCCGGTTGTGCTCGGCGATTTCGCGAACGGGCAGGGGGTTGCGCGCGATCTCGGGTTTGTCCGTGTCGCCGCCGCCGTCCTGGTTGGCCTGGGCGAGGAACTCGGGGTGTTTCGGCGCCGTGTCGCTCGCCGTCTGCACCAGCGTGATTTCGAGCGTCGGCAGTCCCTCCAGGTCGCGCAGCTTCGGCCAGCTGAAGGTCAGCCCGAGAACGACCGCGATGTGCACGAGCACGGAGCCGAACAGGCTCAGCCCGAAGCGGTCGTTCGACGAAAGCGTATCGAGTGCGGCGGCGGGTTGCATGGTCGGCGGGCGGATTCGACGCTCCGGTAACACTACGGAAACAGATTATACCCTATGCGGTTGCGCCCGCCGTGCCTCGCCCCCGACGCCGGAACCGGAGTCCCGTGCGGCGGCGACCGGCTCGCGACGGTCGCATCCCCGCTACGCGGGGCCCCTGCTTCCCGCGCGCACTCGTTGCTCGATGACGTCGAGCAGGAGCGCGGCGATGTCGAGGCCGTAGAGCCGGTCGAGCTCGCGGATGCAGGTGGGGCTCGTGACGTTCACCTCGGTCAGGTAGTCGCCGATCACGTCGAGCCCGACGAAGAGCAGGCCCAGCGCGCGCAGCCGCGGGCCCACTTCGGCGCAGATTGAGCGGTCGCGCGCCGAAAGCGGCACGCCGACCCCGCTCGCCCCGGCGGCGAGATTGCCGCGGGTGTCGCCCGGCGCCGGGATGCGCGCCAGCGCGTACGGCACCGGCTCGCCGTCGATCAGGAGGATGCGCTTGTCGCCCTGCGCGATCTCGGGGAGATAGCGTTGCGCCATGGTGAAGCGCGTGCCGCGCTCGGTCATGGTTTCGAGCACGACGCTCGTGTTCGGATCGTCGCGGCGCAGCCGGAAGACCGACCGCCCGCCCATGTCGCCCAGGGGCTTCACGACGATCTCGCCCTGCTGCGCGAGGAACGTCCGGATTCCGGCGATGTCGCGCGTGACCAGCGTCGGCGGCGCGCACTGCGGGAACCAGGCGGCGAAGAGCTTTTCGTTCGCGTCGCGCAAGGACTGCGGCTTGTTCACCACGAGCACCCCCTTGGCCTCGACGCGCTCGAGCAGATACGTGGTGTAGACGTACTCCATATCGAAGGGCGGGTCCTTGCGCATGAGGATCGCGTCGAGCTCGGCAAGCGGCCCGGTACGCTCGGCGCCGAGCTCGAACCAGCCCTTCGGATCGTCGCGCACGGTAAGCGCGCGCACGCGCGCAAACGCCTCGCCGTCGCGCAGGAACAGATCGCCCTGTTCCATGTAGCGGATCGCCCAGCCGCGCGCCTGGGCCTCCAGCAGCATCGCGAAGGTGGAGTCCTTTTTGATATGGATGGACCCGATCGGGTCCATGACGACGCCCAGCTTCATAGGTACGAGGGGCGAGAGACGAGATACGAGTGGTGGAAGAAAGAAGGCGTCATGATTTTCCCTCTCGCCCCTCGTCCCTTGTATCTCGTGCCTCGTGCAGTTCGCGTCCTGCCGCCACGGCCGCGAGCCGCGCGATGACGCCGTAGGCGTAGAAGCGGTTGGGGTTGGCCTGGGGCGGCGTGGTGGGGTCGGGGTAGGCACAGGGGCCGGCGAAGGCGAGCGGCTCGAAGTGCATGCCGGGGGCGTTCAGGTTCTCGTCCGGGCCGCGCTCGGTGTGCACCCGGTAGAAGCCGCCCACGACGTAATGGTCGATCATGTAGACCACGGGTTCGGCCACGGCGTTTGCTACCCCCCAGGTCTCGAAGGTGTAGACCCCCTCCTGAACGAGCACATCGGTGACTGCGTGACCTTCCTTGGTGCGCGCCATCCGGGTGCGTTGTTTGCGGTTGAGCGCACGCACCTCGTCGGCGCTCTTTACCGCCATGATGGCCATGCCGTACGTGCCGGCGTCGGCCTTGACGAAGACGAACGGCTCCTGATCGATGCCGTATTCGCGGTACTTGGCGCGCGTCGCCGCGAGCACCTCCTCGACGTACGCGACCAGACACTCCTCGCCCTCGCGTTTCTCGAAATTTATTCTTCCGCATTTCCGGAAAACGGGGTTAATCAACCACGGGTCGATGCCGATAAGCTGTGCGAACTCGGCGGCGAGGCGCTGGTAATGGGCGAAGTGATCGGATTTGAGGCGGTTGCACCAGCCGAGCGCAAGCGGCGGCACCACCGGCTGGGCGAGGCGCTCCAGAATGGGCGGGCGTCCGGCCGAGAGGTCGTTGTTGAGCAGGACAAAACAGGGCTCGAACTCGCCCACCCGGACCTTGTCGCCCTCGCGGCGCAGGGGCTCGAGCAGCACCGATCGGCCCGAGGGCAGCTCGACGGTCCTGGGCTTGCCGAGATCGGGGAGCAGGGAACCCAGGCGCACGTTGAGGCCGGCCATGCGCAGAATCTCGGTGAGCGTTGCCAGGCTTTCGAAATAATGCAGGTTGCGCGTATGGTTCTCGGGGACCAACGCCACGCCCTTGGCCTGGGGGCAGATGCGCTCCACCACGGCCTGGACCGCCTGCACGCACAGGGGGCGAAAGGCGGGGTTTAAGTTGTTGAAACCGGCCGGAAACAGATTGGTGTCCACCGGGGCGAGCTTGAACCCGCTGTTTCTCAGGTCTACCGAGCAGTAGAAGGGGGCTGGGGTCTCTCGCCACCGGGCGCGGAACCACTGCTCGATATTCGTTTGCTCCTGCAAGAGCAGCGTCTCGATCCGTTGCAACGGCCCGCTCAGGGCGGTGGTCAGATGGGGTACCGGCAGTAGCGATTCATTGCCCATATCGGCGCGGAAGTTTCCTGTCCTTAACAGCGTTCCATGGTAGCGTAAACGCGCGGCTTAAGGCCAAATCCGGCAAATGGCACCGGTGCGTTCCATGCTGTACGCGGGCTCTCTGGCGCGGCGGGGGGGGAAGGGTCTGGGCCTGCCTCCAAGGGCCGTGTCACCGGCTCGGGCCGTCGGGATGACAATGAGCTATTATATTCAGATCGAGGGAACGGTGAGACGGGTCTGCATGGATTTTCAATACTATTTGTGCTACGAAATCATTACCCTAGGGGAAAAATTGCACAAGTTACCTCACCAGGCGGCTCGTTGCCTGCGCCGGCCGGGCAGACAGGGCCATGACGTGTGCAAATGTTAAGGGTGGATCAGGTGAGCATTAAGGTCATGATTATCGATGACAGCAATACGATCCGCCGCACCGCGGAGGCGTTGTTGAAGAAGGCGGGCTATGAGGTGTTCACGGCGGCCGACGGGTTCGAGGCGATGTCCCTGATCACCGACCATCACCCGGACATTATTTTCGTCGACATCATGATGCCGCGGCTGGACGGCTACCAGACCTGCCAGCTCATCAAGAGCAACAAGAAGTTCAGGGACACGCCGGTCATCATGCTTTCGAGCAAGGACGGCCTGTTCGATCGCGCGCGCGGGCGTATCGCGGGCTCCCAGGAGCACGTGAACAAGCCGTTCACCCAGGAAGAGTTGATCGACGTGATCAACAAGTACGTGCATTGACGCACGTCGGGAAACAGAACCAATAACCGGAGTTTGAGATATGGCGATTAAAAATGTGATGGTGGTGGATGATTCCGCAACGGACTCCCATCTGTTGAGCGAGATCCTCAAGAAGAACGGGTACGCCGTGACCACGGCGGCGAGTGGCGAAGAGGCGATCATCAAGTCCAAGAGCGACAAGCCCGACCTGATCCTCATGGATATCGTGATGCCGGGCATGAGCGGCTTCGAGGCCACGCGCGCGATCTCGAAAGATCCCGCGACCGCGGCGATCCCGGTGATCATCTGCTCGACCAAGGGCCAGGAGACGGATAAGGCCTGGGGTCTGCGGCAGGGCGCGAAGGACTACATCGTCAAGCCGATCACCGAGAAGGCCTTGATGGAGAAGATCAAGGCGCTGTAAGACGATGGCGAAGGTCTCGCACGACCCGTTCGACCTGCTGCAGCGCATGCAGCAGGAGAGCATGGAGCACGCGCCGGCGCTCCCGCAGGAGACCGAGGCCGCGGTGCTGTGGTCGGGCGTGGGATTTCGGCTCGGGGACATGCGGCTGGTAACGCCGCTCGATCACGTGCTGGAGGTGCTGCCGTGTCCGTCGATGACGTTGGTGCCGGGGGTGAAGTCCTGGTTGAAGGGGGTCGCCAATGTGCGCGGCAACCTAATCACGATCATCGACCTGTCGGAGTTTTTCGGCAAGCCGGCGGTGTTCCTGGACGACCGGGTCCGGCTGATGATTATGGGTATCCCGGGGCTCAATACGGGATTGCTGGTGAACGAGGTGCTGGGGTTGCGGCACTTCGACGAGGAGCTTGAGCGGCAGGATCTCTCGGGCCTGGACGACCCGGTGCTTGCGCATCTGAACGGGGCGTTCCTGCGCGACAACGTGTTGTGGGGCGTCTTCGACATGAAGTCGCTGGCCGAGAGCCTGTCCTTCAAACACGTCGCGGCCTGAGACGCAGCGACGCGAACACAAACAGGGGTTACGACCTAACAGCAGACGGGGTGAGGAACCATGGCGAAAGCAAAGCGGGACAATCTGATCGATCAGCCGTCCGAGGACATCATCGACCTGTCGGAAGAGTCGCTCGCGCTACCGGCCGGGGGGCAGGCCGCCGGGGGCGGGAAGTCGAGACTCGCGCGCTTCACCGGCGGACTGAAGGGCATGTTTTCCGGGTTGCCGTTCCTCATCGGCGGCATGGCGATCGCGATCATCGCGCTGGTCTGGCTGTTCGTGGTCAACACGCAGCGTTCGGAGCGCGAGTCGAGATACATCGAACAGTCCTCGCAGCTCCTCATGCTCTCGCAGCGCATCGCCAAGGACGCGCGCGAGGCGGTGCTCGGCCAGCCCAGCGCCTTCAAGACGCTCAAGGACTCGCGCGACCTCTTCGACAAGATCGTGACCGTGCTCAAGGACGGCGACCCCCAGCAGGGCGTGCCCCCCACTCCGCTGGAGCTGGCGCCGCCGCTCGATGGGGTCATCAAGCTTTGGGCGCCCAAGGCGAGTGAGGGCGTGCGCGCGCAGGTGGACCAGATTCTGGCGCTCGAGAAGTCGCTGTTCAACATGCACGACTCGGTGATGGCGATCAACCAGACGAGCCCGCAGCTGCTCGCCATGTACGACGAGGTGGTGGAGCTCGGCGAGAAGGCGGGTCTCAAGTCCCGGCAGCTCTATCTCGCGAACCGCCAGGGCATGTTGAGCCAGCGCATCGCGAAGGACGTGAACCTGTTCTCCCAGGGCGGCAACGAGGCGGCGGTCGCGGCGGCGCAGTTCGGCAAGGACGCCAAGCTCTTCCGCGACACCGAGGCCGAGCTGCGCAAGGCCTCGCCCAAGGGCTTGGTGCCCAAGCTCGACGAGGCGGCCGGTGTGTTCGCCGAGATCAACACCCACGTCGAGAGCATCCTGGGCAACGCCGCGGAGCTGTTCGTCTCGCAGCGCGCCTCGCAGGTGGTTTTCGAGCAGTCCGACCCGCTGCTCAAGAAGTCGAGCGAGCTGGTGGACGCCTACTCCGCCCTGGGCAAGGAGCGCGTAAACCTGCTCTACGCCATCGTGGTCATGGGCGCCGTGTCGCTGCTGTTCTTCGTGCTCCTCGGGCGCAAGCTCGTCGTGGACGCGCGCGAACGCGCCCATCAGAGCGCCGAGCAGAACCGTTCGACGCAGGACGCGATTCTGAAGCTGCTCGATGAGATGGGCGACCTCGCGGACGGCGATCTCAGCATTCAGCCCGAGGTGACCGAGCAGATCACGGGCGCCATCGCCGACTCGATCAATTACGCGGTGCGCGAAATGCGCAGCCTCGTGGCGCGCATCAAGAACACGGCCGCGCAGGTGACGGTGGCGTCCGAGAGCTCGCGCCAGACCGCGACCGAGCTCACCGAAGCGGCGCTGCGGCAGGCGGCCCAGATCACCGAGACCACCGACCGTGTCAAGACGATGGCGCGCTCCATGGAGGACATGTCGAAGAGCGCCGAGCGCTCCGCCGAGGTGGCGCAGGGCTCGGTGACCACCGCCAAGCGCGGCGCGCTGGCGGTGCAGGAAACGATCAAGGGCATGGACCAGATGCGCGAGCAGATCCAGGAGACTGCGAAACGCATCAAGCGCCTGGGAGAATCCTCGCAGCAGATCGGCGAAATCGTCGAGCTCATCAACGACATCGCCGAGCAGACCAACATCCTGTCGTTGAACGCCGCGATCCAGGCGGCGATGGCGGGCGAGGCGGGCCGCGGGTTCGCGGTGGTGGCGGACGAAGTGCAGCGGTTGGCGGAGCGCTCGGCCGAGGCGACCAAGCAGATCGGCGAGCTGGTGAAGACGATTCAGGCCGACACCAACGAGGCGGTGGCCTCGATGGAGCAGGCGACCCACGGCGTGGTCGAGGCCACGCGTCTCGCCGACGCCGCGGGGCAATCGCTCGGCGAAATCGAATCGGTATCCGAGCAGCTTTCGAATCTGATCGTATCCATCGCGCGCGACGCGAGCCGCCAGTCCCAGACCGCGACCGACGTCTCGGGCAGCATGGCGAAGATCCAGGAGACGACGACCCTGACCTCCTCGGGCTCGCGGCAGACGGCGGAATCCATCGGCAAGCTTTCCGACCTTGCGCGCGAGCTCCAGGCCTCGGTCGCGGGCTTCAAGCTGCCGGCCTAGGTCAAAGGGGCGAGGGGCGAGGGACGAGGGAGATCGGGCTATTCCTTCCCTCGCACCTCGCCCCTCGTATCTCGTACCTGTATTGACATGAGTACGCACAGCAAAGTCGACCCGAGCACCCTGAGCTGGGTCAAGACCGAGATCGACGAGACCTTGAAAGAGGCACGTCTCGCGCTGGAGTCGTTCGCCGAAAATCCCTCCGATAAGACGCGGCTGCGCTTCTGCATCACCCATCTGCACCAGGTGCTCGGCACGCTGCTGATGGTCGAGCTCGATGGCGCGGCGCTGCTCGCGCGCGAGGCCGAGGCGCTCGCCGAGGCCGTGCTGCACGACAAGGCCGAGGCGGGCGCGCGCGTTTTCGAGGCGCTCACCCGCGTCATCGCGACGCTGCCGGATTATCTGGCGCGGTTGCAATTCGGCCAGCCGGACGTACCCCTCAGGCATCTGCCGCTCATCAACGAGCTGCGCGCGGCGCGCCGCGCCGAGCCGCTCAGCGAAGGCGAGCTGTTCTCGCCGGATCTCTCGGTGCGGCCCGCGCCGTCGGCGCACGCGCAGGCGAGCCTCTCGCTGCCCGAGTTCGGCGTCCTGGCCAAGCAGTTGCGTCCGACGTTCCAGTCGGCGCTCCTAAACTGGTTGCGCGACGTCGTCAACAAGACGCCACTCGCCGAAATTATCGGAGTGCTCGAGCAGTTGCAGGTGCCAACCGCCTTGAGCGTGCTCGAGCAGTTGTTCTGGGTCGCCGGCGGCTTTCTCGAGGCCTTGAGCGAAGGCGGGCTTGAGGCGAACCCCGAGCGCAAGAAGCTCCTGGCGCGGCTCGATCAGCAGATCAAGAAGCTCATCGACGGGGCGGAGAAATCCGAGTTGCGCCGCTCCTCGGAGGATCTGACGCGCGCCCTCCTGTGGGAGGTGGCGCAGGCCCAGTCGTACGGGCCCAGGGTCGCGCAGCTCAAACAGGCTTTCGGGCTCGACGCCCTGCTCGGGAGCATGGCTGAGGCGGAGGCCGCGACGCAGGAGTCGCCGTCGCCCGAGGTGCTGCAGTCCGTGGCGGCGGCGCTCGCCAAGGAGATTGAGCGTGCGCAGGATACGCTCTCGGCCTACTTCGATCCGGCCCAGACGGGGACGACCTCGCTCGAGCCGCTGCTTGTCGTGCTGCACAGGATGTCCGGCACGCTCGACATGCTGGGCGCGCCTTCGTTGCAGGCGCTTGCCGACGAGCTCTCGGAGACCGCGGGTGCGATCCTCGACGGCCGCATCGGCGACCTCGATGCGGCGGCGATGCCGATGGCCCAGGCCCTGCTGCTGATCGAAAACGGCGTGCGCGACGTGCATCGCGCACCCAGCGAATTAAGCCGGCCGATCGCCGACGCCGTGCAGCGCCTGCGCGCCCTCCACGCGCCGGACGCCGCGGCGCCCGCGGCCGAAGGCCTCGAGGTGAGCGAGGGGGAGCTCACCGAGACCGATTTCAAGCAACTCGTGAGCGTGGTCGCCGCCGAGGTCGGCATCAACCTCAACAGGATCGAAGAGGCGATCGAGACGTTCGCGAAGGACTATTCCAGACCTGAGCTGCTTGCCGAAGTGCCGCCGCTGCTGTCCCAGATTCTGGGCGCCATGCAGATTCTCGGCCAGGAGCGCGCGGCGGAGCTCGTGGTGGCCGCCAAGCAGTGCGTCGAAGACATCCGCGGCGGCGTGCTCGCCCCGAGCCCGGCGATCCTGGACGCCCTGGCGGTCAGCATCAGCACGGTCGCCACCTATCTCGATGGGCTGCATAGCGACCGGCCCAATCTCGACAAGCTTCTGGATGCGGCGTTCCACGATCTGGAGGCCGCACGCGCCCCCTCGACCCCGGCGGCGGCCGGCGCGCTCGACGGGATGCGCGCGCGGCTCGAGGCCTGGCTCAGGGATCCGGGCGATGGTCGCGCCCTCGAGGCCATCCGCGAGGCGCTGGAGCAGCTTGCGGCGGCGCCGGGCGCGGGTCAGGAGAAGGCCGCGCACATCGTCTCCGAGATGAGTAGTCTCCTGCGTCTGGTCGCGGACGGGGAGGCCACGCTCTCGCCCGAGGTCGCCACCACCTTGAGACAGTCGCTCACGACGCTCGAAACGTTTGCCGGGCAGCCGCGCGCGCCGCACGTTCAGCCGGCGGCGCCGGCGAAGAAGGCCCCGCCGGCCGAGGACATCGACGAAGAGATCGTCGGTATTTTCATCGAGGATGCGCGCGAGCAGATCGACACCATCCACCGGGAGCTCGCCGCCTGGCGCGATGACAAGGACAACCAGCAGGCGCTGCTCGAGTTGCGCCGGGCTTATCACACCCTCAAGGGCAGCGGGCGCATGGTGGGGGCGACCCAGATCGCGGAGTTCGCCTGGGCGGTGGAGAATCTGTTGAACCGCGTGCGCGACGGCAGGATCGCTTATTCCGAGGCGGTCCTGCATGTGCTCGATGACAGCCTCGATGCGCTGCCCCAGATGGTGGATCAGCTCGCCGGCGGCGCGCCGCCGGCGGTGGATACGGAGGCGCTGCGCGAGGCGGCGCATGCCCTGGCGCAACCGGGCGCTCCCGCGCTTTCCGCGGCGGCGGCCGTGACCGCGAGATCGGGCGAGGCGCTGCCCGTGCTGGACGGCACGCTGCGCGAAATCTTCACGAACGAGGCGCGCGGACACCTTGTCAATGTCCGCCAGGAGCTCGCCCTGTGCCGCAGCGGCGCGCGCCACGTCTCGGAGAAACTCTTCCGCTCGGCCCATACGCTGGCGGGGAACGCGCGCTCGCTCGGGATTACGATGATGGCCGAGACCTGCTCGGAGACCGAAGGTCTTTTGCGCGCGCTGCGCGCCCACAACCTGGCGCTGAACGACGAGCAACTCGATGTGGTCGTGCGGCTCGAGACCGCGGTATCCGAGCTGGTGGACCTCATAGCCCTCGGCGCCGCTTCCGGCGGCGGTCTGGGCGCACGCTTCGCCCGGATCGCGCACGATGCGCAGCTTCTGTCCGCACATCTGCACGAAACGCCGGCCGAGCTGGTGGAGGAGATCGAAATCACGGCCCCGCCCCCGCCGCCGGAGACCGCCGCCCCGAGCCGCCCGCCTGCGCGCAGCGCGCGGGCAGGCGCGCCGGAGCCGATCGCCGGGGCGCTCGGCCATGAGCGCACCGCACCGGCGGCGGCAAAACCCGCGCCCGCGCCGGCGCCCGACCGGATCGATCCGGAGCTGCTCGAGATCTTCCTCGAGGAGGGCACCGACATTCTGAACGCCGTCGAAGAGACGCTGACCCGCTGGCGCGCCAACCGCGGCGATCGGACGCTGCCGCTCGAGCTCAAGCGCGCGCTGCACACCTTGAAAGGCGGCGCACGCATGGCCGGCGCCATGACCATCGGCGAGCTCGCGCACACGACCGAGAGCCTGCTGCGGCTCGTCGAGGAGCGCAGGCTCGATCCGAGCGCCGAGCTTTTCGACCTGCTCGATGAGGCGCACGACATGCTGGTGTCCATGCTCGCGCGCGTGAAAAGCGGCGCGGGCGTCCCGCCCGGGGCGCGCGCGCTGTTCGAGAAGCTCGCCGTCCTCGTTCCCGGCACCGCGATCCCGGCGTCGGTCCACGAGGTCCCGGCCCCGGTCGCGGGCGACCGGCCCGCGTCGGCGGCGCACCCGGAAGCGCAGGCGCCTGCCGCCGAGCCCGCCCCGCGCGAGGCCGCGCCACCGCCGGAACGCGAGGGGGTGACGCTTGCGGAACTTCCGGACGACCGGCGCGAGACGACCGAGGAGGAGGCCGCCTGGCCGGAGAAGCTCGAGCGTCGCGGCCAGATCAAAGTGGACACCGGGCTCCTCAGCGAGCTCGTCAATTTCGCCGGCGAGGTGAGCATCTCGCGCGCGCGCATGGAGCAGCAGATCTACAGCTTCCGCGACAACCTCGGGGAATTGAGCCGCAACGTCGTGCGCTTCCGCGAGCAGATCCGCGAGCTCGAGATCCAGTCCGAGTCGCAGATCCTCTACCGCGTGCAAGACTCCGCCGAGACGCGCCAGGACTCCGACTTCGATCCCCTGGAGTTCGACCGCTTCTCGCGGTTGCAGCAGCTCTCGCGCGGCCTCGCCGAGAGCCTGCACGACCTGAACACCATCCAGACCAACCTCGGCAACTTCGTGGGCGAGGCCGAGGCGGTGCTGCAGCAGCAGGCGCGCATCAACACCGAGCTGCAGGAGGGCCTCATGCGCACGCGCATGGTGAGCTTCGCCACCCAGGCCGCGCGGTTGCGCCACATCGTGCGCCAGACCGCGCGCGAGCTCGGCAAGCGCGTGGAGTTGGAGCTTAAGGGCGCGGAGGTGGAGGTCGACCGCACCGTGCTCGATCGCATGATCGGGCCGTTCGAGCACATGATCCGCAACTCGGTCGACCACGGCATCGAGTCCGAGGCCGAGCGCCGCCGCCGCGGCAAGCCGCCGTTCGGGCATATCACCATCGCCACCGTCCAGGAGGGCAGCGAGGTCGTGATCCGTTTTTCGGACGACGGTGGCGGCCTCAACATCGAGGCGATCCGCGCCAAGGCGATCGAGCGTGGACTGGTCTCGTCCGAGGCCGCGCTCACCGAGGACGAGCTTGTGCAGTTCATCCTCATGTCCGGATTCTCGACCGCGAGCCAGATCACGCAGGTCTCGGGCCGGGGCGTGGGCATGGACGTGGTGCACAACGAGGTAAAGCAGCTCGGCGGTTCGATGGCGGTGAACAGCAAGCGCGATACGGGTACGACCTTCGTCATCCGCCTGCCGCTCACGCTCTCCATCACCCAGGCGCTCATGGTGCACGTGGGCGATCAGCTTTATGCCGTCCCGCTCGCCTCGGTGTCCAACATCGTCGAATTCCCGATCGAGAAACTGACCGGGCTCGCCGTCGGCAAGAATCCGCTGTTCAATTATCAAGAACGCGTCTATCCGTTCATGAGCCTCGGGACGCGGCTCGGCCTCGGCTCGCAGGCGGTTCCCGGCAAGAAGGTCCCGGTGTTGCTCGCGCGCACCGGCACGCGCGAGGTGGCGATCCAGGTGGACGGCCTCAGCGGCACGCGCGAGGTGGTGATCAAGACTCTGGGGTCCCAGCTTTCCGAGATCAAGGGACTCGCCGGCGCGACGATCCTCGGCGACGGGCGCGTGATCCTCATCCTGGATGTGCCGGGCCTGTGGTACCGCGACGATACGATCCGCGTCGAGCACCGCGCCGAGGCCAAGCCGGCCGCGGCCGCGCGCGAGCGCCCGCTCATCATGGTCGTGGACGACTCGCTCACCGTGCGCAAGGTCACCGGCAAGCACCTGCACAAGCGCGGGATGGACGTGATGGTCGCCAAAGACGGCATCGACGCCGTGGAGCAGTTGCGCGACCGCATCCCCGACGTGATGCTGGTGGACATCGAGATGCCGCGCATGGACGGCTACGAGCTCACGACGCGCGTGCGCTCGGATACCAGGTTGCGGCGCATCCCGATCATCATGATCACCTCGCGCGCGGGCGCCAAGCATCGCCAGAAGGCCTTCGAGCTCGGCGTGGACGGCTATATGAGCAAACCCTATCAGGAAGAGGAGCTGCTCAAGAATATCGAGGCCATGCTGTCCAAGAATCCGGTGCAGCCGTGAGCGCGGCCGCCGCGCCGCGGTCGGGGCCGGACCCGGATTACCGCGGTTGCGCGACCCGAGGAACCGCCCTTGGCTGAGCCGAACCAGTATCTGCGGCTGCAATTGCAGGGCGTTCAGTACCTGCTGCCCAGCACCTCAGGCTTCACGATCGAGCAGCGCGAAGGCCTGCTCGCCAACTCCGATCCGGCGAGCCCGATCGTCGCCTGGCGCGCGGTGCGCAACGCGCGCTGGCCGGCGTATTGTCTGGACACGGGCTTGAAGCCCGCGCGGCGCGATGACTGGAGCCGCGCGGTTTTCATCGAGGCGACCCCGCACGCGATCGGGCTTGCCGTCGATGACGTGCACATGCTGCCGCGCGCCGACACCCAGGTCGGACCCTTCACGCCGCTCGGTCCCGCGCCCACGCGCCACGGGCATCTGTTCGCCGGGGTCTGGGTTACGGGCCGGCGCGTGACGCTGGTGTTCGATCCCAAGGCGCTGATCGGCTACCTGCAGGGGCTGGGAGAGTAACGTGCAGCAGAAGACGGCGGCCCGCATCCATGCGCTCGAGATCCCGATCCGCGGGATGTCGCTCCTCATCCCGAGCGCGAGCATCGCCGAGGTGGCGAACGTGCCGGAGCTGGCGTCGATCCCGCTGAGCCCCGCCTGGGTGCTGGGCACGATCGGTTGGCGCACGCTTGCCGTGCCGGTGGTGTCCTTCGAGGTGCTGATGGGGGCGCATGCGGTCGCGCCGGCCCCGGCCTCCAAGGCCATCGTGTTCTACCCGCTGGGCGGGCGCCGCGAGTGGGAGTTCTTCGCGATCCTCTCGGCCTCGGAGCCGCGCCCGCAGGCCGTCGACCCGGGCATCGCGATCGCGGCGACGGCCGCGGACCTGCCGGACTCGCCCTATGTCGCCGCCGGTCTCAAGGTCGGCGACAAGCTCATGCTCATCCCGGATTTCGCGGCGCTGAAAAAGGTGTTTTATCCGTAGCCGGCAGAGAAAAGATACAAGAGAAAGGAGAAAAGTTTTTCAGAAGACGCTCTTTGCTCTTTTTTCTTTACTCTTTTCTCTCATCGTGTAGCGATATCAATCCCCTCCCATGCAACGTCGGCGAGTAAGTCGATCTCTTCTTCGTTAATCACATACGGCGGCATGAAGTAGATCACATCCCCGAGCGGTCGCAGCAGCACGCCCCGCTCCAGGGCGTAGCGGTACACCGCGCGGCCGCGGCGCTCCTGCCACGGATAAGGCGTGCGCGTCTTCTTGTCCTTCACCATCTCGATCGCGAGGATCATGCCTGTCTGCCGCACCTCGGCGACATGCGGATGCCCGGCGAAGTGTGCGGTCGCGCGCGCCATGTGCGCCGCGAGCCGCCGGTTGCGGTTCAACACGTCGTCGTCGCGGAAGATGTCGAGTGTCGCGTTCGCCGCCGCGCAGGCGAGCGGGTTGCCGGTGTAGGAATGCGAATGCAGGAACGCCTTCTGTGCGGTGTATTCGGCGTAGAAGGTCTCGTATACGGCGTCCGTCGTCAGGCACACCGACAGCGGCAGGGTGCCGCCCGTGAGCCCCTTGCCGAGCAGCAGGAAGTCCGGCGCGATGCCGGCCGATTCGCACGCGAACATCGTGCCGGTGCGCCCGAAGCCGACGGCGATCTCGTCGGCGATCAGGTGCACGTTGTATTGGGTGCAGGCGGCCCGCAGCAGCTTCAGATACACCGGATCGTACATGCGCATGCCGCCCGCACACTGGACGAGTGGTTCAATAATCACGGCGCAGGTTTCGTGCGCATGCGCGGCGAGCGCCGCATCCATCGCGGCAAACAGGCGCGTGGAATAGTCGGCGCAAGATTCACCCGGTTCGCGTTGCGAGCAATCCGGTGCTGGGACCGTGATCGCCTTCAACAGCAGCGGCTCGTAGGTTTCCTTGTAGAGCGCCACGTCCCCGACCGAGAGTGCCCCGAGCGTCTCGCCGTGGTAACTGTTGCTCAAGGAAATAAAGCGTGTGCGCGATTCGCCGCGGTTGCGCCAGGAGTGAAAGCTCATCTTGAGCGCGACCTCGACCGCACTCGACCCGTCCGAGGCGTAGAAACAACGCGCGAGTCCCTTCGGCGCGAGCGCCACGAGCCGTTCGGAGAGCGTCACAACCGGTTCGTGGGTGAAGCCCGCGAGAATTACATGCTCCAGCTGCGCAAGCTGCCCGGCGATCGCGGCGTTGATGCGCGGGTTGGCGTGGCCGAAGAGATTGACCCACCACGAGCTGATGGCGTCGAGGTAGCGCCGGCCGTCGTAGTCCTCGAGCCACACGCCTTCCCCGCGCCGGATGGGAATCGGCGGATCGTCCGCATGGTCGCGCATCTGGGTGCAGGGGTGCCAGAGCACGCGCAGGTCGCGCTCGGCCCAGGAACGGTTGGTCATGGGCACATAAGATACGAGATACGAGGTACGAGAGGCGAGGGGATTATGAGAAACGAGGTACAAGATACGAGGTACGAGCGCAATCTTTAGTTACCCCCGCCCCTCGTATCTCGTCCCTGCCTTAATATCCCCAATACCCCCTGAGGACGTTGCCCTGGCCGGCGTAGAGGTCGGGCGTGGCGGGATCGAATTTCGGGAAGCCGATGCCTTGCAGCATCCGCTTGCCGTCCTCGGTCTTGTCGGCGTTGAGCAAGGCCGCGCGCAGCTTCTCACGCAAGCCCTTGTCCAGATGAGGCGCGGCCGAGAGCGCCCAGTGCGGCATCGGTTCGGTCGTCATGACGACCGCGAGGCCACCCGAGCGCGCCATCTGCTGGCTCACGAGCGGTGTGGGCAGGATCGCGGCGTGGACCCGCCCGGCCACCACCAGCTCCATGCCCTCCTCGGCGTTGTCGACCTGGACGATGGCCGGTTGGCGCGTGGGGTTGGGGAACATGGCGCTCAGGCGCACGGCGCCGACGGAGGGCGGGCCGAGCGTCGCGATCGTCTTGCCGGTAAGCTCCATGGGGTCGAGCACCGGGTGGCCTTTGGGCACGACCAGGCTGTAGCTCACCGTGCCGGGGATCTTGGCGAGCACCGTGAAGCCGAATTTCCGGATGCGGTAGTCCGTGAAGTGCGCGGCGTCGAAGACGAGGTCGTAGCCGCTGTTGCGGCGGATTACTTCCCAGTAGGCGATGAAATTGGGCAGCGTGCCGATGAGACATCGGCGGCCCGTCGTCCTTTCGATGAACTCCGCGAGCGGCTGATAGTCCTTGCGGGTCTGCTCCTCGCTCAAGATCGGCTGGATCACGAGCACCAACTCGCCGGGCCCGGGTTTCGGCATCGCCGCGCGCACGGCGGCGACGGCGGCAAGCGCGAGCAGCGTCAGCGCCAGCACGCCGCCCGCCGGATATGGCCGAATCCTGCGTCGGGTTCTTGTCGTCACGCCGCCCCGGCGGCAGGCGGGATACGACGGCGTGGAATCACCATGTCTGCTTCAGGTAATCGCTATAGCCTTTGTAGATTTGCGGCGGTGCCGGCTCGAATCCCTCCGGGAAACCGATTTTTTTCAGCATCTCCTGGCCCTGCGGCGTTTTGTTCGCCTCGAGCAGCGCTTTTTTGATCTTTTCGCGCGTGACCTCATCCATGCCCGACGACGCCGACAGCGTGATGTGCGGCGTCTGCGGCGAGGTGGTGATCGTTGCGATGTCCTTGCCCGCGGCCATGGCCCGGGCCACCAGCGGCGTCGGCACCATGGCGGCCATTACCTCGCCCCCCAGCAGCATCTCCATCGCCTCTTCCGAGCTGTTGACGGGTTGGAGATAGGGCTGGCGCGAAGGATTGGGGAACAGCCGCGCGAGCATGAGCCCGCCCGGGGCGGGCGGGATGAGCGTCGCGATCTTTTTTCCGGTCAGTTCGGAGACGTCCATGATGCCGGAGCTGGAGTGCGCCACCAGGGAGTAGCTCACGAGGCCCGGCACCTTGACCAGCGGGACGAAGCCGTGGTTCTTCATGCGGTACTCGGTATAGAACGGGGCATCGAGGACCAGATTGTATTCCTTGCCCTGCTTCATTTTGTACCAGTACGTGGTGAAGTCCGGCGCGGTCTTGAGCTCGACGGACTTGCCGGTGACGTTGGCGATGTACTCCGCCAGCGGCTGAAAGGCCTTGTACGTCTGTTCCTCGCTCAGGATCGGCTGCACGGCGAACCGGATGTCGGCCGCGCGCGCAGACCCCGGGGCACCGAGCAGCAGCGTCGCTGCCAGCATGACCAGGACGCCGGTACCGCGCGTTCCGCCGGACGTCTCGTTTATCATCGAATCTCCCCCGGTTAGTGACCACGCTGCGGGCTGGCCCCGTTTGTTTTGCTGCTTTTGCCCCGTCCTGCCGCGGACAACTTCGTTCCCGAGCTGTTACATCGACTTCATTCAGTGGAGAATAGGCTTGGTGTCCTTGGCGGTTAGACTGCTTTTTCTAGGATTATAGCCGCTGGGCCGCGCGGCTGTCCCGAGACCGACATGGGGCGCGGCATGGCCCGATTTTCATTGTTTGAAAACGCAAACGGAGTGTATCGATGGCGCGCACAGAAACACCGGTATGTGCATTCGGCGAATCGGCCCCGGATTTTTCCCTTCCCGGCGTCGATGGCAGGACCTGGACCTTGTCCGGTTGTCGCGGCCCGAAGGGGTTGCTCGTGATGTTCATCTGTAACCACTGTCCGTACGTCAAGGCGGTGCGCGACCGCATCGTCCGCGACGCGCGCGAGTTGCAGGACTACGGCATCAACGCGGTCGCGATCATGTCGAACGATCCGCGCGACTATCCCGAGGACTCGTTCGAGAACATGCGGAAGATCGCCGCGGAGCTCGAGTTCCCGTTTCCCTATCTCTGCGACGAGACCCAGGAGGTGGCGAAAGCCTACGGCGCGGTGTGTACGCCGGACTTCTTCGGCTACGACAAAGACTTGAAGCTTCAGTACCGCGGGCGGCTCGACGAGTCGCGCAAGGAGCCGGTGCCGAACGCGCGCCGCGACCTGTTCGAGGCGATGAAGCAGGTGGCGCTCACGGGCCTCGGCCCGAAGGACCAGATCGCGGGTATGGGGTGTTCGATTAAATGGAAGGCAAGCCAATAGCCATTAGCTTATAGCTGTTAGCTAAAGGCTATGGGCTATCGGCTATAGGCTATCGGCTATAGGCTTATCAATGATCGCCGAAGAAACCGTCGGTATGGAACGACACCAAGTCCTGCCCGACCTCGCATCGCTGCGGGCGCTCCTGCGCGACTGCGCGCGCGAGGAGCTGTTGCCGCGGTTCGCCGACGTGCGCCGCCAAGTCAAGCCCGACGGCAGTCTCGTCACCGAGGCGGACATTGCGATGCAGCGCCGCATGCAGCAGGAACTCACGCGGCGCTGGCCGCGGTATGCGTTCCTCGGCGAGGAGATGTCCGCCGTGGAGCACGAGCGGCTCGCCGCGCTCTCGGAGCCGGGGCTGTGGTGCCTGGATCCCCTCGATGGCACGAGCAACTACGCCGCCGGCGTGCCGTTCTTCGCGGTGTCGCTCGCGCTGCTGGTGCGCGGTCGGCCCGAAATCGGCCTGGTGTACGATCCGGTGCGCGATGAATGCTTCACGGCGCAACGCGGCGCGGGCGCGTGGTTGAACGACACGGCACTGCGCGCGCGGGCGATGGGACTGGAGCTGCGCCGCTCCCTCGCCGTGGTGGATTTCAAGCGCCTGGACAGCCGGCTCGCTCAGGAGCTCGTCGCGCACCCGCCCTATGGCTCGCAGCGCAACTTCGGATCGAGCAGCCTCGAGTGGTGCTGGCTCGCGGACGGGCGTTTCCACCTCACCCTCCACGGCGGGCAGAAGCTCTGGGATTACGCCGCGGGAAGCCTGATCCTCGCCGAGGCCGGCGGGAGCGCGCAAACGCTGGATGGCCAGGAGGTATTCGCGCTGGGGCTGAAGCCCCGGTCGGTGGTGGCGGCGCTCGATCCGGAGCTATTCCGCGCGTGGCGCGACTGCCTCGCTAAGGTGCGCGAAACGCCGGGATAACCGCCGAATCCTCAGGACTGAGGCCAAATTCCCGTTTTATGCCTGGATTGCCGGGCCGCTTCGGGCTTGCCCAAAAACTGACCGTGAGCGAAAATGCGCCGGCCTTTTGGCTGGCCGGCTCCGGGCCTCGGGAATCGCCGTCAGGCAAACAAGGCGAAACGGCGATCCCGCAGACAGACGCATAAAAACTGCCGGCTTACCCGGATTATTACCCCTTGGCGTATGGCTGCGTTCCGCCAAAGGGTTTTGCTGTTTGAGCGATCGAGCAGCGGCTCAGGGGCGGAATATCCGGCGCGCAGGCCGGTGATCCGGGCCCCGGGCCCTGGATTCCAGAGTTTCGAGTAACGAGGGTCTAATTCCATGACAGCGAAACCCCACGCCCACAAGGCGGGCGAAGACAAGGCATTGACGAACCGACGCGAGCGGGCCAACGCCATCCGCGCGCTTAGCATGGATGCGGTGCAGAAGGCCAACTCCGGTCACCCGGGCGCGCCCATGGGCATGGCCGACATCGCCGAGGTGCTGTGGAACGACATCCTCAGGCACAACCCGGCGAACCCGAAATGGCCGGACCGCGACCGCTTCGTGCTCTCCAACGGCCACGGTTCGATGCTGCTCTATTCGCTGTTGCATCTCACCGGATACGACCTCTCGATCGAGGACCTCAAGAATTTCCGACAGCTGCATTCCAAGACCCCGGGCCATCCGGAATACGGCTATGCCCCGGGCGTGGAGACCACCACCGGTCCGCTGGGACAGGGCATCACCAATGCGGTCGGCATGGCGCTCGCCGAGAAGGTGCTCGCGGGCACGTTCAACCGCGACGGCCACCACATCGTGGACCACTATACCTATGTCTTTCTCGG
>Ga0154833_1109_pt1 | contig 25302 bp, 24 predicted proteins | sample Rifle2008BG16ft_FD_116137 | JGI IMG/M metagenome (GOLD analysis project Ga0154833, IMG submission 116137) | Candidatus Muproteobacteria bacterium RBG_16_65_34 | reverse complement strand
GGCCCCGCCACTAAATCGACGGTACCGCCGTGCCAGTTTGTAGTCCCTTTGTGTCGATTTAGTGGCGGGGCCATCGCGCGCTCGATCGCCTTGGGGGTGCGCTCGGCGTTGAACGGTTTGGCGATGAAGCGGCGCGCGCCTGCTCGACGATCGCGAGGCGTTCAGGCAGAGGCATCGGCTCGATCGCTCGCGCGTATGCCGTTCGAGCTGCCGGTGGGGACGCAGGCGCCCGGATCGAGCGGTGTCGCCGTGCACCGCGGCGGCGGGGCGGTTTGCAGTGTACGAGTTTGTGCGGGCTCGATCCGCGGCCGCTGTGCCGACAGCCTTCGGTGGAGTGTCTGTTCGAGCGGCGGGGCCGGCGGCGCGGATGCTAGCGTTTCGGGGGCGCGCCCGCCGCGGTCGTTTCGGGTCGGTGCGCGTCGCCCGGGATTCTGAAGATCGCGTTACGCGCGAAGACGAAGCCGCAGAAGCAGAGCGCGCTGGCGGCGGGGAGGGCCGTGCGGCACTTCGGGCATTGCTTGGTTTCGGTGCCGGAGAATTTCTGAGCGAACTTGGCGGCCTTGGCCGCCTGCGCGGCGCGGAAGGCCTCGGTCGGCTCGACGGACTGAACGGGCGTGGCCGCGTTCCCGGCCTCTGCGGCACGTGCGCTCAGGGTCTCAATCTCGGCGCGCTGACTCTGGAGCTCGTGCAACGCGCGCATCAGGCGCGAGAGTTTTTCGGGGTTTTTCGGGTCACCCTTCAGCTCGATGCGCGCCGCCTCCAGTGTGTCCACGGCCTGATCGAGGCGCGCCGCGAGATACGCCTCGATCAGTTCCTCGTCCTGGCCCGCCTCTCCCGCGTGCGCGAAGGAATAACCGCAACCGCAGGTCGCGGCTTCGGTCGGAACCTGCGCCGCGCAGGATGGGCAGGACTTCTGAAAGATGTTGGTTGTACCCACGGATACCCCAGACCGCCTGATGGAAAATCCTTGAAACCTGATACCAAGTATAGCTCGGAAGTATACCCGCCGCGGGCGATCGGCGGCAGCGGTTTACGGATTTATGCGGCAAATGACGCGATGAGCGGCCGCATGAGCGCGCCTTCCATCCCGGAATGGCACCCACCGTTCCGCATCATGAAAAGACGCAGGCCGCACGGTCCAAAGCGCCAAGAAAACGGGCTCGTAGAGCTGACCGCTCGGTTTTAATGCAGCTTGAGTCGCGGCTTGGTGCGATGCTGCAGGAAATCCGACAACGTGAGAAGCAGCATCGGCCAAGTGCCGTGCAGCGCGCGCTGGTGCAGGCGGTGGAGCGTGCGGTAGGTCAGGCGCGCGAACCGGCCCTCGATCATGACATTGCCGGTCAAACGGCTCATGAGGTTCCCGAAGGCCGTGTAGTGGCTCAAGGAGATGAGCGAGCCGCGGTCGTGATAGACGTACTGCGGGAGCGGTTTGCCCGCGAGTCGCGACTCGATCGATTTGGCCAGCATCTCCGCCTGCTGATGCGCCGCCTGCGCCGTGGGCGGCACGGGCCGGTCGCTGCCGGGCAGGGGGCATCGGGCGCAATCGCCGAACGCGAAGATATTATCGTCGCGCGTTGTCTGGAGCGTCTGCCGCACCACCAGCTGGTTGCTCCGGTTGGTCTCGAGCCCGGCCAGCTCGCGCAGGAAATCCGCCGCCTTGATTCCCGCGGCCCAGACCTGGGTGCGGGCGTGGAAGAACATGCCGTCCTCGGTCTGCACGCCTTCGGCGATCACGCGCGTGACGCGCTGCCCGGTGTGGACCTCGACGCCGAGCCGGCGCAGCTCCTCCTCGGCGGCTCGGGACACGCGCTGCGGCAGGGCCGGCAGAATGCGGTCGGCGGCCTCGATGATCGTGAGTTTCACGTCGCGCTCCGGCACGATGCGGTCGAAGCCGTAGATGACGAGCTGGTGCGCGACGTTGTGCAGCTCCGCGGCGAGCTCGACGCCCGTGGCGCCCGCGCCGACGATGACGACGTTGAGCTGGCCCTGCGCGAGCGGCTCGGTCTGCGTCTGGGCGCGGATGTAGGCCTTCATGATCATGCGCTGGAAGGCGTCGGCCTGCGCGCGGTCATCGAGGAACACGCAGTGCTCGCGCACGCCGGCGAGGCCGAAGTCGTTGCTCACGCTGCCGATGGCCATCACGAGCGTATCGTACGGCACGACCCGGCGCGGGATGACCTCGCGACCGTCCTCATCCAGCGTCGGCGCGAGCATTACCTCGCGCTTTTCCCGGTCGAGCCCGTCCATGCGCCCGAGACGGTACTCGAAGCGGTGTTGATGCCCCTGGGCGATGTAGTCGACGTCGTCCTCGTGCGAGTCGAAGGTCCCGGCCGCGACCTCGTGCAGCAGCGGCTTCCAGATGTGCGTGAGGTTGGCGTCCACGAGCGTGATGTGCGCTCTTCCGCGCCGGCCGAGTCGATCGCCGAGCCTGGTGGCGAGCTCCAGCCCGCCCGCGCCGCCGCCGACGATCACGATGCGATGTCCGGTCATGGTTATTCCTTGTTATGTGAGGGAGGGATGACGTCTCGGTCGACCGCCATTTTAAGAGATAGAGTAGGCAGGTCAAATCGCCGGCTAGCCGGCGGTTTCCACCTGCACAAGATGCAGGTCCGAGCGTCCGCGTCCGCGGATTACCGTGAGCGTCACTTCCTCGCCCACGCGCCAGTCGGCGAGATGGCGGTGCAGGTCGTCGACATTCGCGACCGCGCGCCCCTGGAGCGCGCAGATGAAATCGCCGCTGCGCACGCCGGCGCGTGCGGCCGGGCCGTCCGGATCGACGGACACGACCTCGACGAGGTAATCCTGGGCGAGATCGTGGAAACGCGCGAGCCGCCGGTCGAGCGGGCGCTGGCGCGCGCGGATGCCCAAGTAGGCGCGGCGCACGCGCCCGTGGGTGAGGAGCTGTGTGAGCACCCACTGGGCGGTGTTCGCGGGGACGGCGAAGCCGATGGCCTGCGCCATGGCGATGATCGCGGTGTTGACGCCGACGACGCGCCCGCGCGAATCGACGAGCGGGCCGCCGGAGTTTCCGGGATTCAAAGGCGCGGTGTGCTGGACGATGTTTTCGATGAGCCGCCCCTCGCGCCCGCGCAGGTTGCGCCCGAGCGCGCTCACCACACCCGTGGACACCGTGGACTGAAAGCCGAAGGGATTGCCGATCGCAATCACGAGCTGCCCGACGCGAAGGTTTGCGGAATCGCCCAGCGCGGCGTACGGCAGCCCCGAGGCCTGGGCGCGGATGACCGCCAGGTCCGTCGCGGGATCGTCGCCGATGAGCGCCGCCGGCACGTTCGCGCCGTCGGTGAAATGGGCCGCAAGCCGCCGCGCCCGGTGCACGACGTGGCTGTTGGTGAGGATATAGCCGTCGGGTGCGATGACCACACCCGAGCCCGCGCCGCTTTCCTCCGGCAAGCGCCGCGAAGAATCTTTGCCCACGCTCACGCTCACCACCGCCGGGCCCACGGCCTCGACCACGCCGATGACCGCGCGCGAGTAGGCATCGAGCAGCGCCGCGTCGCTCGGTTCCGGCGCGGGCTTCGGACGCGACGGATCCGGCGCGGCGCCGGCGCCCGGCGCATCGATCAGCATGATGTCGGGATGAGTGGGCATGTCAGTAATGGGTTATGGTGCCGGCGGGCGGGAGTTCAATGGCCGAATGGCCCTCGCGGAGCGGTGTCTTTCGGCGTGCCTCGAGGTCCCGCCGGCAGGCCGCCGGGTTTATTTCGCCGCGCCGGTGTCCTGCTCGAACAGCCGCTCCAGCTCCTCCGCGCCTTGGCGCGCGGCGGCGATCAGTTGGGCCTCGTCCCGGTAAATCTTGTGTTGCCGCTCGAGCAGCGCCTCGTCGTGCTCGCGGAATTTATGGACCGCCGCGTTCGCCTCCACGGCCGAGTAGCCCAGCCCGAGCAGCACGTCGCGCGCGAGCTCGAGGCTGGAGAGGAAGGTCTCGCGCATGATCCGCTCCACGCCGACGTCCATGAGCCGGTAGGCGTGCTGGCGGTTGCGCGCGCGGGCGTAGATCTTCAAGTGCGGGTAGTGCTTCTTCACCATCTGCGCGGTCTTGACCGAGGCCTCGACGTCGTCGATCGCCAGCACGAACGCCTCGGCCTGGTCGGCGCGCGCGGCGCGCAGGAGATCGAGGCGCGAGGCGTCACCGAAGTAGATCTTGCTGCCGTACTTGCGCACGAAGTCCACCTGCTCGAAGCTCGCCTCGAGCGCGGTGAACGGGATTTTTTTCAGCCGCAGCGTGCGGGCGACCATCTGGCCGAAGCGCCCGAAGCCCGCGATGATCACGCGGTGGTCGCGGTCCTCGATGCGGTCGAACTCCCTCGGCGGCGCGGCCGAATACCCGATCTTCAGAATCCTCTCGTTCAGCGAGACCAGCAGCGGCGTCAGCACCATCGAGGCCGAGACCACGACGATCAAGAGATCGGCCAGCGCCTTGTCCATCGCCTGCGCGCCGGCGGCGACGCCGAACAGCACGAAGGCGAATTCACCGCCCTGAGACAGGAACAGGGCGAGGTTGACGGAGGAGGCGTGGCTTTGCCGGGCGATCCGCCCGAGGCCGTAGAGCGTGAGCGCCTTGGTCGCCATGAGGCCCGCGACCAGCCCGAGCACGGTGAGCGGTCGGTGCAGCACGAGCCCGAGATCCACGGATATGCCGACGGCGATGAAGAAGAGCCCGAGCAGCAGACCCTTGAACGGCTCGATGTCGGCCTCGAGCTCGTGACGGTACTCGGAATCGGCGAGCAGCACGCCCGCGAGAAACGATCCGAGCGCCATGGACAATCCGGCCTGCTCCATGAGCAGCGCGGTCCCCACGACGACCAGCAGCGCCGCGGCGGTGAAGATCTCGCGGTCCGTCGCCGAGGCTGCGAGCCGCAGGAACGGGCGCAACAGCCAGCGCCCGCCCACCACCACGGCCGCGATGAGCGCGATGGCCGAGGCGATGGCGAGCGCGCTCCCGCCGCGATCTATCCCGCTCGTGCCGACGCCGAGCAGCGGGATGATCGCGAGCAGGGGAATGGCCGCGAGGTCCTGAAACAGCAGGATCGCGAACGAGGCGCGTCCGTGATGCGTGGGGAGCTGCTTCTTCTCCGCGAGGAGTTGCAGGGCCAAGGCGGTGGATGAGAATGACAACACCAACCCCACGATGAGGGCCGTAGCGGCGGAAAGTCCCAAAACGAAGCCCGCGAGCGCGAGCGCGAGGCCGGTCGCCAACACCTGCGCGCTGCCGAGGCCGAACACCGGCTTGCGCAGCGCCCACAGCCGCGAGGGTTGCAGCTCCAGGCCGATGATAAAGAGCAGCAACACCACGCCGAGCTCGGCGAAGTGCAGGATGTTCTCGACGTCGCGCACGAAGCCCAGCAGCCACGGGCCGATGAGCACGCCCGCGGCGAGGTAGCCCAGCACCGCGCCGATACCGAGCCGCTTGAACAGCGGTACGGTGATCACCGCCGCCGCCAGAAACACCACCGCTTCGTGCAGGAGTGACGTGTCCATGGAAGTTCCCTCGACGCCGGCCGGCGCGAGGCGCTGACCCGGTGTCACAAGGGTACAGCAGATGGGGCTTGGGTCACTAACCGATAGCGTGTTAAATAAGGAGGTCGCCCATCAGCCGGCGCCCTTTGGCGCTTCGGCCGACGCGGACAACGAGTCGGCTGCGGCGGTACGCATGATCCAGCAGCGCATTCTGTGGTACTTCGCCGACCCCATGTGCTCGTGGTGCTGGGGGTTCGCGCCCGTGATCGGCGCCATCCGGGATGCCTACCGGGAGCAACTACAGGTCGCATTGATGATGGGCGGGTTGCGGCCGGGGACGAAGGAACCCGTCACGCCGCAATTTCGCGAGGAGATTCTGCATCACTGGCGCGAGGTGCACCGCCGCACCGGCCAGCCGTTTGCGTTCGAGGGCGCGATGCCCGAGGGCTTCGTGTACGACACCGAGCCGCCGAGCCGCGCGGTGGTCGTCGTCGGCGAGCTGAATGCCGAGGCGACCTTTTCCTATTTCAAGTCGGTCCAGGCGGCGTTCTACGCGCAGCAGCAGGATGTCACGAAGGCGGATACGCTCGCGGCGCTGGCGGAACAGCATGGTGTCGCGACAGCACAGTTCCTGCAGCGTTTCCACTCGGAGGACGCGAAGCAAAAGACGCAGATGCATTTCCATCAAACCCGGCAAGCGGGCGTCCGAGGTTTTCCCACCGTCGTGCTGCAAAACGACTCCGGCTACGCGCTTTTGACGGTCGGCTATCGTCCCCTCGATGAACTCAAGCCCGAAATCGACGCTTAGTTGCGGGCTGGGCCCGACTAAAGCGGGTCGGCGCCGTGTTTTAGTCGAACAGGGCGCCGATTCATCTGAAACAAGTCGAACGTGCGCGGCCGGCCTCGACCTAACCTGCCTCGAGACCGATAACCGCCGTGAGCATCCCGATGGAACCGTGCTCGATCCCGTCGACGGGAAACGAAACGATTTCATCCCGGCCCTGTTGCGCGATGACGTAGAGGAGCGGGAGGTAGTGCTCCGGCGTGGGCACGCTGAGGCGGGCGTCCTCGCCGAGTGCCTCGAAATTGATGAGCGGCTCGTGCTCCCGCGCAAGAAGATAACCGCGCAGCTTTTCGTTGAAGCGGACGGCCCAGTCGTAGGGCGGCGCGTCTTCGGTCCACTGGATCAGACCGAGATTGTGCACCACGTTGCCGCTGCCGAGGATGAGCACCCCTTCGTCGCGCAGCGGCGCGAGGCTCGCCGCGAGCTCGTAGTGGAACCGCGGCGGCTGCGTTCGATCGATGCTCAGCTGAACCACCGGGACATCGGCCTTGGGATACGCATGCGCGAGCACCGACCACGTGCCGTGGTCCAGTCCCCAGGACCGGTCCGGATGCACCGCAACGGGTGCGAGCAGCGCGCGCACACGCTCGGCGAGTTGCGGGTCGCCGGAGGCCGGATATTGCACCTCGAAGAGCTCTTTCGGGAACCCGCCGAAATCGTGAATGGTGCGCGGCCGCTCCATCGCGGTCACGGCCGTGCCGCGCGTGGTCCAGTGCGCGGACACCGCGAGGATCGCCTTGGGTTTCGGTACCGATTCACCGAGGCGGCGCCAGGCCGCGGTGTACCGGTTTTGTTCCAGCGTGTTCATCGGGCTGCCATGCCCGAAGAACACGACCGGCATCCGCGCTCGGCTGGCTGTCATCTCCGATTTCCTCGTGACCTTTCATTCGGTAGCAAAGCCGATCTTGGTGTGGGTGCCGTCGCAGAAGGGCTTGGTGGACGAGCCGCCGCAGCGGCACAAGTAAGCCACGGCGGTGCGCGTGACCGTCCGGCCGGTTCCCGAGCAGACCTCCAACGCACCCTCGACCTTGAGTGGGCCGTTGGGCAGTGGCGATATCTCGAGTCGGCCGTTGCGCCTTGCGAGCGGCGCCGAGTCCTGGGAGGCGGGCTCGCCCGTCGCGCGGAACGCGATCGCGTCGTGGCGTCTGTCGCAGAAGGGTTTGTTGCGCGAGGCGCCGCAGCGGCACAATGTCGCCCGAAAGCCGCGGGCCTGTCCCTCGATCGCCAGGTCCGCGTGAAAGGCGAGCGGACCGCTCTCGAGAACGCGGACGACGTTCACGGCCGGTGCGGTTTCGTTTTCCCCGCCATCGAGCCGCTCGAAGCCGAGCGCTCCGGACGGGCAGGCGAGCACCAGTGCCGCGATGGCTTCCGGCGCGGCGTTGTCCGGTTTGATCCAGGGTCCCTCGGCGTTCGGGACGAACACGTCCGGGCGCCCGAGGACGCAGTGGCGCGAGTGAATGCACTTCTTGCCATCGAAACGAATCGTGATTCTTTTGCCGCGGTATTCCTGGATGCTCATGCCTTTATCCTCCTGAACCTGTCGCTCGTCCTCGTCAATCGCCTCAGGACGAACGCGGAGCTCGATCAACGGCTCTCTCGCGCCGCAGCGGCGAATGCCGCGAACTGCTCGACGTACGCACGCAAGCGCTCGCGCAACTCGTTGTCCGTGAGCCGCCCCGCGGCGTCGAACACTTTGGCGGCGCCGGAGACGTAGAGCGTCTTGCCGAAGAACGGCCGCGTGCCAAGCGTGCGCAGCACCGGCAGCCAGGCGGTCTGGGAAAACGCCGTGCCCATGCGGCCCGGCGTGGCGCCGATGAGGCCGCCCGATTTGTTGCCGAACACGTGCGCGATGTCGGCCGGCGGCCGCGAGAGCCAGTCGATCGCGTTCTTGAACACGCCGGGGATCGAGTTGTTGTACTCGGGCGTGACCAACAGCAGGCCCTCGGCGGCCGCGACGCGGTTCTTGATATCAGTCACAACGGCCGGGATGCCTTGGGCGGTCTCGAGGTCGCCGTCGTAAAGCGGGATGCCTTTGATGGACACGATCTCGATCTTGCAGTCGGACGGCGCGAGCTCCGCGGCGGCGCGCAGCAGGGCGGCGTTGTATGAGCCTTTCCTCAAGCTGCCGGAGATGCCAATGATGGTGGTCATGTCGCATTCCCCCGCGTTTTCTCTGGACGGCGTCTCGTGCCCATCTCGCGTATATACCTTAAGGTCCCAACACCCTGGCCTTTCCCGGAGAGACAGGGGCTCGGCGTCAGGGACGCGAGATCAGAAATCGATCTCGCCCATGCGTCCCGACTGGTAATCCCGGATCGCTTGCTGAATTTCCTTTTCAGTGTTCATCACGAAGGGACCGTAGCGGGCGACGGGCTCGTTGAGCGGCGCGCCGGCGAGGAGCAGCAGATCGGCCGGTTCTTTGGCGTCGGCCGCGACCGCGAGGCGGACGCTTTCGCCTTCGCCCAGCCGTGCCATCTGGCCTTCGCGAACGGCTCCGCCCCCTTCGCCGACCAGGACCTCACCGCCGATGACATACACCAGCGCGTTGTAATCGGACGGAACTTCCGGCATCGCTTCGCCGCTGGGCCGGAGCGCGTAGTGCAGGTACACGATCGGTGTGCGCGTATCGATCACCGCGCTCCTGCCCATGGCGTTGCCGGCGATGACGCGCACCTTCGCCTTGCCGTCGGGACTCGTAGCTTCGGGAATGCGCGCGGCCGGGATGTCCTGGTAGCGCGGCCGGATCATCTTGTCGCGCGCGGGGAGATTGACCCAGATCTGAAAGCCGTGCATCACGCCGCCCGTGCGCTGAAACTCCGCGGTCGGCAACTCCGAGTGCACGACACCGGCGCCCGCGGTCATCCACTGCACATCGCCCGCGCGCAGCCGCCCGCTGTGGCCGGCCGAGTCCTTGTGCTCCATCTCGCCGGAGAGGAGATAGGTCACGGTCTCGAAGCCGCGATGCGGATGATCCGGGGCGCCGATGCCTTCACCCGGGCCCCAGCGCACGGGGCCGAGATGATCGAGCAACAGGAACGGGTCCACCTGCATCAGCTGCGCGGTCGGGAAGGGTCGTCTGACAGGGAACCCGGCGCCTTCGAGCGTGCGGATGCTGTCGACGACAGCAGCGACGGAGCGCTCGCGCGCTTTGGTAACGGCTTCCTTGAGCATGTTCCCTCCTTAAGAGCGTCTAGCAAAAAGACCATTCACCGCAGAGGGCGCAGAGCACGCAGAGAAAAACATTCGAATAGTTCTCTGCGATCTCCGCGTTCTCTGCGGTGTAAATTCCATATTGTCAGGATCGGTTTTTCTTACCGCCTTTGCGTCTTTGCGTCGAAAAATCATATAAATCGAAACTTCATCAAGACGCGGCTGCGCGCCTGCGGGCGAAGCGATCGCGATCGTGCGGCCGGGTGAAGTCGAGCGCCGGTCCCTTGGGCACGATGCCGCTCGGATTGAGGTGCCGATGACTTGAGAAATAGTGGCGCTTGATGTGGTCCATGTTCACCGTGTCGGCCACGCCCGGGACCTGGTACAGGTCGCGTACGTAGTTAGACAGGTTCGGATAGTCCTCGATCCGTCTGAGATTGCACTTGAAGTGGGTGTAATACACGGCGTCGAAGCGAAGCAGGGTGGGGAAGAGCCGCCAGTCGGCCTCGGTGATGATGTCGCCCACCAGGTAGCGCGAGCGCTCGAGCCGCGCCTCGATCTCATCGAGCGCGGCGAACAGCCGATCCACCGCGTGCTCGTAGACCCGCTGGCTGCCGGCGAAGCCGGCTTGGTACACGCCGTTGTTGATCCGCTCGTACACGAACGCATTCACGGTGTCGATCTCGGCGCGCAGCGGCGCCGGATAGTAGTCCGTCCGGTCGTCGGTGACGGCGTCGAACGCCGCGTTGAACATGCGGATGATCTCGGAGGACTCATTGTTGACGATGCGCCGTGTTTGTTTGTCCCACAGCACCGGCACGGTCACGCGCCCGCTGTAGTCCGGCTGGGTGCGCGTGTAGGCCTGATGCAGGTAGCGAAAGCCGTTTATGGTGTCGGGGATGCAGCCCGGCGCGTCGCTGAACGCCCAGCCCTGGTCCGAGATGATCGGATCGACGATAGAGAGCGAGATCGCCTCTTCGAGCCGTTTCAGCCTGCGGAAGATGAGCGTGCGGTGCGCCCACGGGCAGGCAGCCGAGACGTAGAGATGATAACGGCCCGGCTCGGCCCGATATCCGCTCGCGCCGTCAGCGGTAACCCAGTCGCGGAAATGGCTTTGCGGGCGCACGAACTCGCCCGCGGTCTTGCTGGTGTCGTACCAGCCTTCGTGCCATGCGCCGTTGAGTAGATATCCCATCTTCGTTTGTCTCTGAACTCTGGGTCGAATCGCCTTCGGCGATGATGTAACAGCTACTTGTGGGTGGCTGACCCACGGCAGGTAGCTTTTCTTTGCTCGTGCAAAGAAAAGCTACCAAAAGAAACACGCCCCGGTCGCGTCGCCGCGCGCGTTGCGCGCGGTCCCCTGCGCTGCTCACGCGCTCAGGCGCGAGCCTAACTCGCCGGCCGCACACAACGCGGCTCGGGCTCGAACAGGAGGCTCGCGACTTCTCCTGAGCGCGTTCCGCTGCTCGGCTTGCTCCAACGGGGACAAAAAACACCCATTTGGTCGTTGCCGTTCACAGATACTTCAGGCCAGCAGGCCCTACCCATACAGCACGGCCTGATGGGTTTTCGTTTCCACCCCCGTCGGAGCGAGCCGAGCACCGCAGCGCCCCCAAGGGGTTTCGCGCGCCTCCTGTCCGAGCCCGAGGCGCGTTTTATAAGCGCCCGGCGAGTTAGGCGCGCGCTTGGGGGCGCGAGGGCGAGGCGGAATAAGGCGACGGTCCGGTGGACCGTCGCCCCGCCGAGCGGGCTTGCCACGGATGGCAAGCCCCGGTTTCAAGCGCAGCACGGAGTGCGAAGCGCAGAAACCGCAGGGGACCGCGCGCTGTGCGCGCGGCGAAGCGACCGGGGGCGTTTCTTTCGGTTCCTTTCTTGTCGCCACAAGAAAGGAACCCGCCGCGCGGGCGCGGGAGCCCGCTTTAAAACAACGCCGCCGAAGGCGGCTCGACAGAAGTAAGCAGGCACGCGACCCGGAACGCACCTGCTTACTTCTTGTCCACGCCGTACGGCCCTGCCCCGAAGGCCATGATGAAGAGCATCGCGCCCATGATCGCGAGGTTCTTCATGAAGTTGATCTGCTGGCCCATGACCTCCGCCGGCGGCACCGCCCAGAAGTTGTGCATGGCGAGCGTCACCGGGACCAGCCACAGAAACATTACGGCGGCGGCCCAACGCGCCTTCCAGCCGACGATGAGCATCAGCGATCCCCCGACCTCGATGACGATGGTGAGCACCAGCAGTACCTCCACCATGGGCAGGCCCTTGCTCGCCATGTAGCCGGCGGTGCCGGCGAAGCCGCCGATCTTGCCGATGCCCGACCACAAGAAGATCAACGCCACGAGAACGCGCCCGGTGACGGGACCGAATTTGCCGATAAAGTCACTCATGATTGCCTCCGATGGGTTTGGCTGGCTCTGTCAGGGAAGACCCAAGAAATCAGACAGGATTAACAGGATTCACAGGATTAAATCGTAGATTCCGGTTTTCGATTTCAAAATCTGCGCCGATCTGAGTAAGCTGCGGATAAATTAGGCTTCGTTTAAACCGCCAAGAGCATCAGCACAATCCAGAGATCCGCAGATTACGCCGATTTACGCAGATTGATTTTTAGCTTTCAATCCTGTAAATCCTGTCCATTCGCTTTCAAGAAAATCTGCGCCAATCTGCGTAATCTGCGGATGAACGGGCTTTGTCTTTGGCTATTCCCGATTTTCTCCGCGTCCTTCGCGTCTCTGCGGCAAATAATCATAATCAACGTCCTCACGTTCGTATCCGTTGAAGATGCGAGGCAGGATATTCTTGTAATTTGACCCGGGATAGCGAAAAATTCCGGAGAAGTCCTTCAAACGAATTGAACAACCTTGCGCCTGACCCTTGATGCCCTCACCGTGCTCGATGCCATCGACCGCCGCGGCAGCTTCGCCGCTGCGGCGGATGAGCTGCATCGCGTGCCCTCGGCCATCACCTATGCGGTGCAAAAACTGGAAGAGGAACTGGGCGTGCTGTTGTTCGACCGCAGCGGCCACCGGGCGCAGTTGACCGAGGCTGGGCGCGAGCTGCTGCGCGAGGGACGGCACCTGCTGCATGCGGCCACGGAGCTGGAGGCGCGCGTCAGGCGCGTGGCCACCGGCTACGAGGTCGAGCTGCGCATCGCGGTGGTGGATCTCGTTCCGCTCGATCGGCTGTTCCCTCTGCTCGATGAGTTTTACCGCAAATCGAGCGGCACGCGGCTCAAGATTCTGACCGAGGTGTACGGCGGCGCGTGGGACGCGCTCGCGTCGGATCGCGCCGATCTTGCGATCGGCGCGCCGGGCGAAGGGCCGGCGGGCGGAGGCTACAGCACGCGGCCGCTCGGGACGGTGTCGTTCGTCTTCATGGCCGCGCCCGCACATCCGCTCGCCTCAGCCCCCGAGCCGCTGGCCCCCGAGGAGATTTTGAAGCATCGCTCCGTCGCCGCCGCCGACAGCTCGCGCGCGCTGGCGCCGCGCACCGCGGGGCTTTTGAGCGGGCAGGACGTGTTCACGGTCCCCGATATGCACGCCAAGATCGAGGCCCAGCGCGCCGGCCTCGGTGTGGGGTATGTGCCGAAACACCTGGCGAGGGCCGAGGAGGACGCGGGGCTGCTGGTCGTGAGGCAAGTTGTGGAGCCCAAGCCCGACATCCCGTTGTTCATCGCCTGGCGCACGGGCGATCAGGGCAAGGCGTTGCAGTGGTTTCTCGAAAGACTCGAGGACCCGGCGCTGCGCGCGCGCCTGCTCGTCTGAGGCCGGAGGGATTTCGTCGGAGAGGGGACTGAAAATCGCCTATAGTAATGTCGTACGCACAGAGCGGATCAAAAATGGGGGGTGATTGACCATGAAGTTGGCACGCACTATCGGTCTGGTAATGGGCCTTTTGAGTCTCCTGGGCGGCGCGGTCGCTCGGGGGGATCTCGTGTTCTCCACGCAGCCGCGAGGGCCGTACGCAAAGGTCGGTCCGGCCTTCGAGCAGGTGGCGGATTATCTCTCTAAGGTCTCCGGCGAAAAGGTGGTGTACAGGCATTTCGGCGATTGGATCAGCTACTCCGCCGCGATACGCAAGGATGACCTCGACATCGTGTTCGACGGTCCGCAGTTCGTCGCCTGGCGTCTGGCCTATCGCACGCACACGCTCGTGGCGATGCTGCCGCCCAGCGACGCCACGCACATAGTGGTCGTAAAAAAGGACAACAGCGCGATCGCGCAAGTGAAGCAGTTGGCCGGGCGCACGGTCTGCGGCCGCCCGCCGCCGAATCTCGCGAGCCTCGAGCTGTTGCGCGAGTTCGACAACCCCGCGCGCGTGCCCTTCATCGTCGAAGTGGACGGCTACGAGGGCGCATATCGGGGACTGATGCAGGGCAAGTGCGCGGCGGCCCTGATGAGCAACACCGTGTACGAAAAGCTCGATAAGGACGCGCGCGCCGCCCGCGTGGTCTTCACCAGCGAGCGCAAGCTGCCGCCTGGCGGGTTCACCGTCGGGCGGGGCATTGCCCCCGAGGCCCGGGCGAAAATCGGTAAGGCGCTCACCTCGCCTGACTCCGCCAAGGCGATCAAGGCCTTTCTCGACGATTATTCGAAGGGGCGGACCCTGGCCGAGCCGCGGCCCGAAGAATACAAAGGGGTGGAGAACCTGCTCAAGGGCGAGTTCGGTTTCGAGCCATAGGCGCCGTTCGTCGTAAATCCCCCGATCTCCTTTTCCCAGGGGAGATCGGGGATTTTCCGCATGTTGCACGCCTCTTGAAAATTCCGTTTCCTTCCCCAAAATTCCACCGCCGGACAGAGGAGCAACGAGGAAGTTGTTATATGATTGTTCGCCGCAGAGACGCGAAGGGCGCGGAGAGAACCGGGAAATCATCAAAGGCAAAACTCGTTTATCCGCAGATTACGCAGATTGGCGCAGATTTTCTTTAAAGCGAATGGACAGGATTTACAGGATTAACAGGATTGAGAGCTAAAAACTCAACGCAGAGGCGCAGGGAGTTGCAGATCGAAAAACTCTTAAACCTCCGCGCCTCTGCGTCTCTGCGGCAAAAACTATTACTTGAGGAGTCATCGCGGTCATGACCGTCGAAACGCATAAAGAAACCCTGGGCTTCCAGGCCGAGGTCCGCCAGTTGCTGGACCTCATGATTCATTCGCTCTACAGCAACAAAGAGATCTTCTTGAGGGAGCTCGTCTCCAACGCCTCCGACGCCGCGGACAAGCTGCGGTTCGAGGCCCTTACCGACGATGCGCTCTACGAGGGCGACTCGGACCTCAAGATCCGCGTCTCGTTCGACAAGCAGGCGCGCACCGTCACGGTTTCGGACAACGGCATCGGTATGAGCCGCCCCGAGGTGATCGACCACATTGGCACCATCGCCAAGTCCGGCACGCGCCAGTTCCTGGCCGCCCTCACCGGCGACAAGGCCAGGGATCTAAGCCTCATCGGCCAGTTCGGCGTGGGCTTCTATTCCTCGTTCATCGTCGCCGACAGGGTTACGCTGGTGACGCGCCGCGCCGGGCTCGGGCCCGAGCATGGGGTGCGCTGGGAATCCGACGGCAAGGGTGAGTACGCCATCGAGACCGTGGAGAGGGCCACACGCGGCACCGAGGTGACGCTGCACCTCAAGGAAGGGGAGGACGAGTTTCTCGACGACTGGCGGCTGCGCGCGATCATTCACAAGTATTCGGACCATATCACGCTGCCGATCGTGATGAAAAAACCGGACGGCAAGGACGAAGCGGAGACGGTGAACCGCGCCTCGGCGCTGTGGGCGCGCCCGAAGAGCGAGATCAAGCCGGAAGAGTACGATGAGTTCTACAAGCACGTGGCGCACGACTTCGAGGCCCCGCTCGCGCACATCCACTCGCGCATGGAGGGCAAGCAGGAGTACATCTCGCTGCTTTATCTCCCGCAACGCGCGCCGTTCGACCTCGGGGACCGCGACCGCCGCCACGGCATCAAGCTCTACGTGCGGCGGGTTTTCATCATGGACGACGCCGAGCAGTTGATGCCGGCATACCTGCGCTTCGTGCGCGGGGTGGTGGATTCGAACGACCTGCCGCTCAACATCTCGCGCGAGATCCTCCAGCACAACAAGGACATCGACGCCATCCGCTCGGGCTCGGTCCGCAAGGTGCTGGATCTCCTGGAGCACTTGGCCGAGCAGGACAAGGAAAAGTACGGGAAATTCTGGGGCGAGTTCGGGCGCGTGCTTAAGGAAGGCATGGTCGAAGACCCCGCCAACCGCGAGCGCCTCGCGCGGCTGCTGCGCTTCCCCTCGACGCAGACCGATTCCGAGACGCCGGATGTCGCGCTCGCCGACTACGTCGCGCGCCTGAAGCCGGGGCAGGAGCATATCTATTACATCGCCGCCGAGGGCTTCGCGGCCGCCAGGAACAGCCCGCACCTCGAGGTCTTCCGCAAGAAGGGCATCGAGGTGCTGCTGCTGCACGAGCGCATCGACGAGTGGGTCGCGATGCACTTGACCGAGTTCGCCGGCAAGCCCTTGCGGTCGGTCGCCAAGGGCGCGCTCGATCTCGGCAGCCTCGAGGACACCGAGGAAAAGAAGGCGCAGGACCAAGCCGCGACCGAGGCCAGGGATCTGGTCGAGCGCGTCAAGAAGATCCTGGGCGAGCAGGTGAAAGACGTGCGCGTGACGCACCGGCTCACCGGCTCGCCCGCCTGCCTCGTCGCCGACGAGGACGACATGACGGCGAACCTGGGAAGAATCCTCAAGGCCGCGGGCCAGCAGGCGCCGTCGAGCAAGCCGATCCTGGAGATCAACCCCACGCATCCCATCGTCGCGCGCCTCAAGACCGAGGCCGACGAGCAGCGCTTCGGCGACTGGACCCGCCTCCTGTTCGATCAGGCGCGGCTCGCCGAGGGCGGCGAATTGGAAGACCCCGCAAGTTTTGTCGGCCGGCTCAATAGTCTACTGCTCGATCTCATGAAATAGATTGCCGCGAGGGTGCAGATGCCCGACCCGTACCAAAGGGGAGATTCGGCGGGGCGACGAAACATTCTCATCGACAAAGTGCTTGTGCCCGCGTAGCTCAACTTTCCCATGCCATGGCATGAACTATCTTCTTTGGTCATGGGGGATGATGATAGTTGCGAAGCCATATCCTATGTTCCCGGCGGCGTCCGTCGCGGAATATGTCACCGTGTACACGCGCCCCTCGCGATTCTGTCCGGTACGGTCTGCGCGCACAGAAAAGGTGAAGTCGTCAGTACCGTATTCCGCATCCGCAACGTCTTCCGCGGGGTTCGCACACTCGTTGCAGGTAATGGACGCCAGTTTTACCGAGGGATGGGTATCTTGGTCATCCTGAGCCGACACGGACGCAGCGACCGATACCATTTTTCGGTTTGGCGGCCAAATCTCATTTGGCGACAAAACGACAGTTACCGTAGGCGCAACAGAATCTCTTGGCGGAGTATCCGTAGGAACGCGCTTCAGGTCCAAGGGTTGAGTCGCTGTCGCCGAATATTGCATCGTATATTTGTGCACTTCGTGCACTTGGATCGGCACATCGGTAATTTCCCCGCTCGCCAGAATTTGCCAGTTGGAATCATGCGTTTCTACATCGAAACTATATAGGCCAGAGCCAGTTCCAGTAATCTGGACAGTGTATTGACCTTCTGGAGGACGGCCAAGGATCTCGACAATCTTGGTTTTGTTTTCGGTAACCTCGCCAGTCACTGCGTTGTCATAACCTTCTAGCTGGTATGTGCTGTACGGAATCTCTGAATAGCGTCTTCCGCTGGCAGGATCAACGCCGGTTTTTCTTCCATCCGGCGCTATCACTAGAGGTTCCGCCGGCGAGTACAGCCGTACCGTCATTCCTTCGAGCGGAAAGCGATACGTTGTCTGCGGTCCCCGGTAACGCCGCGTTCCACTGTATGCATTCCCATATTTCCCAAGATCAGCGACGACGCCTCCATCTGGGTCGTAGATTTTCCACGGGCTAGAAGAGTCGTTGCCGTTTCGCCCGACCACCATAACCGTGAATTGGACCGCTTCGGCGGCGGGTAACAACGAGGTGAACCAACAAACAACCACAAAAAGGAACGCGCGGCGCGCGTTACACATAGAGTCCCTCCCATAAAGAAGATCCGCGGATGACCAGCAGAACTCCGGAGCACGTTACCCTACTATGGTAGCGCCGAATCAATCAACCAATGTCAGGGAAGTTCCGGCACGCGCCGCGAATTGTTGGGGGGCCGCTACATGCGGATATGTAGCTGCATATACTGACTGCGGCGCAGGGAGTTTTGGGGTAGTCCGGAAGGACGTCGGCGCCTTTTGCCTCGCTCGTCGGCAAGCTTGCGCCGTCGGGCGGCCGGAGTATCATGATCGGCTCGGGCCGTCGTAGAGCTCGAGCCCGGGTCGGCAATGCAAGGAGGCGCGCATGATCTCCCTCATCGTCAACGGCAAACCGCAGCAACTGGAGGTCGATCCGCAGACGCCGCTGCTCTGGGTGCTGCGGGATCGTCTCGGGCTCACGGGCACGAAATACGGCTGCGGCATCTCCGCCTGCGGCGCCTGCACGGTGCACGTGGAGGGCGAGGCGGTGCGTTCCTGCGTGACACCGCTCGCGCGCCTCGCCGGCAAGCGCGTCACCACCATCGAAGGCCTTTCCCGCGACAACGACCATCCGGTGCAACGCGCCTGGATCGAGCTCGATGTGCCGCAGTGCGGCTTCTGCCAGTCGGGTCAGATCATGGCCGCCGTGGCGCTGCTCGCCAAAAAACCCAGGCCCACGGACGCCGACATCGACGCCACGATGAGCGGCATCCTCTGCCGTTGCGGGACCTACCAGCGCATCCGCCGCGCCATTCACCGCGCGGCGGAGTTGCGGCGCGCGGGGGCGTAAGCCGTGAACGATCCGGCCGCGCCCGAGTTGATCGACGAAGGCCGCCGCGCCTTCCTTAAGGTGAGCGTCGCCGCGGGCGGCGCGCTGCTGATCGGGTTTTACCTGCCCGCGGTCGGCCGCGGAGGCGTAGCCGGGGTCGCCGCGACCGAGCTCGCGCCGAACACCTGGATCCGGATCGGCGCCGATGACAGCGTCACACTTATGGTCGCAAGCTCGGAGATGGGGCAGGGCGTCTACACCGCCATCCCCATGCTGCTCGCCGAAGAGCTGGAATGCGACTGGGCGCGCGTGCGCATCGAGACGGCGCCGGCGGCCAGGGCCTACTTCAATCCGCTCATCGGCATGCAATTGACGGGCGGCAGCACGGCGGTGCGCGCGTATTTCACGCCGCTGCGGCAGGCAGGCGCGACGGCGCGCGCGTTGTTGATTACCGCCGCGGCGCAGACCTGGGGCGTGAAAGAAGAAAGCTGCAAGGCCGAGAACGGCGTGGTCGTGCACCAGCCGAGCGGCCGGCGCGCGCGTTACGGCGAGCTCGTCGGCAAGGCCGCGACGCTGCCGGTGCCGAAGGCGGTGTTTCTCAAGGAGCCGAGCGAGTTCAAGCTGCTCGGCAAGCCCACGCGCCGGCGCGACACGCCGCTCAAGGTGAACGGCGCGGCGGTCTTCGGCCAGGACGTGCGGCTTCCCGGGATGCTCACGGCGGCGGTGGCGCGCTGCCCGGTGTTCGGCGGCAAGCTTAAGTCGTTCGATGCCGCGAAGGCCAAGGCGGTCGAAGGCGTGCGCCATGTGCTCGCGATCGATTCGGGGGTGGCCGTCGTGGCCGGGGATTTCTGGACCGCGCAACGCGGGCGCGAGGCGCTCGCCATCCAATGGGACGAGGGCGCGCACGCCAAGGCAAGCAGCGCGCAACTCCGCAGCCGCCTGGAAGCGGCGCTGAAGCGGGCCGGTTCGACCGCGCGCAGCGAGGGCGAGGCGGAGAAGGTGCTGAGCGCGGCCGCCCGGCGCATCGAAGCGGACTACGAGGTCCCGTACCTCGCGCACGCGTGCATGGAGCCGATGAACGCAACCGCCGTGGTGACGAAAGACTCGTGCGAGGTGTGGGCGCCGACGCAGGCGCAGACCGGCGCGCAAACGACCGCGGCGCGCATCACCGGGCTTGCGCCCGAGGCGATCAAGGTGCACACGACCTTTTTGGGCGGCGGCTTCGGGCGGCGGTCGGAGCAGGACTTCGTGTCCGAGGCCGTGCAGCTCGCAAGACTCACCGGCGCGCCGGTGAAGGTGATCTGGACGCGCGAGGACGATATCCGGCACGACTTCTATCGCCCCGCGACCCTGAACCGGTTGAGCGCGGCGCTCGGCGCGGACGGCCTGCCGAGCGCCTGGGTCCATCGCATTGCGGGGCCGTCGATCATGGCGCGCGTCGTCCCGCAGTTCGCGCCGGCCATGATGCCGGCCTGGCTGCCGGAATCGCTCAAGCAGGCGGGCGCGAGCGTGGCCGGCTTCGTCGTCGAGCGGCGCATCGACGCCACCTCGGTCGAGGGCGCGACCAATCTGCCGTACGCGATCCCGAATATCCTCGTCACCTACGCGATGGAGAACGGCCCCGTGCCGGTCGGGTTCTGGCGCTCGGTGGGGAATACCCAGAACATCTTCATCACCGAGTGCTTCCTCGACGAGCTGGCCGCGGCCGCGGGCAAGGACCCGTTCGAATATCGGCGCGCGCTGCTCAAGAACCACCCGCGCCATCTCGGCGTGCTGGAGCTCGCCGCCGGCAAGGCCGGCTGGGGTCGGCCCTTGCCTAAGGGCCGCCACCGCGGCATCGCCGTGGCGGAATCATTCGGGAGCTTCGTCGCCCAGGTCGCCGAGGTCTCGATCACCGACGGACGCGTGCGCGTGCATCGCGTGGCCTGCGCCGTGGACTGCGGGATCGTGGTGAACCCGGATACCGTGGTGGCGCAGATGGAATCCGGCATCGTCTTTGGGCTCACCGCGGCGCTCAAGGGCGAGATCACCATCAAGGACGGGCGCGTGGAGCAGGGCAATTTTTTCGATTACCCGCTGCTGCGCATGGACGAGATGCCCGAGGTCGAGACGCACATCGTCAAGAGCGGCGAGCCCCCGGGCGGCGTGGGCGAGCCCGGCACCCCGCCGATCGCGCCGGCGGTGGCGAACGCCGTGTTCGCCGCGACCGGCAAGCCGGTGCGGCGGCTGCCGACTCGGGTATGAATTTTCAAGAAGCAAGAATGGACAGGATTAACAGGATTTTTCAGGATTTACAGGATTACTTCTGAATCATGTCTTAATCATGTTAATCCTGCGAAATCCTGTTAATCCTGTCTATTCCGTTTTTTTGTTTTGATCTTTTATGGAAAGCGCCGATCGAGAGGTATTGACCGCCGCGGCCGAGTGGCTGGAACGAGGCGCGGGCGCTTATCTCGTCACGGTGGCGAAGACGTTCGGTTCTTCGCCGCGGCCGCCGGGATCGTTGCTCGCGGTGCGCGACGACGGTCTTTTCGTGGGTTCAGTCTCGGGCGGCTGCGTCGAGGACGATCTGGCCGAGCGTCTCAAAGCGCTTAAGACCCTGTCGGCGTTCCCGTGGGTCGAAAGCTACGGCGTCACGCCGGAGCAGACGCACAAGTTCGGGCTGCCCTGCGGCGGGCGGCTCGATCTCATGGTGGAGTCGCTTGCAAGCGCCGAGCCGCTGCGCGCGATCCTGGATGCAATGGCATCGCGCCGCCTGATCGCGCGCCGGCTCTGTCTTGCCACCGGCGAGGCGAGTCTGCACCCTGCGCGCCGCGGCGAGCCGTTTCGCTTCGACGACGAGAACCTTATTAAGGTGTTCGGGCCGGCGTGGCGGCTGCTTCTCATCGGCGCGGGGCAGCTCTCGCGCTACGTCGCGGAGATGGCCCAGGCGCTCGACTACGACGTGATCGTCTGCGACCCGCGCACGGAGTACGCCGCGGGCTGGACCGCGAAGGGCGCGGCGCTCGATACCCGCATGCCGGACGATGTCGTGCGGGCGCTTGCGACCGATGCGCGCTGCGCCGTCGTGGCGCTCACGCACGATCCGAAGCTCGATGACATGGCGCTCATGGAGGCCCTGACCTCGAACGCCTTCTATGTCGGCGCGGTCGGCTCGAAGGCCAACAACGCCAGACGCCGCGCGCGGTTGGCGGGCCTCGGGTTGTCGCGGGCGGAGATCGAGCGCCTGCACGGCCCCGTGGGGCTTCCGATCGGGAGTCGCACGCCGGCCGAGATTGCGATTGCGATTCTCGCCGAGCTGACGGCGGTGCGAAACGGCGTGGAGTTGCGCGCGGCGATGGCGCCGCGCGCGGAGGTCACACCTTTATCGGAACGGGAGGCGGTATGCGCAGGATTACGGGCATCTTGTTAGCGGCGGGCAGCGGCTCGCGGTTCGGCGGCCAGAAGTTGTTGCATCCCTTGACGGACGGCACGCCGCTCGGTGTCGCGGCGGCGCGCAGCCTGCTGGCCGTGCTGCCGCATTCGGTCGCGGTGGTGCGCGCGGACGATGAGATGCTGCCGGAGCTGTTGGCCGCGGAGGGCCTGCGGCTGGTCGCCAATCGCCGCGCCGACCGGGGACTGAGCGCAAGCCTCGCGGTCGGTGTCGCGGCGAGCGCGGACGCCGACGGCTGGATCGTCATGCTTGCTGACATGCCGTTCATTCGGACGACGACGATCCAGCACATCCTCGCGCTGCTCGAGCGCGGCGCGCCGCTGGCCGCGCCGAGCTATCGCGGTCTGCGGGGTCATCCGGTCGGCATCGGCCGGGCGTTCCGCGATGAGTTGCTCGCGCTCACGGGCGATCAGGGGGCGCGCGAGGTCCTCGCCGAAAACGACGGGTTGCTCGAGCTGTTGGAGGTTGACGACGCCGGCGTGCTGATCGATGTGGACACGCCCGAGGATATCGCGGCCTGCCTGAGCTGACGCCGCGGCGTTCGTCTCAAGGCGAAGCGCCCGCGCCGAGGCGCGTTAGAAGCTCCCCGAGCAGCGGATCGGCGTAGGGCCCGTAGGCGTCGATCACATAACCGCGCCGGCCGTCGCGGGCCTCGAAGACGTAGATCACCGCCATGTCGTCCGGATCGGTTTCTCCCTCGAAGCGGTGAAATTCCACAAGCTGCAGCGCCGGGGCATCGACGATCGTTCCGCGCTGCGGGTCGAACAGACCCGCGTGCACGGGCTCGAAGGCGATCGCGTAGCCGCGTGCCTTGAGTGCCTGTACGGCCTCGGTCACGGTCTCGTAGCGGTTGACGCTCATGACGTCCATGCGCCTGCGCTCCATCGCCGTCGCTGCCGGCGGCTCGATCCATTTTAATCCTAAAAACGGCGATTGCATCCGCAGATTACGCAGATTTCCGCAGATTTTTAAGAATGGTTATTGACTCTCCTTCTCTCACTATATGGGTGCGCCAGGCAGTCATTCAAACCAAATGATTCATCTGCGTCCCGCCACTAAATCGACGGTACCGCCGTGCCAATTTGCAGTCCCTTTGTGTCGATTTAGTGGCGGGACGAAAATCCTATGAGTTTTCGATCATTGCGGCGGCATGGAGGCTTCGATCCCGCGCCGGCGCGGAGACGGTCTCTCGGGCATGTTCAAAGAGATTCGTGCCGCCGCAATAATCTGCGAAATCTGCGGACAACTGCTTTTTTTTCCAAGGTGATGCGATTCCGCCGCGCGCGCGGCGTATTTTTCTTTTTCGCAACCGGGAATAAATCCATCGTCCGGGTGTTTACCCAGGAAGAAATTCGCGCATTGGCCCGGATTTCCAGGTTCGGTCCAGGCATCGCCCTGGTTCGCGGTTAACCCTACTGTCACAAGGAGTTTGTTCATGAATACTCGCCATACCGTGTTTTCCGGCATCCTGCTGCTCGCGTTTTCCGGCGTCGCGTTCGCCGGTGCGACCGATGACGCGCAGCGCCATTTCAAGGCGGTCGCCGCCGGCGAAGTGGGTGGAATCATGCAGGGGTATGCGGACAACGCCCACCTCGCGTGGGTCGGCGGTCCGCTCAACGGTACCTACGTCGGCACCGACAAGATCAAGGAGGTCTGGGGCAAATTCACCAAGGCCAACGCCCCGCTCGAGGCCTCGGTCACCAGGCTCGAGGAGAGCGCCAATCCCGCCGGCGCGACCGTCACGGCCAACGTCGAGTTCAAGGGCAAGAGTACCATCAAGGTGCGCTACGTCCTGACCTATCGCGACGGCAAGCTGGTGAACGAGATCTGGCAGATCGACCCGAAGCTTGCGAGTTACTAAAAAGAAGCTGTCAGCGATCAGCCGTCAGCCATCAGCTAGGGACTGACAACTGACGACTTCTTCGCCTCCGTGGTATTGTTGCCGCGCCAAACCCGCCGGAGCCGATCGCGCTTGGACGAGCTTAAAGATCTGATCGCAGAGCAGATCCCGCGCCTGCGCCGCTACGCGCGGGCGCTTGTGGGCGGCCGCGCGCAGGCCGACGACCTGGTGCAGGATACGCTCGAGCGCGGCTGGGCGCGCCGGCACCTGTGGCGCCGCGGCAGCGATCCGCGGGCGTGGCTCTTTACGATCATGCACAACCTCCATGTCAATCAGGTCCGCGGTCGCGTCCGCGCGCCCGGCCTGACACCGCTTGAGGACAACGCCCCGGAGCATGCTTGGCGCCCGGCGGCGGAGGAGGCGCTCATCGTGCGCGATCTCGCGCGGGCGCTGGAGCAGTTGCCGCCCGAGTATCGCGAGACCGTGCTCCTGATCGGGCTGGAGCAGATGAGTTATCAGGAGGCGGCCGAGGTGCTCGGCGTGCCCGTGGGCACGGTGATGTCGCGGCTGGCGCGCGGCCGCGAACGGCTGCGTGCGCTCATGTCGGGTCAGACGCAGCCGACGCTGCGGAGGGTGAAATGACCCGTAACGGAGCCATCCCGGAAAGCGAGCTCCACGCCTATGTGGACGACCGGCTCGATCCCGCGCGCCGCGCCGAGATCGAGGCGCATCTCGCCGCCGACCCCGAGGCGGCGGAGCGCGTGCGCGCCTACCGGCGCCAGAACGAGACGCTGCACGAGCTTTTCGACCCCACGCTGGATGAGCCGGTGCCGGAGCGGTTGGCGGCGGCGCTGGCACCGCGCCGCGGCGCGGTGTGGCTGCGCTCCGGGGCGCTCGCGGCCTCGGTCGCCACGGCGTTCCTGCTCGGCTGGTATCTGCGGGGCGCGCCCCCGGCCGCGGTCGTCGCCGAGGCCGCGCTCGCGCGCCAGGCGGCGATCGCGCACGCGGTGTATACCCCCGAGGTGCTGCATCCGGTCGAGGTGAGGGCCGAGCAGGAGGAGCATCTCACGAAGTGGCTTTCCAAGCGTCTCGGATCTTCCGTGCGCGCGCCGCATCTCGGCGCCGCGGGCTTCGAGCTCGTCGGTGGGCGGCTGCTGCCGGGCGGTGGCCGGCCGGCGGCGCAGTTCATGTATCAAGACGCGCGCGGGGGCCGCCTCACGCTCTACGTGAGCGCCGAGGCATCGGACAACCGCGAGACCGCATTCCGCTACGCGCGCGAAGGCAGCCTCGGCGTGTTCTACTGGGTGGACGGGCCGCTCGGCTATGCGCTCGCGGGCGAGCTCGAGCGCGAGCGCCTGCTCGCCGTGGCCGAGGCGGTCTACCACGACCTCAACCGCTGAGTCGCGCGGCCGCGGTTCAATCCCCGGAGGCGTTTGGATACACTGGGCCTTCGCAATCGGGGAGCGAATCGCATGAGCACGGTGGCCTACGAGGAAAAAAGACGGCGGTTGACCGAGTCTCTCCGCGAAACCCGAGGCGCGGTCCGTCTCGGCAAGGACACCTCCAATCTCTTCCGCGACCGCAAGGAAGTCCCCGCGCGCCGGCTCGACGTGCGCGACTTCAATAACGTTCTGCGCGTGGACCGGGCCGGCGGGTATGTCGAAGTCGAGGGCATGACCACGTACGCGAAGCTCGTGGC
>Ga0154833_1046_pt1 | contig 27443 bp, 29 predicted proteins | sample Rifle2008BG16ft_FD_116137 | JGI IMG/M metagenome (GOLD analysis project Ga0154833, IMG submission 116137) | Candidatus Muproteobacteria bacterium RBG_16_65_34 | reverse complement strand
CGCCACCGGCGGCAGCGGCCTCGGGCTCGCCGTCGCCCGCCAGCTCGCGCAGGCAAGCGGCTGGCGCATCGAGCTGCGCCCACGCGAAGGCGGCGGCACCGAGGCGCGCCTCACCCTGCCCGCGGCCGGATGACGCGGAACCCGATAGGGCCTATACTGTCTATTGGGTCTTGAGGTATGCGTTTCGGGTTTGGAGTTGATTTCGGCGGTACTGTCCTTATATTTTGTTTTAACTCGAACCTCGCAACTCGTATCTCGTATCTGAAGTACTTGGGGGTGACCTGGCTTCGACGTGGGTCACGAAACCTTCGGGGCATGCCGAGGTGCAGAGTTCCTCGTAAATCCAGCTGCACACTATAGTTGCCAACGACGACAACTACGCCCTAGCGGCTTAATCCCCGCTAGTCTTTCACCTACGTTTCGCCTGTGGGCCGGGATGAAAGATCGATCACACAGGATCGCGCCGCTTCGTGCCTGTTGGAGTAGCGCTAAAACATAGCAGGCTCAGCTCAGCGAGGATCCTGTCTGCCGGAGACCGCTGAGTCAAATCAAAGACAGACTACGCATGTAGAACCGGAGCTGTAGGACTTGCGGACGGCGGTTCGATCCCGCCCACCTCCACCAACCCCAAGGGCCACGATAGTGGCCCTTTTTCTTTGGCGCGGAATCGAACCGCCGTAGCGAGTTCGACGAGGATCGCCGGGGTGAGACGGAAACAGCCGACGATCAAGCGGATCGTCGGCCCGTCGAACGGGCTTGCCACGGATGGCAAGTCCTGGAGTTCTTAGCGAGGCAAGGAGAACCGAGCTTAGAACTGACCCGAACGCCGGAGCGAAGTGACGGAGGCCCCGAAAGGGCGAGGCGCAAGGAATGCGCCGAGCAATCCCGCCACCTCCAAGTATGTCCGCAACGCTTCCTGAAGCCGCCGGCGCCGCCGGTGGCTTTCCCGCGAGTCCTGTTGTAGGCTTTCCTTACTTCCTTGTTATTGGATTTTCCGCCATGCTCGCCAAGAAGACCGTCAAGAACCAGATTACGCTGCCCAAGAAAATCGCCGACCGGTTTCCGCGGGTCGAGTATTTCGATGTGCGCGCGGAGGACGACCGCATTATCCTCGAGCCGTTGAAAGCAGACCGCGCCGCGCAGGTGCGCGAGAAGCTTGCGCGGCTCAAGCTCACGGAGGCCGACGTCGCCAAGGCCGTCGCCTGGGCGAGAAAGGCCAGGTCGTGAGGGTCGCGCTCGATACCAACGTCGTGGTATCGGCAGTCCTGTTCACGAAGGGCCACCTGACCTGGCTGCGGGAAGGCTGGTCAACAGGGCGGTTCCTGCCGTTGATCGACACGCCGTGCGCCGAGGAGCTGCTGCGCGTTCTCGCCTACCCCAAATTCCGCCTGACGCAAGACGATATCCAGACGCTCCTCGGCACGTACCTTCCGTTCACCGAAGCCGTCAACACGGCAAGCGACAAGACACCCGGGCTCCCGCGCTGTCGCGATCCGCACGACCAGAAATTCCTGGTCCTTGCCCAGGAGGGAAAGGCCGATGTGCTCGTAACCGGCGATCAGGCACTCTTGGCCCTTGCGGGGCAAACGCGGTTTGCCATCGAAACGCCCTCGATGTTCCGCCGGCGATTTGAAAAGTAGAATGGGTCGCTCTCGATCTCAAAGAGCGAACCTCCGCGAATGTCGGTGACACTGTCGTCCCCATCCTGGACAACGAATTCACGCTAAAGCGGCTGGATCGCGAACGGGGCCGCGTCGCCTGTCTGCCTGCTTGGGCGCTGCGCCTGCCTGTGCGATGCACGCCGACAGGCGCAGGAAGGCACAGGAAGGCAAGCTTGAGATTTTCGGGTGGTGGTCGGGCAGTTTCGGAAGTACTGACAACAACGCATCTCGAGCGATTCCTGGCGGCACCTTTTCGTTCATCCGAATATTAGCGGAAACTTTGCTCTGACCCCGGATTTCTCAGACTGCCGATCTGTCGCGGATCGGGGCATATTCGTTCGGGGACGTACCCCGGTTTGTCTACCGAGAACCTCGAGCGCGGGGCGCGTCCTCATCCCCATGTCCGAATTGCGTAATCCGCACCGTGCCCTCCGGAAAACGCGCGACGATATCAAGTTGCCCGCCCATCGCGGCGATGAAGCGGCGCAGCGTACTGAGGTACATGTCCGTCTGATTTTCCATTTTCGAGACCGCCGCCTGCTCGATATTGAGTGTCTCGGCGACTTGTTGTTGGGTCAGGTCAAGGGCCTGCCGCAGCTCTTGCAAAGGCATTTCTTCCAGAAGCCTTGCGGTCATGGCCTCGGACTGCGCGCGTGCCTTCGGCGACATACGCGCACGCAACTCATTAAACTTTTTTGCCATGGATCAAACCCTCTTTCGCCAATGCGGCCAGATGGTCCTCGTATAACCTGTCCGCCCGCGGTACGTATTCCTGGTACCAGCGATCATTTCCGCTCTTATTGCCGCCGATCAACAGAATCGCCGTGCGGCGCGGATCGAAGGCATACAGGACACGGTACGGTTCGCCTTTGTGCTGAATCCGAAGCTCGCGCATCTGACCGAACCGCGAGCCGCGCACATCGGAGCTGTGTGGGAATGGGAGTTGCGGTCCCTTTTTTTCAAGCAAGCGGACGGTGGCGTCGACCGCAATCTGGGCAGCCTCGTCGAGCCCCTCCCACCAAGCACCGAACTCATCCGTGTACTCCACTTCCCATGTCGCCAATATAGCTCCTAAGTTATATAACTGCAAGGTTATACTTGTTTGTGGCCTGGGTTCGTGGCCTTGCGGGGTAACCGAAACGAAAAGCCCCCGGGGTTTTTATTGCCCGCCGTGCCTCGCACCTCGTAATTTTCGCCCATTCTGTTCTGGAAAGCCTCGTTGAACAAGGGTCTATTCCGTTTGCATGGTGGCGAGCGAAGCGAGCCACGATGCGCTTTTCCTTTAGCAGGTTGGTGGCTTTTTCGTCCGGGGCGTCAAGCAGGGCGCGCCGCCCTGGCAAGTCCTGCTCGGCCGTTCCCGGAACAAGCGCCGATCCGACCGAACCGGCGGAACCAATTTGACGCTCCCGCCCCGCCTGCGCTAGCTTAGGCCCCCTACTCATGCCGCCCAAGGAGGCGCAGTGGCGAAGAAATCCAGCACCCTCCCCGACTTCGAGGCCGCGCTCGCGGAGCTCGAAAAGATCGTCGCGAAGATGGAGTCCGGCGAGCAGAACCTCGAGGATGCGTTGAAATCGTTTCAGCGCGGCATCGAGCTCACGCGCGCCTGCCAGCAGGGGCTTAAAGAGGCCGAGCAGCGCGTGGAGCAGCTCGTCACGAAGAACGGCGAGCTGACGGTCGAGCCGCTGAAAGCCGAAGACGAGTAATCCCCGTTGTCCGCACTTTCCGAGACACTGCGGGCCGACCAGACGCGCGTGGAGCGCGCGCTCGATGCGCGCCTGCCCACTTCCGCCGCGCCGCCCGCGCGGCTGCACGAGGCGATGCGCTACGCCACGCTGAACGGCGGCAAGCGCGTGCGCGCGGCGCTGGTCTACGCCGCGGGCGCCGCGCTCGGCGCGCCGCCGAGCGCGCTCGATGTCCCGGCCTGCGCCGTCGAGTTGATCCACGCCTACTCGCTCGTGCACGACGATCTGCCGTGTATGGACGACGACGATCTGCGGCGCGGAAGACCCACCTGCCACAAAGCCTATGACGAAGCCACCGCGTTGCTCGTGGGCGATGCGCTGCAGACGCTTGCCTTCCAACTGCTGGCGGCGGATCCCGACCTTAATATAGCTGCGGGGCAGCGGCTCAAGATGATAGAGGTACTCGCGCAGGCCACGGGCTCCCTCGGCATGGCCGGCGGGCAGGCGATCGACCTCGCCGTGGTTGGAACGAGCCTGGGCCTCGCGGAGCTTGAGGACATGCACCGGCGCAAGACCGGGGCGCTTATCCGCGCCTCGGTGCACCTGGGCGCGCTCGCCTCCCCCGCGGCCGATGAGAAATCGCTTCAGGCGCTCGATGCCTACGGCCGCGCGGTGGGACTGGCGTTCCAGATCGTGGATGACATTTTGGACGTCGAGGGGGAAACCGCGACGCTCGGCAAGCAGACCGGCGCGGATGAGGCACGCGGCAAGCCGACCTATCCGGCGTTGCTTGGGCTTTCCGCGGCCAGGGAGCGCGCCCGCGCACTGCTTGCGGCGGCCCTCGAAAGCCTCGCGCCTTTGGGGGATAATGGGCGGCTCCTGGCCGCCATCGCCGAATTTATCGTCACCCGCAAGGTATGACCGACCCGACCGAAAACCGCTATCCCCTGCTCGCAGGCATCGAACGGCCCGCGGACCTGCGCGGGCTGGAGGAAGCCGAGCTCGTGCAACTGGCGCAGGAGATTCGCGACTTTCTAATCGAGTCCGTCTCCAAGACCGGCGGTCATCTCGCGGCGGGGCTCGGCGCCGTCGAGCTCACCATCGCGCTGCACTACGCCTTCGATACCCCGGAAGACCGTCTCGTTTGGGACGTGGGCCATCAGACCTATCCGCACAAGATCCTCACCGGCCGGCGCGACCGCATGCATACGCTGCGGCAGAAAGGCGGGCTCGCGGGCTTCCCGCGGCGCGAGGAGAGCGAATACGACACCTTCGGCGTCGGGCACGCGAGCACTTCGGTCTCGGCCGCGCTCGGCATGGCGGTGGCCGCGGCGCGCACGGGCTCGGAGCGCAAGGTGGTGGCGGTGATCGGCGACGGCGCGCTCTCGGGCGGCCAAGCCTTCGAAGCGCTCAACAACGCCGGCAGCCTCGATGCCGATCTGCTCGTGATCCTGAACGACAACGACATGTCCATCTCGCCCAACGTCGGCGCGATGTCGAATTACCTGGCGCGCATCCTCTCGGGCAAGGTCTACACCAGCATGCGTGAGGGCTCGAAGACCGTGCTCTCCACGATCCCCCCGATATGGGAGCTTGCCAAGCGCGCCGAGGAGCACATGAAGGGCATGGTGATGCCGAGCACGCTCTTCGAGGAACTCGGCTTTCATTACTATGGCCCGATCGACGGGCACGATCTCCACACCTTGACCAAGACGCTGCGCAACCTGCGTAAGCTCAAGGGTCCGCGTTTTCTGCATGTGGTCACGCGCAAGGGCAAGGGCTACGAGCCGGCCGAGGGCGACCCCTGCGTCTACCACGGCGTCACGCCGTTCGATCCGGCCACGGGCAAGATGGAGAAGAAACCCTCGGGCAAGACCTACACCCAGGTCTTCGGCGAGTGGCTGTGCGACATGGCCGAACACGACCCGCGGCTCATCGGCATCACGCCGGCGATGCGCGAGGGCTCCGGGATGGTCGCGTTCTCGCAGCGCTTTCCGGAGCGCTACTTCGACGTCGGCATCGCCGAGCAGCACGCACTGACCTTCGCCGCCGGGCTCGCGTGCGAGGACATGAAGCCGGTGGTGGCGATCTATTCCACTTTTCTCCAGCGCGGCTACGACCAGCTGATTCACGACGTCTGTCTCCAGAACCTCCCGGTGCTGCTGGCGATCGACCGCGGCGGGCTCGTCGGCGCCGACGGCCCGACCCATCACGGAAGCTTCGATCTCTCCTACCTGCGCGCGCTCCCGAACCTCACGGTGATGGCGCCGGCGGACGAAAACGAATGCCGCCAGATGCTCACCACCGGTTTCCGCCTGAACGGCCCGGCGGCCGTGCGCTACCCGCGCGGCGCGGGCGCCGGCGTGGCGCTCGAGCCCGAGCTGCGCACGCTCCCGATCGGCAAGGCACAGATCCGGCGCGAGGGAAAGCGCATCGCGCTGCTCGCCTTCGGCAGCATGCTCGCACCCGCCCTCGAGGTCGCCGAGGCGCTCGACGCCACCGTGGTCAACATGCGCTTCGTGAAACCGCTGGACGCGGAGCTGGTGCTCGAGCTCGCGCGCACGCACGAGCTGCTCGTCACCGTGGAAGAAAACGCGGTGGCCGGCGGCGCGGGCTCGGCGGTGAACGAATGTCTCGCCGCGGCGGGCGCGGCGCAGCGCACGATCAACCTCGGGCTTCCGGACCGCTTCGTCGAGCACGGAGAACCCACAGCTTTACTAAAGGAATGCGGGCTGGATGCCGCGGGCATCCGGCGCTCCATCCTGCAACACATCCAGGCCGAGCACCCCGCGCTTCTCGCTGAAATCGCCTGAGCTTGACGGGCGCAGAGCGCTTCACCATGATGCCGGTGTGCGGCGGCGCTGGTAATCGGTTTCCCTCGGCCTCATATAACCAACCGTCTCCGGTCGTCGCCTTTTCGGCCCAACGAACGCGGAACACATCATGAAACTGAAGAGCAAAGCGGAACCGGTCTCGCAGATCGCCGACGTCCAGAGCAGCCCCGACACGCGGCGCCTACCGATCGACAAGGTCGGCATCAAGGACATCCGGCACCCGGTTCTGGTGAAGGATCGCTCCCAGGGCGTGCAGCACACCATCGCCTGCTTCAAGATGTACGTGGAGCTGCCCCACAATTTCAAGGGCACGCACATGTCGCGGTTCGTCGAGATCCTGAATTCCTACGACATCGAGATCTCGGTCGAATCGTTCAAGGACATGCTCGCCGAGATGAGCAAGCGGCTCGAGGCCGACGTCGGCCACATCGAGATGAGCTTCCCCTACTTCATCAACAAGTCCGCTCCGGTCACCGGGGTCAAGAGCCTCATGGACTACCAGGTGACGTTCCTGGGCGAGATCCGGGGCGGCCGGGACATCATGACCATCAAGGTCGTGGTGCCGGTCACGAGCCTCTGTCCCTGCTCCAAGGAGATCTCCGAGTACGGCGCGCACAACCAGCGCTCGCACGTGACGCTCACGGTGCGCGCCAACACCTTCGTCTGGATCGAGGACCTGATCGACCTCGTGGAGAGGCAGGCAAGCTGCGAGCTCTACGGGCTGCTCAAGCGCCCGGACGAGAAGCACGTGACCGAGCGGGCCTACGAGAATCCCAAGTTCGTCGAGGACATGGTGCGCGACATCGCCGCCGCTTTGAACGACGATCCGCGCATCGACGCCTACGTGGTGGAGTCCGAGAACTTCGAGTCCATCCACAACCACTCGGCGTACGCGATGATCAAGAAGGACAAGACACTGAAGTCGTGATGAGTAATGGGTGATGGGGGAACACCTTTTCCCGCTCACCGTTTACCCATTACCCATTACTCGCCTCACGACACCGCGCTTTACGCCGGGCAGCAGCGTCAACAGTTTCGGAGCGAGGGGCAGCAGATCTGCGAGGCGGTTGCTTCGAGCCTCCAAAACAATCACCGCGATATCGAACTTCGGCAGGTGTTGCTGAAAGGAAAGGTTGCGGTCGGTCGTTACTAAAACTTCAAATTCCTTCTCCGCCAAGGCAAGCAGCCGGCCGTTCTTCAGTCCCTGCCAGCCCATTTGTGGAACCGTTCTGACGAAGTGACCGCCGATTGCCTGCGCGAAGCGGCGATCGACGCATTCGTCGAGCAACACCTTCACGCGGCGGACTTCACCATCCGGTCTCTGGCCTGCTCAAGCACCGAGATGACCTGCTCGCGCGTGACGCTGGGAAAACCTTCCAGAAAATCGTCGATCGTCTCCCCGCCCTCGAGGTAATCGAACAGCGTCTGCACCGGCACGCGGGTCCCCGCGAAGACGGGGGTGCCGCCCAGCACATCGGGGGACGAGGAAATCAAGGACTGATCCATAGGCAACAGTATCCGCCAAAGTATGCGAAAATCAAGCCGGGTTACGCCTCACGACACTGCGCGCAGCGGCCGCGCTGTGAGCCGCGCGGACGGCTCGCCGAGATAGTAACCCTGCATGAAGTCCACGCCCGAGGCCGTGAGCAGCTCCACGGTCTTTGCATCCTGCACGGACTCCGCCACCGTGCGCTTGCCGAGCGTGCGCGCCACGTCGATGATCGAGCGCACCATGGCCTGATCGAGCGCGTCCGCGGCCATGTTCTGCACGAACGAGCCGTCGATCTTGATGAAATCCACCGGCAGATTCTTGAGGTAGCTGAAGGAGCTGAAGCCGGCGCCGAAATCGTCGAGCGCGATGTGGCAGCCGGAGCGCATCAGCCCCTGGATCAGCTGCTGGGCGCGGTCGATCCCGCACACCGCGGTCTGCTCCGTGATCTCGAACATCACTTCGCCACCGGCAATCTCGTTGCGCGTGAGCTGATCCTGAATGAAACCGAACAGGGATCGATCCTCGAAGCTCTGGCCGGAGAGGTTGATCGAGAACCCGACGTCGCGCCCGCGGCGGCGGAATTCCGCCAGCGCGCGCAGGGAATGCTCGATCACCCAGTGGTCGATGTCCACGAGCAGCCCGAAGCGCTGGGCCGCGGGCAGAAAATTCGCGGGCAGGACAAGCTCGGCATCCTGCCCCTGCATACGCAGCAACACCTCGTAGTACATCCGGTCGGCACGCTTCAGCCCGACCATGGGCTGATAATAGAGCTGGAAGCGATCCTCGCGTATCGCCTGCTTGATGAGCTGCGACTGGCTGAAATCCAGACCCATCCGCAGGTTTTCCGCGTTGCCCGCCTCGTACAGCCGGAAGCTGTTGCGCCCGCTCGATTTAGCGGCGTAGCAGGCCATGTCCGCCTGCGCCAGCAGCTCCGCGACCGAATGCGCCGCGCCGTCCAGCATGGCGATGCCGATGCTGCAACTCGTGGTGAAGACGCGGCCGCCCTCGGCGATCCGCGCCTCCTGCACCAGACGGTTGATCAGCTCCGCCATCTCCGCCGCCTGCGCGGGTGAAACGTCGCGCGCCAGCACCGTGAACTCATCGCCGCCGAAGCGCGAGATCACGTCGGTCTCGCGCAACCGCCGGCGCAGCAGCTCGGCCACCTGCACGAGCAGCCGGTCGCCGACGGCATGCCCGAGGGTGTCGTTCACGTACTTGAACTGGTCGAGATCGATGAAATAGAGGGCGCTGCGGCCGGCGGCCCGCCCGAGGCGCTGAAGCTCGGCCTCCACGACGCGCGCGAAATGCGCCCGGTTCGCCAGGCCGGTCAGCGGATCGTGGTCGGCGAGCCGCTGCAGGCGCGTGACCGCATCGCCGATGGCGGCGATCTCGGCGTGCCCCGAGCGGCTCTCCACCTGGACGCTCGTGTCCCCCTGGGCGAGGCGCTCGAGCGGGACGCGCAGCGCCGCGAGCGGCGCCAGCCAGCGGCGCATCAACCAGCGCCCGGCGAGCAGCGCGAGCAGCAACATCGCCGCAATCACGCTGCTGCCGAAGGCGATGCTCTTGCCGAACTCCTTGCGATAGTAAGCCGCGTCGATCCCGAGATCGATATAACCGATCACGCGCACGTTCTCGCGCCGGTCGCCCTCGAACCGAAAGCCGAACGCCCCGTCCTGGGCGATCGACTTCACGCGCACCGGCGCGATCATCCGCAGATACTGCCCGCCCGCGGAGTCCTGCTCGCGAGTCACAAAATAGGACGCATCGGCATCGGGCGACTCGCGCGCGGCGCGCACCTGTTCCGCGGTGAGCACGGGCGTGCTCTCGCTTGCGCGCACGCCGTACGCCGCGATCACCCGCTCGCCGCTTTGGTCGTAGTAGCGCACGAAGGCGATCTCGGGAAAATTCTTGAGGCGCCGGTCGATGGCCGCGAGATGCCGGCCGCCGCGCGCGGCGTACTGCGGCGTGCCGAGCTCATCGAGCTCCGCGATCCACTGCACCGCCTGCTTCTTCAGGCTGTCCTCCAGCAACCGGCTCGAGGTCCACCACAGACCGACCATGGCGATCGCGAAGATCACCAGCATCCCGAGCAGCAGCATCGCCGCGAGCCGGCCGGCGAGGCTCTGCTTGTCGCTCGCCCGCCGCCACGAAGCGATACGCTTGCGCGCGGACCGCAGCGCGTTCAGGAACTGCGTCCAAGGCGGCCAATCACGGAGCATAGGCGTACTCCTTGAGCCCCGGCGGCAGCGTGAGATTCATCCAACTCGCCGTCACCGCGTTGATCCGCACGCGCACGCGGCTGAGCGGCAGCACCGCCGGCGCGTTCGCGCCGCGGTCCCCGGGTCTCAGCCAGCTCAGCACCTTATCCGCCACGTCCGCGGGCTCGCTTTCCGCGCTCAGCAGCGCGCCCATGTCGAGCAGATCCGGCGTGAACACGAGCGCCTGCTTCCCCTCTTTTGCGCTGAAGGCGAGCAGGTCGCGGACCGAATCGCGGCTGAGCACCCGATTGTCGGGCAGCAGCCAGAAGCCCTGAACCTTGGGCGCCATGCGCTTGTAGGCGTACAGCATCTCCTTGTCCGAACGGGCTACGTGGTGGATGAGCTCGATGCGGTGCGCCCTGGCGGCGGCGCGCGCCTCGGCGAGAAGCGCCTTGAGGCCGGGGCCGGTGACGACACCGACGCTTTTGATCTGCGGGCTGAGCAGTTTCCAGTAGCGAAACTGCTCGCGCACCGGCGGTGTCGCGCTCACGCCCTTCATGCCGGTGGCGGGCAGGCGCGCCTCCTCGTAGTTGAAGACCTGGCAGAAAACGACTTGCTTGCCGGCGAGACGGGAGACAAGCAGCGCGGCGCCGAGCCCGACCGCGACGACGACGGGCTTTTCGGACTCCTGCAGGCGACGCCGCACCTCGCGTTGTCGCTGCTCGTCGTCGCCGAGCTGGTGCGTTTCAACCGGGCCACCGTGGCGGCGGGCGATCTCCCGCGCCACCGCCGTGAAGACGGGCGTGTCCTCGCTCAAGACCACGTCGATCCCCGGAACCGGCGGCACGACCCATGGTGGGGCGCACCCGAACAGCAGCAGGCCCGCGGCGAATACGCACGCGACCCGCCACCCGCGCGCGCGGCCCCGCCGCGTGCACCGCCCGCCCCTGTTCGGCAATTCCATGACGACCCACCCGCACTCACGGCACCACTCTAATAGAGGGCGCTCCGTGGTAACAATAACATTGTTCACAGACCGCCTGCGCATTATCCGTGCCATCGCTGCGTGCCATCAAGTTACGTCCGGTCCAACAGGCTTATTGCGCCGGCCCTGCCGGATTTTCCCTGCCGCGTTTCACAGCGCAAAATCACCGATATGTCTCGGCCCGGCTGCGGGAAGACGACCACGCACGCCTCCTCTTTAGCCACGCACCGCGCCGGTCTTGACCGCCGATGCCAACCGCTCGGCCACTTCGCGCTCGACCCGGTTACAAAGTGCCGGGAGCGCCCGCTGCACCGCCGCGCTCAGGGTCTCGCCGCTGTCGTTGCGCGGATCGGCTTCAATCCCGTGCAACACGAAGGCCTCGACCGGCGCGCCCAGCGCCCGGGCGAGCTCAAGCGCCTCGGCAACGCCGAGCCCGTGGCTCGAGAGCGCTCGCCCGCGGCTGACGATCTCCTTGCCCTCCACGCGATGCAGTGTCCCGGGCGGCGCGCCGGAGCGCACCGCATCGAGCAACAACACCTTCGCGGCCGCTTCCCACTCCGGCGCGAGCAACACCCCCGGCCGGTCGCGCGTCGAAATGGAAATGCTGCCGGGCGGAAATGCCGCGAACCCGCGCGACTGCCGCAACTGCTCCGCCGCGACCCAGCCGAGGCGGTCGTCGCCGAAGGGGGAGCCGATACCGATTATGTGAATGGGCATGGGGTCTGGGGTCTGGGTCGAATCGCCTGCGGCGATGATTGAACAGCTACTTGTGGGTGGCTGACCCACGGCAGGTGTCTTTCTTTTGCGCGGCCAAAAGAAAGTCACCAAAGAAAAGGCCGCCCCGGAGCCGCCGACCCCCTCCTGCGCTTCTCGCAAGAATCGGCGGCGTCTACGGGGACCCGAAAGCAACACCCATTTGGCACTGCCGTTCACAGATGCTTCAGGCCAGCAGACTCTACCCATACGGCGCGGCCTGATGGGTTTTGTTCCCATCCCCGTCGGAGCGAGCCGAGCAGCGCAGCGCCCCCAAGGGGTGTCGCGCGCCTCCTGTTCGAGCCCGAGGCGCGTTTTCTGCGCCCGGCGAGTTAGGCGCGCGCTTGGGGGCGCGAGCAGCGCAGGGCACCACGCGCTGTGTGCGCGGCGAAGCGACCGGGGCGTGTTTCTTTTGGTAGCTTTTCTTTGTGCTGCACAGGATGTGCGAATGTCGCGGGCGCAGGGATGCGCAGGAGCGACCACGAGCAAAGAAAAGCTACCTGCCGTGGGTCAGCCACCCACAAGTAGCCTTCAATCATCGCCGCAGGCGATTCGACGAAAGAGCTGTCACGGGTGAGATCATGGCGAATCAGGGTCACGCTTCAAACTGCGTCCTTGACCAGGAATTACCGGGTCCGGTCGCGCGACCGGACCTGTTCTTACCCACACGAGTACGCGATGAGCCATTTTTCATTCCCGCCTCACCCGCAGATCCAGGAAATGCGTGGCGCAGGAGATGCAGGGATCGTAATTGCGGATCACGGTCTCGCCGCGGAGGCGCAGCTCCGCGTCGCTGCGCGCGAGGCCGTAAGATTCGAGCGCGCGGCGCAGGTCCTCCTCGATGCGCGCCTGATTCTGGCTCGTGGGCGGCACGATGCGCGCGCGCACGATCCTGCCCGCGGCGTCGACCTCGTAACGATGCCAGAGCACGCCGCGCGGGGCGCAGGTCGCGCCGAAGCCGACGCCCGCCCGCGGCCGGATTTCGACGAAAGGCGTTACCGGCGTGTAATAGTCATCGAGCAACCGGATGGCCTCGGTGAGCGCGAAATGAATCTCGAGCGCGCGCGCCACGACACTGTGATACATGTTGCGGCTCGGGAAGCGCACGCCGGTTTCTTGCAGCAGCGTTCGCGTCGCGGGCGGCAGACGGTCTTGGTTGAGATTAACGCGCGCCAGCGGACCGACCAGATAAGGCCTGCCATCGTGCAGACAATGCAGGGCCGTGGAATGCGGGACCTGGTGCTCGGTGAATACTTGCGCGAACGCACCGATACCGATGTCCAGCCCCGCGCTCGAAACGATCCGTCCCTCATTCAGCGGATACTCGGCCGGATGGCGCAGCGCGACACTCGTGAACTCCTGCTCCTCGCTGGGGAGATCGAGCGAGGCGGTCCAGCGCACCAGGGCCTCGGCCTCGGGCAGCGCCGCGCGCAGTCGTTCCACGAGCGCGCTCACGTCCTCGGGAGCGGGCGCGCGATGAAAACCTCCGACCCGAACCCCTACGGGATGCACCGAGCGGCCGCCGAACAGCGCGATGAGGTCGTTGCCGAGCGCCTGCAACCGCAAACCGCGGCGCACGACCTCGGGATGATCGCGCGCCAGGGCGATGGCGCTCTCGTAGCCGAGGAAATCGGGCGCGGCCAAGAGATGGATGTGCAGGCTGTGGCTCTGGATCCATTCGCCGCAATAGACCGCCCGGCGCATCGCGCGCAACCACGGACCCGGATCGGCGCCGAACAGCCCTTCGAGCGCGTGCACCGCGCTCATTTGATACGCAATCGGACAGATACCGCAGATGCGCGCCACCATGTCCGGCACTTCGAAATAATCCCGCCCCTCCAGAACTTTCTCGAACAACCGCGGCGGCTCGAAGATGCGAAGCTTGATATCCGCGATTCGGCCCGCGCGCACGGTGAGCTCGAGCGCCCCCTCGCCCTCCACGCGCGCGAGCAGCGGGACGTTGATGGTGCGGTCGCGCGGCTCAGTCATCGGCGGCGCTGCGCCAGCGCGCGCCGGCCTCGGCGAAGACCGGCGCGGCGTTGTCGATAAAGAGAAACCGGCGCGCGATCTGCTCCGGGAGCAACCCAAGCCCCGCGAAACGAAGACCGAGCGCCTCGGTGTTGGGATTCTCCGCCGGCCCGTAGCAGCCGTAACAGTCGCGCCCGAAGCGCGGGCACAGCGCCCCGCAGCCGGTGCGCGTCACCGGCCCCAGGCACGGGACACCTTTCGCCACCAGCACGCACACCGCCTGCGTGCGTTTGCATTCCATACAGACCTTGTCCCGCTCCTCGACCGGCGCGACGCCGAAGAGCAGCGCGCGCACCGCCGCGAGCACCTGTCGTCCGCTCACCGGGCAGCCCCAGAGCTCGAGATCCACCTTCACGTGACTCGCGATCGAGGTTGAGGTCGCGAGGCTTTCGATGTATTCCGGCTGGGCGTAAACGGAAGCGATCCATTCCCTGCCGTCCGCGAGATTGCGCAGCGCCTGCACGCCCCCCGACGTGGCGCAGGCTCCGATGGTGATGAGAAACCGGGTATTCGCACGAATTTTTTGGATGCGCACCAGGTCATCGGGCGTTGAGACGCTGCCCTCGATGAAAGCGATGTCCACCTGAGCGTCGAGATTCACCGGACCGGCCTCGGCGAAGTGCATGATCTCTACCAGCTCCGCAAGCGCGAGCAGCTCCTCGCCCAGATTCAGAAACGCGAGCTGGCAGCCGTCACAAGACGCGAATTTGTGTACCGCGATTTTAGGTTTCGCATTCACTCAAAATCCCTTCACGTTCAGCAACGCCCTGAGTTCGGGATAACTGAAGACGGGGCCATCCTTACAGACGAATTTCTCGCCGTACTGGCAATGGCCGCAGTGACCCACGGCGCACTGCATGTTGCGCTCCATGCTGAACCAGAGATCGCCTTCCGGCACACCACGCTGAATTAAGTGATCCGCGGCGACCTGCATCATCACCTGGGGCCCGCACATCATCGCGACGGTGCGCACAGGATCGATCTGCGCTTGGGCGAAAAGCTCGGTGACGGGCCCGACGTGCCAAGGCCAGAGCGCCACGCCCCGGTCTGCGGCGATCAAGACCTGCGTGTCCGGGCTTCGGCTCCATTGATCATAGCGACTACGCCAGATGAGATCGTCGGCGTGCTTCACGCCCTGCATGATGACGAGCCGCCCGAAGCGGCTGCGGCGGCGCATGACATAGTTGATGACCGAGACCGACGGCGCGCAGCCGAGGCCGCCGGTCACGATCATCACGTCGCGGCCTTCGGCTTCTCTGAGCGGCCAGCCGCGACCGAAGGGACCGCGTATGCCCAAGCGGTCGCCGGCCTTGAGCCGCGCGAGCGCCTGCGTCACGCGCCCGACGATGCGGATGGTATGATCGAACAAATGCTCGTCCTCCGGGTCGGAGACAATCGAGATCGCCACCTCGCCCACGCCGTAGAGGTAGACCATGTTGAACTGCCCGGGCGCAAAGCGGTACGCGGTATGGCGCTGCGGATCCGTAAAGCGCAACCGCAGCGTGAAGATCGTCCGCGACTCCGGCACGCGCTCGACAATCTCGGCCTGCGCCGGAATGCGGAGTGCGGAATGCGGAGTGCGGAATGAACTTCCTGAACCCATTATTTTGCCCTGGCCGTTTTGATCGAGGAAACGGTTATGGCGATCAGCTCTTCGCACTCTCGCGCCAATTCCTCCACTACCTCGTGTTTGACCAAACTCGCCTCAGTCAGCAGCTCCAGCCAGAAATGAGTTTCATCGGCCTCTTCCTCGACGATCCCCATCTTATTCACAAAGTCCGCTCGCGATCTGGCGCGACAGGCTGCGCGATAGTTCGCCGCCACCGACGTTCCCGAGCCCAACAATTGTCTGCCAACAACATCCGCCGTCCGATCCTGGGGCAACGCCTGAACGAGCCGAATGACACCCAACGCAAACTTCTTGGTCCTCACTTTGAGATCCTGCATGACGTTTCTCCTTATTATTCCGCACTCCGCACTCCGAACTCCGCACTGCAAATCACGGCGACTTCCGCCGTGATGTCTATTCCCACCGGGCACCAGGTGATGCAGCGGCCGCAACCGACGCAGCCCGAACGGCCGTATTGGTCGTGCCACGAGCCGAGCTTGTGCGTGAGCCACTGGCGGTAGCGCGTACGGGTGTCGGCGCGAATGACGATGCCGTGGATATAGCTGTGCCCCTGAGTGAAACAAGAGTCCCACTCGCGCACGTGCACGCTCACCGTGCCGTCGAGGCTCGGCCTGTCGGATTCGCTGTGGCAGAAGCAGGTGGGACACACGGAAGTGCAGTTGCCGCAGGAGAGGCAGCGAGCCGCGACCTCCTCCCAGCGCGGATGCTCGAGGTTGGCGAAGAGTGCATCGCGCAGATTCCGCCCCGGCAAGCGCCGCGCCTGTTTTTGCGCCGCCGCCCCAATCTCGCGCTCGGCGGCATCCCGCTGCGCGGGCGCGGATTTTTCCAGCGGCAATTGCGCGGCCACGGCCGCGCCTTTCTCGCTCCCGGCCTGAACCAGAAACCCGTCATCCAGCTCGCTCAAAGCAAGGTCGAAACCGTCCGTGGCGCGCGGGCCGTCGCCGGTGGAGACGCAAAAACAGGTGTCGGCCGGATGCGTGCAGTGGATCGCGACCAGAAAGAGCTGCTCGCGGCGCGCGCCGTAGGCCGCGTCGGCGAAGGGCCCTTCGAGAAAATGCCGATCCTGAAGCTTAAGCGCCGCCAGATCGCAGGCGCGCGCACCGATCACGGCGAGCGGCTCGCTCGCCGGTCGCACCTCGGCAAAATTTATCGCGCTGCCGGCGTCGCGCTCGGACCTCCAAAGCGACTCGCGCGGCGCGAACAGAAAAGGTTTGAGCGCCTGTGGGCCGTTGGCCCAAGCGAAGCAGCGCGGGCCGTCTGGCCTTTCGATGCGGTAACGACCCGGGCTCTGAATATCCCGCGCACCTTGCGGCAGGTCTTCGGGGCCGCGCAGCGTATCGTAGACAATCGCCCCGTCGCGCCGTTGCGGACCGATACAGCGGTAACCGGCCCGCGCCAGCGCATCCAGCAGGGTCTGAAACGACGCGCGCGGGAGGAAGGTCGGCTCGGCCATCGCGAAAACCCATAATGATCGAGTCACGATTACAACACAAGGCACTTGCGGAAAATTTGCCCTGCGTCAAAGGACGCGCCGCGGGCGGCCCGGCCGGCGCAAAAGCAACGCCTCGCCCATCGCGGCTTGCGCTTGCGCCGCGCGCGGCGCGCTCTATAAAATGCCCCCATCGTTCGTTATCGACACAGGAGCCCGTATGTCCGAAACACTGACACGCCTTGGTCTTGTTCTGGCCTTCGCGCTCGGCCTTCTCGGCGGTTGCGCCGGCGCCGGACAGGAGACCGGCGCGTACGTCGACGACGCCGCCATCACGACCAAGGTCAAGACCAGGCTCTTCAACGACCCGGTGACCAGCGGCTTCGCGATCAAGGTCACGACCTATCGTGGCACCGTGCAACTCGCGGGCTTTGTGAACAACCACGGGGAGATGAGCCGCGCGGTCGAGCTTGCCGGCTCGGTGCCGGGCGTCAAGGCCGTCAAGAACGACCTGATTGTGAAGTAGCGGGGGCGGGCATAAATCTGTTAGATGCCCACGACCGCCTACCGTCCCCTGGCTCCAGCGGGATGCCGACAAGACGCGCACGCCTCTATTTCGACGGTGCCCGATGCCGGAAGCAACTCACCGTGTGGTCGTTCACCATGCCCACGGCCTGCATGAAAGCGTAGCAGATGGTCGAGCCGACGAACATAAATCCGCGCCGGTTCAGGTCTTTGCTCAGGGCGTCGGATTGCTTCGTTCGCGGCGGGATCCGCCCGAGGCTTTGGCGGCGGTTCCGGATCGGGCGGCCGCCCACGAATGGCCAGATATAGGCATCGAAGCTGCCGAACTCTTCCTGCGCCTTCAGAAACGCCTTGGCGTTCTCGATCGCGGCACGGATCTTCAGGCGGTTGCGGACGATTCCCGGATCGCTCAGCAGCCGCCGCACGTCGCGCGCACGGTAACGCGCGATCTTGCGCGCATCGAAACGATCGAACGCTTTTCGATAATTCTCGCGCTTCTTGAGGATCGTGGCCCAACTCAAACCCGCCTGCGCGCCCTCGAGGATCAGAAACTCGAAGAGCTTGCGGTCGTCGTGCACCGGCACGCCCCACTCGCGGTCGTGATAGGCCCGGTCGAGCGCCGAGGCGTTTTCCACCCAGGCGCAGCGACGTTTCGCGCCATTCGTTCCACTCGTTTTCTGTTTGCGGTTCATTGCGAGCCGCGTGCGGCGCGCGGCGGTCACTTCGGCGCGATGGGGAACTGATACTCGACCACGCCGTCTCCGCGGTAGACCTCGAGCGCCGGCCCGGCGACGACATAGCGGTTCGCGCTCATCCACTGCGCCATCTTCGGATAGACCTTGAGCGCGCCGATCATCGGGCTGCCGTGGAACTGCGCCGCCGCCACCAGCCGCGGCGGAACGATCTCTTCCCGCACCGACTCGGGCAGCATCGCCTCATCGGGCACCAGCACTCCGCCGCGGCTGCGCAACTGCCCGGCCGGAACCTGCGCCGGGTCGTCGAAGTAGATGCCGACGGCATCGCCGAAGCGGATGTCGCGGCGCTTGAGCTCCTCGGCCACGCGCTCGATCGTCAGGCGCGTCTCGTGGTAGGGACCGGTATGCGGAAGGTAGGCGATGCGGTACGGCCCGGCCGTCTTCGCCTCGACCGCCACGGTCTGAAAGACGCCCAGAAACACCGCGGCGCCGAGCACAATCGCGATGAACAGCGCGAGCGCCGCGCCGAGGACGATCGACACCTTTTTTGCGCCGGATGTCATGGCTTGCGCAGTTCCGCTTTTGCCTGGTTCAACCCGTTACGCCGCATGGTACGCCGCGCGCGCCCCAAACGAAACCGCGCTACGCCTGCCGCACCCGGATCGCCTCCTCCTGCTCCATCTCCTCGAGGCGCGCCTCGAGCTCATTGATCGCTTGCTCGACCTCCGGCATCAACACATCCTCGAGCGCCCGCGCGCGGCGCTCGGTGCGCCGGTACTCGAGGCGCAGGCGCTCCAGGTTGCCGGCGAGGGCGGCGAGCCCGGCGGACTGGCGCATCAGCGCGGCGAACAGATCGCGACACCGCCCGGCCTCGGGCGAGGGATGCTCCGCTTCCGGGGCCCGACCGAGCTCGCCATGAAACGCGGCGTCCAGCAACCTGACACCGAGCAACATGCGCCGGTTGATTCTCACCTCGGCGTTCTCCATGGGCACGGCCGGATAGACCTGCACGCCGTCGAGGCCGTGGCGGGCGACCGCGGCCTTGAGCGCCTGGGTGGCGGCGGCGAACCGCTCCTGAAAGACGCGCCGGGCGTCTTCGTAACGCCGCAGCTCCTGCAACATCTCGGCCGCCAGGATCAGGCGCTTCTCGTCGAGGAACTGGTGACCTTCGCGCATCGCCTGCCGCTCCTCGTTGAGCTCCAGCACCGCCGAGCGCGTGGGGGTGATGTCATTCATGGCGCATCAAGAGGAAAAAACCTGAAACCGCAGATGAACGCGGATGAACGCCGATTTAAAACCAGATCGTGCTGCTTTTCTTTCTTCGTCTTCATCTGCGTTTATCTGCGTTCATCTGCGGTTCCAAGATCATATTTCACGATCATCCCTCGATGTGTTTTGCGATCTGCGCATCGCTCAGCCGATGGAGCTCGCCCTTCGGCAGCGCGCGCAGGATGCGCCAGGCGACTTCCATGCTCTCATCGAGCGTGCGCGGGTCCGACTGGTTCACCAGCTCCTGCTCGAAGCGCCGCCCGAATTCGAGATAGCGGCGGTCGGTCTCGATCAGACCCTCCTCGCCGACGACCCCCGCCAGGATGCGCACCTGCGCCGCGCGCGCGTAGGCGGCGTAGAGCTGGGCCGCGAGCGCCGGGTGGTCGGCGTGGGTGTAGTTTGCGCCGGTGCCGTCCTTCATCAGGCGCGAGAGGCTCGGCAGGACCCTGACCGGCGGATAGACCCCGCGCCGGTCGAGCTCGCGATCGAGCACGATCTGGCCCTCGGTGATGTAGCCCGAGAGGTCCGGGATCGGATGACCGATGTCGTCCGCCGGCATCGTCAGGATCGGCAGTTGCGTGAGTGTTCCCGCTTGGCCGCGGATCCGGCCGGCGCGCTCGTAGAGTGTCGCGAGATCGGAGTAGAGATAACCGGGATAGCCCTTGCGCGAGGGCACCTCGCCGTGGGACGACGACACCTCGCGCAGCGCCTCGCAGTAGTTGGTGAGGTCGGTGAGGATCACGAGCACGTGCCGACCCTCGACGAAGGCGAGATACTCGGCGGCGGTGAGCGCAAAGCGCGGCGTGAGCAGCCGCTGGATGCTCGAATCGCTCGCGAGGTTCAGGAACAGCGCGGTGCGCGCGAGCGCCCCGGATTCCTCAAGCGTGCGGCGGAAATACTCGGCGCTGTCGTACGGCACGCCGATGCCGGCGAACACGATCGCGAAGTCCTCGCGCTTCGCGGCCCGGAGCCTGGCGTTGAGCGCGATCTGCACCGCCATGCGGTCATGCGGCAGCCCGCCACCCGAGAAGATCGGCAGCTTCTGTCCGCGCACGAGCGAGTTCATGAGATCGATCGTCGAGACGCCGGTCTCGATGAAGTCGCGCGGTGTGGCGCGCGCCGTCGGGCTGAGCGGCAGGCCCTCGATGCGCAGGCTTTTCGCGGCGGCGATCGACGGACCGCCGTCCAGCACCTCGCCCACGCCGTTGAACACGCGCCCGAGGATTCCGGGGCCGACGTCGAAGTGCAGCGGCCGCCCGTAAAAGCGCACGCGCGTGTCGGGGAGCGCGAGCCCGGCGGTGGACTCGAGCACCTCGATGACCAGGTAGTCCTCATCGAGCGTCGCCACGCGCCCGAGACGCGCGCGCCCGTCCGCGCCCGTCACCTCCACGGCTTCGTTCAGGCCCACCTCGACGGTGCGCTTGAGAAACAGCAGCGGTCCATCAAGCCGCGTGGCGGCGCCTTCGACTGTTAGACGGCTTAGCATGGGGCACCTATAGTTTCGAGTTGCGAGTTTCGAGTTTTCTAACTCGAAACTCGCAACTCGGAACTCGAAACTTTTTCCAACCCCGCAAACGCCTGCTCGATCGCGGTTTCGAGCTCGCGGAATTTCGCAGGCTCCCCCTCCGGGATGTCCTCGCCCATGCGCGCGAGGCGCCGCAGCACGGGGAGCTGGGCGATCGCATCCGGTGTTGCGCCCGCGGCGAGCGCCTGCTCCGCAGCCTCGATGAAGCGCGCCAGCGTCTTCATCATCGCCGTCTGGCGCGCCGGCGAGCAGAACCGATCCGTCTCCGAGTAAGCGGATTGCCGCAGGAAGGCTTCGTTGACCAGATCGGCGCTGAGGAGCGTCAGTTGCGCGCGCGCCGGCATGGCGTCCTTGCCGATGATGCGCGCCATGCGCTCGAGACGCGCCTGGTCCTCGAGCAGCGTGAGGAACCGGCGGCGCCACTCCGGCCACTGGGCGTTGCCCTGCGCCTGCCACCAGCCGGTGAGGCTCGCGACGTCTTCGGAGTACGACTGCAGCGGGTGGATCGCGGGATAGAAGCGCGCCTGCGCGCGCCGCACATCGAGCGCCCAGTAGCTTCGGATGTAACGCCGGGTGTGGGTGGTGACGGGCTCGGAGAAGTCGCCCGAGGGCGGGCTCACCGAGCCCATGAGCGTGATCGAGCCCTCCGCACCGGAAAGCGTGCGCACGCGCGCGGCGCGCTCGTAGAATTCAGCGAGCCGGCTCGAGAGGTACGCCGGATAGGCGCCCTCGCCCGGCAGCTCGCCGAGCCGCCCCGAGACCTCGCGCAGCGCCTCGGCCCAGCGGCTGGTGGAGTCGGCCATGAGCGCCACATGCAGGCCCTGGTCGCGGAAATATTCGGCCACCGTCGCGCCCGTATAGATGCTCGCCTCGCGCGCCGACACCGGCATGTTCGAGGTATTGGCGATTACCACCGTGCGCTCCATGAGCCGGCGCCCGGTACGCGGGTCCTCGAGCTCGGGAAACTCCTCGACCACGCCCGCGATCTCGTTGCCGCGCTCGCCGCAGCCGACATACACGATCACATCGGCGTTACACCATTTGGCGAGCGTCTCGAGGAGCACGGTCTTGCCGGTGCCGAAACCGCCGGGGATGGCCGCGCGCCCCCCGCGCGCGATGGGGAAGATCGCGTCGATGATGCGCTGGCCGGTGAGCAGCGGCTCGTTGTTCGGCAGCCGCGCCGCCACGGGACGCGGCGCGCGCACCGGCCAGTCCTGGCGCATGGCGATCCCACGCTCGGCGCCGGCGGGTGACTTGAGCCGCAGCACCACGGCGTCCTCGGCATACTCGCCGGCCTCGACGATACCGATCACCTCGCCTTGCGCATCCGGCGGCAACAGGCATGACTGCTCGCGCGCGCCGCCCGGCACGCTGCCGAAGACCGCACCCGGACCGAGCCGATCGCCCGGCTGCACGCGCGGCGCAAAGCGGAACGACTTCGCCGGCGCGGCGCGCAGGCCGGGAAGCACATACGGCGTGCCGGTATCGGTGAGCGAGCGCAGCAACCCGTCGAAAATGCCGCCGAGCAGGCCCGGCCCGAGCGGCACGGACAGCAAGCGGCCGGAGCCGTACACCGCGACGCCGGGCTTCAAGCCGGTCGTGTCCTCGTACACCTGCACGGTGATCTCATCGCCCTCGGCGCGGATGACCTCGCCGAGCAGGCGGTTCTCTCCCACCTGCACCGCTTCGCGCATCTGGAAGCCGCCGGTAGCGCGCGCACGCAGCACCGGGCCGGAGATCCATTTGATTTTCGCTTCGCTCATCGCTTATGAACTTCGACCACAGAGGGCACAGAGGACACAGAGTGTTTGGAATCTTTCATTGTCATTCTCCGTGCCCTCTGTGCTCTCTGTGGTGAAAAAATAGTTCAGCCAATCTCGGCCAATAGCAACGCCTCGACCGCGCGCCGGTCGGCGAGCAGCGCCTCGATCGTGCCGTCAAGACAGGCGCCGCCGGTGCACAGCCGCAACCCGGCGGTGACATCGCGGTCTTCGCTGAACTCAGGTGCCGCACCCAGCTCGCGCGTCAGCAACCCCGCGAGCACGGCGCGCTCGGCCGCCGGCCAGTCGGCGGGATGCGCGATGCGCCAGGGCCCGCGCGGCAGCAGAGCGCGCGCCTGATTGAGCAGTCCGTTCGCCCAGCGGCGGCGCGCATCGGCGTCCCGCCAGCGCGCGAGCAGCGCCGCGCGCAGCAGCGCCCCGCCGGAGTCGATGAGGACGTAGTCGCAGCGCTGCTGGTGGCCGCGGCGCGCGGTGGCGAGCTCGGCCTGCGCGCGCGCCGTTTCGCGGTCCCGGTGATGCCGCAACTCCTGCAACTGACGGTGCGTGCGCTCGCGCACCGCGCGGTGCGCCGCGCGCAGGATCGTCTGCGCCTCCTGCCGCGCGCGGGTCGTGATCTCGCGGCAGCGTTCCTGCCCGTGGCGTTCCACGAGCGCGAGCATTTCCGTTAGCGCCGCCTCCGTCATGCCTCCATCCCCAACTGGCGGCGCAGCTCGGCGGCGAGATCGGGCGGTGCGACGCGCCCGCGCACGTCCGGGACGATGAGCACGGGCGGTTGGCCGGCGGCGAAGGCGCGAGCGAGCGCGCCGCGCGGCAGGCGCGCGGCGACTTCGGCGCTCACGAGGACGAGCGGCGCCTCGCGCCGCGCCCACTCGAGGAACGACGGCTCCTCGCCGGGCGCGGGCGTGCGCACCACCGCCCCGCCGAGCCGGTACCCGGCGGCGCTCAGCTCATCGCCCAAAAAGATCGGTGCTGTCATAACTAATACTCTTTGGAACCGCAGATGAACGCAGATAAACGCAGATAAGCGAAATCAAGTCCCGGCGCAAAGCGGAATCCATTCGAAGATTTCTCTGCGATCTCTGCGTTCTCTGCGGCGCAAATTTCATATTTCTTAATGCGTTTTCATCCGCGTTTATCTGCGTTCATCTGCGGTTCCAAGATTTTTACACCAGCCGGTTCAGGATCAGGACCGAGATGATGAGACCGTAGATCGCGATCCCCTCCGCCAGGCCCACCAGGATCAGCGCGCGCCCGAGCAACTCGGGCTTCTCGGCGATCGCGCCGACTGCCGCGGCGCCGACGTTCGCGACCGCGATGCCGGCGCCGAGCGCGGACAGGCCGGTGGCGAGCGCCGCGCCGAGAAAACCCAGGCCGTAGGCCTCGGGGGCGAGCGGCTTGCCGGCGGCGACCTCGGCCGCAAGCGCCTCCGGCCACCAGAGCAGCAGGCTCGCGCCGAGGCTCAGCGCGGCGCAGACACCGGTCAGGGCAAAGGCAAATTTCATGCGTGGGTTCATGCGGCTCTCCTTATTAAGTACTTATGACGGCGATGGGGGTTGGGGCAGGGGCCGGAATGGCCGTCCCTCCCCGTGCAGGAAGCGGATGAAGAACTCGAACAGCACCAGGCGCGTGGTCTGGACCGAGACCACGAGCGCCTCGAGCGCGATCATGACGACGTTGCCGGCGAGCAGGATGACGAACGCCGCGAGCGGATGCCCGGCGGCCCCGGCCAGCACCACGATCGCCGACGACAGCCCCGCGTGCGCGAGCGCGAACGCACCCACGCGCGCGAACGAGAGCGTGTTCACGGCGAGCTGAAACACCTGCTCGAGCAACCCGCCGACGGCAACCACCACCGCGGCGGGCCGCCGCTCGAGGGCATAGTGCCCGAGCAGATACCAGGCAAGCCCCACGGCGGCCAGCCAAAAGAGCGGTGCGTGCAGAATGCCGGCCAAGGCGCCCAGGTAGAACACGAGCACGCCGGCATCGGTGAGCGCCCAGCGCGCGAGCAGCCCGCGCCAGTGCGCCTCGATCGCGTTGAGCAACAACCCGAGCGCGAGCAACGCCGCACCGGCCGCGAGCGGCACGCCGAGGACCGTGAGCGGATCGTCGAGCGGGTGCAGCCACAGCGCCGGCAGCACGTCCTCGCGCGAGAACGCGCTCCCGAAGAGCAGGCCGAAGACCATGGCGGCCGCGCCGCCGGCGACGAGCAGACGCGTCACCGGATAGCGCCGCGCGAGCGCGAGCCCCACAAGCACCAGCACGAAGCCCTGCCCCACGTCGGCGAACATATAGCCGAAAAGCAGCGGCGCGATGAAGGCGAGCAGCATGCTCGGGTCCACCTCCGCGCGACCCGGCACACCGAAGGCGCGTGCGAAAATCTCGAACGGCCGCACCCACCACGGGTTGCTCAAGAGCAACGGCGGCGTGAGGCCGGCCGGCGGGTGCGGAAAACGGATGAGCGCGCGCAGCGCGGCGCGCTCGATCGCCGCACGCAACGCGGTCTCGGGCGCGCCGGTCCAGCCCGTAACCCAGGCGAAGTGCTCGCTCGCGGGGAGCCGCGGCACATGCTCCGCGAACCAGCGCAGCCGCTCGATGTCCGCGAGCGCCTCGGGCAGCGCGCAGGCCTCGCCGAGCCGCGCGAGCACCCGGCGCAGCCGCTCGACGCCGTGCTGCGCGCGCTGGCGCCGGCGCTCGAGCGCCGCCAGGTTCTCCTCGGCGCGCGCATGCAGCCAGCGCGGCAGCTCGAGGTACCGTCCCTTGAGCGCGGTCGCCTGCCGGTGGAAGGTCTCCATCGCGGCGTGCGGTGCGATCACGAGCAACCCGGACTCTTCGCGCAGCGGGACGCGCAGCGAGAGCGCGGGCGCGGGCGGCGCGAGATCCACGGGCGCGGCGAACACGTAGAGCCTTCGCGAGAGTACCGGGCCGTCCCGCACCAGCAGCTCGCAGTCGAGCGGCCGCTCGCGAAAGTGCCCGAGAAACGTGCGCCAGGTGTCGAGCTCGGTCAGCTCGTGCTCGCGCGCCTGGAGCACGCGCACGAGCGACGCGGCGCTGGCATGCCACATCGAGAGCCGCCCGAGGGCGCGCAGCAGCACTTCGCGCGCCGACGCCGGCGCCGTCGTCCGGCGCGGCCGCGGCGCCGGCCAGTAGGGCTGATAAAGCCGCGCGAGCTCCTGGTAGCGCTCGAGCAGCGGCCGCAGCTCGGCCAACGGCACGAGCATCGCCTCCGCCGGCTGCGCCTCGAGCTCGATCGCGCCGCCGGCCGCGAGCGCGGCGAGTGCGGGCGCCGCATCGTCGTGCGCCACCAGCACCTCGAACCAGCGCGCGGGTACCGGACGCAGCATCAGTGTGGCTCCGAAGAAAAATGCGCGCGCGTCAGCAACTCCGCGCGCAGGCGCTCGAGCTCGAGCGCGACGAGCAGCAACCACGCGAAGACCGCCACCGGCGAGAGAAAGGCGCGGCGCAGGAGCGCCTCGAGGCTTGAGGTGAGTGCGCACCGCGCGGCCCAGGCGCCCGCGGCCTCGCCCTGGCCGAACGCCAGCCGGTACGCCCGCACGAGCGTGACCAGCTGTTCCAGCGCGGCCTGCCGGCCGCGCACGCCCGGCCAGCGGCGGCGCCATTCCTCGAGCCAGCGCGCGAGCGGGGGATCCGCGCGCCCCGCGCCGAGCGCGGCCCACGGCCCCTGCGCCAGCACGCGCGGGCGCAGCCCGGGCTCGGCGTTGGCGAGCGCCCGAAGGTTCGGCTCCTCGCGCATCCAGTCGTGCGCGGGCTCGCCGCGTAGCAGATACGCAGCCGCGGGCAGGTCCGGAAGCATCGCGGTCCAGCGCACGGCGGCACGCCACGGCGGCGGCACCCAGCGCGCCACCTCTTCGATGAGCGCGCGCAGGTGCGCGCGCAGCAGCCGTTCGGCCTCGTGCGGCGGCGTCGTGGGACTGAGGTTCGCGATCCAGTGGCGCAACCCGGAGGCGCGCGCCTGTTCGAGCCACGCCGGAAGTTCGGCAAGCGCGTGCAGCATCTCCCATACGGCCTCGTTCGGACGCTGCCCGTAGCGTGCCTGAATCCGCGCCTGGGCGTAGGCGAACGCGCTGACCGGGCTCATGGCGCCTCGCCCGTGAGGCGCGCCGCCAGGCGCGCCACGGCCTGCGGCAGCCGTGCCCGGCGCGCATCCTCCTGCACCGGGCGATTGCGGATTTCCTCGGCGCTCGCGCGCAGCACCGCCACCTGCTGCGCGGTCTGCTCCTCGATGCGCGTGCGCAGCCGGCCCATGCGCGCGTCGGTACGCTCGGCGAGGCGACGGGCCTTGGCGTGCGTCTCCTCGCGCAGCGCCGCGGCCTGCTGCTCGCAGCGGCGCACCGCTTCGGCGGCCTCGCGCTCCGCCGCCAGCACCCGGTTGATCGCCTCCTCTGCGCCGTCCTCCCGTTCTGTCTCCATGGTGCGCACGATGTTGTTTGGATAGATGTTCGCAGCTCTGGGAGCGTAAGGCGGTGCTCGCCCCACGCCCGGGCGCGCCGCGGCACCCGGATGGCGCCTGTATACCGGGGCGAGAGCGTCACGTCGAAAGCTACCGCCCGGCAAGCTCAGCGTCGCGTCCGAATGAGACCAGCGCTTCCCGAATCCGCGGCCACCACTGAATGGTACGCGGGACATGCAGCCCATTATTGACGCAGGTCAAGATCCGCAAGCCTGGCCTTAATACGAGGGTCTTCGTGAAATCGTGTGGGCGATTGAACGGCACCGGCTGCGTTTCAGCGGTTGCGGTTGCTTGTCGGGTCTAGGTCGAATCGCCTTTCGGCGATGATTGAAGGCTACTTGTGGGTGGCTGACCCACGGCAGGTGTCTTTCTTTTGCGCGGCCAAAAGTAAAGTCACCAAAGAAAAGGCCGCCCCGGAGCCGCCGACCCCCTCCTGCGCTTCTCGCAAGAATCGGCGCTCGCCTAACTCGCCGGGCGCAGACTACGCG
>Ga0154833_1029_pt1 | contig 28378 bp, 31 predicted proteins | sample Rifle2008BG16ft_FD_116137 | JGI IMG/M metagenome (GOLD analysis project Ga0154833, IMG submission 116137) | Candidatus Muproteobacteria bacterium RBG_16_65_34 | reverse complement strand
GCGCCCGCTCGCCGGCGACTCGGGGATCGAGGTGGTCATGGCCGCGACGATCGCGCCGGTGTCGTCGTAGGCCGAGAGCTTGAGCGTGATCGCTGCGCGGATCACGGCCTCCTGCCACTCGAACGGGATGCCGAGGAAGCGCACCCAGTCGTGCCAATAGCGGCGCGTTTCGCCGAAGAAGCGACTGCCCTCGTCGCCGGGCGCCTCGGCCACGGTTTCGTCCGGGCCGAGGAGAAAGGTCAGATCGCGCTCGAGCACGAACGGCGTCTGTTCGAGCACGGCGGTGATAGAGGCGTCGGTGGTGAGCCGCAGCACCCATTGCGGCGCGACATAGCGGATGTGGTTGCTGCCGAAGGTGACGGTGGGGATGCCGGCGCCGTAGTCGTGTGTCGGCGCGAACCGCGCGCGGATCACCGGGTTGCCGGCGAGCGGACGCACACGCCGCACGAAGGTCTGCGGGTAGAACATGCGGCCGAACTGGGCGAAGCGTGGCGCAAAATCGGTGATCTCGACCGCGCCGCCGTTGGCATCGTGCAGCGTCGTGACCAGGATCGCAGTATTGCGCAGGTAGCTCTGCTCGCTGCGCGCGAAGCTCTGCAGCTCGATGGCGAAGGCGCCGCGACCGTCGTTCTCACCGCGCAGCAGCGCGCAGAACACCGGGTCGGCGTCGTAGCGCGGCAGGCAGGACCATACCATCGCGCCACGTTGGTCCACGAGGGCGCTCACGTTGCAGTTGCCAATCAATCCGAGATTCAAATCATTCACGGTGCGTATCCGGTTGCAGCCATCGCGCATAGCGCTCGAGCCACGCGAGCACCTCGTCCACGCCGGGGAGCCGCCAGCGCGCAACGCTCGGCCCCGGACCCACCTTGATCGAGCAGCCGCCGAGGCGGTTGACTAGAGCAAAGCCGTCCTCATCGGTCGTGTCGTCGCCGATGAAGCACGGGCGGCGGCCGGCGCACGCCGGCTCGGCGAGGAATTCGGCGATCGCCCGCCCCTTGTCGCAGCCGCTCGGCCGGATCTCGCAGACCATGGCGCCCGGCACCAGTGTATACCGCGGCCCGAGCCGCTCGACGGCTTCGCGCGCGGCCTGCGTCGCCTCGGCCGCGAGCCGCGGTGCGCGGCGATAGTGCAGGGCCAGCGTCGCACCCTTGTCCTCGACCAGGATGCCGGGGTGCGCCTGCGCCCAGTGCTGTAGCCTGTCGCGCGCCTGCTCGAGCGCGGCGCGTGGCAGGTCGAGACGGCTCGTTTCGCCGCCGATAGCGCGGCGCTCCGCACCGTGCTGGCCGGCGGCGGGCAGAATGAGCGGCGCAAAGAGGCGATCGAGGTCCGCGATCCGGCGCCCGCTGATGAGCACGACGGGCATCACCTGCCGTAATCCGCCCAAGATGCGAACCAGGCCGGGGCGCAGGCTCACATCCTGCGGGCGCGCGGCGATATCGAGCAGCGTGCCGTCGACGTCGAGAAACAGGGCAGCATGATGTTCGAAGGGCGGCGCCAGGTCGAGCCCCGTTGCGGTCGTGGCTTCCGGCCCCTGTTCGCCTGCACATGCCATGGCAGCAATTTTCTTTGTCTTGCGGATTAGAGTCTATCGCATTCGCGGCGAACCTGGAAACGACGAGCGACGTCCGTATGCATACCTCCACCGCGCTGGACCGCGAAGTTTCGGAAGGTCGGCGTCGCGTTTTGGTTATTGACCCGGCACGAGCGCTCGACCTCAACGCCACTGGCGACCGGTGCTGCGCGCGGGCTTCAAGACCGATAACGGCAACATCATCCTCGACGTGCACAACCCGAGCATTCTGAATCCGGCGGAACGGGAAGAGAGACTCGACCATCTCGCCGGCATGGTCACCAACGGCTTGTTCGCACGCCGTCCGGCGGACGTGCTGCTGCTGGCCTCCGGCCAGGGCGTCTAGACGCTCACCCAGCCGCGCGCGGCACTGGCGTCAGCCCAGGGCGAGCAGGACGACAAAAAGTCCGAGCAGCGCCAGCAACGCGACACCGACGGCGCTCCATGACCGCAGCCATGGCTCGAGCCGCGCGACGGCAGCGAGCATGTTCGTGGCCGGCACCGGTCCGGCACCCGCGGCGCTGATCCGTGGCGTGTGGCGCGCCAGTTCTGCAATCCGCCATAAAGCGCGTTCAACCGCCACCAGCACACGGCGCCTTGCTCGACGATGGGCTTTGCATTTTCCGGCACGGCGCTCACTCGCTATGGAGGTACAGGATCAGGGCATTGAACACGTAGATCGCCAGCAGCATGAGACTCGCCCAGCTGAGCGTCTGGAACACGCGCGTCTTCGGCCGGTACAGCAGGCCCACGATCACGATGCCGGTCATCATCATGGCCGACATCGCGGAGACGGCGTGCACCGGCGCGACATGGGCGAGAATCGGCCCACGCACGAAAAAGAGGTCGTCCACCGCCACGATCAGGATGTCGAACAGATTGCTGCCGAGCAGGTTACTGATCGCCATGTCGAGGGCGCCCAGGCGCATGGCCGAAACAGTCACCACCATCTCCGGCACCGAGGTGGCGAAGGCCACGAACAGCGTGCCGACGAAGGTCGCCTCCCATCCCATGACGCGCGCGATCTGCTCGCCGACAAAGGGCAGCCAGATGCCGGCGCCCACCACGACGAGCGCAGCCAGGACATAGCGCCGCACCGCCTGCCGCAGACCGATGCCCGGATAGCGCTCGGCCCGTTCCTCGGCATACGCCGCCATCTGCGCACGCTCGTAGCGGAACAGGGTGCGCATCGCCACCGCATAGAGAATCACGATCACCGGGGTATAGATGCCGACATGCCCGAGCGCGAGGCCGGCGATGCGATCGGAGAGCAGTACGTTGAAACCGACGAAGCCGATAAGCACCACGCCGAACCCGGCGGCGAGGATGTGGCCCTGACTGGCGCGCGTGTACACCGACTCTTCGCGCTGGAGAAAGTCGAGAATCGTGATGATGACGAGATTGAAGACACAACTGCCCAGCACATCCCCGAGCGCGATATCGGGGGTATCGGCCACGGTCACGGCGCTGACGCCGGTGACCAGCTCGGGCAGCGAGGTCACGGTGGCGAGCAGCACCAAGCCGATCCAGGTGCCGCTCAGGCCGGTCTTGTCGGCAATGACATCGCCATAACGCGACAGCTTGCTGCCGGCGAACCCGATCAGGGCGGCGCACAGCGCGAATTGCAGCCAGACGATCACGACAGGGGAAAGCACGGTTGTCTCCTGATGTGCTCGCCCCATCCCTGGGGCTCGCCCCTTCGCGGCCGCGCCGCTTCGGGGCCGGCCTGCGGCCGTCCAATTCTGCTCCTGACAGAATTGTCAGGAGGACATGATGAGGCCATCGGCCCGACCCCGGCAACCGCCGCGATCAACCATCAACCTTAAAAAACGGCGTAACCGCAGATGAACACGGATATTCAATGCGCTGCCGGTATTCGCCAGCCCACCGGGCATATTCAAATGAATTCATGCCGCGCAATAATCTGGATACTGAGCTTCTTGATGCGGTGCCACAGGCTGCGCTCGGAAATCCCGAGGCGCCTGGCGGCGTGGGCCTGTACGCCCTTGCACTGCGACAGCGCCTCGAGGATGGCGCCGCGCTCGACCTCTTCCAGCCAGTGGTCGAGATTTTTTTCGCCCGGCTTGTTGAGCGAAAAACGCTCCACGCTCCCGGCCGGACCGCCGCCGGCGACAATCGCCCCCGGCAGATCCTCGACATCGATCGCCTGTCCGCGGCAGGACACCATCGAGCGCTCCACGGTATTGCGCAGCTCGCGGATGTTACCGGGCCAGTCGTAGCGCTCCAGAATCTCCAACGCCGCGGGTGTAAAGGCCGTCACCTTCTTGTCCGTCTCGGCGGCCAGCTCACGCAGGAAGGTCTGTGCCAGCAGCGGGATGTCATCGCGCCGCGTCCGCAGCGGCGGGGCGACGATGCTGTAGACGTCCAGGCGGTAGAACAGATCCTCGCGGAATTGTCCCTGGCGCACGAGCTCCCTGAGATCACGGTTGGTCGCAGCGATGAAACGCACATCGACGCCGCGCGTGCGGTCCGACCCCACGGGCGAGAACTCGCGCTCCTGCAGCACGCGCAACAGCTTCGCCTGAAGCCCCGGGTCGAGATCGCCGATCTCATCGAGAAAGAGCGTGCCGCCCTGCGCCTGCTCGAGTCTCCCCATGCGGTTCTGGGTCGCGCCGGTGAAGGCACCCTTGACGTAACCGAACAGTTCGGACTCCATGAGGTCCCTCGGGATGGCGGAGCAGTTGATCGCCACCCAGGGGTCGTCGTGCCGCGGCGAGAGCTCGTGAATGGTGCGCGCCACCAGCTCCTTGCCGGTGCCGGACTCGCCCGTGATCAGCACACTGGTCTTGTACGGCGCCACGCGCCGGATTTCCTCCACCAGCCGCTGCGCGGCGGGGCTTTCGCCCACCAAGCGCTTCGCGCCGCGCGACTGGCTGACCGCGGCCTTGAGCTGGGCGTTCTCGCGCAGGATGTCGCGCAGCTTGATGGCGTTATGGACCGCGATCTCGAGTTGCTCCGGCTCGAAGGGTTTGGCGAGATAGTCCGCCGCGCCGTCGTGGATGCTCTGCACCGCCGAGCGGATGGTGCCGTGCGCCGTGACCACGATCACCGGCACATCCGGCCGCTCCGTGCGCAGCCGCGCGACGAGTGCTTCGCCGCCCATGCCCGGCATCTTGAGATCGGTCAGCACCACATCCAGGTTCGGGTCGCCCGTGTGCGCCAGCGCCGCCTCGGCGCTGTCCGCGACCAGAACCCGGTGGCCCGCGCCCTCCAGGATCATGCGCATGACCGCCTGCATGTTGGCCTCGTCATCGACGACCAGAACCGTACGTTTCATGCCTCGACCTTCGCAAACACGGGAAACTGCATCATGAAGCGGGCGCCGTGGCGCGCCGGCGGCAACGCCTCGAGCCGCCCGCCGTTCGCCTCCACCAGCGTATAGGCGATGGTGAGTCCGAGGCCCGTGCCCTGCTCCTTGGTGGTGAAAAACGGCTCGAACAGCCGCGGCATGATTTCGGCGGGCACGCCGGGGCCGCTGTCCTCGACGCACAGCCGCACCTCGCCGTCCAGGAGCCGCGACGACACCCAAAGCTCGCCGCCGTCGCCGCCCAGCGCCTGGAGCGCATTGGTGTAGAGATTGCCCCAGGCCTGCTGCAACAGGCCCGCGTCGGCGTTGATCCGCGCCGACCCGTGTCCGAACTCCTTGTGCGCGCGGATGTTACTGCGCCCGGCAAGGGCAAGCTCGAGCGCGCGCTCCATGGGGTTGATGGGGTCGATTACCTCGAACGCCGGTTGGCGGTAGCGTGAAAGCTGCAAAAAATCCTGCACCAGGTTCGACACCCGCACGCTCTCCTCGCGGATCATGCGCACGAGTTCCGCCTTTTTTTGCGGATCGTAATCGGGTTTCTCGAGCAGCGCCGAGGAGGTGTTGATGATCCCGATGGGGTTGCGGATCTCGTGCGCGAGCGCCGCCGAGAGCTCGCCCATGGCGGCGAGCTTGTCCTTGCGGAAACGCTGGATCTGCTCGTCACGCGCCTCGCGCAGGCGCGCGGCCATCGCGTTGAACGCCTTGGCCAAGTCGCCGAGCTCGTCGTTCGAGGCGATCGGGACGGTCGCGTTGAAATTCTGTCCGGCGAGCTGCATCACGCCGTTGCGCAGGTACTCCAGGGGCCGCAGCACCAGATGGCTCAACAGCAGACCGGTAAGCCCGCCGATCACCACCCCCATGAGCGAGATGATGAGAAACAGCGCAACGCGGTTCGTAAGCACTTCCTGCAAACCGCGCCGCTCGAGCCCGCTGAACATGATGGCCTCGACACGCCCCGTGGAATCCACGATCGGCATGTACAGCCCGCGAAACTGGGCGTTCTCCGCCTCCACGCTGTAATAGGGCTTCTTGTCTTTTTCGAGGCGCTCGCGCGCCGTCCGTGCGAGATGCTTGAGCGCAAGCATCTCGCCGGGCCGGGACAAGACGTCGTAATAGTTCCGGCCTTCGCGGTAATAGAGCCGGGTCTTAAGGCCCGTGAGTTGCGTAAGCTCGTCGATGAAATCCTGCCCGAGGAGACTCCCCAACACGAGGTAGTAGCGCGGACTGCCCCGCCGCGGCACCGGCGTAATGCCGACCGCGGCCAGCATGCTCTTCTGCTTGCGCACGACCTTGAGCACGGCCTCGGTCTGACCGATCTCCCACAGGGCTTGCATCTCGAGCGGGATCGACGAGTAGACCAGCCGCTGGTCCGGGGTGTAGACCTGGATCAGGTTGATCCCAAGCTCGTGCGCGATGCGCTTCACGGGCGCGGGAATGGATTCCTCGGGGCGACTGGCGAGCGCCGCCGCATAGGCCGGGTCGTCCGCCAGAACCCGCCCCAGCATTACGGCATCGTTCTGATAGGCCTGGAGCCAGTTCTGGTTGGCGCGCGCGGCGTCCCGAATCCATTGCTCGATGCGCTCCTCAAAACTCGACGAAACCCACTCCGCGGCAAACCAGCCGGCCACGAGCATCGGCACGATCACGATGATCGAAACGACCAGCAGTACCTTGCGCTGGAGCTGGCCAAGCGTAAAAAAACGACGCGGCATAGTCCCTCTAAAATGGAATAGAGCTACAGAACTTGTAGCTTACTACACTGCACGAGCAAGCACGATGCACGGATATGCATATAACCAGTTGTTTATAAACAGAACACATAGTCATTCGGTTTAGGCACAGGAATTGCTACAAGGGCCGGTAATGATGGAATCCGGCGGTTCGGCCCATCAGAAACAACAGCCCTGCGCATACTTCTTATTATTTTAGGAGCAACTATATGAAAAAGTCCCTGATCACCCTGTTCGCCATGGCGTTCGCCTTCCTGTTCGGCGCCGTCAACCTGGCCTCCGCAGCCGATGCCCCCGCAGCCGCCCCGGCGGCCGGCGGCGCCAAGGCCGAAGCCAAGAAGGAAGAGAAGAAGGACGTGAAGAAGAAGAAGACAGACAAGAAAGAAGCGACGAAAGAAGAGAAGAAGGCCGAGCCCGCGAAGAAGTAGGCTTCACCCCTTCAGCAATGCCAAAGCGCCCCGATGGGGCGCTTTGTTTTTTCACGACCGCCACAGCGGTTCAGCAGTTGCTCCCTCCCCTCACCCCTCACCCCTCACCCCTCACCCCTCACCCCTCACGCCTCACGCCTCACCGCTTCCATGAGATGCTCCCGGATCCAGGCGTCGAGCTGTGCCGGTGGCAGCGCGCCGGAGACTCGGTCCACCTCGCGGCCGCGCCGGAACAGTACCAACGTCGGGATGCTACGTATCGCGTACTGCGCCGCAAGCGTCGGCTGCGCCTGCGTGTCGACCTTCACGAGTCGTAGTTGCGTGGCAAACCGCGTCGCCGCCTGAGCAAAGGCCGGCGCCATCGTGCGGCATGGCCCGCACCACGGCGCCCAGAAGTCGACCAGCACCGGCAGGTCATTTTTGGCGATGTGCTGCGGAAAACGCGCCGCGTCGAGCTCGAGCGGTTTTCCGTCGAATAGAGGTCGGTGGCACACCCCGCACTTCGGTCGATCGTGCAATCGCTCCGGCGGCACGCGGTTCACCCCGTCACAATGCGGACAGACGACATGTAGCGCACCCACGCTAAGGCCCTCCCTTTTCGATTAACGCGTGGGCTTTAATTAGGGTCGACGCCGCGGGATTTCCACCGCGCCCCGGCGTTGTTACTTCTTTTTCGGGGCCGGCTTCTTCCCGGGGGTCTGCTTTTTCGCGCCCCTCGGCGCGGAGGACTTCTTCGCGGCTTTTCCCTTGGCGGTCGGCTTTCCCCGTCCCGCCGCCTTCTTCGCCGGTGGCGCCATCATTTCATGCGATCGGGCAGTTCCGCCGCGGGAGCCGCGCGGCTGCCCGCGTAGCGGATGGTAAGCACCCCCGCGGCGACCACCAGCACCGCCCCGAGAAATGAATACACATCCGGAACCTCGCCCCAGAAAACGAGGCCGATGAACGTGGCGAACACGACCGTGGAATAGGTGAATGGCCCGACCTGCGCGGCGGGCGCGTGGGCGTAGGCGCGCGTCAGCAGCAACTGCGCGAGGCTGGCGACCGCGCCGATCAGGATGAGCAACGCCCAAAGCTCCGGCTCCGGCGTGCGCCAGGCCCAGGCGAGCGGTGCGGCCGAACCCACGGTGCAGACGAGACTGAAGTAAAACACGATGCGCGACGCGGATTCGCTGCGCGTGAGGCGGCGGATGCCGACCATGGCAAATGCCGTAAAGAGCCCCGAGGCAAGCCCCACGAGGGACACCGGCCGGAAGAGATCGAGGCCGGGCTTGAGGATCAGCACGATGCCGACGAAACCCACGCCGATCGCAAACCACAGTCGCCGCGAGACGCCCTCGCCGAGCAACAGGAAGGCCAGAAAGGGAATAAAGAGCGGGCTTGCGTAGTTGAGCAGCGTCGCCTCGCCAAGCGGCATGTGGGCGATGGCGTAGAAGTAGCAGTACATCGCCCCGAGTCCGCACAACCCGCGCCACAGGTGTGCGAACGGGTGCCGAGTCTTAAGCGCGCCCCAGCCGCGGCGCCACAACCAGGGACTGAGCGCGAGCAGCCCCAGGGCGCTGCGGAAGAACACCACCATCTCGTTGGGCAGCCGCGCCGATGCGACCTTCACCATGGCGCCCGAGCACGCAAACAGCAACCCCGAGGCGATGAGGTAGAGCGCGCCGCGCTTTAGGTTGTCCGTGTGCATAACGGCGCCAACGGTCAGCGTCTCTGTCCCGCGCACAGCTTGAGCTCGAGCGGATCGGGATTGAGATAGGCCTGGCGCGCAAGCTCGGGATGGGGGAAGCGCCGCAGATGACGCCGGAGCAGCGTCAGCGGCGTCCCCCGGGACGCTTTGCCCGTGCGATAGGCGCGGATGGCAGCGAGTAACTCGGTCCGGTCGCGTCCGCCGAGGCGCGGCTCCAGTGTTTTCGCCGCCATCGTCAGTGCGCGGGTGTGGCGCTCGCGCGTGGCGGGAGATTGCAGCGCCGCCATGAAACGCCGGCCGTACGCCTGGGAAAGATTCTTGATTTCACCCCGCTGCGCCCGGGCGACGATTCGCCCGAGGGCGCGGTAATGCCCCGGGCCGTGCACCAGCAACGCGAGCTTGTGCGCGGCATGAAACGCGCGTAGCCGCGCCGCCGTGATGCCCGAAGCCTCGAAGTCGCGCCAGCGGCGGTAGGCGAGGACGCGTTCGATGAAGTTGTCCCGGACCCGTGGGTCGCCGAGGCGGCCCTCCTCCTCCGCCGGCAATAACGGCAGCGCCTCCAGCACCGCGGCGGCGTAGATGCCGCGGCCGCAGCGCGGCCCCTTGGGGGTGCGCACCGGCACACGCACCAAGCCGCAGCTCGGCGAACGGCTCTTGAAGATATAACCGCTGAGGTCGCGCTCCGCCCGCGCCATCCGCCGCCCATACCGCTTCAACTGCGCGGTCACATCGACCGCGGGACCGTGCACGCGCACCGCATGGGGGTGGCTCACGTTCCCGACCAGATGAATCGGCGCGCGCGGCACGCCCAGCCCGATCGCCACCTCGGGGCAGAGCGGCACCAGGTCGAAATATTTGTTCAGGGTCTGCGCGACGTAGTCGTCACGCTTGTGGCCGCCGTCGTAGCGGACGCGCTCGCCCAGCAGACAACTGCTCACGCCCAGGCGAAGCCGCCGACCCTTGGGGGTCGGCCGGGAATTTACGAAATGCCGCCTCCCGCGTCGCATGCGCCGATTGTGCGGCAGGCGCGGGCGCGCTCACAAGCGCGGGCGCGTGGTGCGCCCGCGTCGGAGAACGGCGGGACCGCTAGGCCTTGCAGGTCTTGAAGCCGAAGAGCGTGTACGCCGGGCACCAGCCGATCAGGGCGGTGACGAGCGGGACGACGCCGATCCAGCCCCAGGGCGTCTGGGGACCGACGAATACCAGGCTCAACAGTACGAGCCCGCCGACGATGCGCGCCACGCGGTCAATACCGCCGATGTTCTTCATCATGACAAATCTCCGTAAGGTTGGGATGGGTGACGGAGGCCAGTAAACCACAAACGCCGCGGGCGTTCCGTGACTAAGTCACCGTAAGCCGCTCCAACGCCGCGCGGTCGGCGATCTCGATGCGTCCGCGGGCAAGCCGCACCCAGGCCCGGCGCTCGAAGTCCTTGAGCAGGCGGCTCACCACCTCGCGCGCCGTGCCGAGCTCGGTCGCGAGCTGCTGATGCGTGGCGGCGACGGCGCCGTCTGCGGAGGCGAGAAGCAGGAGCCGCTGCGCCAGGCGCGCGTCGATGCGCCCGAAGGCGACCTCCTGCACCAGCGCCATCAGCCGCGAGAGGCGTTCGCCGAGGGAGCCGAACACGAATTGCCGGAAACCCGGACTGGCGGCGACCGCCTCGTCGAACAGGCCCTTCGGCATGGCGACCGCTTGCACCGCCGTTTCGGTCACGCCCTCCGCGGGATAGGGCTCGCCGGCGAACAAACAAGAAGTGGTAAGCACGCAGGTCTCACCCGAACCCACGCGATAGAGCACGATCTCGCGGCCGGATTCGGAAACCGTCTGCACCCGCACCGCGCCTTCCGACACGAGCAAATAATTACGGCAGGGATCCCCGACGCGGAACACGCTTGTGCCGGGCTCGATCCGCATGACGGAGAGCCGCTCGGCGATGCGCCGCCATGCGGGATCGGAAATCGCCCGCAGCGGCGGGAAACGGTTCAACCAGTCGGGCGGTTCGGCGGGACTCATGTGCGCGGCATACGATACGCCTCCCCCGCCCCCCGCCACAATCCGCATGGGGGGCGGCCGCCGCGTGCGGCGCCCTACCACCGTACGGCGATGTCGGTGAGAGCAGGCTACGGTAGGTCTCGGGGGGTCGTCAGGCCCTGCTGCCGCCGAAGTCGAAGTCCCCCGTCGGGAAGTAGATGAACCCGAGCAGCGCAAACCGCAAGTCCTCGTTGGAGGCGGTGTCGGGATTGGTATCGCCGCCGACATCGGCGACGAGTTTCAGATTCTTCCCGAATGTGCGCGTGATGGCGAGCGAGACATGCCGGAACGCATTGCGCTCACCCGGAACGTCGCGGTTGCTACGGTATCCGATGTGAAAGTGCATCGCCCAGGGAGCGGGTTCGTGGGAAGTCACGAGTGACAAGCTGTAATCCTAGAAAAAACAGTTAACCGCAGGTGAACGCAGATAAACGCGGATATTCAATGCGCCGCCGGTATTCGCCGGTCCACCGAAAGGGCGAATGGCTTCGGTGCATCAACGGCATGATTCATTTGCGTTCATCTGCGGTTAAACGCCGTTTTATAGGGTAATTGAATTTTCCGGCGCCGAGCCCATCGGCCTCGCCGCCCGTCGCGAAAGTCACCCCGGGCTTGAGCGCCAGGCTCAGATTCCTGCGTGCGTTCTCACAAAACCGCCAGATGGACCGCCGCCGCAGGCGCGGCAACACCGACATCTCCGCAAAGGCTAGGCCAATAAGGACTCAGATCAAACCGTTGCCGATCAATGTGTCAGGTTAGATCGAGCTCTATCAGCCGCGCGCATCGCGACAGGTACGCCCGCGCACGGGCGGGAGCGCGGGGCGCCGGGGCGTCATCGGCTTGGGCCCCGGAACCCCAGTCCGTAACACCCACCGTGACACGCCGCCGCGGCACGCCAAGCAGGAGACGCTCGTGCGGGGGGCGCCGCGGTCGTTTCGGTTCAGCGCCCGCGCAGCAGCTTCGCGCTGTTTCCTTGGCGGTTGCGCTGCCCGACCCCCTAGAACGATCGTGCGCGTCAAAAACTCGGCGAAAACCCCTTTGGCGACCTGATACGGCACTACAGCGGTCTCGCGTTCGTGCCGATAACTGGAGGCATCAACCCTTAACTCTTACGCACGGAGCGCAAACCATGTACAAGAATTTTCTCGTCCTGGCGTTTCTCACGGTTTCCCTCGGCGGTTGCGGCGGTGGCGGCTCGAGTTCGACGACAACAACAACGACAACGAGCGATAACAACAGCGCCGGCACCGTCACGATCAGCGGCGCCGCAACCACGATCGCGTCCGCCGCGCCCGGCTTCAAGGGCAAGGCCGCGCGCCGCGCATTCGCGAGCGCGTCGGTGGGCCTGTATCAGATCTCTCCGGACGGCACCGCGACGCAGGTGAGCATCGGTACGGTGACCACGGACGCCTCCGGCAACTACAGCATCCCGAACGTGCCGGTTCCGACCACCGGCACCGGCGCCGCGACCGACTTTTATTACGAGGTGCGCGTAACCGACGGCGCCACCACGGTCGCAGCCCCGGTCGCGCCCGCGGCCAACACCACGGTCGACGTGAACCCGGAAACCGACCTCGCCGCCAAGGTTTTGTCCGATGTCGCCGACGTCCCCGGCATGACCGCACTGCCGACCCCCTCGGCGGATCTCATTGAAGCGGTGCGCCGGCAGGTGGCGGACAACGCGGTCGACCTCGCGACCAGCGGTGCCCTGGACATCCCGGCAGCCGGCGCTGCGACAGCGGTGGCGAGCGCCAACGGCCTTGCGGCGGGCGGTGGAAACGCCGAGAAAATGTACAAGGCCGTGCAGTTTGAGTCGGAGGCGATCGGTCTCGCGGCGGACGCGACAACCACCGCGAGCGAGGCGGCCGCGTACCTGAAGCGTGTGACGCGCGAGGGCTGCAATCAAGCGGCGAGCGGCAACCCGCTGCCGGCGGCGGCCGCGGAAGTGCTCGGCGCCGCGTTCTTGACCGACGCGACATACACCGCGCAGCAAGTGATCGCCGCCTATAACGCGAATGGCGGCACGGTCGATGCGGCGGCGAAGATCTCTCAATTCGCGACGATGCTGACCAGCATCGATACCAAGCTGGCGGCCACCACCGACAGCGGCTTGACTGCGGCGGAGCAAATCGCCCTCTTCGCCAAACGCGATCTGACCGGCTCGGCGTTTGGCAGCAGTACCGCATTGAACGTCGACCAGGCCGTGTCGCTGCTGCAGAGCCTGTCGTACGACCAGAGCCAGACGCTGAGCCAAAACAACCGGCCGTGCAACGCCGGCAATATCGACATGACGCACGTAATCGCCAGCCTGACCAACAGCAGTGATCTTACGGCGGCCAAGATCGCGGACGCCGAGATCTACCACGACAGCGGCTTTGGCTGCGATGCCAACGCCGGCAAGGGGCATTTCCGCGCCGACATCGACGTGTATGTGCCGACCGGCGTAGTGGACTCCGTCACCATCGCCTCGACGGACACCGCCGCGCTCAACAGCGGTTCCGTGACGCTGACTCGGAACGGCAGTCGCTGGCAAAGCAACACCGATGGCGTGTGCGTGAACATGGGCACCAGCGTGACCTACACCATCACCGCGGTGACGACCGGGGGCAACGTGAACAGCACCGTCACGCGCAACCACCCGAACGTCCCGGAGGCGATGACCACGATCAACGGTGGCACGCCCACCCTCAACGGGCAGCCGAATGTCTTTACCGTCAAGCGGCCCGTGTACAGTTGGGAGTCACCGGCAACGAAACTGGCATCAATCGCCGGCGCACCCAGCGACAGCGCGGTGAAGTACACCTATGAGTTCTCGCACGTCGCCGTTCAGGGTCATTCCCTGGCCGGCGGGCCGCTTTCGCAGTGCGGCCAAAACAACGCCTTCGGCGAGCGTGCGATGTACTCCGTGAGCAGTTTCATACCCAGCGTCGACTGCGACCCGGCCGCCTGCGCGGCCGCCGTCAACGCCGCGCAAGGGTCGACCGTAATTACCGAGGGTCAAATCAACTGTCGCATGAATATTCAAACCTACCTGGTCGACGCGTACGACCGGTTGCTGGGACAGGCGGCCGGCCACTTCCGCGAGTTCTGCATCGATAGCAACGGCGACGGTGACTGCGGCATCTAGTTCAGGATTCCTCCAGGCAAAAACTTGACCGCCTTAAGGCAACCCCTTAAGGCGGTTTTTTTTGCTTACCGGCCGTAAATCTCGTGCGCCGGGTGAGTTCGGGACCGCGCTTGCGTGCCGGATAAAAACGCACGCCCGAGAAAACCGGCGGAAGATCGGCTAGCGGTAGGAGCGGAACTGGCCGACCACCACGCCCTGGATGCGCACGCGCGCGGCCGAGAGCCGAAGCGGCGCCATCCCGGCGTTCGCCGGACGCAGGGTGACGGTGCCGTCGTGGTTCTTCTGGAGGCGCTTGAGCGTCGCCTCGTGGTTGTCGATGAGCGCCACGACGATCTCGCCGTTGTCCGCCGTCTCGCGCTTCTCCACGATCACCATGTCGCCGTCGAGGATCCCGTCCTCGATCATGGAATCGCCCGCCACGCGCAGCACGAAACGGTTGCGGTTCACGAAAAACTCGGAAAGGTCGATCTCCTCTTCGCCGGGGATGGCCTCGATCGGCCGGCCGGCGGCGATCCGCCCGAGCAGCGGCAGCACCGCGGGCGCGGCCGCATTTCGGTCCGCGCGCAGGCGTACGCCGCGGGCGCGCTCCGGCTCGATCGCGATGAGGCCCTCGGATTCGAGCGCGCGCAGATGCCGGTGCACGGTCCCGCGCGAGGAAATCCCCAGGTGCCGCGCGATCTCGCGCAGCTTCGGGGCATAGCCGTGGCGGGCGACGTAGGCGCGGATGAAATCGTGGACCTCGCGGCCGCGGTCGGTCGGCATAACAGAAGCCCTACTCGCTCCGCTCGTTCGTCCTGTCCAATGTAATGTTCTCCTTTTGTTCTCAACCAGAATAGCCCGGCGCCGGGCCCGGCACAAGCACCCAACGCTCGGCGCGCTGCTAAAATGGGGCATGATCCACGCACACACCGTGAAGACGACTGACACAAACACAAACGGGCGAGCCGTGCGCCGTGCGCCTGGACCGCATCCGCTCCGCGGAGCCGGCATGAGAGGTCTCGCCGTTGCGGTGTGGCTCACGCTGCTCGCGCTCCCCGCCGCGGCGCAGACCTGCGCGCCCGACGGCGTTCAGGTCCAGGTGCTCGGCTCGGGCGGACCGGAGCTCGCCGGCAACCGCGCCGCATCGGGTTACCTCGTGTGGATCGAGGGCAAGGCGCGCGTGCTCGTCGATTTCGGCGCCGGCGCCGCGCTGCGTTTCGGTGCGGCCGGCGCCAACGCGGCCGATCTGGATGCGGTCCTCCTCACCCGCCTGCACGCCGAATACACGACCGACCTGCCGGCGCTGCTGCACTCCTCGCTTTCCGAGGGCCGCGCACGGCCGCTCCCGGTGTACGGGCCGGCGGGCAATAAGTCCATGCCCTCGACGGTGGCGTTCGTGCGCGCGTTGTTCGACAGCACGCGCGGCGCCTACCGCCATCTCGGCGATGTTCTGAATCCCATGGCGCGACAGGCCCACAAGCTCGTGCCGCACGATGTGCGTGCGGCACCCGCGCGCATCGGCCTGCCGCGGAAATCCGCGGAGGAGACCGCCCCGGTCTACGCCGGCGAGCGCCTGCGCGCGAGCGCCGCACCCGTAACCCACGACAACGCCCCGGCGCTCGTCTGGCGCATCGAAGCCGAAGGCAAAAGCATCGTCTTCGGCGGCGACGCCCTCGAGGACGGCGATCTCGAAAAATTCGTGCGCGGCGCGGACCTGCTCATCGCGCACCACGCCGTTGCCGAGGTCGCTGCCGACGCGGAGCGCGCACCGCACGCGCCGCCTTCGGTCATCGGCCGCCTCGCCCGGGAAGCGGGCATAAAGCAGCTCGTGCTCTCCCACCGCACGCGCGCAACGCTGGGCCGGGAGGAGGAAAGCCTGGAGATCCTCCGCCGGCAGTACGCCGGTACCATCGCGTTCGCCAACGATCTCGATTGTTTCCGACCGTGAGTTGGTGATCCGTGAACGGTGATCCGTGAATCTCAGTCCTCAGTCCTCAGTCCTCGGTCCTGACCTCTGACCCCCGATCCCTGATTCCCCACTCCTCACGCCGCTTCCCGCCGTCGGCACAAGCCGCTGAATCGGCTGCGTTTCCCCAAACGCCTTCTTTTCGGGGGCGCGCGGCCTCATCTGCTATGCTTAACAAACAAGAGACTGGATACGCAAACACGACGATGGAAGCGATAACCCTGGCGCGATTGCGGAAAATCGCAGGCAGATCCGAGCAGGAGCTCGATCTCGCCGAAGCCGCGTTGCTCATCGCGGCCGAGGAGTATCCGGACCTCGACGTCGCGGGCTATCTGCGCCGGCTCGATGAGCTTGCCGAAGGGCTGCGCGGCAAGCTGCCGGAAAAGCCGGACCTCGAGCACGCCGTCGCCGCGCTCAACCGCTTTATGTTCGAGGAGCAGGGTTTCAGCGGCGATACCGAGAACTACTACGACCCGCGCAACAGCTTTCTCAACGAGGTGCTCGACCGCCGGCGCGGCGTCCCCATCACGCTTTCCATCATTTATATGGAGATCGGCTGGCGGCTCGGCCTGCCGCTGGAGGGCGTGTCCTTCCCCGGCCATTTCCTCGTGAAGCTCGCGACCGCCGAAGGCGATGTCGTGCTCGATCCGTTCCACGGCGGTGTTCCGCTTTCGGAGGAGGACCTGCGCGAGCGGCTCGATGAGACCTATAGCGATCTGCGGGGCTTGAATGCGCCGCTCGAGCGGCTGCTCGCGGCTTCCGGCAAAAAAGAGATCCTGGTGCGCATGCTGCGCAACCTGAAGCTCATCTACCTGCGGGAACAGGAACCGACCAAGGCGCTCACGGTGCTCGACCGCATCCTGGTGGTCCGACCGGATCTGCCCGAGGAGCTGCGCGACCGCGCCCAGGTGTACGAGCGCCTGGAGTGCTACCGCGCGGCGGCCGAGGACTATCAGCGCTATCTCGCGCTCGCGCCGACCGCGGACGACGCCCAGGATATTCACGGCCATCTGGTCGAGCTGCGGCGCGTCGTTTCCCGCATGAATTGATGTCGCGCATGGATGCGCCTCCCGTGACGGACCCGATCGGTAACGAGTCGCCCCAAGAGCTGCCGTGGTATGTCTACATCATGGAATGCCGGGACGGCTCGTTCTACACCGGAATCACCAACGACCTCGAGCGTCGCTGCCAGCAGCACAACGAAGGCCTCGGCGCGCGCTACACCCGCGCGCGCCGGCCGGTGGTCCTGCGCTATCACGAGCAGGTCGCGAGCCGCTCCTCGGCGCTCATCCGCGAATGCGCCGTGCGGCTGCTGACACGCAGGGAAAAGGAGACCCTCGTCGGTATGGCGAAGCCGCGGACGGACACGAGCGGCTAAGCGCCGACGGCGTACGACCGGGACCGACCCGCGGTTGCCGCGATTATTGCGGCGGCACGAATCTATTTGAACATGCCCGAGAGGCTGTATCTGCGCCGGCGCGGGATCGAAGCCTCCATGCCGCCGCAATAATCGAAAACTCTTATGATTATCGTTATTGACCCGGCACATCCGTGCCGTTACCGATGCCATAAGAGGCGCATCCGGCCTGCCTTCGTTCAAGTACAATCGTGCCGGGTCAATAGCCGCCAACCCGCCTGAACGAGAAATCGAACACCTCGTGCCCGAGCCTGCGGCCGCGCGCCTCGAAGCGCGTCAGCGGGCGCTCATCCGGCCGCGGTGCGAACGCGCCCGCGCCGGCCACGTTGTCCCAGCCCGGCGCCGGTGTGAGCGCCGCGAGTATCCCCTGCGCATAGTCGCGCCAGTCGGTGGCGAGGTAAAGCCGCCCGCCGATCTTGAGCTTGCGCCGTAGCAACTCCAGGAACTGCGGCTGCACCAGACGGCGCTTCTGGTGCCGCTTCTTCGGCCAGGGGTCGGGAAAGAAGATATAAACGGCGGCGAGCGCCTCGTCCAGGATGTCGCGTGCAAGCACCTCGCTGGCGTCGGCGCAGAGGAGCCGTACGTTCGCCAGCCCCTCGGCCTCGATCCGGCGCAACAGCCGCCCCACGCCGGGACGGTGCACCTCGATACCCAAGTAGTTGCACTCCGGATGCCGCGCGGCCATGGCGGCCAGCGCATCGCCATTGCCGAAGCCGATCTCGAGATGAACCGGCGCTTCACGCCCGAAGATCGCCGAAAAATCGAGCGGGCGATCTCCGGGCGCGACGCCGTAGCGGGGCCACAACTCCGCGAGCGCCCGCCGCTGCGCCTCCGTCATGCGCCCCTCGCGGCGCACGAAGCTGCGGATGGGGCGATGTGGGGAGGAAGGGAGGATCATGTATGAGTTCTTGCCGCAGAGACGCAGAGGACGCAGAGAAAGGCGGGGCGGCGCTGCGCGCCGGAACTCACCACTCCGGTCATCTTTATCCTCTGCGTTCTCTGCGTCTCTGCGGCAAGGACTCTTAAAAGAACGTCCCGCCGAGCGGCGAGGACGGCGAGCCGTATTGCTTGCGCGGCATGCGCCCGGCCAGGTACGCCTCGCGCCCGGCCTCGACCGCCTTTTTCATCGCGTGCGCCATGAGCACGGGGTTCCGCGCCGCCGCAATGGCGGTGTTCATGAGCACGCCGTCGCAGCCGAGCTCCATGGCGATCGCGGCGTCGCTTGCGGTGCCGACACCCGCGTCCACCAGGATCGGCACCTTGGCCTCCTCGACGATGAAGCGGATGTTGTAGGGGTTGCGGATGCCCAGCCCCGAGCCGATGGGGGCGGCGAGCGGCATCACCGCCACGCAGCCCATCTCGGCGAAACGCTTGGCCACGATGGGATCGTCGTTGGTGTACACCATCACCTTAAAACCATCCTTTATAAGAATTTCGGCGGCCGCGAGCGTCTGGGGGATGTCGGGAAAGAGCGTCTTCTCATCGCCCAGCACCTCGAGCTTCACGAGGTCGTGCCCATCGAGCAGCTCGCGCGCCAAGCGACAGGTGCGCACCGCGTCCTCGACGCTGAAGCAACCCGCGGTGTTGGGAAGGTAGGTGTACTTCGACGGCGGCAAGACGTCGAGCAGGCTCGGCTCGTTCGGGTTCTGGCCGATGTTGGTGCGCCGGATCGCGACCGTGACGATCTCGGCCCCGCTCGCCTCGACCGCGCGGCGGGTCTCCTCGAGGTCCCTGTACTTGCCGGTGCCCACGAGCAGCCGCGAGGTGTACGCCTTGCCGGCGATCACGAGCGGGTCGTTGGGTGTGGAATGAATCGTCTCGGCGGTTACCGCCATGTGCCACCTCCGATCGCGAACACCACTTCCACGCGATCATCCTCGTGCAGTTGATAGCCCTCGTGCCGGCTGCGCGGCACGATCTCGCGGTTCACCTCCACCGCCACGCGATGGCCGGTCAACCCGAGCTGCTCCAGCAGCGCGCCGACGGTGAGCGGCGCATTGAACTGTTTTTCCTGGCCGTTGAGTTGAATCTTCATGGAACGAAACAACTGGGATAAATCCGGCGCGGGAATCAGGCTCAATGATAATTCATCGCCCGCGCGCGGCCAACGCGCTAGTCGATGGGAAACCCCACGCCGAGCAGGTAGTTGTCCGAGTCGGTGCTGTTGCTGGTCAATACCCGCTGCCAGGACAGCCGCAGCGAGTAGTCGACGAAACGCCGCCCCACGGTCGCGCCGAGGAGACCGTTCAGGCGGTGCTGGTTGATATGCGCGTCGCCGTCGATGCGCGTGGCGAAGGATACGTAGGCGCCGGCGCCGGCGGACAGCGACCAACCGTTGGTCTCGGTCAGCGCCCACAGGGCGCCGGCGATGCCATCGCGCTTGAGGTTGGGCTTGTGGCCCTCGTTCAGATAGGCCACCGACCAGGCGTAGCGGTCGCGGAACAGGCGCCGGTACTCCACCGACCCGGCGGTGTCGAGGTCGTTTGCCGCGTTGTTGTCAACGGACTGACCGATCCCGATATTGAGCTCGCCGGCGCGCGCGATGGGCGCCAGCAATATCAGCACGCCTGCCAGAATCGCGATTCTCACGTGCCCCTCCTGTGCCCGTCCTTTGATTTCCAACCCCGTCATGACAAAATGCTATACTATTTCGCGTTCGTCTCGTAGTTCCCGCGGGTGTAGTTCAATGGTAGAACGAGAGCTTCCCAAGCTTTAGGCGTGGGTTCGATTCCCATCACCCGCTCCATACTTCCAGGAGGTCCGGCTTGAAAAAGACCCTTAAAGTCCCGGCCGTCCTGGTCGGCGTCGTCCTCGGTCTGATTCTGATCCTCGCGGTCGCCCTGCCGTTCCTCATCGACCCCAACCAGTACAAGGGGCAGATCGTCCAGGCGGTCAAGGACCAGACCGGCCGCGATCTCAAAATCGAGGGCAAGATCGGTCTCTCCATCTTTCCGTGGATCGGGCTTCGGATCGCGGGCGTGGAGCTCGCCAACGCGCCCGGTTTCGGCAGGGAGCCCTTCGCCCGGATCGAGTCCGCCGGCGTGCAGGTGGCGTTATGGCCGCTGCTGCGCAAGGAAATCGCGGTCGACACCGTGCGCCTCGAAGGGCTCACGCTCAACCTCGCACGCAGTCCGAAAGGCGTGACCAATTGGGACGATCTCATCGCCGCCTCGCGCGCCGCGAAACCGGAGGAGAAAAAGGAGAAACCCGCCGCACCGCAGAAGGCCGCGCCCGCGGCGCCGCCCGCGCTGCACGTCCGCGGCCTCGACATCCGCCGCGCCGACATCCGTTGGGATGACCGGGCGAGCGGCGCGCGCTACGCGGTGCAGGGCCTGGAGCTCAAGACCGGCGCGATCGCGCTCGGCGAACCGGTGGACCTCAAGCTCGGCTTCAATCTCGAGTCCGGCCAGCCGCCGCTGCGCACGCGCGTGGACCTCAAGGGCCGCGTGAACTTCAACCCCGAGCGCCAGACGCTCGACATCCCGAATCTGGCGCTCAACGTGGGCGAGCTGGCACTCACGGCGAACGTCCAAGGCACCAAAATGCTCGATGCGCCGAGTGTCGCCGGCACGATCGAGATCGCCGCCTTCAACCCGCGCGCGCTCATGGAGAAATTCGGCGCCGCCTACGCAGCCGCCGACAACAACGCGCTCACCCGGGCCACGCTCAAGACCCGCTTCCAGGCGGGCCCGAACGACGCCGCGCTCAAGGAGCTTGCGGTTTCGCTCGACGACAGCCGGCTCACCGGGGCGCTTGCGGTACGCAACTTCGCGAAGCCCGCGATCCAATTCGATCTCGCGCTCGACAAAATCGACATCGACCGCTATCTCCCGCCGCCCGCGCCCAAGGAGGCGGCGAAACCGGCCGCGCCGGCCGCGGGCGCGAAGCCCGCGGAGATTCCGCTGGCGCCGCTGCGCGCGCTCACCGCCAACGGCAAGCTGCGCATCCAGAGCCTCAAGGCCTTCGGCCTCAGCACCACCGACGCGCTGCTGCAGCTCGACGCCGCGGGCGGCCTGATTAAGCTCGGCCCCAATCAGGCCAAGCTCTACGGCGGCGCTTACCGGGGCAATTCCCAGCTCGATGCGCGCGGCAACGTAGCCGCGCTCAACCTCGACGAATCCCTGAGCGGCGTGCAGCTCGCGCCGCTGCTCAAAGACGCGCTCCGGTTCGAGCAGGTCGCCGGCGCGGCGCAGGTGAGCGCCAAGCTCACGGCCCAGGGCCTGGACCCCGCCCGAATCAAGTCGTCCCTGAACGGCACGGCGCAGTTCGCGGTCCGGGACGGCGTGGCCAAGGGCGTCGATCTCAAAAAGATGTACGGCACCATCGAGTCCGCCATACAGCAGAAGTCCGCCCAGAACCTCAAGGAACTGCCGCCCAAGCCGGGCGATGAAACGCGCTTTTCGCAGCTCAACGGCAGCGCCGTCATCCGAAACGGCGTGGTGCAGAACGACGATCTCAAGGTGCAGGTGCCGAACCTGGTGAACGTGAGCGGCAAAGGCGCGGTGAACCTGCCGCAGGAATCGGTGGACTACACGGTCGTCGTCGGTGCTTACGGCGTGCGCGTCACCGGGCCGTTCTCCGACCTCAAGTTCCGGCCGGAAGTGAAGGATCTGGGAAAACAGATCGTGGAGAAGAAACTGGAGCAGAAGAAAGAAGCGGTCAAAGAAGATCTCAAGCAGAAGCTCAAGGGGAAACTCAAGCTCTTTTAGGTAACCGTCATGGCGCGCGTCCACGGGATCCGGTCGCTGCCTTTGCTCCTGGGGCTCTGGGCCGCTCCGGCGTCGGCCGTGACAATCATCGAGACGAGCGTGACCCACGACGCCGGCCGCTACACGGTGCGCTTCGATGTGCTGATCGACGCCGGAATCGAGCGCGTCCGGCCCCTGGTCGCGGATTACGATCGGCTCACGCGCCTGTCCCCGATCGTCGTCGAAAGCCGGGTGCTCGCGACCCGCGCCGACGGCGGCCAGCGCATCCAGGTCACGCTGAACGGCTGCATACTGATCTTCTGCAAGACCATCAAGAAGGTGCAGGAGGTGCGGACCGCGGTCGACGGTGCCGTTACCGCGCGCACCGACCCCGGGGAGAGCGATTTCACCTTTGCCGAGGAGCGCTGGCGCGTCCTGCCGCAGGCGCAACGCACGCACATCCGTTACGAGGCCGAGTTCGTGCCGGGGTTTTTCGTGCCGCCCCTGATCGGTCCGTGGATCGTCAAATCCAAGATCCGCACGGAGCTCGAAACCACGGCCGCGCGGCTCGAACTCCTGGCCGCCGAGGAACACGCGCCGGCGGACGCCCCCGTTCAGGAAAATACGCAATGAGTCGCGAGACCTTGAGCCGTCGCCTGCTCGCCTGGTACGACCGCCACGGACGTAAACGGCTGCCGTGGAAGCAGGGCCGCGACCCCTACCGCATCTGGGTCTCCGAGGTCATGCTGCAGCAGACCCAGGTCGCGACGGTCATCCCCTACTTCGAGCGCTTTGTCGCGCGCTTTCCCGACGTGCGCGCGCTGGCGCGCGCGAGCCTCGATGCGGTGCTGCACCGCTGGAGCGGGCTCGGCTACTACGCCCGCGCCCGCAACCTGCACCGCTGCGCCGCGGAGATCCTCGCCAGACACGACGGTGTGTTCCCGCAGGATTTCGAAGCGGTGCGGCGGCTGCCCGGCATCGGCCGCTCGACCGCGGGCGCGATCCTCGCGCTCGCCTTCGACCGGCGCCACGCGATCCTGGACGGCAACGTCAAGCGCGTGCTCGCGCGCTACCACGTCATCGCCGAGCCGCTCGGCCGGCGCGCGACGGAGGAACAATTATGGCGGCTCGCGGAGCGCCATACACCGCGGGAGCGCCTCGCCGACTACACCCAGGCGATCATGGACCTGGGCGCGACGGTTTGCACACGCGCGCATCCCGACTGCCCGCGCTGCCCGCTCGCGCGCGGTTGCCAGGCTCGCCGCGCCGGCGACCCGCGGGATTATCCCGTGCGCGCGGCGCGCCGGCCGTTGCCGGTCCGCAAGACGCGCATGCTCCTCATCCGCGACGGCGCCGAGCGCGTGCTGCTGCAACAGCGGCCGCCCGCGGGGCTCTGGGGCGGGCTGTGGAGCCTCCCCGAATGCGACGGCGCCGACGTGCGCCGCTGGTGCCGCGCGCACCTCGGCCTCGACATCGAACCCGAGAGACCCTGGCCGGTGCGGCGCCACCGCTTCACGCACTTTCGCCTCGACATCACGCCCGTCCCCGCGCGCGTCGTAGGGGAAGGCCGCTCTCGGCATCCTGCCGCCCGCGGCACGCGCACATCCCTGTGCATCGCCGGGCCGGCCATGGAGAACGCCGCCTCGGTCTGGTATAACCTCGAACGTGCGGATGCGCGCGGTCTGGCGGCGCCGGTGAAAACCATGCTCGAACGATTGCGTGCGAGTCGGAGTGTTGCCGAATGCAGTTAGAAGGAAGTTCTTATTTGATCTTTTGACGCGAAGGCGCAAAGACGCAAAGAAAACTAGCCACAAGAAGCCCGAAGAAAATCTTTGCGTCTTTGCGCCTTTGCGTCAAAAACTCATAAAGCAGGAGTCGACTGATGGCTCGTATGGTGAAGTGCGTGAAGCTCGGTAAAGAAGCCGAAGGGCTGGATTTCCCGACCTACCCCGGGGCGCTCGGCAAACGGATCTTCGAGAACGTCTCGAAAGAGGCCTGGAAGATGTGGCTCGGCCACCAGACCATGCTCATGAACGAGTATCGCTTGAGCCCCCTCGACCCCAAGGCGCGCAAGTTGATCGAGGGCGAGATGGAGAAGTTCTTCTTCGGCGAGGGCGCCAAGCCGCCGGAAGGCTACGTCCCCCCCAAATAGCCGGCCGCCCGGCGCGGCGTTGGTCTGGAATAGTTTTCACCACAGAGGGCACAGAGGACACAGAGAATGATTGATTCGCAAAACGACGAATGCCGTGTCTGAGATACTTCACGTTGAAGTTGATCAGCAGACCGGTCTTGTATCCTGATAACCTGTCCATTCTCGTCTTTCTCTGTGTCCTCTGTGGTGAATAAGCTTTCCGACCGCCGGCTTCGTCCCATGTTACGCAACACCCGTGAATCCTGGGGCGCGCCCGCCAAGCTGCTGCATTGGACCATGGCGGCGCTCGTCTTCGCGCAATTCGCGCTCGGCTGGCTGGCCGCGAGCTGGCGGCTGTCGCCGACGAAATTGAATCTCTTCGTCTGGCACAAATCCACCGGAATTCTGCTCCTCGCGCTCGTGACCGTGCGGATCGTCTGGCGGTTGCTGAATCCCACGCCGGCCCTGCCCGCGGGCCTGCCGCGCTGGGAACGCGCCGCGGCGCGGGCGAGCCACCTGTTGCTCTACCTCCTGCTGGTCGCGATGCCGCTCACCGGCTGGATCATCAACTCGACCGCCAACATCCCGTTCCGCGTCTTCTGGCTGTTTCCGCTGCCGGATATCACGGCGCCCGACAAGGCGCTCGAGGAGCTCGCCAAGAAGGTGCATCTGGGACTGTTCATCGCGCTGGCGCTCACGCTGACCGTGCATATCGGCGCCGCGCTGCGCCATCACTTCGTGAAGCACAATGACATTCTCGCCCGCATGCTCCCGGGTAAAGGACGGCGCGCATGAACCTGCGCGCCCGCCTGGCCGGCGCGCTGCTCCTCGCTTCGGTCGGCGCGACCGCGCCGGCGGCGGACTGGGGCATGGACGCGGCGGCGAGCCGACTGGAGTTCATCGCGACTTACGAGCGTCAGGCCGCGCCGGGCGTCTTCCGCCGGTTCAACACGCGCCTTCGATTCGACCCCGAGCGCCCGCAGGGCGGCCGGCTGCACGTGACGGTCATGCTCGCAAACACCGACATGGACAGCACCGACATCAACGAGGCGATCCGCGCGCCGGAGTGGTTCGACCTGGCGCGCTTCCAGCAAGCGGAGTTCACGAGCAGCGACATCCGCCGCACCGCGCCGCGGCAGTACGTGGCGCGCGGCGTGTTGCGCCTGAAGGGCGTCAACCGGGAAGTGACGGTGCCGTTCACCTGGGACGGCGCGGGCGATACCGCGGTGATGGCGGGCGAGCTCACGCTCGACCGCACGGCGTTCGGCATCGGCACCGGCGAATGGGCCGCGGGCGATCCGATCGGGCTGCACGTAAAGGTGAAGTTCAAGGTGACACTGCGCAAGGCCGGCTGATATGCGAAAGGCATCGTTACTCGCCGTGCTTCTGCTCGCCGCGGCCTGCGCCCCGCTCGTTAAGCCACCGGCGGTTTCCGAGCCGCCGCGCGCGCCCGCCGCTTTCCCCGAAGAGTTCTACCGGCAGGCCGGCGAGCGCGGCGAGCCGGTATTCCGCATCGACCCGCAGCGCTCGCAGGCGGTCATTCATGTTTACCGCGGCGGGCCGCTGGCGCGCTTCGGGCACGATCACGCGATCGCGAGCCGGCGCCTGCACGGGTACATCCTGCTGCCCCGCCGGCTCGACGCCGCGCAGGCCGACCTGTACGTGCCGCTCGAATCCCTGAGCGTGGACGATCCCGCGCTGCGGGCGCAGGCGGGATTCGACACCACTGTTTCGGCGGCGGACATCGCCGGAACGCGGCGCAACATGCTCGAGAAGGTCCTCGAAGCCGAGCGCTACCCCTTCGCGGTCCTGCACCTCAGCCGCCCCGAGGGCGAGCTGCCCGCGCTCATCCTGAACGCCGAGATCGGCCTGCACGGCGTGACGCAGACGCTGCGCCTTCCGGTCGAGATCGAGCCGGCCGCCGGCGAGCTGCGCGCGCATGGGCGGTTTTCCCTGCGGCAGACCGAATTCGGTATCACCCCCTACAGCCTGCTGGGCGGGGCGCTACAGGTGCAGGACCGTATCGACTTGGAGTTCGAGGTCCGCGCCCGCCGGCTATAGGCGACAAACGGGGCCGGCCTGAAGCGGACTACCGGCCGACATGAGTCATTTTTACAAACCCCCGGGGCTTCTCTATAATCCGCCCTCCCCCGGCCGGGTAGCTCAGTTGGTAGAGCAGCGGATTGAAAATCCGCGTGTCGGCGGTTCAATTCCGTCCCCGGCCACCAATTTCCCAGTCAGCCCATACCGATTCATATCGGTCTACGCTATCCTTAAGGTCATATCGAGCAGGGGGCGGCTTTCATGGGGCAAGTTTTGACGTCAGCTAGACCCGATCCTCGCGAGGTACCCACCTACACTCTCGCTGAGGCCGCTTATTACCTTGGAATCCCCGTCGCGACACTGCGCTCTTGGGTGCTTGGACGGCAGTATCCTGTCGCTGCCGGCAAGAGGTTATTTGCCCCGATAATCGAAATTGCTGACAAGAAAAATCGTCGCCTCTCCTTTATCAATCTGGTCGAGGCGCACGTACTGAGCGCCATCCGGCGCGAGCATGAAATCCGTCTGCCCAATGTCAGACGGGCCATCAAGTATCTGCGCAGCAAACTCCGCTCGCGCCATCCGCTGGCCGACCAGCACTTCGAAACCGATGGCCTCGATCTATTCGTCCAGGAGTACGGTCGGTTAATCAACATCACGCGCGACGGCCAACTGGCGATGCGTAATGTCCTGCAATCCTTCCTCAAGCGCGTCAAGCGCGACGCCCAAGGTTCGCCGGTCAAGCTGTATCTGTTCGTGCGCGGCGCCGTCGAAGAGCCATTCGCCGTGGTCGTCGATCCTACCGTTTCTTTCGGTCGGCCGGTGCTGGAAGGCACCGGCATCCCGACGGAAATTCTCGCCCAACGCTACAAGGCCGGTGACTCGTATGAGCAGTTAGTGGAGGACTATGGACGGCCCAAAGAAGAAATCGAAGAAGCCATCCGCTACGAACTCCTCAAAGCCGCTTGATGATGTCGTCTTCTTCGTTGACCGCTCGCTCGGAAGAAAGGCCGTTCCCGAAGCACTGCGCGCCGCCGGTGCACGGGTAGAAGTTCACGACGATCACCTCCCGCAGAACGCCAAGGACGAGGACTGGCTCGCCTATATCGGCGAACGCAACTGGGTGGCGCTTACCCAGGACGCCCGCATCCGCCACCACGAGCTGGAATTCAAGGCCCTGCTGCGCGCCAAAGTCCGCACCTTCGTGCTCACCGCCAAGGGCTTGCGGGGCGAGGAAAACGCGGCCATTATCGTGAACGCCCTGCCGGCCATGTTGCATATTCTGGCGAAGCATCCCGGACCGTTCGTGGCCCGCATTGCCCGCAACAGCAAGGTCGAGATGCTGTACGCGGGCGTCGGCAAGAGACCGTCATAACTACAAAGCCGGTTCACCTAGAAGTCAGGAATCCCCGTGTTCGAACAAGCCTTCAAAAACATCGACGACGTCCTCTGGAAAGAGGCCGGTTGCACCACCCAGCTGGATTACACCGAGCAGACTTCGTGGCAAAGAAATCGCTGCTGCACCAAGCCTTCAGCGGCCAGCTTTGAGCCGGCTTGACACAAAACTTGACTTACACTTGACACGTGACTAGCCTTTTCCCATGGCTTATGTCCCGCAATTCACCATCACCCCGGCCCTGCTTGCTGAAGTGGAGCAGGTGGCGGCGTTGCGCGAGCGCATTCAAAGCGCCGTGGTGGACCTTGCCTGGGTTCCCGCCCTGCAGAAGGACACCCGCACGCGCAACGGACATGCCTCGACGGCCATCGAGGGGAATCCGCTGACCCTCGAACAGGTGCGCGCTTTGGAGGAAGGACGCGAACTTTCGGCGTCCGGCGCGCGGCCCAAGCGGGAGATCCTTAATTATTTCGCCGGGCTGCGCTATGTGGAAAAAAACGTGGCCAAAAAAACCATCCGCCATGCGCACATTCTGGAGCTGCACCGGATTCTGGCCGGGGAGGTGATGGATCAGGGCGAGGCCGGGAAATACCGGACGATCGCGGTTCGGGTCGGGCGGTATCTCCCCCCGCCGCCGAATGCCGTTTCGGGGCTGATGTTCGAGTTGCTGGAATGGTGGAACACGGCTTCAAAGAAGCTCTCGCCGGTGCTCAGTTCGGCCATACTGCATTACCGCTTCGAGTCCATCCATCCTTTCGCCGATGGCAACGGCCGCACGGGCCGGGCGCTCGCTTTGTGGGAGCTCTACCGGCGCGGCTTCGACACCCATCATATTTTTTCGGTGGACGAATATTAC
>Ga0154833_1078_pt1 | contig 28731 bp, 29 predicted proteins | sample Rifle2008BG16ft_FD_116137 | JGI IMG/M metagenome (GOLD analysis project Ga0154833, IMG submission 116137) | Candidatus Muproteobacteria bacterium RBG_16_65_34 | reverse complement strand
CTGGCCTTCGCGACATTCGCGCATCCTGCGCAGCACTCGCTCGCTCCGACGGGGATGGGAACAACACCCATTTGGCCGTGCTGTATGGGTAGAGTCTGCTGGCCTGAAGCATCCGTGAACGGCAACGGCCAAATGGGTGTTGCTTTTGGGTCCCCGTATGGCGCGCCCGCGCACCGCAAGGTTCCGGGCGAGCGCCCTGAAAGGGGCGCGGACAGGATGTCCGCGCCTGATCTTCGAGGCAGGATGCCTCGTAAGATCAGCGCCGGGACCCGGAACCGCGGATGCGCGGGGGCTTTCGCGCCATCCGGGGGGTCTTTTCTTTTGGTAACTTTTCTTTGGACAAGCAAAGAAAAGTTACCTGCCGTGGGTCAGCCACCCACAAGTAGCTTTTCAGATCATCGCCGCAGGCGATTCGACACAGAGCTGACAAACCGTAACCGGTGAAACGCAGCCGGTGACGTTCAATCGCCAACACGATTCCACGAAGACCCCCAAAAAACAAAGCCCGGCGGGGAGCCGGGCCAAACACGCCTTGCATCGGAGGAATGCGATCAGGCCTCTTCGATCTTGATGGTGTGACGCTTCACGGTTTCGGCCTTGGGCAGCATGAGCTCGAGGATGCCGTCCCGGAAGGTCGCCTTGGCCTTGGAGTCGTCCACCAGGCAGGGCAGGTGGACGGTGCGCAGGAAGTCTTCGCAGGAAATCTCCCTGCGGGTGTACTCCCCTTCCTCGGTTTCCTCCGCGCACGCCTTGCCGCGGATCGTGACGGCATCGTTCGTCGTGGTGACCTCGATGTCGTCCTTGCCGAAGCCCGGTACGGCGGCGCGAACCACGAGCTCACTCTCCCGATCGAGGATGTCGACCTGGGGTGTCACGCCGGTCCACAACGACCGCTCAAGGTGCAGTGGCCGCCAGGGCATCATGCGCTCCGCCCACTCCTCCATGCGCTCGAACAGCTCCAGCGGGCGCACCAACTCCGTCGGCCGGGTCTCGGCCATTCTCTTTACAGGAACCTGTGTTGCCATAAGTCACCTCCTTTTCCCAAGACTCGACGCCGGTGCCGAACTCCGCACCCGCGTTTTGCGCCTCGGACAACATTAACGATACTCCCGCCGAGTTCCCTGTCCTTGAGAAATGTCAATATCGGCAAGCGATCGAAAACCATTGTGCCCAATGAAGGAAATTTATCGTCCGCGGTCTACCGGGGAGCGTATCGGCGCGCATCGGATTTCCGAGGCCGGGCGCGGTCGATCTTCGTTTGACTCTTTCGCCGCATTCGGCGAGATTGTCGCATCGGTGGTGCGCAGGCCGCGGTTTCTCGTGCTCAAAATAGATAAAAAGACGGTATTGCTGTTGTTGTTGATCGCGACCGTGGTTGCAGGCGCCTCCTACCTGCTGTACGCCTCCGGTCTCATCGACCTGTTCCTGAGCAAGGAGCGGATGCTCAATTTCATTGAGCGTCACCGCACGTACGCGGTCTTTTTGTTCATCGGCCTGCAGGCCCTCCAGGTGCTGGCCGCGCCGATTCCGGGCGAGGTGACCGGGTTCGCCGGCGGGGTGTTGTTCGGCACGGTCTGGGGCGTGGTGTATTCCACCATCGGGCTCACGATCGGATCGTGGCTCGCGTTCATGTTGGCGCGGCTCCTCGGCCGCCCGCTGGTCGAGCGCCTCGTAAGCGGCGATACCATCCGTCGCTACGACTACGTGATGAAGCACAAGGGACTGTTCCTGGCGTTTCTTCTGTTCCTCATCCCCGGCTTCCCCAAGGACTATCTCTGCTACCTCCTCGGGCTCGGGCACATGAGCCAGCGCAACTTCCTCATCGTGTCCGTCCCCGGCCGGCTGCTCGGCACGGTGCTGCTTACGATGGGTGGCACGTACCTTCGGGACGAACGCTGGGGGGCGCTCTTCACCGTGGTCGGCCTGAGCCTTTTGATCGTCCTGATCGTCATGGTCTACCGCGAGCGGCTCGAGCGCCTGTTCAAGCGCATGCAGGCCCTGCAACGGCTCAAGGCCATGATCGCGCGGCGCAAGTTACGGGATCGCAGCTGACCTGCCTGTGCGAGGCACGCAGACAGGCAGCTCAGACGCTGCGCCGGATGCGAAAGCACTGGTGTATCCGCGGATCGCGCTCAAAGTCCTTCGGGATGCTCCGGCGCGTGATGTCCTCGATCTCGTGCCCCGCGAGCGCGTCGGCATCGAGCCTGAAGCGGCGGAGGTTGGTCGAGAAGATCAATACTCCACCGGGCTCGAGCAGCGCCGCCGCATCCTGAATCAGCGCCACGTGATCGCGCTGCACATCGAGCGTCTCCTCCATGCGCTTGGAGCGCGAGAACGTCGGCGGATCGAGAAAGATCAGCCCGTAGCGCCGCCGCCGTTCTTCCTTGAGCCACTGGAGCACATCGGCTTGGACGAGCTCGTGGCTCGCGCCGCGCAGGCCGTTCAACTCGAAATTGCGCTGCGCCCAGTCCAGATACGTGCGTGACATATCGACCGTCGTGGTGGACAAGGCGCCGCCGAGCGCGGCGTGCACCGTCGCCGTTCCGGTGTAGCCGAAGAGATTGAGGAAGCTTCTGCCCTTCGCCAGCTCTGCCAACATCGCGCGCGTGCTGCGGTGGTCGAGGAACAGCCCGGTGTCGAGATAGTCGGTGAAGTTCACGAGAAACCGGCACGGGCCTTCGCGCACCTCGTGGAACTCGCCGATCTGGCCGAGCTTCTCGTACTGGCCGCCGCCCTTCTGGCGGCGGCGCTGCTTGAAGAACATCTGCTCCTTCGGGATCTCGAGCACGAGCGGGATCACCGCGAGCGCGTGCTGCAGGCGCTGGCGCGCCTTGTCGGGGTCGATCGTGTCCGGCGCTTCGTATTCCTGTACGTGCACGTAACGCTTGTCCGAATCGTAAACGTCTATGGCGAGGTTGTACTCGTGCAGGTCGGCGTCGTACAGCCGATAGCAGGCGATCTCCTGGCGTCGGGCCCAGCGGCCGAAGTGCTGCAAGTCCTTGCGCAGCCGGTTGGCGAACATCTCGGCGCTCGAGCCCGGGCGGATCTCGAACGGTTTCGGCGTGCGGCTGCCGACGACGTGTTCCGGCGCGATCTCGAAGTGCAGCAGCCGGCACTCGATCGCGCCGTTCCAGAGCGTGTGCATGCGCCGCGCGCGCAGACCCATGAATTTTCCGAGCTCCGGATTGCCCGTGAACACCGCGGCGCGCCAGCCGGAGAAGCAGTTCGTGAGTTGCTTTCCCAGCTCGGCGTAGAGCGCCGGCAGCTCCGCGGCCTCGCCCAGGCGTTCGCCGTAGGGCGGGTTTACCACCACCAGCCCGGGGGTAACGTCTTCAGGCGCGCAGGCCGAAAGCGCGCGTCGTTCGACCACGATGTGGTTCGCAAGCCCCGCATAGGTAAGGTTATCGCGCGCCATGCGAACCGCGCGCGCGTCGTGGTCATAGCCGCGGATCGGCGGCAGGCGCTCGAGGCCCGCTTCGCGCCGGGTGCGCGCCTCGGCCAGTAGCCCGTCCCAAGCTCCGGCGTCGTGTTGCTTCCAGTTCAGGAAACCGAAGTAATCGCGCGTGAGGCCCGGGGCGATGTCGCCGGCGATGAAGGCGCCTTCGATCAAGAGCGTTCCCGAGCCGCACATGAGATCGAGAAGCGCGCCGCCCTGGCTCGCGATCGCGGGCCAGTTGGCGCGCAGCAGGATCGCGGCCGCGAGGTTTTCCTTCAGGGGCGCCTCCCCGGCCTGGGTGCGGTAGCCGCGCCGGTGCAGCGACTCGCCCGAGAGATCGAGGCTCACCATGGCCTCGTCGCGGTGGAGGTAGACATTCACGCGCAGGTCGGGCCGCTCGGTGTCGATCGATGGGCGCACGCCGGACTCGGCGCGTAACTGATCCACGATCGCATCCTTCACCTTGAGCGCGCCGAAATGCGAGTGGGTGATGCCGGTCGTCGAGCCGGTCAGGTCCACCGCGAGCGTGCCGTTGGGATCGAGGTGCTCGCGCCAGCGGATGCGCTGCACACCCTCATAGAGCGCCTCGGCCGAGGGCGCGGCGAAGCGTTCAAATGACAGCAGCACGCGGCTGGCGAGGCGCGACCACAGGCACGCGCGATAGCCGGTGGCGAGCGCGCCGGCGAATGCTACCCCGGCGCGCGTTTCTTTGACCTCTTCGGCGCCGAACGCGCGCAGCTCGTCGGCGAGCAGCGACTCGATTCCCTTGGGGCAGGTGGCGAAGAATTTGAGTGGAGAAGGCATGTAATCGGTGCGCGGCGAGTGGCGCGCATCTTACGTGTCCGGCCGTCCCGGGTAAATGCGTTCGCAGTTGTCAGGGCCGGGCGGCGCAGGCATGATCGCTCCCCCTGGAGGCGCTGCGGAGGCTGTGTGAAGAACCGGACTGAAATCTACGTGAGCACCGACATCGAGGCCGACGGCCCGATCCCCGGGCCGCACTCGATGCTGAGCTTCGCCTCGGTCGCCTACCGCGCCGACAAGACGCGGGTCGCGACCTACACGGCCAATCTGGAGCCGCTGCCGGGCGCGGCGCCGCACCCGAAGACGATGGAATGGTGGCGCCAGTTCCCGCAGGCCTGGGAGGCGAGCCGCAAGGACGCCCGCCCGCCCGAAGTCGTCATGCCCGAGTACCTCGCCTGGCTCCAGCAGCTTTCCGGCCGCCCGGTGTTTCTCGGCTGGCCGGCGTCGTGGGATTTCATGTGGATGTACTGGTATCTCGTGCGCTTCACCGGCGAGCGGCCGTTCCGCGAGAACGCGCTCGACATCCGCTCCTACGCCATGGGCATGCGCAAGAGCGAGTTCCGGCACACCAGCCGCACCTATTTACCCAAGCGCTGGTTCGACGCGGGTCTTACGCACACGCATGTCGCCCTCGACGACGCGCTCGAGCAGGGGGCGCTCTTCTGCAACATGCTGGCGGAGAACCTGAAGCCGCCCGGGTAAGGAATCTGCTCAACGATCTTGAACCGCCAAGGATGCCAAGAGCGCCAAGAACGGCTGGATTGGGGGCGGAAAGAAAAGGGAATCTCTAGAAATGGCTGAAAAGATGTCTTTCACCGCAGAGAACGCAGAGCACGCAGAGAAAAAAACAAAATGGACAGGATTAACCCTAAAAACGGCGATTGCATCCGCAGATTACGCAGATTTCCGCAGATTTTAAGAATGTGATCGACGCTCCTTCTCTCACCCTATGGGTGCGCCGGGCAGTCATTCGGACCAGTTGATTCATCTGCGCTAATCTGCGAAATCTGCGGACAACTGCTTTTTCTAGGTTAACAGGATTTACAGGATTAGGCGCAGCGGCGGGGAGGCAAAAAAAGCAAGACCTACCCCCATAGGCGGAGAAGGCAAATTGAAAGCCTGATCCCCTCTTTCACAAGAGACAATCACGGTGAGCAGTCACTCCAACCTAAAGCCCCTCTCCCCTCGTGGGAGAGGGGTGGGGGAGAGGGGGCGAAGCGCGCAATTACGGACATATCATTCTCTCCCCATCCTTCTCCCGCAGTGAGAAGAGACCCCTTGCACGCCTCGATGCGCACGATTTACCGCTCCGCTCAGTGAGCGCATTGTTCAGCTTCCACAAGGCCGCAACTTTCTCACGGCGTTCATAGTGGTGGCCGTGGCCGGTGTTTCCCATACAATAGCGCTCTCAAGCAGGCCCATCGCCCGCACAGCCAGGACGAAATCATGCCGGACCAGAAACCGCGTCGCATCGAGGCGTATCTCAACGAGGACTTTCTCGGCAGTCGTGACGCCCGTGCGCTGCGCATCCTGTCCGAGTACATCGAGCCGGAGAGCCGCCTCGCGCATTACCGCGTGGAGGACACGATCGTCTTCATGGGCTCGGCGCGCTTTGTCTCGCGCGAGCAGGCCGAGCAGGAGCTCAAGGCCGCCGAAAGCGCCGGAGGCGATCTCGCGCCCGCCCGGCTGCGGCTCGACATGGCGCGCTACTACGAGGCCGCGCGCGAGCTCGCCCGGCGGCTCACCGAATGGTCGAAGCAGTTGAGCAGCGAGGCGCGGCGCTTCGTCGTCTGCACCGGCGGCGGCCCGGGGATCATGGAGGCGGCCAACCGCGGGGCGTCCGAGGCGCGCGGCATGAACGTCGGGCTCACGATCTCGATCCCGGTCGAGGAGTTCGACAACCCGCACGTCACGCGCGAGCTGTCGTTTCATTTTCACTATTTCTTCATGCGCAAGTTCTGGTTCGCCTACCTCGCCAAGGCGGTGATCGTCTTCCCCGGCGGTTTCGGCACGCTCGACGAGCTGTTCGAGCTGTTGACGCTGCTCCAGACCCGCAAGATCCGCAAGCACCTGCCGGTCGTGCTGTTCGGCAGCGGTTACTGGGACGAGGTGATCGACTTCGACGCGCTGGTGCGCCACGGCACGATCAACGCGGAAGACCTCAAGCTCTTTCACCGCACCGACTCGGTGGACGACGCCTACGAGTTCGTTGTCGGCCAGTTGAGCCGGTACGCCGAGGCCGAGCGGGGCGCGATTCTGTAAGTTTCAGAAAGAAGACATTCACCGCAGAGAACGCGGAGCACGCAGAGAAAAAGTTAAATGGACAGGATTAACAGGATTTACAGGATTAAAGGCGGGGGCGGGTAGGCAAAAGGCAAGACCTGACACTATCGTCCCCTATCGTCCAGCGCGCTTAAGCTCATCGTGGTGTACCTCGATAAGTTGTCGGACTCATGGGTAACTATGATAGCGCATAACGTCTGAATTCACCGGACCGTTGCAGCAGAGCGAAGCGCCGCTTGCAACGGATCCAAAAGAGAGGGTAGCGTCCTCAATGGCGTCCTGACACCTTCCGTTGGAGGCAAAAGGCAAGACCTGACAACATTCCCCGCGAACCCACCCAATCTGCAGACCAGGCTTGCAGTAGTCCCAATATGGGACTATGCTTGGCGTACATGCGAGTGATCGCCTTGCGGTCCCTGAAGTCGTTCTGGGAACAGAACCCTTCCCACCTGGATGCTAAGGAACCCGCCCTGGCATGGTACCGGCATGCCCTCAGAGCGGACTGGGCGTCGCCAGCAGAATTGAAGCGCGACATCAGATCAGCCAGCATTCTCAAGGATGGACGCACCGTGTTCAACATTGCCGGCAACAAGTACCGGATCGTGGTCTGGATCAACTACAGCTACCGCGTGGTGTATATCCGATTCATCGGAACCCATGCCGAGTATGACCGGATCGACGCGCAAACCATCTGAGGAGTAGCGACTATGGTCGTCAAACCCATCAAGACCAAGGCTGATTATCAAGCGGTCCTCAAGGAAATTGAGACACTGATGGATGCCAAACCCCGTACGCCCCAGGGTGACCGGCTCGAGGTCCTGGTTACACTGGTGGAGGCTTACGAGGCCAAACACTATCCGCTCGACCTGCCTGACCCGGTCGAGGCGATCAAGTACGCGATGGAAAGCAAAGGGCTAACCGTGAAAGATCTCGAACCCATGATCGGCCGCACCAATCGCGTATATGAAATTCTCAACCGGAAGCGACCGCTGACGCTGAAGATGATCTGGGAACTGCATCGGAAACTCGGCATCCCAGCCGAATCCCTGGTCAGGCCATCGGGAAAAGCCCGTGCTGCATGAGTGGCTCCATAGACCAGACCACCGTGAGATCGCCGGGCACTTCGGTCTGCACGTTGCGGCGGTTGGCCGGATTATCCGAGCAGATGCTACAAGGCGAGAACTGAACTGGAGGAGGCGGAGCGCAGAGCACGCAGAGAAAAATAGAATGGACAGGATCGAGGGGTCAATGCGGAATGCGGAGTGCGGAAGGAAAATAGACAGGATTAACAGGATTTACAGGATTGAGCGCAGGGGCGGGAGGGCGATGGTAGACCCCGTGGCTGACCCTGTGACGTTCCCGCGCAGGCGCATCAAGTTCGCCCAACCCATTCAAGGCCCACGCGCCCTCGGCTTCGGCTGCCACTTCGGTCTTGGATAGTCTCGGGTGGAGTGTTGAGACGGGTCGCTCGGTCCGGGGTGAACGAGGGCGGGCGATATCGTATACTCAATGAGTCAGCGACATCCGGAGATGTCCTATGGACGAGCAGAAGCTTCTCGAACGCATTACGGTCAACCCGAAGATCTTCGGTGGGAAACCGATCATTCGCGGCCATCGGTCAGCCGTGGAGCATGTGCTGGGAATGCTTGCGGCGGGCGATACCCCTGAGACGATTCTTGAAGGCTATCCCTGGTTGGAGGCCGAAGATATCCAAGCCTGCCTCGCCTACGCCCATAAGCTCGTGGCCCATGAGCGGGTCGAGCCGCTGATTTTGAATACGGGTACGTGAGACTCCTGCTCGATTCCTGCGTGTGGGGCGGTGCACGCGCGGAGCTTGTTGCGGCCGGCCATGACGCGGTTTGGGTCGGAGATTGGCCGGAGGACCCCGGCGACGACCAGATTCTGGCTCACGCTCACCGGGAGGAGCCATGGGGTCAGGCTTGCATAATTGCATTATGGTATCCCTCCAACCTCTCCGCCAGCGCTTTGGATGTTCTGGCTTTGGCTCGAAGCTGCTCGACTCCTCGGCTCAGTGTGGCAACGTCCCGGCCGAAGCGTTTTCCAACTTCCGTCAGGCTCACCTGCCCGCTCTTTTGGGCTAACCAGCCGATCGCGCAGCGCGCCTCGGAGTTTAGGCGGTTGCGATCGGGGGCGGCAAGCTGCGCTTCGCTGACCCCGTAGTCGCGGCGCACCGTTCGGATCAGCTCATCGAGCGTGATCCGCTTTATGGGCGTGGCGGGTTTGTTTAGCACGCGCTGCGTGAAGCGGTCGCTGCCCAACAGGCGTCGATCATCGTCCCCGCCCCGGTGAAACTCCTCCCGGCGGCCAAGCCCTTGGCCTTCGCGCACAAAGGCTTCGTAGCGCTTGCGGCCGATTCCCAGGCGCGCGCCGAATTGGCCGAGCACCCACTCCGTTGTCAGCCAGGGTAAGGTCTCTTTGCCCAGGTAGGCGCGATGCCCGCTCCAGGGGTAGGCCTCGGGCCGGCGAACGAGCTTGGCGCGGACCGGATTTAGATGGAGGTAGCGCACCAGCTCCAGGAGGTAGGCGTCTTGATCCACCAGAATCGCCTGGTAGCGGCCTTGAAACAGGTGGCCGATTCGTTTTTGCTTGCGGTTCACCCAGCGCGTGTAGCGGAAGGCGAGATTCTGCATGATCTTCGCGAGCGGCTCCTCGTTAAGCTGCACCGCCAGATGCACGTGGTTGGTCATGAGGCAAAAGCCGTGGATGCGGTGCCCGTAGCGGGCGATGCCTTGTTGCAGGAGCGAATAAAAGCGATGGCGGTCCTTCTCATCGAAGAAGATGTCCTGCCCACCGTTGCCGCGCAGCATGACATGGTAGAGGCCGCCGCGGGCATGAAGACGGGGTTTGCGGGCCATGGTGGGTGCGATTGCGCGACAAGGGTGAGGTAACAGAGGATGCTATTTAATGACGTATAATGCAAATATGCAAGCCTGACCCCATTGGACCCCATTGTATGACCCCATTGTATGCAAGCCTGACCCCATTGTGACCCCATTGTCTGACCCCATTGTCAACCCGGGGCCGGGATCGTACCGGCCTTGGAAACGAAAAGCGCCGGGGACTTCACGCACCTTCCAGTACTCGTTGTTGCCGCTGACATGCTTCCTCAGCGAAACCTCAGGGTCAGATCACAGTTACCGCTAATTTGGCAATAACCGCGATCTGGCCCGAATGGTACTTACTTAAGCAAAATGTAGGGTGGGTTAGCGTTTTTTGCGTACCCACCAGGCGTTGCGCAGCAACACAACGCCTTTTCAATGAGTGCCTGGCGGCACAGCCGGTGGGTTACGGCACAAACTACGTGCCTAACCCACCCTACATTGAATATGTAACCGCTTAAGTAAGTGCCATTCCGATCTGGCCCCGGTTTTGTTCCGGGTGATCTATCTTGCTACCCTGCCGGAATCGGTCTATGTGCTGCATGCCTTCCAGAAAAAGACCCAGGCAACGTCGAAGACCGATCTGGATTTGGCACGCAGCAGATTGAAAGAGTTGATGAGGAGCTGCACATGAAACGGCAAACATTTACGTCCGTATGGGACGCCATCGAAGATACCGCCGAATCGGCGGCCAACATGCGCGTGCGCGCGGAGCTGATGGTCGAGATCGAGCGCTACGTCCGTGGCAAGGAACTGTCTCAGGCCGACGCGGCAAAGAAGCTCGGCGTGACCCAGCCCCGCCTTAACGATCTGTTGCGTGGCAAGATCGACAAGTTCAGTCTCGACGCCCTCGTGAATATGTTGGGGCGCGTCGGCAAACAAGTTTCGGTCCGTGTTGGCAAGGCGGCGTAACGGCGCTGCTCTTCCGCCCTCTGCTTTGCTCTCGGGCGCCTGTGCCCGAGGGGGCCACACTTCAATGGGCGGACAAGAAGATCGCCCGGACGATGGGGAACAAACCTAGAGAGAGCGATTATCCGCAGATTACGCAGATTGACGCAGATTAAAACGTCGGCATTTATGGACTATGCCCTCATCCTGACCTTCTCCCGGAGGGAGAAGGGAGAAGGCTTTTTGTGCCCTGCCGTTCATTCGCCTCCGTGGCGTTGATGCGCTCTCGGCCGTCGTAGAGGTCAAAGCGTCTTGAGCCCCCTCGCGTTTACCTTGGTGAATCAAATCTGCGTAAATCTGTGAAATCTGCGGATTTATCACTCGAGGTCCTTGTAATGCGCGAAGAAGTGCGCGATCTGCGCGAGCGGCCGCCGCGGACACGATCTACTTCAGGTTCTGATCCCAGCTCTTGCTGCCGTCAGGATCGTACCAGCCTTGGAAACGAAGGGCGCCGGGTACTTCACGCACCTTCCAGTACCCGTTATTGCTGCTGACATACTTCCGTAGCGATTCGAGGATCCGGCCGTAGTCCTTGCGGTCTTGTTCGCTGAGCGTTGCGTCGGAGGCCCGGGCGTTCAGGAACTGAATGGTCGCATCCCGGAGCAGCGCCAGATCGCCCTGAGGCCACTGCACCGGCACCAGGTCGTTCTCGGCGATCTTGTCGCCGTCGTTGGCCGTCAGAATCTGCTTCAGCTTGGGGCCTTGTTGCCGTAAGTTTTCGCCATACGACGACACGACGTGGTCGCGGGCGACGGTCAGGACGAGCGTCTGCTGGGCCGGGCTCAGCTTGTTCCAGACGTTCTTATTAATGATCATGTAGGTGATCAGGAACTGCTGGTGCCAGCCGGGGAAGTGCAGGTAGCGGGTCCCCACCGTGCCGGGGTTGCCCTCGGGAAGCCCGAAAAGCTGGGAGACGTCGTCGAGGGGCGTGGCGAATTCGTACGCGTGAAGCTGGCCGTCGGCCACGGCCTTGACCAGAGACCCGCCCCCGGCGATGGCGGTGATGAACTTGATGTTCTTTTTCGGGATCGCGCCGCCCGCTACCAGGTTGTCGCAGGCGCGATCGAGGACGTGCTGGGCCGGCGGGAGATAGCGGAACGTCCAGTTCTGCTGACACAACCCGGCCAGGCCGATGCCGGCCGTCGATCCGGTGTTGCCGACCGGCAGCATGAAGTAGCCGGAGCCCTGCTGGGGGCTTCCGACAATGGGAAACGCCACGATGTTCTTGCCGCTCTTACCCAGCAGTTGCTGGAGCTGGTCGAGGCCGCTCGCCGCGCCGTCGTCGATCGACTTCCCATAGAGAAAGCCCAGGAACTCATCGAACTCGGGGCCGAAGGGCACGCCCGAGTTGTAAATGAACCCCCATGCCGGGTTGAGGTCCGACCCCGAGATATAGGCGGCATCGAAACCTTTTCCTCCGACCAACGCTCCCCCGGCTTCGACGGCGGCCACGATATCTTTGAACTCTTTGGGAATCGCCGGGGTCGGCTTGTGCTTGGCGAACTTGACCTCTCCGGCCTTGCCGAGAGCGGTGGTCGAAACGCTCTGCAGCTTGGCGGCGTATTCATCCGCGGGCGGGCCGATGGCCGCCGAGCCGCTGAAACTGCGAAAAGAAATCTCGAGCGCCGAAGCGGATTGCGCCGCTAACGAAGTCGCGCAAACAAACGCCGCAACAGCGAAACGCGACAGGCGTTTTGTATAAGATACCCTGCGTCCGTTTCCTTCACGAACTGCGTAACTTCTGCCCAAAACCGAAGTAGCCATTTTGACCTCCTTTCACTTGCGTGATCAGCGCCTGACACTGCGGCGGTTACGGGGGGTTATGGAGATTGAGCTCACAGCTTAACAACCCGTCGTCACCAGTTCGGCACTGTGCGTCCCGGCGCACCAGCAGTTCGATCATCGGTTTATTGGATGGGAGCATGTACCCCCCAGTGTGCGGACACGATCTTCGTCAGATACGTCCGCTGCGCCGGCGAAAGCTTGTTGATGGGCGAGAAAAATCGAAGATGCCGCGAGCGCGCCGATAGCTGGTCGAATCCTCGGGCGATGCACGTTTTGTCGCACGGGTTCACAAAGCGAAGCAGGACGGTGCTTCCGTCCTTGAGAGTGGCTGTTGCTTCCTGCTCGAGCGTCATTGGACACCGCCAGGCTCAACTGAGCCCTCTGTCGAGGGCGCGAGGGATAGCGACTGTAACCGGCCTCCCCCAGCTCGACACCGGCAACGAAGCCAACGTCGACGATCTGCTCCATCTGAAGCGAGCTGGGAGATCTGCGGACCAGATTACTCCCGTGGGGATCGATTGGCAAAGAACAGCGTTTTCGCGGGGCGCCATGTCAAGACTCCCGACCCTTTTATCCTCTACGCAGGAGGGGGAGTCTGACGCCCGCGTCAAGCGTCTCCGTAAAGATCAATAATCCTGTAAATCCTGTCCATTTTCATTTCGCACTCCGCACTCCGCATTCCGCGCTCAGCATTGATCCTGTTAATCCTGTCCATTCAAGTCTTTCTCTGCGTGCTCTGCGCTCTCTGCGGTGAAGATTATGCTTCCGGCGTCAGAAGTACGGCTTTTCCTTGGCGCTCTGGTAGCGCTCAATCCCCGCGAGGATCTCGGCCCTGGCCGCGTCCGCGTCGTCCCAGCCCTCGACCTTCACCCACTTGTTGGGCTCGAGGTCCTTGTAGTGCTCGAAGAAATGCGCGATCTGCGCGAGCAGCATGGGCGGCACGTCCTGCGGGCGCCGTACCTCGCTATATAAGGTGCAGAGTTTGTCGATCGGCACCGCGAGCAGCTTCGCGTCCGGGCCGGCCTCGTCGGCCATCTTGAGCATCCCCACGGGGCGGCAGCGGATGACCGAACCGCTGATGAGCGGCACCGGCGTGACCACCAGCACATCCAGCGGATCGCCGTCCTCGGAGAGCGTGTGCGGGAGGTAGCCGTAGTTGCAGGGGTAGTGCATGGCGGTGTTCATGAAGCGATCCACGAACATCGCGCCGGTGGCCTTGTCGACCTCGTACTTGACGGGGTCGCTGTGGGCGGGGATTTCGATGACGACGTTGACGTCGTTGGGGATGTCGTATCCGGTGGTGACTCGGTCCAGATTCATGGGGGGGGGTCCTGGGAAAAAGGCGCGCATTGTACTGACTCCGCAGGAAATTTCCACGTCCTCCGGCCGTTGCCGGCGGCCTTCGTTTCCCGCCAACCGGTCGCCCCGCCGGGCGATGACGCCGGAATGGTCTAGAATTCCTTAAGAGAGGTGCAAGTTCGTCTGGTTCTGCGGCCGGTCCGCAGGCAGCCCGGGTTGGCTGCCCTTCCGTACATAAGGATATCACCAGCATCGGGGCCCAGTGTCCGCCGCCACGGCCAGGTGGCGGGGTTGCCGCATGCGGCGTGTTCGGCGGCGACGCAGCTTTTCCCTTGCGGGGTATCAGTGCATGTTTCACCTGACGCGTACTTACTCGATCGCCAGCCTGCTCGGCATTGCCATTGTCGCCTTCGTGTTGAGCGTGTTTTACCGTGAGTTTGCCGTCGCCGCGCTCATCGAGCAGGAAACCCAGGCCAACGTCGCCCTCACGCGCGCGCTCGCGAATACGCTGTGGCCGAAGTACGCGGCATTCGTCCGCCGCGCCGGCGCCATCCCCGCGGCGCAACTGCCGCGGCGGCCCGAGATCGCGCAGTTGAACGAAGACGTGCGGCGCAAGATCGCGGGCCTGCACGTTGTGAAGATCAAGCTCTATAACCTCGACGGCCTGACGGTCTATTCCTCGGAGGCGTCCCAGATCGGCGCGAACAACGCCGCCAACACCGGCTTTCAGACGGCGAAGGCGGGCGGGGTCGAGAGCGAGCTTGTGTTCCGCGACCGCTTCTCCCTCTTCGAGCAGGTGATCGAGAACCGCGACCTGCTGTCGTCCTACATCCCGATCCGGCGCCGCACGGACGATCCGGTCGAGGGCGTGTTCGAGGTTTACTCCGATGTCACGCCGCTGGTGGCGGAAATCCGCCGGATCGAATACAAGGTGGTGGGCGTCGTGACGGCGCTGTCGTCGTTGCTGTACGTGTTCCTGTTTGGGATCGTGCGGCGCGCCGACCGCATCATCCGCCGGCACGAGGACGAGGAGCGCCAGGAGCAGCAGCAGCGCATCCGCCACCTGGCCTACCACGATCCGCTGACCGGTCTCGCGAACCGCGCGCTGTTCCGGGACCGCCTGCAGCACGCCGTCCGGTTGGCGGTGCGTGACCATCAGGCGATCGGCCTGATGTTCATCGACCTCGACCGCTTCAAGGTCATCAACGACAGCCTGGGATACGAGAGCGGGGACAGCGTGCTGGTCGAGGCGGCGGCCCGCATCCGCGCCGGGGTGCGCGAGGCCGATACGGTTTGCCGCTTGGGCGGGGACGAGTTCACCGTGATTCTCGAGCGCCTCGCGTCGCCCGAGGAGGCGGCGCGCGCGGCCGATCGGATTATCCGGCACTTCGCCGAGCCGATGCGGGTTGCCGGCCGCGAGGTGTTCGTCTCGCCGAGCATCGGCATCGCGATCTACCCGGGGGCGACCCAGTCGGTGGAGCGTCTGCTCAAGGACGCCGACGCGGCGATGCGGCGCGCCAAGACGATGGGGCGCAACCGTTACGTGTTCTTTTCCGAGGAGCTCAACGCCCGCGCGCAGCAGAACCTGGAGTACGAGACCGCGCTGCACCGGGCGTTGCAGCAACAGGAGTTCCGGCTCTATTACCAGCCGCGGGTCGACACCGCCGGCGGCGCGGTGCTCGGGATGGAGGCGCTGCTGCGCTGGCACCGGCCGGGGCGCGCGCCGATACTGCCGGGGGAGTTCATCGCGCTGCTCGAGGACACGGGGCTGGTGATCCCCGTGGGGGAGTGGGTCGTCGGTGAGGCCTGCCGCCAATGCCGGCGCTGGCACGAGGCGGGTTACCGCGACCTGCGGGTGTCGGTCAACATTTCGCTGCGCCAGTTCCGCGCCGAATCCCTGCTCGCCTGTGTCGAGCGCGCGCTGCGCGAGAGCGGCCTGCCGGCCGCCTGCCTCGAGCTCGAGCTGACCGAGACCGTGCTGGCGGAGGACGTGGACCAGGCGATCGAACAGTTGCGGGCGCTCAAACAGATCGGGGTGCAGGTGTCGATCGACGACTTCGGCATGGGCTATTCGTCGTTGAGCTACCTGCGGCAGTTCCCGATCGACCGCCTCAAGATCGATCGCACCTTCGTGACGAATGTGACGACGAACAAGGATGACGCCGCCATCGCGACCGCCATCGCCGCGCTGGCGCGCAGCCTGGGTCTCGGCGTCGTCGCGGAGGGCGTCGAGACGCCGGAGCAGGCCCGGTTCCTGCAAGCGATCGGCTGCGACGTGATGCAGGGCCTCCTCTTCGGGCGGCCGGCCCCGGTGGAGCACTGCGAGGCCTTGCTGACGATGGATGTGCGCCGAACGGCGGGTTCCGGGCGGGTGTCGCGGGCGCGTTGAGCCCTGCTTTACGCCCGCGCCCGGAGTGGCCTATCCTCTTTGGCTCCTGGCCGTGTGCGTATCCCGCATGAACCCAAAAAAGCAGTTGTCCGCAGATTACGCAGATTGCGCAGATAAAACAGAAGGGAACCTATAATAATACCTGAAAAGATGTTTTCACCGCAGAGAACGCAGAGAACGCAGAGCACGCAGAGAACATTTATTTCTGTTTCAGTAGCTCCGTGCCTCTGCGGCGCCGCGATGGGCCGGATGGAGAGTGAATAACGGGAATTCTTAGAGATTCCCAGAATCCAAAACCGCTTGCGCGCTCACCTGAACGGTGGCAAGGAGCGCGGGGGTAATGCTTTGAAATCTGTAAAAATCTGCGTAATCTGCGGATCAATCGCGGTTCTTTAGGATGAACAGACTTCGACCGTTCGTTGGGCTGTGGCTGATCCTCGTCGGGCTCGTGGTGCCTGCATGGGTTGCGGCCGAAGATGCTGTGCCGCCGGCGGGTGCTCCGCCCGCCATCAACCGCCAGTACGAAAATCCCGACTACGAGCAATGGGTGCAGGCCTTCGAGCGGCCGGGGCGGGAGGTGTACGACCGGCGCCGGGAGATCGTCGCCGCGAGCGGCGTGAAGCCGGGCATGGCGCTGGCCGACATCGGCGCGGGCACCGGGCTCTTTACGCGGCTGTTCGCGCGCGAGGTGGGTCCGCAGGGCAAGGTGTACGCCGTAGACATCTCCCAGGTCTTCATCGACAACATCCGGCGCACGAGCCGCGAACAAGGATTGGCGAACGTCGAAGGCGTCGTAAGCACGCAGACCGCCACGCGGCTCGCGCCCGGCGCGATCGACCTCGCCTTTGTCTGCGACGCGTATCACCACTTCGAAAATCCGCAAGCGATGCTGCGCTCCCTCCACCGGGCGCTCCGGTCCGGCGGCGCGCTCGTCGTCATCGACTTCCAGCGCATCCATGGCCACAGCTCCGCCTGGGTCATGGGGCATGTGCGCGCGGGGAAGGAGCCGGCGATCCGCGAGATCGAGGCCGAAGGGTTCAAGCTGGTCGACGACAGCCCCCTGCTGCGCGAGAATTTCTTCTTGCGCTTTCAGCGGAGCGAACGCCGCTGAGGAACCTCCGAAACATGAGTTTTGACCACAGAGGACACAGAGATCACAGAGATAATCCGGTAGTTACTCTTGCCTTTTCTCTGTGCCCTCTGCGCTCTCTGTGGTGAATAATCAATAAATCAGACCTTCCCTAAAGATGACTGGGCTCAACGGAAAAGTAGCGGTGATCTCCGGCGGCTCTCGCGGGATCGGGTTCGCGACGGCCGAGGCCTTTCTCGCGCGCGGCGCGCTCGTCGCCGTCTGCGCGCACGATCCCGAGCGGTTGCGCGCGGCCGAGGCGCGGTTACGCGCGCAAGGCGAGGTCATGGCCGTGGCGGTGGATGTGCGTGACGCCGGGCAGGTGCGGGATTTTGTGCGTGCGGTCGAGGCGCGCTTCGGGCGTATTGATGTGCTCGTGAACAACGCCGGCGTCGTGAGCGTCGGCGAGTTCGCCGAAGAGGACTACGCGAGCATGGACGCCGTGGTCGACGTGAATGTGAAGGGCGTGCTGTATCTCACGCGCGTCGCGCTCCCCGGGATGCTGCGCCGCGGCGAGGGCGTCATCGTCAATGTCTCCTCGGGCGCCGGGCTCAGCGGCTACCCGGATCTGGTGAGCTACTGCGCCTCGAAGTTCGCCGTCGTCGGCTTCACCGAGAGTCTCGATAAGGAAACCCGCGACCGGGGCGTGCGCGTCTACGCCGTCTGCCCCGGCGCGGTGGCGACCGACATGCAGATGCAGTATTCCGGCCGCAAGATCGGAATCCCGCCGGAGCAGGTGGCGGAGCGCATTGTGCGCCTCGCCGCCGAGCAGCCAAGCTCGAAGACCGGGCGGTGCGTGGTGATTCCGTGAGCTACAAAGAACGCAGAGGAAAAATAAAATGGACAGGATTTACAGGATTAACAGGATTAGAGAGGAGGCAAAAAGCGGTTTGGATTGGTTTTGATTGGAATCCTGTAAATCCTGTTATTGACCCGGCACGATTGTTCTTGAACGAAGGCAGCGGGCGATGGGCATTTGACGGCCTTGGCGGGGACACGGATGTGCCGGGTCAATAACGAAAATCATTATGAATTTCGATTATTGAGGCGGCGGGACCGCATCCATCCAGGGCCGGGGCAGAATCAGGCCGCCGCGCACGTTCAAGTCGATTCATGCCGCCTCAATAATCCTGTCTATTTTTTCGTGTTTTTCTACAGCTCGTGCTCCAGAATCTCGCAGTTTCCGAATGCTAAGACCTGCATCTCCTCATCCGTAAGATTGCGGAAGCGGGCGGCGAATACGCGCATCGTCTCCTCGTGGGCGATGACGAGCACCGACCGGTCGGGTTGGGTCCGCAGCCAGTCGAGAAACCCGAGCACGCGCGCCTTGTGATCGAGCAGCGACTCGCCGCCGTTGACGCGCGCGTGCAGCGGATCGTGCGCGATCGCGGCCTGGTACTCGCGCACCGGACGGTTGTTGAAGCCGGAGCGGATGTCGTTGATGCCGGGATGAACCACCACGGGCGCGTTGTGATAACGATTCACGATCGTCGCGGTCTCCCGCGTGCGGGGAAGTTCCGAGACGATAATGCGGTCGAGCCGCGTGTTCCGGAGTTGCTCGGCGGCCTTGCCGGCCTGCGACTGGCCGAGCTCCGTGAGCGCGACCGGGTCTTCGGGGTTGTCGTTGCACAGTCCGAGGACGTTGTAGTTCGTCTGGCCGTGGCGCATGAAATAGACTTTCATAAATCAGCTATCAGCTATCAGCTATCAGCGATCAGTGGACCCCCATCACCCATCATATCCGGCGGCGTTGACGGTCACGGCGTGTCCGGTGGCGAGGCGCCGAGGGTAATGCGGCCCCGGTACGGGGCACTCATCTGGGAGCGGATTCGTCGGCGGGCGGCGCGAGCTTGTAGAAGCGCCGGTTAAGATACTGCACGACGTCCTCGACCTCCTCGGCCGCCCAGCCGAGCCGGAGCTCGCCCGACCAGCGCAGCACCCAGCCTCTCAGCTCCGCGACGGTCTTCGCGCGCCGGTTGTTGCGGATGTGGAGGCTGCTCTGGTGGCAGCCCTGGCAGTGGTTTTCGTAGAGCAATTGGCCGCGGGGCAGTTCGATGACCGGCTTCGGTTTCTGCCCGGGCGGGGCGGGTTCGGTCAGCGCGGGTTCGGACGCCGCCGGCGGGCGCGCGTCCGGCAGCGCGGCCTGAGCCGGCGGCAGCGCGGCGGCGAGCAGGGCCACCACCGCGATCGCGGTGCGGGGGAGGCGGATTCCGTGGGCTTCCCGTTGCATGTTTTCATTATGACACGCGGCCGCGACCGACGCCGCCCTCGTTGACGCTGCCCGCGGCCGTCCTTACGATTGCGGGTTTTCCGAGGCCGTTAGGGGATCTCTGAAAAAGTACCGATTCGTCGTTCCAGCGAAAGCCGGAATCCAGAGAATTCATAAACTTCCTGGACCCTGGCATTCGCCAGGGCGACTTGTTGAGAGCTTGCTTAGCAAGGCTATTTGCTCTGAGCGACAAAACCGGGAGCATCCGCGATGGTTGACACACTATACGAATCCAGCCTCAAGAGTCTCAAGCTCCGCCACCGCGGCAAGGTGCGCGACATCTACGATATCGACGACCAGCACATGCTCATCGTCACCACCGACCGGCTCTCGGCCTTCGATGTGGTGCTGCCCGACCCCATCCCCGGCAAGGGCGCGCTGCTCACCGCGATGTCCAATTTCTGGTTCAACCGCACACGCCGCCTTATTCCGAATCAACTGTCCGACATGCCGCTGGAAAAAGCGTTGCGGGACCCGGCGGAGCGCAAGCCGGTCGAAGGCCGCGCGGCAGTCGTGCGCAAGCTCAAGGCGTTGCCGGTCGAGGCCATCGTGCGCGGTTATCTCGCCGGGAGCGGCTGGAAGGAGTATCAAAAGAGCGGTACGGTCTGCGGCGTCACGCTGCCCGCGGGCCTGAAAGAAGCCGACAAATTGCCCGAGCCGATCTTCACGCCCTCGACCAAGGCGGCCGTCGGCCAACACGACGAAAACATCAGCTTCGAGAAGGCCGTGGAAATCCTGGGCAAGGACGTTGCCGAGCGGGTCAAGAACGCGAGCCTCGCCATATATAAGGAATGCGCGCAGTACGCCCTGACGCACGGAATCATCATCGCCGACACCAAGTTCGAGTTCGGCCTGGATGAAAAGGGCACGCTCACGCTGATCGATGAAGTGCTCACGCCCGACTCCTCGCGCTTCTGGCCGGCGGATCGGTACCAGCCCGGCGCCAACCCGCCGAGCTTCGACAAACAGTACGTGCGCGATTATCTGGAATCCATCGGCTGGAACAAGAAACCGCCCGCGCCCAAACTGCCGCCGGAAGTGATCGTTAAGACGGCGGAGAAGTACCGCGAGGCGCTCACGCGCCTGACGGGCGGCGAGACTGCGGCGCGCGCGGTTCGGTAGCATACGGCGGAATGCGCTGCGCCATTCCGCCCTGCGCGACTTGGGCGTGGGCGCCGGTATATCCGAGATCCAACCTCGTAGGTTGGGGTGAATGTAATGAACCCCAACAAGCAAGCGTACGGCTCGATGTTGGGCTTCGCTGTCGCTCAGCCCAACCTACATTGAATGATTTTTTTGCGCCACCGCCTCGGCGACTTTCGTTCCGCCCATGGCGGCGGAGATGATGCCGCGGCAGACTTACCAAATAGACAGCTTGTGGTGGGCGCGTATCGTTCTGTCTTTGGTGATCAGCGGAATATCCATCGCCGACGATTCCGCGGCGATCAGGCGGTCGAAGACATCCCGCGTCCAGCCTATCCCCATCGCCTCGTGAACAATCCGCTCAAGACCAACGTCGGACAGCCGCAAACCGATCTGGGTTGAGAGGCGCCGGATGATTTCGGACGGCTTTACGCGGAGGCGGCCGATCTCATGGAGAAATTGCAGTTCGAGCTCGACCATCCGCGAGATGGCGAGGTCGTTATCCTCGATGGCCTCGACCGCGGCCTTGCTCAGGCGGTCGGTGAGTGCGTCGTAAAGCCAGACGACGACGTGCGTGTCGAGATAGACTAGAGATTCCTTCCTTTTCGCCATTTTCCTGCCTTGAGTTCCACCAGGTCTTCGGGGTTGCCGACAGTGGCTTTGTGCGGTGTGAGGCGCGCCAGCTTGCTGGTTTTAGCCACGGGCACGATGCGCAGCTTATGTCCACGCCGGCTGATCTCGACCGGGACACCGGTCTTGATGATGCGGTCAACCACCTTGAACAGTTGTTGACGCAGGGCGGTGAGGGAAATCTGGCTCATTACGGCTACTCCACGCAGGATACGTACATATTAGAGAACCCACGTGTACCTGTCTATGGGGATACAGCATGCTACGTGAACTCCGCTTTCCGGCGCCCTGTCGAACGCGGCAGCTACCCGGCGGACCGGGGCGGTGCGGGTGTTGATGACATGGCCACGGGCGAACGCCGGGACTAAGCATACGGCGGAATGCGCTGCGCCATTCCGCCCTGCGCGACTTGGGCGTGGGCGCCGGTACTTCCCGGGAGATCGAAGCGCAATACCGCGTCAAAAACCCGTCGGCGACCGATTGTCGCCGCGGCGCCGCCGCGCTCGGGAAAATTTCATGACGCGCGCGCGAAGGGCCGCGCCGTTTTTCGCAACGGTCGCTTGACCGGGCTGCGCGCAATGCTACTTTTCTATAGACGTGCATCGCAGTCTCCAACGTCAGCTCACGGAGTGGTCAGGGATGCGCGGAACGCAACCGATCTGAAATCAAGGAGGGCCTATGGCGAAGTCAGGGAATTTCAGGAAACACCATCAGGATTTGCAGGAGTTGGCGGGCCAAATCATGCAGCGGTTGAATCCCACGCAACTCAAAATCGACAGCGGCATGTTGCGCGAGCTGCACAACCTGTTGGCGATGCTCACGGGGAAATTATCCGTCCATCTGTCCATCGAGGACATGGTCCTGTATCCGCGCCTGCTGCGTGACAGCGACCGCCACGTTAAGGATGTGGCGCAGAAGTACCATGATGAAGTGGGCGGTCTCGCCAAGGTCTATGAGCAGTATCACCAGAAATGGTCCATCCCCGAGGCGATCCGGGCCAATCCGGAGCAGTTCAGCGCCGAGACGAAGCGCCTGTTCGAGGCGCTGGAGAAGAGGATCGCCCGCGAGGAGACGGAGCTCTATCCGCTCTACGACCGGCTGCCGGGCGGACGCGGCGGCCAACCGATGCAATCGGCGGCCTGAGGCGGTAAAGCGGTTTCCCTTCTCAAGGGAACGTCTGGAAATGGAGATTCCTGTGCGGCCAGGGCGAGGCGGAACGAGACGAAGGCTCGGCCTGCCGGTATTGTGCGACAGCACGGAGACGGGTGGACCGTTGTCCCGCCGAGTGGGTTCGCCATGGATGGCGAACCCAGGGCGTTCGAGCGCGGCCGGAGCGCGAAGCGAAGCAAGGCATGCCCCGGACTTGCAAGCGGAGCCGGATGCGGAGCACAGCAAGCCGCGCCTTTTGCCTTGCGTCTCTAGAAATTGCCAGGAGGTCAATTTTTAGAGGCATCCTCAAGTTATCCATAAGATCATTCCGTTCCAGCCTCCGGCTGGAACAGTTTTTGCACCCCCTGTTGACAGGTGCGTGCCTGCCGCCGAGGCGACGGGTGTCGTGCGGTCGCGCAAGACGCAAAATCCTTCGACCCGCGAGGCATCGAGCGATGGGGCCGGTTACGCTTTTCATGCTGCTGTTGGTTCTCGCCGTGGCCGTCCTCCATTTCATCGCCCGTGGACGGCAGCGCCGTGACTCCGGACGGCTACGGGACCGCGGCGGCGATTCCGGCACGTCCTTTCACAGCGGCTCGAGCGGGGACTGCGGCTTGTCGGATACCCCCGGCGGTTGCCAGACCGGCGGCGATTCCGGCGCGAGTGGAGACTGCGGCGGTGGCGACGGTGGAGGAGGAGATTGATCCTAAAAACGGCGATTGCATCCGCAGATTACGCAGATTTCCGCAGATTTTAAGAATTGACTCTCCTTCTCTCACCATATGCATGCGCCAGGCAGCTATTCAAACCAAATGATTCATCATGATTTTGTTGGGTTCGCCGCTTGCGCGGCTTAACCCAACCTACATAGAAACCCGATTTTTAGAGGTTCCCTTGAGCGACAGGGGTGGCTGACGCCCACTGCCCCTGCACGAACCCTCATCCCGCTGGATCCCCTCAAGAAAGCGCGAACATCGCGGGAAACACCGCGAAACCCCCCCTGACGCACCCCCGCCGGCAAGGAACCCACAGTTTGCCCCTTGGGTTAAGTGACGGGCTATCCCTGTCTTTAAACCCCATTTTGTGGAATAATTTTTGCAGCATTTAGGGTAGCTCCCCTGAATCTCGGGAGCAGGAGACGGAGCTCCGGGCCCAAGCCTGGCGTTGCCGGGCCGGACCTCGGACCCGATCGAAACGGCTAATTAAACCGGGGGTGACATATGGCGAAATCAGATACTTTCAAGAAAACGCATCAGGATATAGGTGGGCTGGTGGGGCAAATCGTCCAGCGGCTGAATCCCGCACGACTGGAAAAGGACGCCGACACCTCGCGCGAGATAAGCCGGCTGCTGGCGAATCTGACGGGGACACTGAATTTTCACCTCACGATGGAGGACAAGCTGCTCTATCCCTATATGCTCGGCGTCCACGAAGACGGCGCGGCCGACATGGCGCAGCAGTATATGTCCGAGATGGGCGGCCTGGCGAAAGCCTACGAGCAGTTCACCAAGAAATGGTCGTCGCGCGAGGAGATCCGGACGCACGCCGAACAGTTCTGCAACGAGACGCGGAGCCTGTTCGATGCGATGGGAAAGAGAATCGAGCGCGAGGAAGCGGAACTCTACCCGCTGTACGACGGGCACTGATCGGGCGCGCTATTTTGTTGCGCGATCCGGCGCGCGAGGGCTTCGGCCGCTTTCATCCCGTCCACCGCGGCGGAAATGATGCCGCCGGCGAAGCCCGCGCCCTCGCCGGCGGGGTAAAGGCCCCTGGTGTTCGTGCTCTCATAGCTGTCTTCGCCGCGGGCGATGCGGATCGGCGATGAGGTGCGGGTCTCCACGCCCGTGAGCACGGCGTCGTGCAGGGCGAAGCCCTTGAGGGTCCTGTCGAACGCCGGCAGCGCCTCGCGGATGGCGGCGATGGCGTAGTCGGGCAGCGCCGCGCCCAGGTCCGTGAGCGTCACGCCCGGCGTATAAGAAGGAATCACCGAACCGAGCCTCGTGGACGGACGCCCCGCGAGAAAATCGCCCACCAGTTGCGCCGGCGCGTTGTAATTTCTCCCGCCCAGCTCGAACGCCTGCTCTTCAAGCTTTCGCTGCAGCGCGATGCCCGCGAGCGGGTGGTCGCTCCCGAAATCCGCCGGCGTGATGCCGACCACGATCCCGCTGTTCGCGTTGTGCTCGGCGCGCGAGTAGTGGCTCATGCCGTTGGTGACCACGCACCCTTCCTCCGAGGTTGCCGCCACCACCTCTCCGCCGGGGCACATGCAGAAACTGTAGACCGAGCGGCCGTTGCCGCAGCGGTGCACGAGCTTGTAGTCGGCGGCGCCGAGAACGGGATGTCCGGCGTGCGGCCCCAGGCGGCAGGCGTCGATGAGCGCCTGCGGATGCTCGATGCGAAAGCCGATGGAGAACGGCTTGGGCTCGATGCGCACGCCCCTGCCGTGGAGCATCTCGAAGGTGTCGCGCGCGCTGTGGCCGAGGGCGAGCATCACGTGCTCGGCCGCGATGAATTCGCCGCCCGCGAGCGTGACGCCCCGCACCCCGGCGTCTGCGATCGCGATATCTGTCACCCGGGCCTCGAAGCGGATCTCGCCGCCGTGTGCGACGATCTCGCGGCGCAGGTTCTCGACGACCTTCACGAGCCGCAGCGTCCCGATGTGGGGCTTGCTGAGGTAGAGGATCTCCGGCGGCGCGCCGCAGTCCACGAGGTCCTGAAGGATTCTGCGGATGTGATGCCCGCGGTCCTTGATGCCGGTGTGCAGTTTTCCATCCGAGAACGTGCCCGCGCCGCCTTCGCCGAATTGCACGTTCGATTCCGGGTTCAACCGGCGGCCGCGCCAGAAGCCCCATACGTCTTGCGTGCGCCCGCGCACGCTGCGCCCGCGCTCGAGGACGAGCGGCTTGAAACCCATGCGCGCCAGCGACAGCGCCGCGAACAACCCGCAGGGACCGGCGCCGATGACGACCGGACGGGCTTTCGGGTCCGCCGACGCCTGCACGGGGTAGCGGTAGGTCTCATCCGGCGCCCGGGCGATGTAACGGCTGCCCTCGAAGCGCTCGAGGAGTGTCGCTTCGTCCTGTACTTCGACATCGAGGGTGTAGACGAATACGATCTCGCTGCTCTTGCGCGCGTCGTAACCGCGCCGGCGCACGCGGTAGCCCCGGAGCTGCTCCGGCGGGATTCCGAGGGTGCTGAGGATGGCGGCCTCGAGCTCGGCTTCGGTGTGATCGAGGCGAAGCCGCGTTTCGGTGAGTCTCAGCATGGGGTTGGAGAAAATCGCGGGTGGCCGGACGGCAGGATCGGGCTGCGCTATTATGGCATATCGGTGCAGGAGAATCGGGCGACGCAGAATCTTTCTGGCGCCCGTCCCTGCCTGACAGAGTTGGTGAAAAACTCCCTCTCCCCACGGGAGAGGGCGGGGGTGAGGGTGTTCATGCTCTTCATCCTCTTCCTTCTCCCGGAGGGAGAAGGGACTATTCAGTAACGTGCTAAAGGCAACCGTCTTCGCCCCGAGGAATGTTTACTAGCATGAAGCTCCGGCCTCTGGTCCCGATCCTCGGGTTTTTTCTGCTCACGGCCTGCACCGACTCGCGGACGCCCGGCGCCGCCGAATCGCGCCGCGCCGATCCTCAAGAGGTGGCGCGCGGCGCGGTGCTCTACCAGAAGAACTGCGCGACCTGCCATGGCGCGAACGCCGAGGGTACGCCTGAGTGGTACAAGGCGGGCGCGGATGGCAGATTTCCGCCTCCGCCGCTCGACGGCTCCGGGCATGCCTGGCACCACCCGCGGGAGGCGCTCAAAAAGACCATCCGGGAAGGCACTGCCGGTCTCGGCGGCAACATGCCGGCCTGGAGGGGAAAACTCTCGGATCGGGACATCGAGGCGGTGATCCTGTGGTTCCAGTCGCTTTGGCCGGCGGAGCTGTACCGGAACTGGTCTCTGATGGACGACCAGGCGCGACGCGCGCCGACGTAACGCCGGCAGCCGCGGGTGCGATTTTCTTTGCCGGGGTGTCCGGGCTATCATACCCGCCCCTATGCAAGCCCCAGCCAAGGCGTTCATGGCCCGTGCCGCAGCGCTCATCGCTGTTGCGGCGCTGCTCGCCGCATGCAGCAAGGAGGAGCCGGCGGCGCCGGGCGCCGGCGGGCCGGGCGCGCAGCCGCCGCCGTCGATCGAGAGCATCGCGCGCGGAGCGGGTCTGTATCAGGAGCATTGCGCGCAGTGCCACGGACCCGAGGCGCAGGGTCATCCCGACTGGCGGAACCCGCAGGCCGTCGCGGCGCCGCCCCTGAACGGCACCGGCAACGACTGGAAGCGCAGCAAGCGCGAGCTCATGACCGTCATCAAAAACGGCGCCAAGCGCGGGGGCGAGCCCGTGATGCCGGCCTGGGGCGGGCGCCTGAGCGATCAGGACGTCGAGGACATCGTCACCTGGTTCCAGGCGCTCTGGCCCATGGATGTGTACGACCGCTGGCGCAAGGCCAACGCCGGACCCACGCCCAAGGGCTGAGCGTCGCTTCGGCCCCGCAAACACCGCGAAGAAAATGCAAATCGCCATCTGGATCGTCGTCGTCCTCCTGATCGCCGCGCTCATCAAATATCTGTTGGGCGATTCGGACAAAAAGTAGGCGGGCGTCGGCGGATATCGTCTCCCCCGGCCGCGCGGTTCCCTCCGCGTCTCGAGAACCGTCACCGCCGCACACCGCGCCGCTCACGGGAAATCACGCGGTAAGCGGCGGAATAACTTTGATGTGCGTCAAAGAACCCCGGGGCCGCTCGATTATGCTTGATTCGGGTTTGGATCTTGTTTTCGCTTGCGGCGAGGCAAGCGGGTTTTCCTTCCACATCGGTTACGGAGGCGAGCATGCGCAAATTTTCTACAACCACGTTTCTAGCCGGAGCCGCCTTGTTCGTGGCGGCGTTGTCTTCGGCGTTCGCACAGCCGCCCCGCGGCGAGGGCGCGCCCGCGGATCGTCCTCCGGGTTCGGGCGCAGGCGGCCCCGGGATGATGGGTCCCGGTGGAGGCATGATGGGCGGCGGGATGGGGATGGGTCCCGGGATGATGGGCGGCATGGGCCCCGGAATGGGAATGATGGGTATGGGCGGCATGATGGGTCCGGGCATGGCCATGCTCTGGGCGCTGGATCTCGATGACGCGCAGCGCGCCAAGATCACGAAGATTCAGGAGGAGAACCGCAAGAAGGACTGGGAGCTGCTCGGCAAGATTCAGGACGAGCAGGCGAAGCTGCGCGAGTTGTACACCGCCACGGACACGCCCGACCCGAAGAAGGTCGGAGCGATCTACGGCGCGATCGGCAAGCTCCAGCAGCAGCTGGCCGAATCGAACGCCGAGACCTGGAACCGCATCCACGAGGTGCTCACCAAGGAGCAACGCGAGCAGCTCAAGCAGCGGCAACGCGGCGCACGGGCGCCGGGCGCAGGCGGGGGTCCGATGATGCGCGGGCCGGCGCCGGCGCGCTGAGGCGCGTGCTCAAGAGGCGCAGAGCAAGGCCTTTTCAGGTGAACAAAGGCCAAACCACAGATGAACACAGAGAAGAGAGACAAGAGATAAAGCAACGGCGAAACCGCAGATGAACGCAGATAAACGCGGATATACAATGTGCTGCCGATATTCGCCAGCCCACCGAAAGGGTGAATGGCTTCAGTGCATCAACGGCACGATTCATTTGCGTTAATCTGCGTTCATCTGCGGTTCCAATAAAGTTTTAATCTATGTTTATCTGTGCATCTGTGGTTCCAACCAGAAAAATCAGAGGGACTTATTATGAACCGTGATTCGAGCAGAAATTCTTCAGGGCTGGTCATGACCGCGTTGTTCGCCGGTCTGGCGGGCGGCGCGGCCGAGATTCTGTGGGCGGGCGCTTACGCCGCAGCCACACCGTTGGCCGTCGCGGACGTGGGGCGCGAGATTACGGTGAGCCTGTGGCCGGCGCTCGCCGCGCACGCGGCCGCGCCGTGGTTCGGCGCGGCGCTGCATCTTGCGCTTTCATTCGTGCTCGCGGGGGCGTTCGTGTGGGCCGTGCGGCGGCCGCTGGCGCGCGCGGGCGCCGCGGCGGTGTGGGCGACGTCGCTCGCTGTTCTCGCGGCGGTGTGGGCGCTGAATTTCCTGGTCCTGCTGCCCGTGCTGAATCCGGCGTTTGTCGATCTGATGCCGTATCCGGCGACGCTCGTCTCCAAGCTCCTTTTCGGCGCGGCGATGGCCGCTGTGCTCGTAGCACGCGGGAACGCGGTCACCGCGCGTTCGGGAACATCCGAATATAACGGAACGCTGATCGGCAGTGCGATCCGGGCGCGACGCGCGTGAAGGCGCTCACGGCGGCAGGCTGTCCCGCGACGGGAATCGGCGGCTGATCCGGCCAGACCTTGACGCGCGTCGAAGCAAAAAGTAAGGTGAAACGCGCGGACATGTACGGACATGTAAACCTGGAAAAAGCAGTTATCCGCAGATTTCGCAGATTATTGCGGCGGCACGAATCTATCTGAACATGCCCGAGGTACTGTCTCCGCGCCGGCTCCGGATCGAAGCCTCCATGCCGCCGCAATAAT
>Ga0154833_1090_pt2 | contig 31827 bp, 25 predicted proteins | sample Rifle2008BG16ft_FD_116137 | JGI IMG/M metagenome (GOLD analysis project Ga0154833, IMG submission 116137) | Candidatus Muproteobacteria bacterium RBG_16_65_34 | reverse complement strand
GACGTATTCGAAGTGCGGCGTCGCGCCGCGGATCACGCAGCCGAGCGCGATCAGCGCATCGTAGTTCTTGGACGCCGCCATCGCCTTCAATACGAGCGGAATCTCGAACGCCCCGGGCACGCGCACCACCTCGATGTTGGATCGGTCCGCGCCGTGGCGTGCCAGCGTGTCGACCGCGGCCTCGAGCAGCCGCTCGCCGATGAAGCCGTTGAAGCGCGCGGCCACGATCCCGAAACGGGCGCTGCGCGCGACGAGGTCGCCTTCGATATTCTTGATGTCGCTCATCCGGATGCCTTTCGTTCTTTGTTCTGCCCGGGGACGTGCTCCTGGCCGTCCTCGATGTACTCGATGATCTCAAGCCCGAAGCCGGACATGCCCGGCGCCTTGGCGGCGTGTCCCAGCACGCGCATCTGCCCCACGCCCAGGTCGGCGAGGATCTGGCTGCCCAGGCCATAGGTGCGGATCTCCGCGCGGCCGCCGAGCCGGGGGGCCGATTCTAAGCCCTCCGTCTCCTCCTGGAAATGCCGGATGCGCTTCACCAGATCCGCCGGCGCCTCCTCCTGCTGCAAGATCACGACCACGCCCGCGCCCTCCTGCGCCACGCGCGCGAGCGCGCGCTGCAGCGTCCAGGTGCCGGCACGGTGGGCGGCCGTGAACAGGTCGAGCAGGCTCTCCTGCACGTGCACCCGCACGAGCGCCGGGCGGTTGCGCCGCAGCTCCCCCTTCACGAGCGCCAGATGCACCGCATTGCCGATGTCGTCGTGGTAGGCCAGCACGCGGAAGTCGCCGTATTCCGTGGGCAGCACGCATTCGCCCACGCGCTGGACGGTGGACTCGGTCTCCATGCGGTAGCGGATGAGGTCGGCGATGGTGCCGATCTTGAGGCCGTGGCGCTGGGCGAACTCCACAAGCTGCGGCAGCCGCGCCATGGTGCCGTCCTCGTTCATGATCTCGCAGATGACGCTCGCGGGCTCCAATCCGGCGAGCCGCGCGAGATCCACGCCCGCCTCGGTGTGTCCGGCGCGCGCCAGCACCCCGCCGCGCTGCGCCATGAGCGGGAAGATGTGGCCCGGGGTGACGATGTCGGAGGGCCGGGCGTCCTTTCTGACCGCGGCGCGGATCGTGGTCGCGCGGTCGGCGGCCGAGATGCCGGTGGTGACGCCGTGCGCGGCCTCGATGGAGACGGTGAAATTCGTGGTCCGGCGGTGGTGGGTGTCGTTCACCATGAGCGGGAGGCTCAACTGGCGGCAGCGCTCCTCGGTAAGCGTCAGGCAGATGAGCCCGCGCCCGTAGCGCGCCATGAAATTCACGTCCTCGGGCCGCGCCTGCTCCGCGACCATAATAAGATCGCCCTCGTTCTCGCGGTCCTCGTCGTCCATGAGGACGACCATACGCCCGCGCCGGAGCTCGTCGATGATTTCGGTGATCGGACTGATCATTAAACTGCCCCACCCGTACGGTAAAACCCGCCCATTATCGCCTATTTCCCCGGCGGATGCCGCATGCATCCGGAGGGGTCCCCGAGGCCCGGGGGCGGCCGTTAGTCCGCCCGCCCGCCGCACCCGTCACCCCTTCTTTGCGGTCGCCGGAATGTTACCCGATAATCCCTATATAGAGGGGCAGGGATAAGCCGGACGAGACCTTAGTTTACCGTTTCACGAGCGCATCCTGTGGAAGCACAAAGAAGCGACACACTGCAAAGCACCGTCATCATCACGGACCGCTTCGCCGAGCGGCGCGCGCAGTTGGCCGCGCGCCATGAGCCCATGGCGGACACTTTCGATGTCCTCGAGCCGGGCACCAAATTCGACCGCTATCTCATTCTGAACCGTCTCGGGGGCGGCGGCATGGGCGTGGTGTACCGGGCCCACGACACCGAGCTCAACCGCACGGTGGCGCTCAAGGTGCTGCCGCTGCATCTGTGCGAGCAGCCCGAATATCTGAGCCGCTTCCGCGCCGAGGCGCGCGCCCAGGCGCGGCTCAACAGCCCGCACATCGTCACGCTGTACTCGTTGATGGAGTCGGCCGCGGGCGTGGTGCTGGTACTGGAATACGTCGAGGGCGAAACGCTCGAGCAACGCCTGCGCCGCCAGGGCCCCATGCCGATCGCCGAGGCCGCGCGCGTCTTCGAGCAGGCGCTGCGCGGGCTCGAGCACATCCACCAGATGGGCGTGGTGCATCGCGACTTGAAGCCGAGCAACCTCTTTCTCGCGCGCGAGGGCACGGTCAAGATCATGGACTTCGGCGTGGCCAAGCTCATGGACGACCGCGCCGCGGCGCAACGCGGCGCGATGGTGGGCACGATGCTCTATATCTCGCCCGAGCAGATCAACGGCCGCGACACCGATTTCCGCTCCGACATCTACACCCTCGGCATCTGCCTGTTCGAGGCCGTCACGGGAAGGCTGCCGTTCGAGCGGCGCACCGACTACGCGCTCATGCACGCGCACGTTCAGGAGAACCCGCCTTCCCCACGCCAGCTCCAGCGCGGAATCCCGGCCGCGCTCGAACGCACGATCCTCAAGGCGATCGAGAAGGACCCGAACCGGCGCTTCCAGAACGTCCAGGAGTTCCGCGCCGCCCTGCTCGACACCGGCGTGCTGGAGCGTCGCGGCGCCGCCGATGATTATCCCGCGCGCCGCCCCGCGCGCGCCATCGGGCTGCGCGGCGCGTGGTTCGATGCCGCGCTCGTGGCGACGGTGCTCGTGCTCGTCTCGGGCCTCGGGATCGTCCCCGCCAAGCACACCGCGCCGGCGGAGAACCTCGCCATGGCGGTAACGACAGCGCCAAAGGTCGCCGCCCCGGATCGCACGATAACCGTCAAGGCGCCGGCCAAACCGGCGCGCTCGCCTACCAAAACCGCCCGCAGCGCGCCGGCCAAGCCAAAGGCGCAGACCGCCAAAGGCAACGACCTCGAACACCTGAGGCTGGCCTTGGGCGGCTGATTTCCGCCGCGCGGCGTGACTCGTGACTCGTGACTCGTAAAAACCTCCGTCCTCCGTCCTCCGTCCTCAGCCCTCAGTCCTCAGTCCTCCGCCCTCAGTCCTGCAAATCCATACCGCTCCAGGAGCTCGCGCGTAATCCGGCTTTCCGGTCGGGGCACGTCCTCCCCCAGCATCAGGCGTTCCAGGTAACGCGCCAGGATATCCACCTCAAGGTTCACGCGGCCGCCGGGCGCATAGTCGCCGACGGTCGTCTGTGTCGCCGTGTGGGGGATAATGTTTATTTCAAACGCCGCACCCTGCACGGCATTCACGGTAAGGCTCACGCCGTCGACGCAGAGCGAGCCCTTCGCGGCGATATATTTGGCCAACGCCGCCGGCGCCTCGATCCGAAGGCGGATCGAGCGGGCGTCATCCCGACGCTCCAGGACCCGGCCCACGCCATCCACATGACCGCTCACGAGATGGCCGCCGAGGCGTGTCGTGGGCAGGAGCGCCTTTTCGAGATTCACCGGATCGCCGGGTCGAAGGTCGGCGAAGGTCGTGCACGAGAGCGTCTCGCCCGACACGTCCGCGGCGAACGACGTTGCGGCCTGCTCGACCACCGTCAGGCAGACACCGCTCACGGCAATACTGTCCCCGAGCTTCACATCCGACATATCGAGCGCGCCGGCGTCGACGCGCACGCGCGCATCACCGCGCTTCGATTCGATCGAAGCGATTCTGCCGACGGCTTGGATGAGTCCGGTGAACATGGTTTTCGATAAGGGGTCAGGGGTCAGGGGTCAGGGAAGGTTCTTCCTCACTCCTCACGATTTTAGCCACTATTCTCCAATCCCGCCCCACCGCCCTTACATCCTGGATCTCCAGATCGATACGATCCGCCATGCGCTCGATGGGGAACGTGAACATCCCGCGCCCCGCATCGCCCAGCAGGTGCGGGGCGTAATAGAGCACGAGCTCGTCCACGAGTCCGGCCTCGATCAGCGCGCCGGAGAGCGTTGCGCCAGCTTCCACCAGCACTTCGTTTACTTCTCGCTCCGCAAGCAGCCGCAGGAGCGTGGCGAGGTCGATGCCCGTTTCGGTCGCCGGCAGAACGACGATCTCCCCACCGGCCGCGCGCAGCGCATCCGCGCGCGCGGCGTCATTGGCGGCGCAGGCGATGAGTATCTTGCCCGGCAGCTTCAACATCTTTGCCGACGGCGGCAGACGCAGGCGGCTGTCCACCACGACGCGCAACGGCTGGCGCGTCGCTCCCGACATCCTGTCTTCCGCGACACTAGTACATCCCTGTACGTCGCCGATGCCAACTAGGCGCACATTCAGGCTCGGATCGTCCGCCAGCACCGTGCCGATTCCCGTGAGGATCGCGGAAGAGCGTGCGCGCCACTTCTGCACATCCGCGCGCGCGGCCTCACCCGTGATCCACTTGGATTCGCCGCTCGCCAGCGCCGTCCTGCCGTCGAGGCTGGCGCCAAGCTTCACGCGCACAAGGGGCCGTCCGCGACTCATGCGCGCGATGAATCCCGGATTGAGCGCCGCGGCCTCGGCCTCCATCAGGCCCACGGCGACCGCGATGCCGCGTCCACGCAACTCGTCGAATCCCCGGCCCGCAACCTTGGGGTTCGGGTCTTGCATGGCCGCCACCAACCGTGCGATGCCGGCCTCGATGAGCGCCTGCGAGCACGGCGGCGTGCGCCCGTGGTGGCAGCAGGGCTCGAGCGTCAAATACACCGTCGCGCCGCGGGCCGCGCTACCGGCCGCGCGCAGCGCCTGGATCTCGGCATGCGGTTCCCCGGCACGCTCGTGGAAGCCCTCGCCCACGACCGCGCCGTCCTGCGCGATCACGCAGCCGACGCGCGGATTGGGATCGGTAGTGTAGAGGCCGCGGCGCGCGAGCTGGAGGGCGCGCGCCATGTGGCGGGCATCGTCTTCGGTGAAACTCATGTCTTGCCCGGCTTCCGCGCCGGCTCGCCGCCGTTTTCCTGAGCCTCGCTATCCGGGATCAGGCGCAACTGCTTGCGCCGCAGATCCGCGCTCGGCTCGCTCTGTAGCCGCTGCACGGCCTCGCTGAAGGCGTTGAGGTCCTGGAAGCTGCGGTATACCGAGGCGAAGCGCACGTAGGCCACGGGATCGATCTCTTTCAACTCATCCATCAGCCATTCGCCGATCTGGCGCGAGGCGATCTCGCGTTCGCCGCTTGCGATGAGCTTGTGACGGATGCGCCCGATCATCGCCTCGACCGCGGCGGCGTCCACGGGGCGCTTTTCGAGCGCGCGCGAAAGCCCCGTGCGGAGCTTGTCCTCGTTGAAGTTCTCACGCCGGCCGTCGGACTTGATGACCTGCGGCAGTCTCAGCTCCGCGCGCTCGAAGGTGGTGAAGCGCTCCTTGCACACCTCGCACTCGCGCCGCCGCCGCACCGTGCCGCCGTCCTCGCTCAGACGCGAGTCCACGACGCGGGTTTCGTCGGCGGAGCAGAACGGGCAGCGCATAAACTCAGGGACGAGATACGAGAGGCGAGATACGAGGGGAAGCCAACATCGTCTTTCCCTCGTCCCTCGTACCTCGCCCCTCGTACCTACTGTTCATATACCGGAAACCTCCGGCAGATATCCGTCACCTCCGCGCGCACGCGGTCGCGCACGGTGGTGTCTTTCAGGTTGTCCAGAATGTCGCAGATCCAACCCGCGAGCTCCGTCGCCTCGTCCCGCCCGAAGCCGCGCGTCGTGATCGCCGGCGTGCCGATGCGGATGCCGCTCGTGACGAACGGAGACTGCGGATCGTTCGGCACGGCGTTTTTGTTCACCGTGATGTGCGCCTCGCCCAACGCCGCTTCGACGTCTTTGCCGGTGAGGCCCTTGTCGATGAAGCTCACGAGAAAGAGGTGGTTGTCCGTGCCGCCGGAGACCACGTTGTAGCCGCGGTCCATCGTCACTTTGGCCATGGCACGCGAATTATCGAGCACCTGCTGCTGATAGGTCTTGAACTCGGGACTCAACGCCTCCTTGAACGCGACCGCCTTGGCGGCGATCACGTGCATGAGCGGTCCGCCCTGGGTGCCCGGGAACACGGTGGAGTTCAGCTTCTTTTCGATCTCGGGATTGGCGCGCGCGAGGATCACGCCGCCGCGCGGGCCGCGCAGGGTCTTGTGCGTGGTGGTGGTCACGATATCCGCGACCGGCACCGGGTTGGGATAAAGCCCCACGGCGATCAAGCCCGCGACGTGGGCGATGTCGACGAAGAGATACGCGCCGACCTTGTCGGCCACCGCGCGAAACCGCGCCCAGTCCACGACGCGCGAGTACGCGCTGAAACCGGCGACGATCATCTTGGGCTTGTGCTCGAGCGCCAGGCGCTCGACCTGGTCGTAGTCGATCTCGCCGGTCTTCTCGTTCAAGCCGTACTGGTAGGCGCGGAAAATCTTGCCGGAGAAGTTCACCTTGGCACCGTGCGTGAGATGTCCGCCGTGCGCGAGGCTCATACCGAGGATGGTGTCGCCCGGGGAGAGCAGCGCGAGATACACGGCGGCGTTCGCCTGCGAGCCCGAGTGCGGCTGGACATTGGCATAGGCCGCGCCGAAGAGCTGCTTCACGCGCTCGATGGCGAGGCGCTCGGCGACATCCACATACTCGCAGCCGCCGTAGTAGCGCTTGCCGGGATAGCCCTCGGCGTATTTATTGGTGAGCACCGAGCCCTGGGCTTCGAGCACGCGGGGGCTGGCGTAGTTCTCCGAGGCGATGAGCTCGATATGGTCTTCCTGGCGGCGGGTCTCGTCCACGATGGCGTTCCACAGCTCATCGTCGAAACCCCGGATGGTCATGTCGTTGGTGAACAAATGCGTGGACTCCTATGGCTTGTGCCGGCGGCGCGCCCAAACCCCAACGGGCTGGGCTTACCGGCCCGGAAAAGCCGTTTAGGATAGCCGATTTTTGGGCTGAATGCCTATTTTCAATCCAGAAAATAGGCTCTTCGCGCCGCCCCGCAAACGGTGAGGTAGCGTGCGCTGCGCGCACGCCTTGAAACGCTCATTGCGGGGTGCTCCGCAATCCCGCGCTGTGCAAGGATGCACGAATGCTGCGGTCGAGCCGCCTTCGGCGGCGTTGTTTTAATGCGGGGTTCCGCCCCCGCGCGACGTGTTCCTTATCTTTGCTCGTGGTCGCTCCTGCGCATCCCTGCGCCCGCGACATTCGCGCATCCTGCGCAGCACAAAGAAAGGAACCGAAAGAAAGCACGCCCGGTCGCTTCGCCGCGCGCGTTGCGCGCGGTTCCCTGCGCTCCTCGCGCCCCCAAGCGCGCGCCTAACTCGCCGGGCGCAGAAAACGCGCCTCGGGCTCGAACAGGAGGCGCGCGACACCCCTTGGGGACGCTGCGCTGGTCGCTCTCGGCCATCCCTGGCCTTCGCGACATTCGCGCATCCTGCGCAGCACTCGCTTGCTCCGACGGGGGTTGGAACAACACCCATTTGGCCGTGCTGTATGGGTAGACTCTGCTGGCCTGAAGCATCTGTGAACGGCAACGGCCAAATGGGTGTTTTCGGGTCCCCGTAATGGCGCGCCCGAGCAACGCAAGGCTTTGCCCGCAAGCCCGAAGGGGCGCGAGCGGGAACTCGCGCCTCGCGCGCGGCGCAGGGATGCGCCGTCGCGCGAGCTTGAAGGCAAAGGCGCGGATGCGCGGGGGTTGTCGCGCCATTCCGGGGGGTCCTTTCTTTTGGTGACTTTTCTTTGGACAAGCAAAGAAAAGTTACCTGCCGTGGGTCAGCCACCCACAAGTAGCCTTTCAAGGCGTGCGCGCAGCGCACGCTACATTGACTGAGGGGCGGGGCAGAGCCCAGCATGAAACAAACCGCCGCCGAAGGCGGCTCGACAGGACAGTACGAGGTGAGCCGGAAAATAAAACGCCCGTCCGGGCCGTGGGCCGGGACGGGCGGAAAACAAAACGCTGCGCGACTTCTACTTCGGTCGCAACCGCACCACGACGCCCGTGTCCATCCCCTGCGGCTCGCTCGGCCCGCGCGTGTGGAAGTTGGGGAAAGAGGCGTAGTTGGTCCAGATATCGCCGTTCTCAGTGAAGCTCACCGTACGTGTGTAGGCACCGGCCCGCGGCAAGCGGTAGATCGTGAACTTCTTGGTCTTGGGATCGAGGCGATAGAGGCTGTCCGATCCCGAACCGGTGATCCAGAGATCGCCGGTATAGGGGTTGCGGCGGATGCCGTAAGGGAAGTCGCCCGGGATCGGGAGCGTCAGGCGGTCGATGAACTTGCCGGCGCGCGTGTCGTAGACGCTGATCTTCCCGGTCGCAAGCTCCGGAATCCAGAGCACGTCGTCCTTGTCGATGGCGAGACGCTTCGGGCCGGACCAGGGCTCCGGCATGTCGAACTCGGAGGCCTTGCCAGTCTTGGGGTCGAGCACGCCCAGGCGGTTGCCGTGGGTCTCGGTGTACCAGAGCCGGCCCTGGCTGTCGGCCACGGCGGCGTAGAGGTGCACGCCCTTCTCTTTCACATGCTCCGTGCGCGGCGTCGTGTAAACCGTAATCTCGCCGGTCTTCGGATCGAGCCGCGAGAGGATCTCGCGCGCGAAGTGCGTCATCCAGACACCGCCGCCCGCGTCCTGGTACATGTAGCGGTCGGCGTCCACGACGAAGTACTGCACGTTCCCGCCCTTCTCGAAGCCGTTATAGACCCTGAACTCCTTCGTGCCCGGATCGAAGCGCATCACCTGCTCGGACTTGGTGAAGGTGATCCAGAGCATGCCGTCGCGGGTGATATCGATCTGATGCGCCCCGCCCGGCTTGCCCGGCGCAACGTTCACCGGGATGTCATAGGTCTCCACCGCGCCGCTCTCGACGTTCACGCCGTAGAGTTTGTTGCCGAAATAGTCCGCAATCCAGGCGCGGCCCGCCGTCACGGCCATGTCGTGATAAAACGCCTTCTTCGGTCCGGCCGGGTACTCGCGGATGTCCGCCTGCGCCACGGGCACGCTGAAGCCTTGCTTCGGCATGCGGGCATTCTTGCTGAGCCACTGCGCGAGTTGCTCGGCATCCAGCGGAATCAGGGCGAGATCGAGGTCGTCGTCGATCTTCTTCATGCGCGCGACGACGACGCGCCAATCCTCGAGCGTGTTCCGGTGCGCGACCGGGAGACCCAACTGATGGCACGGCGTGCAACCGAGCACCACCTGCCGGCGCGTGGGTCCTTCGGGCAGCGCCGCGATCCAGTCCGCCGAACGCACCGGCTCGGCCGCGGTCTGCGGCGCCGCGCCTTGGTCCCGGCCCGCGCAGGCGGCCAGTACGAGCAGCGCGCCACCCAGCACCAGCGCAAGCGTCAACCTGAGGTTGCGTGACATTAGAGGGCTCCTAGTGTGGTTGGGATGAATCAACAACTGAAACCCATGGCGGTCCATGGGCGCGCGGATTATTTCACAGCCGGGAGGACAAAATCCAGCGCGGAATCGCGCCGGGGGAAGGAAAATTCAGCCGCCGAAGACCCGCTCGAGGCGCTCGATGTCGTTGATCACACGCCACTCGGAAGCGCCCGCCTCGCGCACGCGCTTCTCCCAGAATTCGATCCGGCCGCTGTAGCGGCGCGGATCGACGTTGTCGGTATTGAGCTTGGTGACATTGAGCGCCACCACGCGAATGCCGGTCAGGTTCATGGGGATGTCGCGGATGGTCTTCTGGTCGAGCTCCTCCTGCATGTCGGAGAAGATGAGGATGGTCTTGCGGCCGGCGCCGGTCTCGTTCAGGAACTCCGCCGCCTGGAGCATGCCGCCGGTGATGTCGGTGTAGGCGCTTCCGGCCTTGGCCGCCTCTTTGAGCAGCGCCATCTTCGCCTTGAAGGCGTGCTTCTGGTTGTTGGCCTGGAGCGGATCCTTGGCGAAGGTCGTCTTCGCAACGATGTCCTTTTCGCTGAAGGAGCGGCTTTTCACGCGCGCCACGGCGAGCGTGTCGCCCGGGTTGAGCGTGCCGAGCAGGTAATTGATCACGCGCTGGGCCTTGTCGAGCTCGCCGGCATAAGTGCCGGAGGTGTCCACCAGCAGGTACACCGCGCGCTGATGCGCCTGCTTGTCGCCGCAGGCGGCAAGCCCGATGAGCGCCACGAGCACGAACGTCAAGCGGACGACACGGCTCATGACAGCGTCCCCGTCTTGCGCAGCGGCGCGGTCTCGGCGGAAACGGACCGCGGGATCTGCCCCGCCGCGCCGGCCCGCTGCGAGAGCACCGCCCGCTCGATCAGAAGCGGCAGGAAGATTATCGCATCGTAGAGCAGCCGCAGCGTCTTGCCCGCGTGCCACGCGACATTGCCGCCGAGGCGCAGCACGAACCCGAGCGTGCGGATCGCGAGCACAAGCCCCGCGCCGAACACGGTGCGCGCGGCAAAGATGAAATACTCAAGCGGCACGGCGACGAAGGCGAGCGCGAACGGCAGGATGAACCCGAGGATCATCTGCCCCGCGACCGGGATCTTCATGACCCAGCCCTCCGCGACCACCGCCGCGGTCCCGGCATCGCTGAGACCGCGCTTGAACGCGACATCGGTGGCGATGATCTGATCGCGCATCACGGCGAGCGCCACCTCGACACCGGCGAGAATAAACAGGATCGCGAATGCCGCCCACATCATGCGCCGGCGCATGCGGTCGTTCAGGTTATGGATGCGCGGAAACAGGTGCGTGAAGCGCAGCGTCTCCATGAGGAACAGCCCCATGGTCGCCTCGACGAGGATGATCACGAGTGCCGCGACCTGCGCGGCCTCGAGCCCGCCGGCGATATACTCGCCCCCGCCCACCATGGCCGACATCGGCCGCGCGATGAGCCAGAAGTTCACGAACGCCCCGCCGAAGCCCACCGCGAGCACGAGCCCGGAGATCGCGAACTGAATCCCGGCCGAGGACGTGAGCGTGTGCTCCACCTGCTCGGAGCCCGAGTGGATCTGCTCGTAGCGCTCCATCTGGGCGTCGATGCGCGCGGCGCTTTCCCGCAGGCCCTCGATGTTGCGATCGACCCGCGTGAGCGTGTCGTTGACCGCGCGCCCGAAAGGCACGAACTTCCCGAGGATCTTGTGGCGCGCCTCGCTGGAGCGGCGGTACTCCGCCACCACGCGCGCGTAGATTTTGTCCAGCGAATCGCCGATGTCCTGAAGCAGCTTCTGCGCCAGCCCATCGCCGGTGTTCTGGATGCCGGCGATGGTCTCCACCGCCCGTACCCACTCCGGCGGCGGCGGGGGCACCTCGCCGCATTTCGCGTAGTCCTCCTCGATGCGGGTGATGTGGTCGAGCAGCCGGCGTTGCAGCGCCGGGTACCCCTGCAGGTCGCGCTGCACCAGCCCCGTGACGCGCTCGAACTCGCGCTCGATGGCCTGGGTCGCCTCCTCGCGCCCCTGGGCGAGCAGCACGAGCCGGTTGCGGGCGCGCAGGGTCTGCGCCGCGCGCTCGAGCCAATGCGCCCCGAGGCGCAGCGCCTGACTTGCGGCGCGCGCGAGCGAACCGACGACATCGTGCACGGGCCGGCGCGCGCCATAGAGAAACGGCAGCGCAATCAGGAACAGCAACACGGCGGAGAGGGCGGGATTCTCCGGTAGAATCATCCAGGACATGGCGAATTCCCTTCTGTTGGGGGATATCGCTTGAATAGCACGCGCCCGCAGGGGCGACAAGGAAGCCCCGATGGATGACCGCTTTTCGTGGATTACCGGCGGGGTCGGCGGCGCGGAAATTGCTTAGGGAACCACCGATCAAACGAGTTTTTGACGCAGGGGCGCGGAGGCGCAGAGATTCTTCTATTATCCTGGAAAAAGCAGTTGTTCGCAGATTAACGCAGATGAATCATTTGGTTTGAATGACTGCCTGGCGCACCCATATGGTGAGAGAAGGAGCGTCAACAACATTCTTAAAATCTGCGGAAATCTGCGTAATCTGCGGATGCAATCGCCGTTTTTAGGATTATCCGTGGGTTTTCTCTGCGTCGGATAATCATACAAACCAGACTTCCTCAGGGCGTGGTATCGGCGGCGCCCTCTTTCTTCACCGGCAGCATGTCCTCGCGCGTGATCCCGAGCGCGAGCGTCACCGGGGTGGCGATGAAGATCGAGGAGTAGGTACCGACGGCGATGCCGACCAGCATCGCCGCCGAGAATCCACGCAGGATCTCGCCGCCGTAGAAAAAGAGCGCGAGCATCGTGAGCAGCGTCGTGCCCGAGGTGATGATGGTGCGCGAAAGCGTCTGGTTGAGGGAGGCGTTCATGATCTCCGGCACGGTGCTCTTGCGCATCTTGCGGAAGTTCTCGCGGATGCGGTCGAACACCACCACCGTGTCGTTCAGGGAGTAGCCGAGCACGGCGAGGATCGCGGCGAGCACGGAGAGCGAGAATTCCATCTGCGTGAACGCGAAGAACCCGAACACCAGGAACACATCGTGCGCGGTGGCGGCGATCGCGCCGACGGCAAAGCGCCATTCGAACCGCACGATCACGTAGATCAGGATACCGATCGCCGCAAAGATCAGCGCGAGCGCGCCCTTCTCGGCGAGCTCCCGTCCCACCTGCGGCCCCACGAATTCGACGCGCTTGACCTGCACCTGGCAGGCCGCGGGGGGCGCCTTGGAATCCCTCCCGAGGCACTTCTGCGCCTGGCCCGGGCGGCTCTCGACTTCGCGCTCGTCGAGCGCCGCGCGCAGCGTCTCGACCAGCTTGGCGCTCACGACCGCCGCGCCCTTGCCTTCGTCCCCGCGCACCGGCAACCGCACCATGAGATCGCGCGCGGTGCCGAAGCGCTGCACGACGGCATCGCCGAAGCCCTTGTCCACGAGCGCCTTGCGTACCTCGGTCACGTCCGCCGGCTGCGTGTAGTTGAGCTCCACCAACGTGCCGCCGGTGAAGTCGAGACCGAAGTTGAGGCCGAAAATGACAAGCGCCGCGAGCGTGGCGAGATTGAGCAGCATGGACACCGTCATCGAAATGCGGCGCTTGCCGATGAAATCGACCCGGGTTTCGCGCTTGAAGATTTCCATGGTGCCTCCCTAGACCGGCACCTTCTCGATCCGGCGGCCGCCGAACGCGAGGTTCGTGATGGCGCGCGCGCCCATCACCGCCGTAAACATGGTGGTGAGGATGCCGATCGAAAGCGTGATGGCAAAGCCCTTGATCGGACCGGTGCCGAAATTGAACAACATCATCGCGGCAATGAGGGTCGTGATATTGGCGTCGGCGATGGTGCCGAAGGCCTTCTGGTAGCCCGCGTGGATGCTCGCCTGCGGCGTGTTGCCGTTCCGCAACTCCTCGCGGATGCGCTCGTTGATGAGCACGTTCGCATCCACCGCCATGCCGAGCGTGAGCAGGATGCCGGCGATGCCGGGCAGCGTGAGCGTGGCCTGGAACATCGAGAGCACTGCCACGAGCAGGATCCCGTTCAGCAGCAGCGCCAGGTTGGCGATCAGCCCGAAGCCGCTGTAATACACGATCATGAACACGACGACGGCCACGAAGCCGATGAGCGTGGCCTTCACGCCCTGATCGATATTCTCCTGGCCGAGCGAGGGACCGACGGTGCGCTCCTCGATGATGTCGACCGGCGCGGCGAGCGCGCCCGCGCGCAGCAGCAGCGACAGCTCGTTCGCCTCCGGCACCGAATCGAGCCCCTCGATCTGGAAGCGCTTGCCCAGCTGCGAGCGGATGACCGGCGCCGTGATGACCTCCTCCACCCGTCGGCTCACGCGCAGCTCACGCCCCTGCTCATCCAGCACCGGCTTCCCGGATTGATCCAGCTTCGGCTCCGACTTGGTCTCGATGTACACCACGGCCATGCGCTTGCCGACGTTCTCGCCGGTGACGCGCTGGTTGATGGCCGCGCCGCGCGAGTCCAGGGTGATGGAGACGATCGGCTGGCTCGTCTGGCTGTCGAAGCCCGGCGCCGAGTCGACGATGTTGTCGCCGGAGTAGATCACGCGGTTCTTGAGCAGGATCGGGCGGCCGTCGCGCATTTTGTAGAGCTTGGAGCCCACCGGCACGTTGCCCGCGGCCGCGGATGCCAGGTCGTGCTCCTCATCGACCATCATGATCTCCAGGGTCGCTGTGCGGCCGAGGATCTCTTTCGCCTTGGCGGTGTCCTGCACGCCGGGCAACTGCACCACGATGCGGTCCGCCCCCTGCTGCTGGATCACGGGCTCGGCCACGCCCAGCTCGTTCACGCGATTGCCGAGCGAGGTCATGTTCTGCTCGAGCGCGAACCTGGCCTTCTCCGCGAGCGCCGTCTGGCTCAGTTTTGCCATGACGATAAATTCGTTGGCGCGCTCGGACTCCGCGATCTCCAGGCCCGGGATCTCCTTTTTGATGGTCTCGCGTGCCGTCTCGCGGTCCGACTGCTCGCGGAAACGCATCTCGATGCCGCCCGTCTCCAGGCGGTTCACCGTGAGATAGCGCACCTTCTTGTCGCGCAGCGTCCGGCGGATGTCATCGGCGTACGACTCCTCGGCCTTCTTCACCACCGCGCGCATGTCCACCTGCATGAGGAAATGCACGCCGCCGCGCAGATCGAGCCCGAGGTACATGGGCTTCGCTCCGAGGGCGCTCAGCCAGGAAGGCGTGGCGGGCAGCAGGTTCAGCGCCACGGTATAGCCGTCGCCCAACTCTTTCTGCGCGAGATCGCGCGCGCGGATCTGGATCTCGGTGTCGGCAAAGCGGATCTTGGCGCCCTTGTCGTCGAGCAGCGCGCCCTGATACGGGAGTTTCGCCTGGATCAGGACCGTCTCCACGCGCGCGAGGGTGGTGACATCCACCTTGGTCGTGCGCGTGGGCGAGATCTGGATCGCGGGATACTCGCCGAAGACGTTCGGCAGGCCGTAGACCACCCCGATCGCCAGCACGGCGAGGATGAGCAGGTACTTCCAGAGCGGGTACTTATTCATTTTTATATTTGAAACCGCGGATTAACGCAGATGAACGCCGATAACAAAAACATCTTGAGGATTTGATCCGCGTTTATCTGCGTTCATCTGCGGTTCCAAAAAAATATTAAGCCGATTTGATCGTACCCTTGGGCATCACCTGCTGGATCGCATGACGCTGGACCTTGATCTGCGTTCCTTCGGCCACCTCCAGGGTCACGAAGGCATCGCCCAGGTGCGTGATGCGCCCGAGCACGCCGCCCGCGGCGACCACCTCGTCGCCCTTGGCGAGCGCGGCGAGCGTGGCCTTATGCTCCTTGGCGCGCTTGGCCTGCGGGCGAATCAGAATGAAATAAAACGCGGCAAACATCACGCCCAGAAGGACGAAGGTAACGATGGGGCTGCCCTGCGGCGCGGCGTCCGCGGCGGGCGCCTGGGCCCAGGCTTCGGAAATAAACAAGTTCATGACGTGTCCTTAAATAGATAAAGGCAATAGACAGGATTAACAGGATTTCTCAGGATTTACAGGATTTACAGGATTTCAAAGACAAAGAAAAGTTAATGCAGTAATCCTGTTAATCCTGAGAAATCCTGTTAATCCTGTCCATTTCTAGTTTCTTCAGCTCCGCCCGGCCTTCCGGGCGGCGGTCGCTCCGGACATCCTGTCCTCTCGCGACACTACCCCGTCCCTGGGCGGCGCATACGATAAAACTTCTCGACGAAATCATCCAGTCTTTTTTCCGCGATCGCCGCCCTTAAGGCCCGCATCAGGGTCTGGTAGTAATGAAGGTTGTGGATGGTCGCGAGCCGTGCCCCCAGGATCTCATTGGCCTTCTGCAGGTGTCTTAAGTATGCCCGGCTGTAATTGCGGCAGGTGTAGCAGTCGCAGTGCGGATCCACCGGGCCAGTGTCGGCGGCATGGCGGCTGTTCAGGATTTTTACATGGCCCTGGTGGGTGAAGAGCCAGCCGTTGCGCGCGTTGCGCGTCGGCAGCACGCAGTCGAACATGTCCATGCCCCGGCGCACGGCCTCCACGAGATCCTCCGGCGTGCCCACGCCCATCAGGTAGCGCGGCCGGTCGGCGGGCATCTGCGGCGCGATATGCTCGACGATGCGGAACATATCCTCCTTGGTCTCGCCCACCGAAAGCCCGCCGACGGCATAGCCGTCGAAGCCGATCTGCTTCAATCCGGTGAGCGAGATGTCGCGCAGGTGCTCATGCATGCCGCCCTGGACGATGCCGAAGAGCGCGGCGGGATGGCTGCCGTGGGCGAGCTTGCTGCGCTCGGCCCAGCGCAGCGAGAGCTCCATCGAGGCGCGCGCCTCGGGTTCGGTCGCGGGATGCGCGGTGCACTCGTCGAACACCATAATAATGTCGGCATCCAGCGCCTGTTGCACCGCCATCGACTCCTCGGGCCCGAGGAAAATCCGCGCGCCGTCCACCGGCGATTGAAACCACACGCCCTGCTCGGTGAGTTTCCTCAGCTTCCCGAGACTCCAGACCTGAAATCCGCCCGAGTCGGTAAGGATGGGTCCGTCCCAGTGCATGAACCGATGCAGCCCACCGTGCGCGCGGATCACCTCGACGCCGGGGCGCAGCATGAGGTGGAAGGTGTTGCCGAGGATGATCTCGGCCCCCAGCGCGCGCAGCTCCTCCGGGGTCATGGCCTTGACCGTGCCATAGGTGCCGACCGGCATGAAGGCCGGGGTCTCGACAGCGCCGCGCGGGAACGTCATGCGCCCGCGGCGGGCGGCGCTGTCGGTGGCTATTAATTCAAACTTCATAGGAGAGGAAAGATACAAGAGAAAAGAGAAATGAGGAAATTGCTAGGCTTTGCCCTTTTCTCTTTCCTCTTTTCTCTGCGGTAACACAAACATCGCGTCCCCATAGCTGTAAAACCGGTAACGCCGTTCGACCGCGTGACGATACGCGTCGAGCACGGCGTCCTTGCCGGCGAAGGCGCACACGAGCATAAGCAGCGTGGACTCGGGAAGATGAAAGTTGGTGACGAGCGCATCCACGATCTGAAACCGGTAGCCGGGAAAGATAAAGATATCCGTCTCGCCTTCAAACGGCGTTACCCGGCCCTCCTTCGCCGCCGATTCCAGCGCCCGCACGACGGTGGTCCCCACGGCCACAACGCGGCGGCCGGACGCCCGGGCGGCGTTCACCTGATCGCAGGCGCGCCGATCGAGCCTGAGATATTCGGCGTGCATCTTGTGGCTGCGGATATCGTCCACGCGCAGCGGCTGAAACGTGCCCGCGCCCACGTGCAGCGTCACGAATGCGCGCTCGATCCCCATGGCATCGAGCCGCGCGAGCAGGATCGCGTCGAAATGCAGCCCCGCGGTCGGCGCGGCCACCGCGCCGGGGTCGCGCGCGAACACCGTTTGGTAGCGCTCCCGGTCGCGCGGCTCGTCGGGGCGCGCGATATAGGGCGGCAGCGGTACGTGGCCGGCGCGCTCCAGGATCTCCAGGACCGGCTGTCCGGCCTCGAACGCCAGCTCGAAAAATTCGCCCCGGCGCGCGAGCACCCGCACGGTAACCCCGCCCTCGAGCGTAAGCCGCTGCCCCGGCTTCGGCGGTTTGCTCGCGCGCAACTGCGCCAATACCCGATGTGTATCGAGCAACCGCTCCACCAGCAGCTCCACGCGCCCGCCCGTCTCCTTCTCCCCGTAGAGGCGCGCCGGGATCACCCGCGTGTCGTTGAACACGAGGAGGTCGCCGGGGCGCAGCAGCGTGGGCAGGTCGGCAAACCCGAGATCGCGGCAGGCGCCGCGGGCGGCGTCGAGCACCAGCAGGCGGCTGGCGCCGCGCGGCTCGGCGGGGCGCTGCGCGATCAGCTCCGGCGGCAGCTCGTAACGGAATTCGGATTTCTGCATGAAAATGAAATGGGTAGAGGTGCCTTTCTGTCGCCGGGCGCGAAACCGTTATACTATAAACCCTCCAGGAGGCGCGCCCGGACGGTCTGAAAACGGGGGCGGCCATAACTATACAATGAAGCGCGAACACCACGCATAAGCTCAATCGCACATGACCGGCACACGCTACACGCTGGAGGTCCAGCCCGTCATCCCGCCGCGCCTGAGACGGCTGACGGAGCTTGCGAACGACCTGCTCTACGGCTGGGACCGGCAGGTGCGCGGGCTCTTCTATCGCCTCGACCAGAATCTCTGGGAGGCCTGCGGGCATAACCCCAGGGTGTTCTTGCGGCGCGTCTCGCAGCAGCGCCTCGAGGAGGCGGCGGACGACCGCATCTTCACGGAGGACTACAACCGCGTCCTCTCGGTCTACGACACCTATCATCAGGAAACCATCCGCTCGGGAATCCAGGAGCTGCTCGACCCCAAACAGGATCTGGTGGCGTACTTCTGCGCCGAGTTCGGCTTTCACGAAAGCTTCCAGATCTACTCCGGCGGTCTCGGCATTCTCGCGGGCGACCACTGCAAGGCGGCGAGCGACCTCGCGATCCCGTTCGTCGGCGTGGGACTGCTCTATCGGCAGGGCTACTTTACCCAGACCATCGACGGCCAGGGCAACCAGGTCGCCCACTATGCGCCGACCAACTTCGCGGATCTCCCGATCGCGCCGGCAATCGACAACCACAACGGCACCGAGGTCCACATACGCGTGGATCTGCCCGGGCGGCCGGTGACGCTCAAGGTCTGGAAGGCCAAGGCCGGCCACATCACGCTCTATTTGCTCGACTCCGATTTGCCCGAGAACGCCGAGGCCGACCGGCGCATCACCTACCAACTCTACGGCGGCGACATCCACACCCGCATGCAGCAGGAGATCGTGCTCGGGATTGGGGGCGTGCGGGCGCTGCGCGCGATCGGGCTTCATCCCACCGTCTGGCACATCAACGAGGGCCACGCGGCGTTCATGATCATCGAGCGCTGCCGCGAGCTCGTGGCGCAGGGGCTCGAGTTCGACGCCGCGCTCGAGGCGACCGCGGCCAACACCGTCTTCACCACGCACACGCCGGTGCCCGCGGGCCACGACATCTTCGACTATGAGCTGATGAGCACCTACTTCGGCCACAAGGTGAAGGGCCTCGGCATCGACATCGAGCAACTCATGGCGCTCGGCTCGAGTCCCTCGAGCCAGGGCGGATTCAACCAGACGGCGCTTGCGTTCCGCGGCTCGCGCTTCCGCAACGGGGTTTCGCGCATCCACGGCGGCGTGGCCTCGCGCATGGCGGCCTACATCTGGCCGCAGATCCCGCCGGAGGAGAACCCCGTGGGCTACATCACCAACGGCGTGCACGTACCGACCTTCCTCGCGCGCGAGTGGGTGAGCCTGTTCGACATGCGCTTCGGCGGCGGCTGGCGCAATGAACTGCTCAACGAGGAGTACTGGGAGCAGGTCGAAACCATCCCCGATCACAGCTACTGGAGTCTGCGCCAGTCGCTCAAAACCGAAATGCTCGCCGAGGTGTACCACCGCCTCACGTTCCAGCTTCGGCGCAACGGCTGCAGCGCCTCGCTGATCGAGCGCCTCACCGCGCGGCTTTCGCCGCACGAAACCGACGTGCTCACGGTGGGCTTCGCCCGCCGCTTCGCCACCTACAAGCGCGCGGGGCTGCTCTTTTCCGACCCGGCGCGGCTCGCGCGTCTGCTCAACGATCCGAAGCAGCCCTGCCTCTTCATCTTCTCCGGCAAGGCCCACCCGCACGACATCCCGGCGCAGAACCTGATCAAGCTCATCCACGAGTTTTCGCGCCGCCCCGAATTCGAAGGTCGGATCATCGTCCTCGAGGGCTACGATCTGGCGCTCGCGCGCAAGCTCGTCACCGGCGTGGACGTCTGGCTCAACACCCCGGAGCATCCGCTCGAGGCCTCCGGCACCTCGGGCGAGAAGGCCGCGATCAACGGCGTTATCAACTTGAGCGTCCTCGACGGCTGGTGGGGCGAGGGCTACAACGGCGAAAACGGCTGGGCCATCACGCCGCACGGGCCGGAGTTCGATCGCAGTTACCGCGACCGCGAAGAAGGCCAGGAGCTGCTCGATATTGTCGAGAAGCAGATCGTGCCGCTCTACTACGAGCGCAACGGCTACGGCTACTCCGAGGGCTGGGTGAAGAAATCCAAGGCCTCGCTCAAGTCCATCATGCCGCGCTTCAACGCCCAGCGCATGGTGATGGACTACGTGCGCAAGTACTACGCCCCGGCGCGCAAGCAGCGCCTGATGATGGAAGGGAACCAGTATGCGCGCGCCAAGGAGCTCGCCGTCTGGCGCAAGAAACTCGATCAGAGCTGGCCGCGCGTGCGCGCCCGCCGCCTGGACGAGAACGCGCAGGAAATCCGCGCGGGCGAGGTGCTGCCAATCCGCATCGCCGCCTATCTCGACGGCCTCAGCGCCGAGGACGTCATGGTCGAGTGCCTCGTGGGGCGCGAATCCGAGTCCGGCGAGTTCGTGAAACTCGACACCCACATCTTCACACCCGGTGAACGCGGCGAGCACGGCGAGACCGTCTTCCATCTCGATCTGCAACCGCGCCTGCCGGGATTGCAGTTCTACAAGATCCGCCTCTACCCGTTCCATCCCGCGCTGTGCCATCGGTATGAGGCGGGGTATATGGTTTGGCTGTAACGGCGCTAGGCTGGAGTCTGGAGGACTGAGGACTGAGGACTGAGATTCACGACTCACGGCTCACGAAACACGTCGAGGACAGCGAAAAGAAGAATGGCCCCAATCGCAGCCCGGCACGGCAGAGGGTTCGGTGGTCGGCGCAGCATCGGCGAAGGTCGCGCGGTTTGAGGACGTTGGTCATTTGCCGTTATTCGCAGTTCGACCCCGATTTTTCGCTTGGCAGCGATAGGTCGAATCGTGCGACAGCGAATGTTACAAGGCGAGACCTGACCCCGGGGCTGTGACCCCGGGGCTTGTGCTCGTGCCGACACCGGGGACAGCGCGCCAAGTTTCCTGTTGTACCTGTGGCCGGTGCGGCACACCTCTGCGTTAGAAATTATGAAAAACCAAAGCGATGAATTTAAATGGCACAGGGTCAACGCAGCGGCGGCAGAAACTTTAACGGCCTTAACAAATTCGGCTGGTGTGGTTTACCCAATAAACAATACCTTATTGCCTGAACAAATAAAGAAAATGACAGGTGTATCTTCTTATTATGCTACTGGTTATACGGATGCCCAGGTTAATTCATCCGTTGGTTTAGTGGCTGGCGAATTGTTAGTCGCACGAAGCGATGGTAATTTAACTAAAAATTATAATTATGTTTTTGGTGTGTCATCGGTCGGTGATGTTTATTTTTCTGGGCCATATAAGGGTTTTGGTCATCATGTTACTTCTGGGCAATCAGTAGATGTAAATTCACTTTTTGGGCAAACACCGTATGGAAATAATTTCTAACCCTACGCTCAAGCGGGACTGCGCAAAAGCGCGCAGCCCCTTAGCTCCACGTTGGGCTTTTAGGAGATCACGATGGAAGCTTCGGGGTCAGATCACAATATCCACTAATATTCCAGCATCGCGAAAATGATTTCGTAACAAGAAGCTCTTCGGGGTGGTGCATCGGCGGTTCCCTCCGAGCGGATGCATCAGCGTATTCACTTGAGAATTTTTAGAAATTCTGCGGCCGTCACGATGCGCGTGGCCCCTACTCGCTTCAGCGACAGCAGCCCTCGCCGGTCGCCGGTAACGAGGTAATCGGCTCGGCCCGCGATGGCCATGGCAATCACCGGATTGTCCTGCGGGTCGCGGGAGAGATCCACCTCCGGCAATTCCGTCAACACCGTCGCGTGCCGCTTGAGGCCGTTGATGAGGTTGCCGGCCTCGACGGCTTGAGGAACTTCTTGACCCGTTCGTAGCGGCTTGCACGGCGGAACTCCCCGATCTGCCACGCTGAGGCGATGAGCGTGAAGCGCTTCTTGCGCCAAGCCTGATAGACCTGGTCCGGCGGCGTGTCGGCGGTGATCAGCGCCGCGATCAGGATGCCGGTATCGAGGACGACCCGCATCGGGATCAGCGCACGCCGACGGCCTCTTCGATCGCCTCCAGGATTTCCTTCTGGGAGTACGGACGGTTGCGCTTCTTGACCTTCTCCACCGTGAGCTCGAACAGCCGCGCCTGGACCGCCTCGTCAATGAACCGGGAGATGTCGCCCTTCTTGCCGCCCTTGCGCGCGAGATAGGTGCGCAAGGCGCGGTCGGTGGCCTCGGGCACAACGACAGACCAGCGGATATTGCTCATGGGGGAACCCTCAGACTGAATCGGATGATATGATGATATGTGTATATCCACTCATCTGCAAGTCCCTCAAAAAATCCGTGAGCGCCTCGTCGACAATGCGAACCGCAAAGGCGAGACAAAGCGCAACCCAGGCCCAGCCCTGATTGGCGACGCGCATTCGTCTTAATCCTGTTAATCCTGAGAAATCCTGTTAATCCTGTCTATTTCTTTTCCTTTCCGTCCGTCGCACACTCACCCCGCCCCTCTTCCGTATAGCGCGATCAGGCGCTTCAGCTTCGCGACGATATCCTCCGTCAGCAGCTCCCACTCGAAGCGCCAGCGCCAGTTACCCTCGACGGTACCGGGCGTATTCATCCGGTGCCCGCGCCCGAGGCCCATGATGTCCTGCATCGGGATCACGGCGAGGCGCGCCACGGACATCAGCGCCGCGCGCACGAGCGGCCAGGGCATCGCCTCGTGCTGAAACCCGAGATAGTCCACGACATAAAGCTGCTTCTGCGCCGGCAGATCCTCGAACCACGCGCGCGTGGTGTCGTTGTCGTGCGTGCCGGTGTACGCCACCGAATTGGGCTCGTGGCGATGCGGCAGGTAGGGATTGCCCGCACCGCCGTCGAAGGCGAACTGCAACACGAGCATCCCGGGGAAGCCGTACTTCTCGCGCATCCGATGCACCTCGGGCGTGATGAGGCCCAAATCTTCCGCCACCAGCGGCAGCGAGCCGAAGCGCTCGAGCAGCGCATCGAACAGCGCCTCGCCGGGCGCCTTGACCCACCGACCGTTGACGGCGGTCTCCTCGGCGGCCGGAATCTCCCAGCAGGCCTCGAAGCCGCGGAAGTGGTCCACGCGCACGAGATCGCAGCGCGAGAGCTCGGTCTTCATCCGCGCGATCCACCACCCGAAGCCCTGGGCCTGGGCGCAGTCCCAGTCATAGAGCGGATTGCCCCAGCGCTGTCCGCTCGCGCAGAAATAATCCGGCGGCACGCCGGCCACGACCGTCGGCTGGCCGGTCGCGTCGAGCTTGAAGCATTCGCGCTGCGCCCACACCTCGGCGCTGTCGTGGGCGACAAAGATCGGCATGTCGCCGAGAAACAAAACGCCGTGCGCCTTGGCGTACGCGCGCAGCTCGCGCCACTGACGGATCGCCACGAACTGCTCGAAGCGCACCTCTTCGATATCGGCCGTGAGCCGCTGGCGCGCCTCGTGAAGGGCCGCGGGTTCGCGGTCGCGCAGCGGCGCGGGCCACTGCCACCAGGGCAGGCTGCCGTGCTGCTTGCGCAGCGTCTCGAACAGCGCGTAATCCTCGAGCCACGTCGCTTCGGCCTGAACGAATGCATCGTGGGCCGCGCGCTCCTCGCCGCCGGCGTGCTGCCTGAAATGCCGGAATGCCAGGTGCAGATTCCGGCGGTGGTCGAGCGCGGGATTTTCCGCCGCCGCGAGCCAGCCCCACTCGACGAGCCGGGATATGGAGATAAGCCGCGGATTGCAGGCGTGCGCCGACAGACAGTGGTAGGGCGAGGCATCTTCGTGGTGCGTGGGCCCGAGCGGCAGCATCTGCCAGACGCTCGCGCCGGCGGCGGCGAGAAAATCCACGAACCGGTACGCGTCCGCTCCGAGATCGCCGGCGGGCAGCGAGGTCGGGTGCAGCAGCACGCCGGCGCGACGGCGGTCGAGAATGGATTTATGAATTTTCACCGCAGAGATCGCAGAGAACGCAGAGATTAATAAAATTAACCCAGCCCATTAACAAATCTACGAATTCCGTCCTTGAGAACCCTTACAACGATATCCACAATCGATTTTGGCGCCACGATAAACGACAGGGGGTTCTTTCTGTCGTTCAACGGCCAACCCGCGGGCCACCAATTCATGAACCAAACAACTTTCGTACGCGGACTCCAAGAGCCCCGGCCCAAGCTCCTTATGAACCGTCATCGCCGCATTGATGATCTTCTCCGTCAGTCCATTTATTTCGTTTTCCATTTTTCTCTGCGTTCTCTGCGTTCTCTGCGATCTCTGCGGCGAAAACTATTTAAGTCGTCGGCTGACCCGGCCGCATCGCGCCCCCGTGCAGCGGTGCGCCGCGCCCGTGGGTGAAGGCGTGGGAGAGGTATTCCGGCGGCTCGAGGTTGAGCAGTTGATAGAGGTTGGTGAGATGCTGGCGGTAGAGGCGCTCGAAGTCGCTCACCGTCGCCTGCGGGTTGTAGTCGCCGAACCACCAGAACCAGTCCGAGCCCTCGCACACGCCGAGCTGGCCCTCGGCGGCCTCGCGCCGCGGCGGCGGGAGGTTCGGCGCCGCCGCATCGAAGGCGCGCTTGGCGTCGGCGAGCATGTCCCAGCCGCGGTTCTTCTCGGGATCGCCGATCCAGGTGGAGAAGGTGCCGTAGACCCAGGAGCCGGCCACGAGCGCGGGCAGCAGCTTGGCCGGATGGTCTTTGAGATAGTCCGAAAATGTGGTGAGCTGAAGGCGCGGATGCTCGGAGAGCCGGCGATAGAGCGCGTTCAGGAAATAATAGGCGTTCTCGGGATAATGCTCCCAGGCGTTCTCGCCGTCGAGGATGATCGACACCACGTGGTCCGGATGGCCGTGGCAACTGTCGGCGATGTTCTCGAGATGACGGATGAAATCGGCCACCGCGTCATCGGCGTGCCAGGTCGCGTAGGTGAAACCGATCAGGTCGGAGAGCCCGTCGTCGCGGAAGAAGAGCCGCGGGCCGCCGTCGAGCGCATACGGCGTATACAGCCACGCCGCCTTGGCGTGCGGTGCATGCCCGAGCTTGCTCAAGGAATGGCGCAGCACGCTTTCGCCGCTCGCGGCCCAACTGAAGCCCTCCTCCGCCAGCAACGCGGCGGCGGCCGCGCTCACGCTCCCCTCGGAGGGCCAGCAGCCGGATGGCCTGCGCCCGAAGTGACGCTCGAACGCATGGATGCCCTCGCGGATATGCCAGCGCGCCCGCTCGATCCCCCCGGGGTACCGCGGCGTCAAGGGCAGCGGCGCCTCGGGCGCGGCCTCGTGCGCGGCGGTGAAATCCAGGAGCAGCGGCAAAATCGGATGCGCGTAGGGCGTGACCGAAAGCTCCACCTGCCCGCGCTCTGCCAGGCGCGCGTAGCGCGCGATCACCCGCGACAGCAGCTCGCCGATGACGCCGAGCAGCGTGCGCCGATCGTGCAGCGTGTATTGGGCGCCCTTCTCCAGCAGATGTTTCACGCGCGCATCGGTCCGGCGCACGGTCTCGCCGAGCCAGGCCAGGTGATACCACACCAGCAGGTCCGCCAGAAACGAATCGCCCAGGTACGCCAGGGCCTCCGGATGGCGGGTAATCCAGCCGGCCATCTCCGCGAGCCTTCGGTATGCCGGGAAGCGGTGGATCAGGCGCGATTCGTTCGCGCGCAGGCAGGCCTTGATGAGGATCAGCCGCTCCTCGCGACCCACGGGCAGCGCCGGGCTCGCGAGCGCCGCGAGCACCGGATCGCGGATCGCGAGGCTGTTGGTGAGGAAGCCGTCGACTTGGCGCGCGTAGTCCTCGATCTGCTCGATCAGGATGGGCGCGAAATTGACCACGGCGCGCGCCGCGGGCACGGCCTCGAGATGCGCCGCCATATCGACGTAATCCTTGATCGCGTGCAGGTAGGTCCAGGGCTGGGAGTACGCGCCGCTTACGAGGTCGCGGTACTGCGGCTGGTGCATGTGCCAGGCGAGCACGACCTGAAGGCGCTCAGTGTCCGCCATGCCTGCCCTCCCTGGCGTAACTAGGTTGGCTTCGTTCGACCCCGGCCCGGACCGGCGGCGCTCCGCCTCCGGCTTCGCTTGCCGGTCCAGGGCAGACCCTCCATGGCCTGCCCGTTCGGCGGCACGAACGTTCGCAGAACGTTCGTGACCTCCCCGCCTCACCCATGTCCGGGCGCTCGGCGGCGCGCAGGCACGTTAAGTGCCTGCGCGACGTCTCCGCCTCGCCCTCACCGGACATGGTGCCGTTCCTGGCCGAGCATCTCGGGGGTCACGACGATGACGCCACCGGAGGTGACGTAATACTTCCTGGCGTCCGCCTCGGGGTCTTCTCCGATCACGGTGCCGTCGGGGATGTTGCAGCCTTTCTCGATCACGACCTTGCGCAGCCGGCAGTGCTGACCGACGGAGACGTTGGGCATCACGACCGAATCCGCGAGCGTGCTGTAGGAATCCACGTACACATTGGAGAACAGCAGCGAATGCCGCACGACCGCGCCCGAGATGATGCAGCCACCCGAGACCATGGAGTCCACCGCCATGCCGCGGCGATCGTCGTCGTCGAACACGAACTTCGCCGGCGGCAGTTGCTCCTGGTAGGTCCAGATGGGCCATTCCTGATCGTAGAGATTGAGCTCCGGGGTCACGCCGATCAGCTCCATGTTCGCCTCCCAGAAGGCGTCCACCGTGCCCACGTCGCGCCAGTACGCGCGCCGCCCGTTCTGCACGTCGCGGAACGGATAGGCCACGACCCGGGCGGTCCCGAGGATGGCGGGGATGATGTTCCGGCCGAAGTCGTGCGCGGAGTCGGCGCGGTCGGCGTCGCGGATGAGCTGCTCGTACAGGAACTCGGTATTGACGACGTAGATCCCCATGCTCGCGAGCGCCACCCCCGGCTGGCCCGGCATCGGCTCGGGCTGCGCGGGCTTTTCGATAAAGCGCGCCACGCGCCCGTCCGCACCCACCGTCATCACGCCGAAAGCGCTCGCGCGATCGAGCGGCACCTCGATGCAGCCCACGGTCATGTCGGCGTTGCGATCGACGTGGTAGGCGAGCATCGGGCCGTAGTCCATCTTGTACACGTGGTCGCCGGCGAGGATCAGCACATAGCGCGGGTTGTGGTTACGGATGATGTCGATGTTCTGGTAGACCGCATCCGCGGTGCCCGCGTACCACGAGGTCTCGATGCGCTGCTGCGCGGGCAGCAGCTCCACGAACTCGCCGAATTCCCCGCGCAGGAACCCCCAGCCCTTCTGGATGTGCTGGATGAGCGAATGCGCCTTGTACTGGGTGAGCACGCCCACGCGACGGATGTCGGAGTTCATGCAGTTGGACAGCGGGAAGTCGATGATGCGGAACTTGCCGCCGAAGGGCACCGCGGGCTTGGCGCGCCACAACGTCAGATGCTTCAGCCGCTCGCCCCGCCCGCCCGCCATGATGAGCGCCAGCGTATCCCGCGTCAGGCGGCTCACAAAACGCATACTCTGGGCCGATATCATGGCTGTCGCTTCCTCCCTTGCTTGCCTGGCGCGCACGCAGGCGCGCTTCGTCATGATACTACCGGCGAGGAAAATCGCCACGCCCATGACAACCGATGGGAACCACCCGATCTTTGATGCGCGTCAAAGAAGAAGCCGCCCGCCAAGGTACGCTGCCGAACCGGCAACCGTTACAATCGGCCACACGCACTAGCCCCAAGTTCGACGTCGAGGCGAAAAACCCGAAGAACCGCCGGATCCCGCATGCCCAAAGTTCTGTTCGTGACCAGCGAGGCCCATCCCCTGATGAAGACCGGGGGGCTCGGGGACGTGTGCGGCAGCCTCCCCGCCGCGCTCAAGGGGCTCGGCGTGGACGCGCGCCTGCTCCTGCCCGGCTATCACGACGCCATCCGCCGCGCGGGCAAACTTAGGGCGGTCGCGCAGATCACGATCCCGCCGCTCGCCCAGCCGGTCACGCTGCTCGAGACCGTACTGCCCGGCACACGCGTCCCGGTATGGCTCGTGGACTTCCCGCCGGCCTATGACCGCCCCGGCAATCCCTATCTCAACGGTTACGGCCATCCCTGGCACGACAACGCCGCGCGCTTCGCGCTGCTCGCGCGCGCGGCCGTGGCCGTCGCGCTCGACAAAGCGGGGCTCGACTGGCGCCCCGACATCGTGCACGCCCACGACTGGCAGACCGGGCTCGCGCCGGCGCTGCTCGCCCGCGAGCCCGAGCGCCCGGCGACGCTCTTTACGATCCACAATTTCGCGTACCAGGGACTGTTCCCCCGCGACACCCTCGCCGCGCTCGGCCTGCCCGAGGCGTTCTGGTCCCACGAAGCGCTCGAGTTCCATGGAGACCTCGCCTTCATCAAAGGGGGGCTGGTGTACGCCGACCGCATCACGACCGTGAGCCCCACCTACGCGCGCGAGATCCAGACACCCGAGTTCGGGCACGGGCTCGACGGGCTGCTGCGCCATCGCGCTGAGAAACTCCTCGGAATCCTCAACGGCATCGACGACAACGCCTGGAACCCCGCGCGCGACCCGCACATCGCCGCGCGCTACTCCGCGAAGAACTTCCGGCCCAAGCAAAAGAACAAAACCGCATTGCAGAAGGAATTCGGGCTGCCGGCGGATGCGCGGATTCCGCTCATCGGTCTGGTCGGTCGACTCGCGCACCAGAAAGGCGTGGACCTCCTGCTCGAGGCGCTGCCACGGCTCATGAAGCTTTCGGTGCAGCTCGTGCTGCTCGGCACGGGCGAGGCCGGCTACGAGAAGGCGATCCGGGATGCGGCCGCGCAGTACCGCGGCCGACTCGCCGCACGCATAGACTACGACGAGGCCACGGCGCACCGCGTCGAGGCCGGGGCCGATATGTTCCTCATGCCCTCGCGCTTCGAGCCCTGCGGGCTCAATCAGCTCTACAGCCTGCGTTACGGCACGGTACCGATCGTGCGCCGCGTCGGCGGGCTCGCCGACACCGTGGTGAACGCAACCCCCGAGGCGCTCAAGGCCGGCAGGGCCACGGGCGTCAGTTTCGCTGAAGCGCGCCCCGAGACCCTGGTTGCGGCCGTGCGCCGGGCGCTGGCGCTCCACCGCGACCCGAAGGTCTGGCGGCGGATCGCCGCAACGGGCATGGGCCAGGACTTCTCCTGGCGTCACAGTGCGGCCGAGTACCTCAAGCTGTATGATGAACTCATCCATTCGGGATCTCCGCGGGCCGGAGGAAGCGATGGCCGAAGCGCCAAAGGGAGCAGGGGAAAGCGCGCGCGTTGAGTCCGCAGGCAGCCAAACGGACGCGCTGGCGGCGGCCGTGCTCGAGATCGTCCGCGGCCTCGCCGCCGAGCGGCGGCCGCAACAGACGGTAAGCGCCCTCACCCTCGACAGCCGCCTGGAGCGGGATCTCGGCCTCGACAGCCTCGCCCGCGTGGAACTGCTCGCCCGTCTCGAGCGCGCCTTGCATGTGACACTCTCCGAGCAAATCCTCGCAAGCGCCGAAACCCCGCGCGATTTGTTGCGCGCCCTGCAGGGCGCGCGCGCCCAGGCGCGCGTCCCGCCATCGGCAACGCCGCGCATCGCCGCGCCCGAGGGCGTGGTCGCCGCGCCCGTCGCAGCGACCACGCTTATTGAGGCGCTCGACTGGCATGTGCAGCGCACGCCGCAACGCACGCACATTTACCTCCTCGGCGATAACGAACAAGAGGAGGCCCTCGCCTACGCCGAATTGCGCGACCGCGCGACCGCCTTCGCGGGAGGCCTGCGCGAGCGCGGTCTGCAGCCGGGCCAGACGGTCGCGATCATGCTGCCCACGGGGCGCGAGTACTTCTTCAGCTTCTTCGGCGTGCTGCTCGCGGGCGGCGTCCCGGTGCCGATCTATCCCCCGGTGCGGGCCTCGCAGATCGAGGATCACCTGCGCCGGCATGCGCGCATTCTCGAAAGCGCCCGGGCGCGCCTGCTCATCACGGTGCCCGAGGCGAGGCCCGTGGCGCGGCTGCTCAAGCTCGCGGCGCCGGCGCTGCGCCAGATCCTTACGGCGCGGGAGCTTGCGCAAGCGGGCGGTGGAAGCGCGGCCGCCGCGCTCGGCGCCGACGACATCGCGCTGCTGCAATACACCTCCGGCAGCACCGGCAATCCCAAGGGCGCGATCCTCACGCACGCGAACCTCCTCGCCAACATCCGCGCCATGGGCGCGGCGACGGCGGTGAGCGCACGCGATGTATTCGTGAGCTGGATGCCGCTTTATCACGACATGGGGTTGATCGGCGCCTGGCTCGGGAGCCTCTACTACGGCATGCCGCTCGTGGTGATGTCGCCGCTTTCCTTCCTCACGCACCCCGAGCGTTGGCTCTGGGCCGTTCACCGCCATCGCGCCACGCTCTCCGGCGCGCCCAACTTCGGCTACGAGCTCTGCCTGCGGCGCATCGAGGACTCGGCGCTTGCGGGCTTGGATCTTTCCTCCTGGCGCATGGCCTTCAACGGCGCCGAGCCGGTAAGCCCGGAGACGCTGGCGCGCTTCCAGAAACGCTTCGCGCGCTACGGGCTTCGGCCCGAGGCGCTCGCGCCGGTGTACGGGCTCGCCGAATCTTCCGTGGGGCTTGCGTTCCCGCCGCTCGGGCGCGGCCCGCTCGTGGACCGCATCCGGCGCGATGAGTTCGTGCACACCGGCCATGCGGTACCGGCCGCGGACGACGACCCCGCGGCGCTGCGCTTCGTCGCCTGCGGTCAGCCGCTACCCGGGCACCAGATCCGTCTGGTGGACGCGACCGGCTTCGAGGTCGGCGAGCGCGAGGAAGGCCGGCTCGAGTTCAAGGGCCCCTCCGCCACGAGCGGCTACTTCCGTAATCCGGAAGAAACGGCGCGCCTGTTCCACGGCGACTGGCTCGACTCGGGCGACCTGGCGTACACCGCCGGGGGCGATGTCTACATCACCGGGCGGGTCAAGGATCTCATCATCCGCGCCGGGCGCAACATCTACCCGCACGAGATCGAGGAGGCCGTGGGCGACATCGAGGGGATACGCAAAGGCTGCGTCGCCGTTTTCGGGACGACCTCCGCCGGCACCGAGCGCCTGGTCGTGCTCGCGGAGACGCGCGCGACCGAGGAAGCGGCGCGCGCGCGGCTGCGCGCCGAGGTCAACGCCGTGGTCGTCGACCTCATCGGCGACGCGCCCGATGAGGTCGTGCTCGCCCCGCCGCATACCGTGCTCAAGACCTCGAGCGGCAAGATCCGCCGCGCGGCCTCGCGCGAGCTTTATGAGAGCGGCCACCTCGGCGCGCCGCGCGCGCTCGCCTGGCAACTCACGCGGCTCGCCCTGACCACGGCCGCGCCGCAGCTTCGGCGCGCGATGCACCTTGCGGGCGACATCCTGTACGCCGCCTACGTCGGGACGCTCTTCTGGCTGCTCGCGCCGCTCACCTGGGCCGTCGTGGCGGTGCTGCCACGCCCGGATTGGAGCCGCGCCGCCGCGCGGGCCGCGGCGAAGCTGCTGCTTCGGCTCTCGGGCCTGCCGCTTCGCGTACAGGGACTGGATCGGCTCCCGCAGCGCCCGTGCGTGGTGGTGGCCAATCACGCGAGCTACATCGACGGGATCGTGCTGAGCGCGGTGCTGCCGCCGGTCTTCACCTTTACCGCCAAACGCGAGTTCGCGGATCGGTTCATCGCGCGAATTTTTCTCAAACGCCTCGACGCCGTATTCGTCGAGCGCTTCGAGGCGAGCCGCGGCGCGGAGGACGCGCGGCGTCTGGCGCAGTTCGCGCGCGCCGGAAAATCGTTGGCGTTCTTTCCCGAGGGGACGTTTCAGCGCATGTCGGGCCTGCTGCCGTTCCACCTCGGCGCATTCGCCGCGGCGGCCGAGGCCGGAACACCGGTCGTGCCGGTCGCCCTGCGCGGCACGCGCTCGGTGCTGCGCGCCGGTCAGTGGTTTCCGCGGCGCGCGGCGCTGAGCGTCACCGTCGGCGAGCCGCTGGCGCCGCGGGGCGCCGGCTGGGCCGAGACCCTAAGGCTGCACGACGCCGCGCGCGCGACGATCCTCCAGCACTGCGGCGAGCCGGATCTGGCCGCGCACGCGCCGCCGGGGTGAGCGCAAAAAAA